>Ga0114957_1000752_pt1 | contig 39843 bp, 33 predicted proteins | sample BantaG_FD_87175 | JGI IMG/M metagenome (GOLD analysis project Ga0114957, IMG submission 87175) | Marine algal microbial communities from Bantry Bay, Ireland - BantryBay_4 metaG | ecosystem: Host-associated > Algae > Red algae > Unclassified | place: Bantry Bay, Ireland | collected 2014-11-21
CTCCGCGATCTGCGAAAGTAGAAGTAACCGATCAAGCGTAACCCCGGCCCGTTCCAACATCGAATCCTTCATGACCTAAAAGTAATGTCTCATTACTCACAAAGTCACGAAAGATCATTGCCGTTTTTCTCGCCACCTCCTACCTTCCTCTTATCAACGAATCGGACATCGCCCGATTTTATGCAGGAAAGGGGGACAAAAATATGAAACAACAAAGCCACTTCCTTCCATGCAGTTCACATACAATCCCACCCTCAAGAACGGAAACACCGAACCCCTCCGCAACTGGGTCTCCCAGTTCTATTTGAGAAATTCACACGACCTCTTCCGCTCATACCTCGGCTCAACAGCACCCGATGACTGCGCAACGATCACCGAGGAGCGTCTCGATCAGCTCGCAGTAGAATATGCGCAGCAGGGCAAGGCCCATCAATTCATCGCGGCTCTCTACCAAAAACACAAGTGCCAGTTCTTGGCAGAAGCTTCGGAACATGGTGACGATGGTCTTCCCTCTTCCGAAAAAACTCCCCGGGACCTCGCCATTGAGCAACTTCAGCGACAGGAAGCGATTCACGGCATCGAACACGATGACATCAATCCGACCAAGCTGGGGCGCTTCATGCTTTCATTGCCTCCCGCCAGCACAGCCCGAAACCTCGTCTTCCTTGACTGCGATCTCGATCCGCTCATTGCCCTGGATCTCGCCCAACAAGGTCGTGGCTTCGCTTCCTTCACACGCCATCGCGAGATCGCAGCCCTGAACCTGCTCCTTGCCCAGATCTTCGAGGTCCCAGTCATCCAGCACCTCGGCATTGAAGAAGAACTTTTGCAAGCCAGCCGGACAGGTATCCTGCCAGGCTGTCTCTCAGATCTCACGCTCTCGGATACCTCCCTCTTCCACTTTCAACGGCTCCGCTATGAAGACTCCATTCCACTTGATTTCCTGCCCCTTTATCAAAATGCCCATTCGGTCACTCTTCTCTCTCCTGCTCAATTCCTCCAACGTGATGAATTAATCCAGTTCCGCAAAACTCTTCTCGATCAGAAAGCCCTCCAGACTCTCATTAATTTCCCACTCGGAGTCTATGGAGGGGACTACTTCGATCTCCCGAAAACCCAAGCGCAAACGGTCTGGCACTTTTCATTTCACCAACCATCTCCCACATTCCGCTTCCTCGATTCCGCTTCGATTTTCAAGAATTCCAATACTTGGAACTCCAAATGGGATCCTAACGAAGCCCTCGAGACAATTACGGGTCACCTCAGCAAACCTGCGGACCAACAAGATTCCTTCGAAATCAATCCAGATCAAGTCACCGCCCCTCTCTCGATGATCCGACTCATCGACTACCAAGAGAACCCAAACTCCACTCGCTCGGACGTCGAAAATAGGGTGAAAATCAGCGACCTCTTTGAACTCGTGGAGGACACTCACCGCTTCGATCATCCTCGAAAGCCTGGCCTCGTAGATATTTTCGAAAACGATGATTTTCTCGGCATGTGGGAACTCTTCGAACCCGGAGATGATGAACCTGATCCTCAGTTCACCGATGACGAAAAATTCCACTTCCTAATCCATCCCCGCATTCACGAAGGACGTCTCCAGATTATTACTGATGGAGATCCCCATGATTCCTATCGAGAATATTTTGGACTTCGCCTTCGCCCCGACAGCCCGGAAACCAATCCCAGAATCCTCTTCCTCCTTCTTTCAGACGATGATTTTTTCACCCAGCTATCGCCCTTCTTTCATGGCACTACCGAGCCTGGCATCCATCCTACGGACTTCTTGAACGCGAGTTTGACACTCCCATCTCAGCAGAGGATCTATGACATCAGTCGCTTCATCGCAGGGGCCACGAGTCACTCCTCGTCCGATATCCTTCGGAAATGGCAGATCCACACCCGAGGGATCAACTGTCTGTGGATACTTGAACGCCCAGAGGATGATATACGTCATGCCTGTAAATCCGCTCTTGAACAGCAAAAAAGTGAATTCTCCAAAGAACTGTTATCGAAATCTCACTCATTAAATAATACTCTGGGAGCAATACATAGACCAATAACTCTTGCGAAGAAACTCCTTGAACGAAACATTGAAACTATCAAACCGATGAAGCACCATTCCTCGCAGGAGAATCCAATTGAATTCATCGAGAAATCCTTAAAACGTTGCCGTGAACTCGCTTCATTAATAAATGCCCTAACCTCAATATCCACAAAAAAAGCGCTTGTCTCCCCGTATTCAATTGTTCTTTTCATTCAAGACAATAAAGATATTTTTTCTGAGTTTGAGCTAGATCTTGTGCCGCCACCCAACACAGAACCAATGACAAGGCTGCACCCTGAGGATTTCAAAACAATCCTTACGAATATCAAAAATAACGCACGGAGACATGGTGGATTTGATGCGACTCCTCAAGCCCCGAAAATTAGAATTTTTTATGCCCTCACGAGGAATTTCATGGAACTGCACATTCAAAACAACGGTCGCGAACTTCCAATTGGATTCACAACTGACATGTTCACTCGAGCAGGTGAATACCAGGGTAGCAAAGGTGGATCAGGCATGGGTGGGCAGGAAATCTTCGAAAGAATGAATGCGATTGGCGGATCCATTGAAATCATTCCCGTAAAGAATCAGAACTACACCGTAGACGTCACCCTCAAATTCCCACGATAACAACTTAATGAACACTCAAGACAAACCTACATATAACATACTTTGGCTGGAAGACGAACCGCATAAACAAGATGGATTCGAAACTTCTGCATCCGATCACAGTCTCCGAATTACCCACGTTGAAACAGTTAAAGATCTCCGCAAAACCTTTCAATCTAACCCACCGTTCGATGGTGCGATTTTAGACGCCAAAGGCAAGCTGACTGCGGACACGAACGAAACTCTCGGAGCACTAACACATGCGATAACGGGGTGCCGTGGTAGAGATAGAGACCTCCCAATAGTCGTATTCACTGGCCAAAAAAACAAGAACTCCGAGGCGTGGGAAGTTATCGAAGATGGATTACCGGAGGACGTGAACTGCTACAATAAGAACTCGCCCGAGGAGGAGGAAAAAATGTTCAAACACCTCAGAGGGGTGATTGAAAACCGCCCAAGAAATTCGATTCGGAAAAAATACAGAGATATTTATGAATTCTGCTCCGGTAAAGACGGAATCGGGCGTGAAGCTTGGAATTCCCTTTCTGAGTTACTTTTAAAAATCGAATCAAACAATTCAGATAAGCCTTTTGATCCTAACGATCTAAAAAGCTTTCGGGATATTTTTGGCCTCCTAGCTCGCGCATTTAAAAAGAAAGGGTTATTCCCGACGGAACTCTGCAACCCAAGGGTAAACCATCGCTCTTTCATGCACTTCCTCAAAGGCGACTGCGAAGGATATTCTCAAATAGGTTACCCCGCCCTACCTAGGCTCTTTTCCGACAGTCTGATTTATTTTTACCTAAAAGTCCTCCAGACAGCCAAACACCTTGAGGCGAACGAAGAAGAAGCGTTGGATCCAGAAGTAGAAGCCGAAATTGGAAAATACAATCACGCAACGGGCGGCAAAAATCACCTCCTCCAAACAATCACCTACCTCACAATCGATCTCCTTCGAATGGCCAAAGGTATTTTTGAAAATTCAAAATACACTGATCCCGAGCATAACAAAAAACTCTGGAAAGAGGCACTGCTAAGAGGGGTGAAGGGAAGACTCCAAAAAGTCAGTGGTTTCTGGGAGGTTCATTTAAACGACGAGAGAGAAGTTGCCCGGCTAGAGCTTAACAGGCTCGAAACTCGTCTTGAGTGCAGTGAAAATTTGCCTGTTGAAGTAGACCTAAAATTAAATTCACGAAAATCTCCGAAGTATCTCGTCACAAAAATCACCCCGGTAACGAGCGCGTGAACCCAAATATATTAATATGCAAAACCTCCTCGCAAGTGCCCCACTCACCGTCTCTCTGATCGTCACCACTGTCCTTCTCGCCATTGCCTGCCTCATCACAGTAATCGCGTGGCATCGCTTGCGAGAGGCCTCCAACGGCATCACCCACGAAAGGGATCTACTCAAAGCCGATTACCAAGAAACCAAGCAAGCCTTGGCTCTCTCATCCCAGGAACTCTCCCAGGTGCAAGCACACTCCGGAGAACTGAAGTCAACGAACTCCGCCTTGCAGAGCGCAATCTCCGAACAAGAAGAGCGGGCCATCACCCTGCGGGAATCCAACGCCCAACTCGCCGCAGCCGAGAAGTCCCTCACCGAAACCTCCGCTCGCCTGACCGGGGACCTCAGCCAGTCCAAAACCTCAAACCAGAATCTCGCCACGGAAGTGGAGGCCCTCAAGACCGAACGGAGCCAGCGCCGAGAGGAACTCAGCACCTTGACCGAGCGTCTCACGACCCGCGAGACAGAAGTGTCACAATTCCAAAAGCACACCGCTGAGCTAAAGGAAACCAACCATGCTCTCACCACAGAAGTGGAAAATCTAAACGGTGCGGGTGCCGAACAACGCGAACAACTCAGCACCCTCACCGAACGTCTCTCAGCGCGTGAGGTCGAATTAGTGGAGACAAAAAACGCCATCGAAGAACACCAACTTGCCCACCAAGAATCTTCGGAACTCCTGGCCCAAACCAGCAAAAGCCTCCATCAAAAGGAAGTCGAACTTGCCGAGGCCCTCACGGAACTTCTCAGCCGGGACGAGAAAGTCACTGAGTATTCCAAAGCTGTCGCTTCGCTTCAAAAAAAGATCGTCACCCTCCAAGAGGACAACGAAATGTATCAGAAGGACATCGCCGATCAGGAAAAGGACTTCGAGATCTCGCAAAACAAGCTCGAAGCCCAAGAGGAAAAACTCGACGAACTGAAGTCCGAATTCGAACGCCAGAAATCATCTCTCAAAGACGAATTCAAAGTCCTCTCCGAATCGATCTTAAAGAAGCGCCAAGACTCCCTCGATAAATCGAGCACTACCGGCATCACCAACCTTTTGGCTCCCTTAAAGGAAGAAATCTCCGGCTTCAAAAAACGAGTCGAAACCGTCCACAGCGAAAGCCAATCCGGACAAGGCCAGCTCAAAGAGCAACTTAAGAATCTCCGGGACATGAACTCCCAACTCACTGAGCGAGCCGAGAATCTTACCAATGCCCTGCGCAACGACAAAAAGACTCTCGGAAACTGGGGGGAAATCCAAGTCGAACGCCTTCTCGAGAATGCCGGCTTCGACAGGACCAACTACCGCCGAGAAGCCAACTTCAAAACCACTGAAGGTGCGAACCAACGGCCCGACTTCATCATCGATCTCCCCGAGGAAAAGTGCCTCATCATCGATAGCAAAGTCACCCTAAACGCCTACGTTGACAGCGTGAACGCTAAAACCGAAGAAGAACGCCTCGCTTTTCTCAAGCAACACACCACCAACATCCGCAACCACATCAAAGCGCTTTCAAGCAAGAACTACGACTCTCTCGAAGAGTTAAAATCCCCCGACTTCATTTTCATGTTCATGCCGGTCGAGTCCGCCTACCTCGCAGCCTTCGAGGAAGACGCCAGCCTCTTCGATTTCGCCTACGACAAGAAGGTAGCCGTCGTGACCCCAAACACTCTCCTCCCCATCCTCAAGACCGTTCAAAGCCTCTGGCGAATCGACCGCCAAAACAAGAGCACCGAAGCCCTAGCCGAATCTGCCAGAAAAGTTCATAAAAAGTTGATGACCTTTCTGGAGAAATTTGTGGATGTCGAAAAGAAGATCGACTCGCTTCAGAGTTCCTTTTCTCAGGCAAAGGGAGTTCTAAACACTGGCAAAGGAAACCTCGTCAGGCTTGCTGAAAACTTCGAGGAACAAGGTGTTAAAATCACCAAGAACACCCCAATCGCCCTCAAGTCGATCGTTTAGATAATCAGGGCGATCAAGCTAGGGAAAGAAGGCCTTCTTGGTAGCTGGGTTTCATGAGGGCTTGGAAGCGTTTCCTTAGGAGGGTTTTCACCGTTCCGGTATTGCTGTTGAGCATGTTCAGAACGATTCGCCGACCCGCTCCACCTCTTCATAAAAGTCTCCAGTCGGCTCGAGAAAGCCGCTGGGGATTTTTTTCAGCAGAAATGAAGCCTGCCGACCATGAGGAAACGATCTCAATTCACCCATCTTCTTTAGAAACCCCCACCTTTCAAATTACATTCTCCCATCTTCGTCACTTGCACCCCTCCTCCCACTCGCTAATCTATCTTCTGTTATGAAGACCTCTATTCTCGCTCTCTGCGCCCTCTCTTTTCTCGCCCCCGTCACCGCATCTGCCCATTGTCAGGTTCCCTGTGGCATCTTCGATAATGATAACGTCATCGGCAAGCTCCACACCGACTTCGAAACGATCGAAAAGGCCTCTAAGCAGATCGAAGAACTCTCGAAAGACCCCGCCAACCTTCACCAAGTCACGCGCTGGATTTTTCAGAAAGAAGCGCACGCTCAGTCGATCCAAGAAACCGTCATGACCTACTTTCTCGCCCAGCGCATCAAGCTCGAGGAAGCTGATTCTGATAAAGAGGCCTACCTTAAAAAGCTCACCACCTGCCACAAGGTCATCATCGCCGCGATGAAGTGCAAGCAGGGAACCAGCGCAGCAGGAGTAAAAACCCTCCACGATGAACTCCAAATCCTCGCGGGTCTCTTCGGCACCAAGTGAGCGCCGACCCTCCTTGGCACCCCACGCTTACCAGAGCATTCGCTGACAAAGCGCGCAAAACCTGCGCTTGTGAAGAGCGCTTTCCAGAACTAATTTCCGCTTGTGAGTGACTTCGAAGACCGCGCAAAAGATGCCCTTTCCAAGCCCCAGAACATCGGGGAAATGGCAGACGCTGATTCCGTAGGGACCGTCGGGTCCCCAGATTGCGGCGACATGCTACGGATGTGGCTTAAGTTTACCGAGAAGGATGGCAAGAAGGTCATCGACCGCGCCTCCTTCCAAGCTTTCGGCTGCCAGACAGCCATCGCCGTAGCCTCGATGGCGACAGAACTTCTCAAAGGAAAGACTCCCGAGGAGGCGCGTGGCCTCAAGCCCGACGAACTCTCGGGAGACCTCGGCCCTCTCCCCCCGATGAAGATTCACTGCGGTCAACTTGTGGAGCAAGCTCTCAAGAGCGCCCTCGATGGTGGCTCCGCCCCAGAGGAAAAATCGGCCGCACCGGAAACCCTCCTTGGCAAGCTCCAGCCCGCGAGCGGGAAGATCAAAATCGTCCCACTCGAGGAGGACGCTCCCTAGCCCTTCACTCGCCAGTTGCCAGCGCAGACTCGCGTGACTCAGGTCCTCCGCTCCCTCCTGCCTAACTCTCGCAAGCGCCGGCTCGGAAACTGAGCTAGCTCGCTGCTTTGATCGTATTCTTGATCAACATCGCGATCGTCATTGGCCCTACCCCACCAGGCACGGGGGTAATCGCGCTGCACTTCTCAGACACCTCAGCATAAGCCACATCTCCGCAGAGACGGTAGCCACTCTTACGGGAAGAATCCTCCACTCGGTTGATGCCAACATCGATAACGACCGCACCCTCCTTGACAAAGTCAGCCGTGAGAAACTCCGGGCGACCAACAGCTGCCACAATGATGTCCGCACGGCGGCAGACCCCGGCGAGATCCTTCGTGCGAGAATGGGCGATCGTCACGGTGGCATCGCTCCCTTTCGCAAGGAGAAGAAGAGCCATCGGCTTCCCCACGATCATGCTTCTTCCCACTACCACCGCCTCTTTGGCAGCGGTCTCAATCCCAGCTTCTTTTAAAAGACGCATGCAGCCCGCCGGCGTGCAGGGCACGAATCCGCTCGCGTCCTCAAGCGCAAGCTTCGCGACATTCTCCGGGTGGAAACCATCGACATCTTTTGCCGGATCGATAGCACGCACGATCTCTTCTTCATCGATCTGAGGCGGAGGAGGAGACTGGACGAGGATGCCGTGGATCGCCGGGTCGCCATTGAGCCGCCGGACCACCGCGAGAACTTCCTCCTGCGTGGCATCCTTTGCGAGAACCACCTTTTCAGAATGAAGGCCGAGCTCGGCGCACTTCTTCACCTTAGAATTGACGTAGACCTTAGAAGCCGGATCCTCACCGACCAAGACCACCGCGAGACCAGGTGTCGTTCCTTGAGATTTCAGCGCGGTGATTTCCTCAGCGCACTCGGCGAGCACCTTCGCGGCTACTTCTTTTCCATCAATAATTGTCGGCATGTTCTTTTGGGAAGTCGTTGATACCCTCCCGAAGGATCGTTTCGAGATCACGGCGGGCGGCTTCGAAGTCATCATCGGCAAGCTTGCGAGGAATCTCAAGCGGATCTCGAAAAATGAGGGTCATTTTAGAAAAAGGCTTGGGAATGATAAAGCGATCCCACGTTTTAAGACGCCAGCAACTCTCGAAATGCAGCGAAATCGGCAGCACCGGAACCCCGGTGGTCTGCGCAAGTTTGATCACTCCGGGCTGAATCGAGTAGCGCGGGCCGCGCGGGCCATCGGGCGTGATGATGAGGTCTTTCCCTGCCTTGGCTGCCTTTTTAAGCGCGATCAAGGCCGCAGCGCCACGGCGGCTGCTAGATCCCCGAACCGAGCCCACCCCATAGACGCCGACCGCCGCTTCGATAGCGGCTCCATCCTTGCTCGCGCTGGCGAGAACTACCGCATCGCGCGCCGTAAAGCGCTCGGTCCAGAGCGGGAGAAGTCCGCAGATGCGATTATGCCAAAAGACGTGGATAAGCTGGTAATCGGGATCTTCAAACTCCTTACGCCAGCCTTTTACCTCAACCCGGAAAGTGCGGCCGAGAAGATAGATGAGACCTCCCGCTAGCTTTCCCCCATAGACGGTCTTCCAGTTCGCTCGGATTTCGTTACTCATCTCCTAAACGAGAAATCCGGCTCCAATAAGAGTCTCGGCAAGATATTGCTGTTTAGAGAGCTGCTCCAGGTAAAAGCTATGGCGATCCTCGTCCGGGCGGCACCAACTGTCCTCCTCCGCAATCACCGCGTAGGCCGCCATCTCAGAGAAACTAAGGCTCTCTCCGCTCTGCTGGAAGTAGACCACCGCGGCATGGATGGCAGCCCCGAGAGCAGCGCCTTCTTGGTTCTTAAGCGAGTAGGTCTGAACCCCACAAACATCAGCAAGAAGCTGTCGCCAGAACTTGCTTCCAACTCCTTTTCCAGAGACGCAGACACTTTGAAAATCGATCCCAAGCTCACTCATGCGGTGAAAACCATACCCAAGGCTAACTGCGATTCCCTCGAGGCTCGCGCGTGCCATATTCCCCGGGGTAAAGTTAGATGTGGTAACCCCGTGAAACATCCCCTCACCTCCCTGCTTCGTGCCGTGTCCCAGTGGGAGCGACATGAGACCTCCAGCTCCGACTTCCGCAGCCGACGCAGCCGCTTCCATCTGCTGGCCATTCCACCCGTAGTGCTCCTGCACCATTTCTAGCGAAGCAACCGCCCGCTCTTCATCGAAATGCGCAAGCCATTGGTAGGTGGCATCGCACCACATCGAGACTTCATTTCGAGGATCCGTCAGAGGCTTTGCCGAGAGTCCCCACACCGCTCCACTCACTCCGAGATCGATCACGGCGGTGCCTAGATGAGCACTTCCGCTCCCGAGCGCGCTCATCATCGCCCTTCCACTTCCAGCGCTTACCATGATCTCATCCTTTAAGCCCCAGCTTTGCCAAACTTCCTTGCGAAGGTTGCCCAGCATCGAAACCTCGCCGCCGAGCGGGAGAAGCATCTCGGAAAGGCCGGGGTCGATAAAGTCGACAATCATTTCCTGCCAGTTCCCGGTCTTAACATCCAGGAGCCCGGTCCGCGAAGCGTCGCCCATCTCGGTCCGGCGCTCGCCCGTAAGCCAGTAGTTCAGGAAATCATGCGGCTGCATGATCGCTTCCGCTTTTTGAAAGTTATAAGGCTCGCGCTCTTTCAACCACAGAATCTGGGCTGCCAGTCCATCGACCTCGAGCGCGTTCCCCGTGAGTTCACTCAGACCCGGCGGACCCCCAAATTCGCGATTGAGATGATCTAGCTGTTTGTGAGCGGAGGTATCACCCTCGACCTTCGAGGGCCTAATAATCTGGTTCTCACCATCGAGAATAACAAAACCCTTCGACTGAGCACCTACCGCCATCGCCACCACGTCATTCTTGCGCGGACCAAGCTGCTCTAAGCATTTCTTCACGGTCTGATCAACCGCCTCGATCCACTCGGCCGGATCTTGCTCCAAGTGACCCGCCGGTAGTCCGGCAATAAAGCTGTGCGGCGCAGTGGCCGAGGCTACGACCGCTGCTGACTCCAGATCGACAACAATCGCCTTGGTCGCTCGCGCTGCTGATTCAATCCCGAGAAAATACATTGGTAAGATTTGTTAGAAGTCAAACTGTCAAAGTGACTTCTGACAAGCCGGATCACGCAAAGTTCTCACGATTGTGAATAAAAAGAACGCTGGATCTCCGCGATGCGCACCTTAAGGTCCGTTCAGAAGCTTTCTATGATAAATGTCACCGATCTCGCCGCTCAAGAACTCGCTGCTCTTCTTAAAGAGAAAGACGCGCCGGAGGGCTCTGGCCTCAGGCTCGGAGTCGAGCGCGGCGGCTGCGCTGGCCTCGCTTATACCATGAAAATCGGTGAAGTTAACGAGGGCGACCAAGTTCTCGATCTTCAAGGCACTCGCTTCATCGTCGCGGCGGATTCCCTAGAATTCTTGGAAGGCTGCACCGTTGATTTCACCGAAGCGCTCTCTGATCGTGGCTTCAAAATCTTCAATCCGAATGCGGCACGCTCCTGCGGATGTGGCACTTCCTTCGAACCCAGCGAAGAGGGCAAAAAACCTGAATATGATCCCGCGCTCGACGGCACCCAGTGTAAATAAGCGATGCCTAAGGACGAAATCGACGACTTTCCGAAGAGCCGCCCCCCGCTCTTCTGGTGGCTTCTTGCAAACATTTTAGCCATCGCCTTCGCCATCACCTCATGGCTGGTCTGCCTCAATCTCTTCCGTGACCCTACCCATCCCACCAGTTACCAACTGATGGTAAAAGTCGGCCGGGTCGATCCGCTCGAGGCCTTCACCAAGGAATCCGTCCCCCGCCCCCGCCGCACCTCAGATGCACTGGCTCTAGAAGCCGAGTTCGAACGCTTTCAGGGGGACGATCGTGACACCCTGAATCACGAACTCCTCCGAGCCTACCTCACTAATTTCGAAAAGGCCAAGTTCCTAACCTACGTCAAAGGCTCCTTCAAGGTCATCTCTCGCCGCGCCCTAACCGAGGAAGACTTCCTTTTTCCGGGAGTGGTTGTGCAGGCTCAGGCACGAGTGAAATCGGACCCGGTTTCCGACGCCCTCGACTACCCCGTTTTGATCGAGTGCCTCTTCCCAACTCCTAGCGACACTTCCGGACTCCTCGAACCAGGCGATCAACTCGTCCTCGGCCCCAGAAAAAAAATGCGGGACTGTGCCGCTATCATCAACGTTAGCTCGCTTATTTATGAGGGCGAGAGCGTTCTCTATCTTACCGTGGTCCCCCTTCTCGCCCATGATCACCCGCTCCCGAATGGAAAAAAAATTGCCGTTTCCCCGCCCGAAAAAGCAAATGTCGGTGCACCTCTCCCCGTCCTGCGCTAGCGGCCTCCCGGTATGAGTTGGAATCCAGCAGACCGTCGCGAGTCAAATGGCTGGCAGGAAAAACTTAAACGAGTTTGGGACTTCGCTTGGCGCAGCGCTCTCACCCTTCTCGTCCCCGCCATCATCGTGGCAGGTTGGTTCACCTACCAAGCGAGCAAATACAATCTTGATGAAGTCGCCGAGATGCCCGCACGCACCGTCCTACTCGATCGTGAGGGGCGTGAGATTGGCACCGTCCACGGCTCGAATCGTCGCCTCGTAGAAGCAGAAAAGATCCCGCCCTTTTTTAAAAATGCCCTCTTCGCCCGCGAGGACGTGCGCTTCCTCAAGCACGGCGGAGTGGACGCTCGGGGACTGGCTCGAGCCACCCTCCGGAACATTGTCGACTTCGATTTCACGCAGGGAGCATCGACGCTCACAATGCAGCTCGCACGGAACACCTATGACTTACGGGAAAAAAAATCCCTCAGCCGAAAGTTCCTTGAGATCGCTCTCACCTATCGGATCGAGGCCAATTTTTCTAAAAACGAAATCCTCGTCCACTACCTCGACCGTATCTACTTCGGCGCAGGCTGCCATGGCTTGGAAGAAGCCTCGCTCACCTACTTTGGAAAAGAAGCCTCGCAGCTGAACCGCAGCCAGTGTGCCCTTCTCGCCGGAATCATCCGAGCCCCGCACGCCTTCTCGCCCTTCCGGAATCTCGAGGGCGCACTACGGCAGCGCGATGAAGTCCTCGCCCGGATGGAGACTCTCGAAGTCCTCGATGAGGCGACCATTTCTGAGATCAAATCCGAGCCGCTCGAACTCCGCGACCCAGAGGATGAGCTCCCCTCCTCAAGCCACGCCGAGCGTGCGCTGCGGCGTCCCCTCGAGATCGTCTTGGACCAATCGCAGATTTCTACCGGAGGACTCCGCGTCACCAGTTCATTCGACCGCGACCTTCAGAAAAAATTTGAAGACCTTCTCAAAGCCCTCCCCCTTCCCCGCGGTAGTCAAGCTGCTGCGATCGCGATCGATCCGCGGAACGGCGACATCCTCACCGTCGTCGGCTGTCTGGGTGAGCAGCCTACTGGTTTTAATCGCGCGCTCGACATGCGCCGCGATCTCGGGCCAGAAATCGCCGAGCTTCTCATTAATACCGCGGCCCTTGAGCGCGGTCACCTCCCCGTCCCCGGCAAGCCGGTTTCTACGGGCCGACAGCTGGGAGACACCGAGACCGTCCGCCTCCTTAAGCGCTTCGGCTTTCAGGGAATTTTTGGCAAAGGTGACGACCTCTTCCGGGGAAATTTCACCGTCTCGCCTCTCGAACTCGCTACCGCCTACGCCACTATCCTCGAAGCGGGTCAGCGCCCAGCACCCTGTTTTGTCCGGCGCGTTGACATGGGAGGTCGGTCCCTTTTTCAAAGACCACCCGCCTTTTTTCCCGCCTTCTCCGCAGACTCCGCACCTGCCTCAGTCCCGCCCTTCATCGCAGGCTACTCGATCTCGAAGTCAGACTACTGGGCCGCTTATCTCAGCAGTGATATCGTCGCAATCATCTGGATCGGCTACGATAAGCCCAAAAAACTTCAGCTCACCGAAGAACTGAAGGACCTCCTCAAAGATCTCACTTTTTAGCATCGGCCGTCAGCAAGATGAGATCAAGCGCGTAGCGCGTCCTCCCATCAGTCACCTGCCCTAGGAGAGCCCGAGCGCGCTCAGCAATCTCTCTAAGCTCGCTTGAGTCCTGCTCCGGCCGGTTCTTCCACTTCACAAAATGAGCCAGCGTGGAGGCTCTTCTGAAATTTACCGAGACCATCTCAGCTTCTTCTACCACCGGAAGATAGCCATTCTTAGAATCGTTCCGCCCAGTCAAAACCTCGAGATCAATTGCGGCGATCCGACTCTCCCCCGGCAGAAGCTCCAGTTCATAAAGGAGAGCCACCGAAGCATCAGCCTCCATCGTCTGAACCTTCGGCACGCTTCCGGAAACCGAGCCACTCGCTACAAGCTGAGCGGTCATCACGCGGCCGTGCTCCAGAAGCAGATCGGCGGTAACCTGCGCTGCCACTCCATCTTTTCTAAGATCCCTAAAAGTTACCAAAAGAAGGCTCTTACGTGAGTCCCAAGAACACGCCCCCAGCTCGGCCGCGACTCCCACGCCGCCTAACTCCAGCTCCGCATCGAAAGAATAATCCCCCACATTGATCCACTCTTCCATCCTCGCCGTTCCAGACCGACCGGTCGCGAGCGCGCGCTCGTAAGCGCTAAGATCAGCTCGCTTTACGCGCAGCGGAACACGCAGCGGCGTGAGCTCCGTCACCGTCACCTTCTCGACCGAAAGAGGCTGCCGCGGGACATAACCGCTCGGAAATTCTCCTTCTTCGGGGATACCTGCTTCCTCGGCCCCAACCGCCGCGGAAGCTCCCCGAGCGACTCCTGATCGCTCAAGGTCCGCCGGCTTTCCACCCGCATCGAGAGCGAGCGGAGCTGCCGGCTCCGACACTGAGACTTGCGAAAGCAGGTAAAAACCAAAGGTCACCGCCGCAGCCACCCCTACGATCGAGAGAAAGGACTGGCGGCGGCTCTTCTTCTGATTCTCCATCACAATAACCTTCGTATCAGGTCGCTTGCCTGCTTTGAAGATCTCATCGTGACGCTCGGCACCAAGGGAGAACCTCTCGCCGCCAAGAGTCTCGCCGAGCAGGGCCGCGAGAGAACTCAAGTCGCCTACTTCTCGTGAAAGTTCCGGCTCTTTCGCTACCTCTGCCTCGACCAATCTCAGGTCACGTTCAGAAAGTTCTCCCAGCGCATAGGCCGAGAGGCGGGGGTCATCAGGAGTCATCTTCATCTTAGGAATCTTTTAAAGGGGTAACGTTCTCAATCAAATCTGGAGGCAGCAAGCTCCGCAGGCGCTTCAGGCCAGTGTGAATCAGAAATCCGACGTTCCCGTCGCTCAATCCCGTCACCCCACTGATTTCCTGATAGCTCAAACCTTGCTCGAATTTTAGTAAAATAACCTCGCGCTGATTCTCGGAGAGCCGCTCAAGCCCCGCGCGCATCTGCACCACTCGTTCCTCAAGATCCGCACGCTCCGCTGGCGACCTCTGGCTGCTTGGAACCCGCGCCATTTCATCCTCCTTAAGCGCCACCACCCTCTTCTCTTTTCGGAGGATATCGAGCGCCCGATTCCGACAAACCGTAAAAAGCCAAGTCTTAAGACCATGCCGAACTTTCTCGATATCCTGCTGGTATAATCGAATGAAAGTATCCTGAACAACATCTCGAGCGCGCTCGACATCGTGCAGAAAAGTCACCGCATAGCCGATGAGCGGAGATTCGTAGTCTTTCAGTGCCTGTTTCACAAATTCCTCGTGGGTAATCGTAATTTCTTCTTCGAGGTCCGCCATACACCCTGCAATTACCCCCTAAACGACTCAGGAGCGAACTCCCTTAGGCTTAATTCGTCCTTTTATCAGAACTTAGCACGGTGTTCTCTCTAACATTTTATCCCCTAAATCCCCAAATACGCCCGAATAACCAAAAATTTTAAAGAGAACTCGGGATTTTCATAAAATTTATTAACAAATATTAAAAATAAAGTTGACCAATCTTCACATCTTCCCTTAGTGTCGGCCCCGACATGAAAACCCTCTCCCTTACCTCAACCTTAATCGCTGCTCTAGCCGTGTCCGCCGCCGGAGAATCTACTTCGAACCTGCTCTCAAAAATCTCTTCAAAGGAGAAAGAGCTCGCCAAAGTGAGTCTCCAACTGAGCGGTCTCCGCAAGAACCTCAAGTCCACTAAGTCTTCCTCACCTAGCTCTTCTGCGACTTATGTCGTGAAGTCCGGCGACACCCTCAGCAAGATCGCCCGAATGCACAAAGCATCCTACAGTGAGTTGGTAAAATGGAATAAAATCTCCGATCCTTCTCTGCTCAGCGTAGGCCAAAAGCTCATCGTCGGAGAGTCAAAAGCAAAAACGAAAACAAAGGCTTCCGCCGCTCCATCTTCCAAGCCCGCTCCCTCCTCATCGACCTACACCGTTTCACGCGGTGACACCTTCTACGGCGTTGCTCGGCAAAATAATATCTCCATCGGCAAGCTCACCGAGCTTAATCCTGGAGTCGAGCCCTCCCGCATCGTGATCGGCCAAAAGCTTAAGGTCTCGGGATCCCCAGCCCCTACCGTGAAAAAGGCCAGCACCTCACGGAAAAAAACGACCGCCTCTTCTAAGAAGAAGAAAAAGGTCACTAAGAAATCTTCGACAACTGCAATCACCCGCAGCTCCGCTCCTAAAGCAAAGAGATCGGCCCCGACTTCTTCCCGTAAGAAGTCAGCGCCCAAGCCCGTTGCTAAAAAGAAAAAGGAAGCGAAACCGGCTCCGGCCCCGACTCCTCCCAAGGTGGAAGAGTCGGTGCCGGCCACGCCGAAGTCCGTCTCCTCCGTCATCCTGACAAGTGAGACCACTTTTTCGGATTTCGCATCCAAGCACAGCACCTCCACCACTCAGCTCAATGCGCTGAATGGCTGGAATCTCCCGAAAGCCACCGTCCTCGCACGCGGCTCCGAGATTTACGTGCCTAAGTAAGCATCCTTCCAAGGCAAGGCAGGGCGACACCCGGTGGTTCTTACGAGAATCCCGGGTGTCTCTTTTTTATCATCCCCCGCTCTTCTGCGACCCTAGGATTTCTTCTTAAAAAGATTCTGCAGATCCTCGAGAATGAGGTAGAGCGAGGGCAGCAGCAGAAGGGTAATAGTCGTCGCAAAAATGATGCCAAAGCCCAGCGAAACCGCCATAGGAATGAGGAACTTCGCCTGCATGTCCGTTTCCAAAAGCATCGGCATAAGTCCCGCAAAAGTCGTAAGGGAGGTTAGGATAATAGGCCGGAAGCGACGCGCCCCCGCCCGGGTCGCCGCTTCACGGACCGAGATGCCTTCGCTCCGATGCCGATTCACGTAGTCCACCAGCACGAGCGAATCATTCACCACCACTCCCGCCAAAGCCACGATCCCGCACATCGACATGATACTGAGATTGAGCCCGAGTAAAATATGCCCCGCAATCGCGCCCACCATCCCAAAAGGGATGACACTCATCACGATCAACGGCTGGATATAGCTTCGGAGAGGGATCGCCATGAGAACATACATCAGCATGAGCGCCCCCAAAAAACCGATCATCATCTCGCGAATGCTATCGCGCTGATCGGCCTGCTCCCCCTCATAGGTGTAGCGCACGCCGGGGAATTTCTCGCCGATGACATCAAGCACCTCGCTGGTGAAGCGACCCACGATCTCGTTCGAGTTATAGCCGCCCGCGAGATTAACATCGCCCTTGAGACTGATTGTCCGGAAACGATCGGCCCGCGTAATCGACGCCGGTCCACGCCCGTATTCCGGCTCGACAACTTCCAGCAGAGGAACCTCCCCACCGCCCGGGGTGCGCAATTTCATCCCCTCGAAGTTCGCCAGCGATCGGCGCTCATCCTCGGGGTAGCGCACCATCACCTTGACCTCATCCCGGCCCCGCTGCAGCCGCTGGACCTCATTGCCATAAAAGGCGTCCCGAACTTGGCTCATGACATTGGCAAGGTTAAATCCCAGCGCTTTTCCCCGCGTCGTAAGATCCCGCACGATGAGTTCTTCACGCCCCCGGCGGTCCGAGTTCGAGACCTCGATCGCGCCCTCATAATTCCTAAGTTGGTCGGTAGCCCAGCGCGCTGCTTCCTCAAGTTGCTCGGAGTCGCTGCCGGTGAGGTCGATGTCGATGGCGTTTCCGCCGCCTGCGGTCTCGGACTTAAAGCTCAGCGCCACCACTCCCGGGAGATCGCCGACAATTTTCTGCCACTCCACCTTCAGCGCAGCTGAAGAAATGCTGCGGTCCTTCGCGGGCGAGAGCTCAAGCGTGACCTCGCCGAGATGCGTTCCGGTGGGCGGACCTCCGGGCGAGAACCCCCCTTGGAAAGGCTGCATCCCAGAGGTCGCGAGGAGATTGACAATGACGGGGTTCCCTAGGTCATCGGTGATCTCATCGCCCATTCGCAGCGCCGCCTCTTCAAGCTTCTTAATGACGCGCTGGGTTTCTGTAAAAGGAGCCCCGAGCGGCATCTCGAGCTTCGCCGAAAGAATCTCGCCCTCCACTTTTGGAAAGAACTCAAAAGGCACCCAGCCCGTAATCGCAAGGCTCAAAGCAAGAATAACAAGCGAGCCAAAAACCGCCAGCACAAGGTAGCGAAAACGGAGGCAAGCCGCTAGGAAGGGCGTATAAATCGCCTTCACGAATCGCATCAGGCCAGACGAAATGGCACCCTGAACTCGCGAGAGCGGATTCCGCTTCGGCTCATTCGAACTCGGCTTGAGTAGCGCGAGATGCGCCGGGAGAACGAACTTCGATTGTAAGAGCGAGAAGCCAAGGACCGGGATGACCACGAGAGGAATATTGGGCCAAATTTTCCCGCTCACTCCGCTCAGCCCGAGCATCGGGGTGAAGGCCGCCATCGTCGTCAGGATGCCAAAGATGACCACCACGCCGACCTCGTGCGTCCCTTTCCAGCTCGCTTCACGCGGGTGCTCCCCACCCTGAATCCGGGTGTAAACATTCTCACCCACCACGATCGCGTCATCGACCACGATCCCGAGGACGAGAATGAAGGCGAAAGCTGAGATCATATTGATCGAGACCCCGAGTTCTGGCATGAGCCAGATCCCTCCTGCAAAGGAAACGGGGATCCCAAGCGCCACCAGAAGCGCGAGGCTTGGGCGCAGGAAGAGCGCCAGCACAAGGAGCACGAGCACGAGTCCCCAACCGATATTTCTTTTTAAGAGATCAAGGCGACCCCCAAGCATCAAGCTCGCGTCATTCCAGACCTCGAGATCGACCCCCGGGGGCGTCTCGACGTTCTCAAGATATTGCTTCGCGAGCGCCGCGATCGTCAGGGTGTCCTGCTCGCCGACTCGGAAGACGTGGAGGATGACAGCGCTGCGCCCATTAAATGTCGAAGTCAGTTCGATGTCCTCGAAACCGTCAATGACGGTCGCCACTTGGTCGAGCCGGACCTCAGACCCATCGGGGAGCGTCTTGACGACAACATCCCGGAAATCCTCGCCACGGTAGCGCTTTCCCACCGCGCGCACGACCACCTCGCCGGAACCCGTCTTGACCGAGCCGCTCGGGAGATCGAGCGAGGTGCGCCGCACCGCCTCCGCCACTTCTCCAAGGGTGAGACCGTATTGGCGGAGATTATTCTCAGGCACTTCGATCGAGATCTCAAAGGGACGCACTGAAGCGAGCTCGACCTTTTTAATCTCAGGAGCCCCCTTGAGCGCGCGCTGCACTTTTTCGCCAAAGCCATCCGCTTTCTTGCTCTCGTAATTCAGCAGTCCATCACGGATCGTTTCAGCATATTCACGCAAGCTCGCTTCATCAGTCTTGGCGCTGATCGCGATGCTCAGGATCTGGCGATTCACGATGAGTTCTTCAAGCACCGGACGCTCGGCATTCTCGGCAAAGTTATCGATAGCATCGATCTTCGTCTTTACATCACCCATGACATCACGGGTCTCATAACCAGTATCGACCTGCACCGTCAGCGAGCCCACATTCCGATTAGCATTCGAGGTCACGCGCTTAATTCCCTCAACATCCGCAATCGCTTCTTCCATCGGAATGATGACGCCGTTGACGACCTCCTCGGGCGTGGCATTGGGGTAAGGGACGCTCACCACTACCGCATCAAAGGCAGTCTCAGGGAAGATTTCTTTCCGCAGCTGAAACCACGTCGTAAAGCCCGCCACGATGACCGCGAGCATGAGAAAGTTGGCCGCGACGTGATTTCCACTAAACCATTTGATTGCTTTTTCCATCCTTATTTGAGGTCGGATGTTTCGGTTGCGAGGGCGAGCTCCATCCCTTCCACAGGGAGCTCCAGCTTAGTAAGAATAACGCGCTCACCCGCCGAGATCCCCTCGCTAACGTAAACGAACTCAGGCGAGCTCCGCAGGATCTTCAAGGTCCGAAATTCCAACTTGTTCTCCGGGCTGAGAACCGCGATTTGATCGCGCCCACGCACCGCCGCCCGTGGCACCGAGATCACTCCACTAAGCTTCGCACCGCTCACTTTCGCCCGCACAAACATCCCCGGGAGCGGCGTCTCAAATCCCTTCGGAGCCTCGGGATTAGGCTCGATCTCAGCGATCACGAAGGCCGAAAGGCTCTCGCGATCGATGCCACCCTCGCTGCGAGTCACCTCCGCATCCCACGTAAATTCTCGCCCACCTAAGGTCGCCGAGATCGTCACTTCACCCCCATCCGGTAGCTGGGAATAATCGCTCAGTGAAAAGGGTAACCTCACTTCAAATCCGGTCGTGTCGTAGACCTCTCCAAGCCGCGTCCCGCTCATCACGGTAGCCCCAAGATCAAGCAGCGCCTCGCTCACCCGGCAGTCAAAGGGCGCTCGGATGCTAGTGCGGCGGAGATCTTCCTCCGCCTTGTCGAGAAGCGCCTCGGCAGAGGCCAGTCGAGCCCGGGCGCTCTTTAAAAAAGGAATCCGGAGCACCATTTTGCTAGGCGGACTTCCATCGCCAATCTTCTTCCAATCGCGCGCCGCTTGTTTTCCCCTAGCCTCTTCCTGCGCCACCATAAGTTGCGCATCCGCCACCGCCGCGTCAGCCTGCGCGACCGCAGTGCGGTAGTTGATCTCATCCAACCGAAGGATCAATTCATCAGTCTTAAACGTGCCACCCACCACAAAACGCGGATCAGCAAAGACAATGCGGCCCGGAACCTCAGCCGTGAGAACGGTATCGCGTCTCGGCGAGACGAGCCCCTCACTGGTAAGTTTCAGCGCCACTTCACCGCCCCCGACCTCCTGCACCTCTACCAGCGGGATGCTCACCTCCATCTCTTTCTTCTCAGCGACCGGCGCGTTCTCTTTGAGAAAGATCATGAGACCTCCGGTGATGAGAGCGATCACGATGATGGCCACGAGAGTGATGAAGACGACAGGTTTCATAAGAAGTTATTTTCCAACGCGGTAGTCCCCCCCGAGCGCGAGGTGCAGGCTTACCCGGTTATCAAGGCGGAGGCGGCGCAGCGTCACAAGCTGCGAGGCTAAGGTGATTCTGTTAGACTGCGCCGTGATGAGCGTGAGCGCATCCCCGGTGCCGCCAGCGTAGTCAAGTTTGGCAGAGTCAGCGGACTCCGTGGCACTTTTCGCAGCGGCCGTGATCGCGGTCCCACGCTGCGCTAGAAAACGATCCGCCACGAGCGCCTGCTCGACCTCGCCAAACGCTTTCAGAACCGCCGATTGCAGGGAGGCCAAAGCGGAACGGTCATCCGCCTTCAGCCGATCGTATTCCGACCGCAGCGCGCCCCCCTTCCAGATCGGCTGGCTGATCGCCCCCGCGAGTGACCAGATCCCGAAATCGGAATCAATAAGCTTTCGGAGCGAGTCCGTCCTCGTCCCACCCGTCGCGGTAATTTTTAAGCTCGGGTAAAAGGCGAGTCTCCCCTGCTCGAGCCGACTCCCTGAGGAAGCAAAACGACGCTCCGCAGCAAGGATATCCGGGCGGCGTAAGAGCAGTTCCGAGGGAAGACCAGCGGGCGGCATCGCCGGAATCGTGGGAAGGGTTTCTGAAGAAGCGATCGCTCCCGCCGGATAGCGCCCGAGGAGAAGCTCGAGCTGCCGGATCGCTTGCTCGCGCTCACCCTGACGCTGCGCGAGCGTGGCCTTACTAGTCTCGAATTGGCTTTCCGCGAGGCGATATTGCGAAGCAGATCCACCCTCCTCGGCGAGCGCGCTCGTGAAGCGATCGCGCACAATCTCCATCGTCTGCTTAAAAAGGAAGGTCGATTTCTCAGCGAGTGCGATCTGCTCGTTCGCCTCGGCCAGCGCAAGCCAAGCGCGCACCACTTGAGCCGCCAGCGAAGCTCGCGCGGCCCGGTAAGCTTGCCCCTCAGCCTGCGCATCAGCTATCAAAGCGGCCTGCCCCGCCCTCGCAAACCCCCAAATATCGGGCTCCCAGCTAGCGGTCAGCGAGGCCCCGTAATTATCAGAAAGTGACGAGGGCACCCCGCCTCCGCCGAAAGGAAAGCCGACAAACACCTGCCTCGAGCGATCCCCACTCAAGCCCGCCTCAATGCTCGGCTTCAGCGCCGCACCCGCAGTCCGCGAGGCTGCCACCGCGCGATTCACCCGCTCAGCCGCAACCCTCATATCGGGATTTGCCGAAAGCGCCTCATCGACCAGCGAAGTAGCACGGCGTCCCCCAATCCGACTCACCCAGCGCGTATCGATTCCGCTCCGCGCTTCCGGCGTCGCCGACCAGCGTCCCGGAGCGCCCGCCTGCGCTTCTCCCAGGCGCAGCCCGGGAACCGTCGCCGAACAACCCATCAAAATGAAAGCCACCATGCCGAGAAGAATCTTCATGCCCCTCCTCCACTTCTACTCCCCTGCTCAAACCCCGCTTCGCAGAAATCGATGATCCGCGCCATCATGAGATCGAGCTCCTCGGTCACCACCACTCCCTCCGAAATGTTCTTGAGAAGATCTCCATGCATTAAGGTCGTGGAGACGACTCCGAAGGAAAAATGAATCTTCCAAAAAATATCCCGCTCGCTCAGATCAGGTAGCGCCTTTTTAAAAGCGGGCACAAATTCGGCAGCCACTTTGCGGAACTGCGCCATAACCTCAGGCGGGAATTGATAAGGCCGCTCGCCCACCAATCGGCCCATAAGCTTGCCAAAAAGCTGCTCGCCGAGATCGCTCCCCTTCACCTGTGAGAGCAGAGGCTCATAGAAGGCCTCAAGCAGATCGCGCACCCCCGGCGCTCCCGCCTCTCTCAAGTCGCCCAGCCGCTTGAGCCGCTCCGCATTTACCGGAGTCGTCATTTCCTCCACCACCGCATCGACAAGCTCCTCCTTCGAGCCGAAGTGATATTTGACCGAAGCGACATTCGCCTCCGCCCGACCCGTAATCTCCCGCAGCGATACCGACTCGAATCCATGCTCCGCAAAAAGCGCCGTAGCCGCTTCCACAAGCGCCTTTTTAGTGCCTGCTCGCTCGGCAGTTTCGGAGGTGCTCATAAGATTCAAACAAGTGCTTAAGGGCATCCTGTCAAATTTCAAGCGCTTGTTTGAAAAATAATCTTCGTTCTCTCGCCCCCTCTGGCAGAGGATAGCGCCGTGATCGACCTCCGCCACCAAGACTGCCTCGAGGGCATGAGGGCGATGCCCGCCGCCTGCGTCGATGTCGTAGTCACCTCCCCCCCCTACAACATCGGGATCGACTACGCCACTTATGATGACTCTGGCGATCGAAAAGACTACCTCGGCTGGTGCCGCGAGTGGGCCACTGAAGTTCGACGCGTGCTCACAGATGAGGGGTCTTTTTTTCTCAACGTCGGAGCCGTTCCGAAAAGCCCCCTCCTTCCGCACCAACTCCTCCTCGCACTCGCCGGAGACAAGCCCCTTTTTCATCTCCAAAACACCTTCCACTGGATTAAGTCAATTAGCGTCACCACGCGCGACGAGAAAACCCTCTCGCTAGGCCACTTCAAGCCCGTCCAGTCCCAGCGCTTTGTCAACGACTGCCACGAATACCTTTTCCACCTGACCAAATCCGGCGCGGTCCCCCTCGACCGCCGCGCCGCAGGCGTGGCCTACGCCGATAAGCAAAACGTCACCCGTTGGCAAACGTCCGACGGCATCGACAAGCGCTGCCGCGGAAACACCTGGTTCCTCCCCTACGACACCATCAAGTCCCGTGAAAAGGAACGCCCGCATCCCGCTGCCTTCCCCATCGGCCTCGTAAAGCAGTGCGTAACGCTTCATGGACTTGACGAAACGACTCATCTGATGGACCCCTTCCTCGGCATCGGCACCTCGGCCCTCGCAGCGCGGGATCTCGGGCTCGCTTCCTTCACCGGATTCGAGATCGATGAATCCTATCTCGCCATCGCCCGCGAACGGCTCGCCCATCCCCCCTCGTAGAAAAAGCTCATGGAAGAAGTCGAAGAATTTACCACCGTGGAATCAATCTTTCTCCGCGAAAAAAACTGCCTCCTCGTGCGCGCGGATTTCACTCCCATCTTTACCGACTACTACCTCCACCTGATGGAGACTAAGGAAAGGCACCCCGAGGGGCTCGACCGCACCCTCAAGGAACTCCTCGCCACCCTCACCCTCCACCTCACCGCACGCCCTTGGGCCGAGACCATCGCTTGGACCGCTAACCTGCGCGCGCCCCGGGCAAACTTCTTCGCCACCGGCTCCTCCACTGGCGAATACATCACCGGGCGCCTCTTCACCAAAGACGTGCGGGAGCCCGACCGCAATTTCCTCTACTCCCAAACCACCCGCCCCGGTGCCGAGCCCCAGCTCTCGACCATCGAGGTCGAGACGGCCTCCCCCCTCGAGTGGACCCAGCACTTCTACAATCAGTCCGAACAACGCCCCGGAAAGGTCTTCCAACTCCCCGGCGACACCTTCGCGATGGTCGCCGCCCAGCCGGATTTTGATGAGGAATGGTTCTCCCAGGTGAGCTCCAAAGAACTCGAGAAAATCACCGAGAAAGCCCCTCATAAAATCCTCGAGACCCGCCGCTTCCGCTTCCACTGCGGCTGCACCCTCGAGCGCATTCTCCCCATCCTGAGCGCCTGGCGTGAAAAGCCCGAGGAGCTCTTTGGCGCTGACGAAGCAATCTCCGTCCAGTGCCCCCGCTGCGGAAAAAAGTATACCGTCACCAAGAGCGACCTCGGAGACTAGTTCGCTAACAAGCGCTCACTCCCCCATCACAAACCTGAGAAACAGGGAGCTCCCTCTCACCCTCCCACCAATCCATGTTCGTCGTCGTGATGAGCTTCTGCGCATCAGCCGGAAGCTGCGCCATCAGCGCATTTCTACGACCCGGATCGAGCTCTCCAAAAACATCATCGATGAGATAGACCGGCTCGCAGCGCCCCCGTTCCCGCAGCACTTCGCCCTGAGCGAGCTTGAGCGAGAGCGCAAGCGTCCGCTGCTGCCCCTCACTCCCGAACTCCCGCGCCGCTCGCCCCATGATGCTCAATTTTAAATCATCTCGCTGAGGTCCCGCGAGCGTGACCCCGCGCCGTGCCTCGCGCTCTTCCACCTCGGCAAAGGCCGCCTCAAGATCGCCCTTCGAGCGATCCTGATAGACCATCCCCAGCTCCTCCGACTTCCCGCTCACCGCAGCATGATTCGCCGCCGCCCGGGGCCTAAGCTGCTCGCAAAGCGCCCTCCGCTTCGTGATGATCTCACTCCCATGCTTCACCAAAAGCCGCGTGTAAGCCTGCACCTCGGGCTCGCACGGAGCGAGGTTCTTTAAATAACGATTCCGCGCCGCCAGCGCCTTGCGATACCGCACCCAGTGCTCGCGGTATTCCGGGTCGACTTGAGAGGCGAGAAAGTCGAGATACTTCCGCCGACTCTCCCCTCCACCACGGACAAGATCAAGGTCATCATTCCCCATCCACACCACCAAGCCGCTCTCAGCGAGGTAGTCGCGTCGCGTCGCCGATTCATCACCATCAAGTTTTAAAGTAAGCCCCTTTTTATCGCCTCGGACCTGCAGCGATTGATCGCGCACTTCCCCGGCGATCCCGAAACCATCCTCTCCCTCGCGAATGAGCTGGCGCACATTGCGCGCCCGCGGCGACTGCAGCCTCAGCAGTAAGCAAACCGCCTCCAAGAGCGACGTTTTCCCCTGCGCATTCTCCCCCACAAAGATCTGCCCCTCCGCCGCCAGCCGCACCGAGACCTGCTCAAAACAGCGAAAATTCACCAGTCGGAGGCTTTCGATCACGCCCTCACCATCCTCCCCAGCGGACTTTTGGCAACGCGAAAGAAAGAGTTCTCTTTTTTCTCTAAGGAATCTTCGCTAAGGCCGTTTCCCCTCAGCGACAGAGGTCCGTTTCTTTTCTGGCCAAATTCCATCAGTCCCTTAACTTATCTCGAACCAGTCATCTCCTCATGAGTCTTCACGCACAACTCTCCCCCGAAGCCCAGGCCCGTCTCGCAGCCCAGCGGCGGACTTCCACCATCAGCTCACTGATTATCGGAATTCTCGTCATGGCCCTCGTCGGGGTTATCCTCCTCATCATCGGGATCCAGTTCTCTAAGCCTGATATCCCGACCATCGTCAGCTACAGCGCCGGCTCTGAAACCGAAGAATCCCTCGATGAAAGAAAGGTGAACACCAGCACGCAGCGGAAACCTTCTTCTCCCTCCTCCTCGATGGCGAAAGTCATCGCCGCCGCATCCGCCTCGCCTACCGCCATCCCCGTCCCCGATATCGATATCCCAGACCCTAGCACTAACTTCGGCGATGGTGAGGACTTCGGCTCCGGCTGGGGTGATGCCTCTGACAGCGGTGGCGGTGGCTTCGAAAACATCCCCGTCGCAATGAAAAAGCGCTGCTCGCTCGCCGACCGCCTCGCTCGTCTCGACTCAAATGGCGGAACTAAAGAATGTGAAGAAGCTGTCGTGAAAGCCCTCCGCTGGTTCAAGAAAACCCAAAATAAAGACGGATCATGGGCCAAGGGTCAGCGAACTGCCATGACCTCGCTCGCCCTCCTCGCCTACCTCGGCCACTGCGAAACAGCGCAGTCCGAAGAATTCGGCGAATCTGTTTTCTCCGCCATTACCTTCCTCGTCAATAAAGCAATGAAGAGCAACGGCAAAATGGCCGATGACTTTAAGGATGACCACTGGTGCTACGAGCACGCCATCGCCGTCTACGCCCTCGCTGAAGCCTATACCCTCTGCGTGAAATCCTTCGGCGAGAACATTCCCAACCTCGAAGAAGCGGTGCAGTCCACCGGCCAGTTCATGATCGACCGCCAGCATAAGAGCGGAAGTTGGGAATATGCCTACAAGATGGATAACTCCCGCGGCGGTGATACCTCAATCGCCGGTTGGCACATTCAAGCCTTGAAAGCTTGCTACCATAGCGGCATCGAGTTTAAGGGCATTAGCAAAACTTCCCGCGCCGCGCTCGAATACATGGAAAGCATGCAAGTTGAGAACGGAGGGATCGGATACTCCAGCCCCAAAATCCGGGATAATTCCGATGGCACCACCCTCGCCGCCGTTGGAGCACTCTGTTTCCAAATGTGGGACAAGTCATCCTCCCCCGTTGTTCGTAAGGCCTGCAAGCTCATCAACGATAAGATGAAGCTCGACTGGGACGGCCCGGACTCGGACCTCTACGGCCACTACTACGCCGCTCAGTGCATGATCAACTACGGCGGAGACTACTGGAAGCGCTACAATAAGGTCTTCCGTGATCAGACTCTCGCTAACCAAGAGGAAGACGGATCCTTCCGCCCCGTGAACACCCGCGGTAAAGGTAAGGTCAAGATCAATGCCGTCGCTGCAAGCTTCGCCGGTGACGGAAGCTTCGGTCGTCACTACCGCACCGCCCTTAGCACCATGATGCTCGAGGTCTACTACCGCTTCCTTCCTGCCAGTCAGAAGACCGGGGGTTAGTAATTCAGCGGCCCCTTTTCTGAAAGCCTCGCGGAACTTCTCCGCGGGGCTTTTTTCTGCTCCTAAATCCGAGAGGATCGGTTCCTTAGCGCAACCAGCGCCGAATCAGATCAAGAGCCCTCTGACTAGACTGCTGCTTAAAGGACTTCCGGCCCCGAGGGTGACACTCGTAGTAAGTTTTCACTCCCTCCGCTGTCGCCACCCCATAACAGACCGTTCCCACCGGTTTCCCCACGCTTCCCCCGCTTGGCCCCGCAATGCCGGTCACGCTAACAGCGAGATCCGAACCACTGGCGCTCAGCGCACCCGCCGCCATCTCAGCCGCCACCTCTTCACTAACGGCTCCGTGAGTCGCAAGCGTCTCGCGACGGACTCCAAGAAGTTGCTCTTTCGCCTCGTTCGAATAGGTGACAAAGCCGTGGGTGAAAACCGCGCTCGACCCCGGAACATCAGTCACCCGGCTCGCAATGAGCCCTCCCGTGCAGCTCTCTGCCGTCGCGACCCTCTTTCCAGCTTCCGTAAGTAATCTCACGACCACTTCCTCAAGCAATGAACCATCGTCCCCAACGAGAAAATCGCCAAAGGTCGACTCGGCGATTTCGCGCCCCTCTTTGATAACGTCCGGGGTTCCAATCAGGCGGAGATCCACCTCGCTCAAGCGAGCACAATAGCCAATCTCGAGGCCCTCGATCTCGGCCAGCCGAGCATCAATCCCCTCATGAAAACTACTTTCTCCCACCCCGACAAATTTAAGCTCAAGAACCTCCGGAATCATCTCCACCCCGGCAAGGGCGCGCAGCCGCGGCGTCACCTCCTCATGAAACATGGGGTAGAGCTCGCTGGGCGGTCCGGGGAGCAAGAAAAGGGCGCAGTTCGCTACTCCGCTAAGGCGCGGCGGCGCATAAATTCCCGGTGCCGTGCCATTCGCATTTGGCAGAACGTCAGCCCCTACCAGAACCTGCGCTTGCTTGAGATTGGCCGCCGCCATTTGATAACTCCGCTTTTCAAAAAACTCGTAGAGCGAGCGCTTAGCCGCCTCATCCTCGATAATCTCCACCCCCAGCGCCTGCGCCGCAGCCTCTCGCGTAATATCATCACTCGTCGGCCCAAGCCCCCCCGTCACCAGAACGACATCGCTCCGCGAGATGCACTCGGCAAGTGCCTCTTCGATCGCAAGACCATCAGGAACCGTCGTCTGCCGCTGGACCCTGAGACCCAGCTTAGCCAGCTCTTGGCCCATCCAAGTCCCATGCGTATTAGCAGTCGAGCCCAAGAGTAATTCACTCCCGGTATTGAGAATCTCAATCTTCATGTTCAGCGAGAGCTTCCTCTTCCTCCGGACGCCACTGGAGCTGCTTAGCATCTCCCCAGAGGTCCTCCAGCGCGTAAAGCTCCCGCATTTCAGAATGAAGCACGTGGACCATAACATCAATGAAGTCGAGCACGACCCAGCGGGTCGCCGCCTTCCCCTCAGTGCGGAACGCGCGCTCGCCAGCAAGCTCTGCCACCTTCTCCTCAATGTCACGACTGATCGCCTTAAGGTGAGGCATCGATGATCCGGAGCACACGATCATAAAATCGGTAATGGTGGAAATGCCACGAACATCAAAAATCCGGATATCCTCCGCCTTGGTCTCATCGGCAGCATGCGCGCACGCCAGCGCTAGTTTTTCTCCTGCATCACTCATACGGTATCTTAAAAAGGTTCGAGCGCTTCGTAAAGCACCCACCGTCCCGCAAGAACCAGAGGTGCGAAAACCAAATGGTCCCTCCAGCCTTCCAAGCAATGGAAAAACTGGTGGAGCGTAGCGGATTCGAACCGCTGACCCCCTGCATGCCATGCAGGTGCTCTACCAACTGAGCTAACGCCCCTTTACCAATGTTTCAGGACGGCGGATTGGTAGTTGTGGCACGCCAGCGATGCAAGGAGAAAAAGGCCCCCGCCGCGAGAGATTCGCTTTTTGACAGCGGAAGCCGGGCTTCATAGCTTCCTGCCGTGACCTCTTTTTCACCGCCCGCCTGCTCAGTTCTCCCTCCGATCTTTAACTCTCCCGAGATGCCGTCTCTTTCCGCAGATTTTCCCGCTGCCTAGATGATCGCCCTCCTCTCAATCATCTCCGGGATCGTCCTCCTCTTCATCGGCGCGACCTCCTTGCCAACTCCTCCAGCCACCCCAGAAGAGGTCAAAGCGACCTCGGCCACCCTCGCGCTCTTCTTCGGAGGCTCCTACGTCATCTGTGGCATCTTTTGTCTCAAGCTAGGGAAGCACGGACGCGTCGCCGCCGCTCTTCTCTCCGTCGCCGGATCGGGTCTCGCGCTTTACGAAATGATCCCTCAGATCCTTCGCCAAGAAGCTCTCTCCGCGACTCCCGTCCTAGGCCCACTTTTCATTTCTTCAGCCCTTATCCTCGCCAACTCAGTCATCGCTTGGCGGCGAGGGCGCGGAGTCCGCGTGGCTTGATAAGAAAAACGGCAGCCCCTCGAGACCACCGTTTGCACAAATTCTTTCTCCGAGTCGAACTGACTCAGAAAGCTACACCCCTCAGCAGCCTGAATCAGCAGCCGGCCCTCGCCCCTTGAAGGTAAGCTCCGCGATTCCGGACTTATCAAGATCACCCAAGCCGCTCGAGACCATCTCGTCATATTGGCTCTTGGTAGCCTCATTCACCGGAAGCTCGAGACCGAGTTCCTTGGCGAGATCGCCCGCTATCCCAGAATCCTTCGCCGCATGCTCAGCCGAGAACCAACATTCGTGGTCTCGATCAATCATATCCTCGGCATCGGTCTCGAGGACACGGCTGTTCGCTCCGGTTTGAGAGAAAATATCACAGACCATCTTCAGATCGAGACCGAGCGCATCCGCCAATCCAAGTCCTTCCGCTAAGCCCGCGGTGTTGATATTCATCACCATATTCACCAGCGCTTTCACCTCCGCCGCTTTTCCAATCGGACCACAGAGGCTGAGATTGACCGACAGTTCTTCGAGAATTTTTTTGTGCGCATCAAATACCGATTCATCGCCACCGATCATTAGAAAAAGTTTCCCCTCGCGTGCCTGCGAGATCGAGGAAGCCATCGCGCCCTCCAGCACCTCAGCTCCGGTTTTCTTGCCCGCGGCATAGACTTCCTTGTGAATCCCAGGCGAGAGAGTCGCGCAATTCACAAAGGTCTTACCCTCCGAACCCGTAAGGAGATTGTCACCTTCCCCAAGAAAAATTGCCCGCATCGCGTCGTCATTCGTGACAACGGTGAAGATGATTTCAGCGGCGGCAGTGACCTCGGCAAGCGTCCCGCAATCCTTCGCGCCCAGTTCTCCAGCAATCTCTGCGGAGGCCTCTTTATTGACGTCAAAGACGGCGGTGACATCATGCCCGCAGTCCAGCTGGAGGTGACGAGCCATGTTGGCTCCCATGCGGCCTACGCCGACAAATGCTACTTTACTCATAAATATCGTTATTTGAATTCTGGATAGAAAGGATTGTGCGCTTTTTCTTCGCGGACTGAAGTCATCGGACCGTGCCCGGGACCGAGGATGGTCTGATCCTCCAAGGTGAAAATCTCAGCGCGATTGGTCGCGAGCGCATCGTGAAAAGACGTCATCCCGCCTCCCATCGACTGCGCGAAAATGGCGTCGCCCACGATCGCCACCGGTCGGCCCAGCCCGTGAATAACATAGGTCGTTCCCGCTGGCGAATGGCCCCAGGTCAGCCGGGTCGAGACCCGCAGCGTCCCCACCGAAAAGGAATCACCGGCGGCGAAGCGGGTCGCTCCATCGACCGCTTCCATCCCATTGATGTAGACTTGGATCCCCGGCGTCGCGGCAACCACTTTCTCCCGATCAATAATGTGATCGAGATGGGAGTGTGTCAGAAAGAGGGTCTTGATTTTGACCCCCTTCTCCTTTGCAAAGGCAAGGGCCTCATCCGCATTCGCACCCGTATCAAAGAGCGCCGCCTCCTTGGTCTGGAGATCCCAGACAAGGTAGGAATTCACCGTCATAGGATCGTCCGGATCATCATCGAAAAGGGTGTTAAATTGTTTTAAGCCCTCAAGCTCCACCGGTTCGGGACGCCAAGAGCGCTCCGCCAGTTCCACGAGACAGTCTCCATCAAGCCCGAGCGCAGGAGCGATCGCGCGCACCGCCGCTGCATCAAAACCCCCCCCCTTTAACTTCGCAATCTGCTCCGTCTCAACTCCGGTGAGAAAGGACAGCACCCCATCCGCCATTCCGGTGCCCCGGAGGGTCTTCCCGATCACATCTTCAAAATAATCTTCGAGTTCAATCATGAGTTCTTAGTTTAAAAGTTACCTCTTGGGATACAGCGCCATCACGCGGCCTGCTTTGCTATATTCCGTGACATAAATCTGCCCCTGAGGCCCCCACTTGATGCCATGCGGCGCGCAGAGAGCAGCGTCATGGAGATCCATCGCAAAGACCTCATTGCTCCCCCACTGCTCTTTGTTTGGATTAGCAAGAAGGGTCGAAACGATCTTTCCTTCTTTATCTAACAGCACGATCTGCCCCTCGAAATTAGCCACCACCGCAAGCGCACCCCGCACATCTACATCCGCCGGCCGCAGCTGGGATTCCGGCCCGTAATTCCCCACCCATTCCAGATCTAAGCTCAGGTGAACCATCCGCCTCCCATCACGATCGCACACCAGAATTCGTGGTGGGTCAAAGCGGGTATCGAGGGCCGCCCCGTGGCATGTCTTGAACTTCAGCTCTCCACTACCACCGACCGTTCTCACGAGAGTGCCATCAGGCTTCAAGCGATGAATCTTTTTTGAACCGTAGCCCATGAAGAAGTAGAGATCACCATCAGGACCCACCAGAACCTCGGTTAGTCCTCCGACCCCTCCTTCAAGCTCGCCCGTTTTTTCATTGGGCAAGGTCGCCACGATCTTCCCGTTGAGGTCAAATTTAACCGCGCGATTTGCCTTAAATTGTGAACCCCAGATGAATTCCGAACCCATCTCGTTCACAGTCGTGAGCGAGTGCATTCCTTGCAGTCCAAGCCGGAGAGGTCCCACAAAATGACCGAAGCGATTAAACTTAAGAACCCCGGGTTCCCCCAGCGTCGATAGGTAAACGTTACCCGCCTTATCGAGAGTAAGATCTCCGTGGAGATTTCCCATCTCCTTCGCTTCAGGGAGAGCACCCCAGCCCGGAATCGTGACATAGCGATGCCCCTCCGAGCCGGTCTCGGTCGCCGTCGTCACCACCGCACCAGACCCATCTGCATGAGGGTGGCCTTCGTGTGAAATTGCCGGAAATGACACAAGCAGAGCGCCAGATAAAATAGCAACCTTCATCACTCGCCTATGCTGGCTCACCCTGCGGACTGGGAAAGAATAAAACACCTAAACCCCAATGGGATGCCATGTCGTTTTGATCTCCTGAAAGTCGAGCACGTGGTAAGGGCTACCCGCGAGCGGCTTATCATTCTGATGGAGAACGCGCTTAAGATTCTCGGCCGATTCAAGATCTGCCTTCTTTTTTTCCTCTGAATCATCTGAGCAAAGGAGAAACGAATTCACATCCATATGCTTAGCAAACTCGGGGATAAGTTCGTCACGATGACCGGTGAGGATATTGACAACTCCGCCGGGCACGTCCGAGGTCGCGAGAACTTCAGCAAAGGTGATCGCCGAAATGGCATTCTCACCAGCCAGAACGATCGCGCTGTTCCCCCCCACGATGACCGGCGCAAGAGCGGAGACGAGCTCAGTAAGACCTCCCCGGGTCGGAGCAACGATCGCGACCACCCCAGACGGTTCAGGAACCGAAAAATTGAAGTGCGAGGAGGCGACTGGATTAACAGTCGAGAAGAGCGCCTGAAACTTGTCACTCCAGCCCGCATAATGAACAAGCAGGTCGATCGCACCACTGAGATCCTCTTGGGCCCTCGCATCGCTCAAGCCTTGCGCGCACAGCTCTGCGATGAACTGAGCACGGCGGCCATCGAGCACTTCCGCGATGCGGTAAAGGATCTGTCCTTTGAGATAAGCGGACGACTGAGCCCAGCTCCCCTGCGCCTTACGCGCGGCCACCACGCATTCCCGGAAATCTTTCCGGCTAGCCCGCGAAGCATTAGCGATAAGCTCGCCCTTCCTCCCGCGCACTTCCAGAACGCGACCGGATTCGGTGCGGGGGAACTTTCCTCCGATAAAGAGCTTATAGGTTTTCTTAATGGTCATATCGGCAAGTTCTTAGAGATTGAGATAAGCAGCGAGCCCGTGGACCCCGCCTTCGCGCCCGATGCCACTCTCCTTGTAGCCGCCGAAGGGCGAGGTGGGGTCGAATTTATTAAAAGTGTTGGCCCAGATGATTCCGGCCTTGAGACCAGTTGTCATCTTGAAAATCTTAGAGCCCTTATCGGTCCACACTCCCCCGCTCAGGCCGTAAGGAGTATTATTAGCTTTCACAAGCGCCTCATCCGGGGTGCGGAAGGTCTGGATCGCGAGCACAGGCCCGAAGATTTCCTCCTGCACAATGCGGTGGCTCTGCGCGCACTCCGTGAAAAGGGTCGGCTTAAACCAATTCCCCTTACGAGGAACTCCTCCGCTAGGCTGCCAGATTTCAGCTCCTTCTTTCTCTCCGCCTTTCACCAATTCCTTAATGCGCTCGAGTTGCTCCGGAGAATTGATCGCCCCGATGTCAGTATTCTTGTCGAGCGGATCACCCACAATAAGGGTCTCCATACGCTTCCTCAGCTTCCTGATTACGGAACCGGCTATACTTTCCTGCACAAAAAGGCGCGAGCCCGCACAGCAAACGTGGCCTTGATTGAAAAAGATCCCGTTCACAATACCCTCGACCGCTTCATTGATTGCCGCGTCCTCAAACACGATATTGGCAGCCTTCCCGCCGAGTTCCAAAGTATAGCGCTTGTCCGTCCCCGCGATGGCCCGGCGGATCGATTTTCCGACCGCCGTCGAACCAGTGAAAGCCACCTTATCGACATCAGGGTGCTCTATCACGGCCTGCCCGGTCGGACCAGCTCCGGTGACGATATTGACGACCCCGGGTGGGAGTTCGGCATCCTCAAAAATTTCCGCGAGCTTCAGCGCGGTGAGCGGCGTGGTCTCAGCTGGCTTGAGAACAACGGTATTTCCGCAGGCCAAAGCGGGCGCAATTTTCCACGCCGCCATGAGAAGCGGAAAGTTCCACGGAATCACCTGGCCCACCACTCCGATGGGCGTGGGCTTGAGACCCGGAAACGCATAATCGAGCTTATCGGCCCACCCGGCGTGATAAAAAAAGTGAGCCGCTACGAGCGGGATATCCACATCTCGGCTTTCCCGAATCGGCTTCCCGCCATCCATCGACTCCGTCACCGCCAACTCCCGTGAGCGCTCCTGAATCAAGCGGGCGATGCGGAAGAGATACTTCCCGCGCTCCGCTCCCGAGAGCTGGCCCCACTCGCCCTCGTAAGCCTTACGAGCAGCCTTGACCGCAAGATCGACCTCTTTTTGCGAAGCTTCCCCAACCTCCGCGATGACCTCATCGGTCGCCGGGTTGATCGTCTTAAAGCGCCTCTTCGGCTTGACCCATTTTCCATCGATAAAAAGGTCATACTGACTCTTGATCTCGAAGTGATCGGTCGACTCCGGCGCAGGAGCATAGCTCCCCGAAATAAAATGATGTGGTCCTGATTCGTTCTTTCCCATCGTTCTTAGTTCTATTCAATCCTTGGTAAAATAATCCCCGCTCTGGTAGCGCCCGGTCTCCTGCTTGCGGATCTGCATGAGGAGGTCATTAGTGAGGGAACTCGCCCCAAAGCGGAACCACTCGTTCGTAAGCCATTTCGGCCCAAGAGTCTCGCGCACCATGACGAGATACTGCAGCGCGAGCTTCGCATTGCTAATGCCACCCGCCGGCTTCATTCCGACCATCTTTCCGCTGCGCTCATAATGATCCTCGATCGCCTGAAGCATCACAAAAGTCACCGGGAGAGTCGCCGCAACAGGCACCTTGCCAGTCGAAGTCTTAATAAAGTCAGCCCCGGCGGCGATCGCGATATCACTCGCCCAACGCACGGCATCATAAGTCACAAGCTCCCCGGTTTCCAAGATCACCTTAAGATGCGCATCGCCGCAGGCTTCCTTACAAGACGCGATTTCATCGAAAATAGCGCGGTATTCTCCCTGAAGAAACTGGCCCCGGGATATCACCATATCGATCTCATGCGCGCCCTCGCTCACCGCGTAGCGAACCTCCGCAACACGCTCCTTTAAGCGCATCTGTCCACTGGGAAACTGGGTCGCAACGGCAGCCACTTTCACCGAAGATCCAGCCACCGCTTTTGCCGCCACCTTCACCATGCGAGGATAGACACAAACCGCAGCCGCAGGTCCGATCGAGGGATCCTCAGGAAGTGGATGAAGCGCCTTCTGGCACATCTGCCGCACCTTGCCGACCGAGTCCGCACCCTCGAGAGTCGTAATATCGAGCATCGTGACCGCTAGCTTCAACGCGGACATCTTCGTCTCCTTCTTCATCGAGCGCGCACAAAACCGCTTCGCCCGCTCTTCCACGCCCACTTGATCGATCGACGGACTATCGCGCCGATCCGGGAAGGTTACTACACCTGCTTTCACGAAATAGACTCTAACGGCTACTGAGCCGCTTTCGCAATGTCCGAAATGAGACCATTCTATTTCATCGTAAAATTCCGAGGCATGACTGGACGCAAATTCCCTAAGTCGACACCCCTGTTGTTCTCCGGGGCGTCAAATAAAAAAGCGACTCTCGGATGAGAGCCGCTTTAAAAATCTCCGAAAGATTAGCGTTTACGACGCAGCAAGGTCAACGCACCTAGAATTGAAAGAAGCGCGCTCGATGGCTCAGGAAGGCTGCTGACCGTCCCGGGCTCAATGGTGACTCCGTCCAGAGCCATGTTACTCCGTCCTCCATTCGGGCTGATCGGCATGAGACGGACATTAGTCGAGGTTGCGTTTGCCGTGAAGGTCACTTGCCCGACATCCCATGTCTGATTCCCGACCCCTTCCCAATTCCTAGACGCAGTATCCTGACTCGCGCCGAACATGGTAACCTTCCAAGCACCCACATTATTGTAGCTACCGGCACCACCACCTGCTGTTCCGGTGCCGTTTCCAGCATTAGTTTGGTAAAAGGATAGTGTGTAAACCTGGCCCACCGTAAAACCGGTGACGTTGGCTTGCTGGAAGGTTTCGCCACTTGTGCTGGAAAAGGCTCTGGCAGATTGAAAGGGCCCTGCGTCAGGAGAGGCGCCTACCCCGCGAGACAAATCCCATGTCCCTCCAGGATTTCCCGCTGGGTTGGGATTGAACCAGTCTGCACTACCCGAGACATTAGTCCAAGGACTTGGCGATATTGAGTTAAAGCTCCCGCTCGACGGATTGGGTGCAGCTGCGCCATTGAGATCGTCAAAGCTACCGTTTCCGATCTGCTGCGCACTTGCGTTAATTGTGAGTCCACCCCCTATGAGTAGGGATGCTGTGATAATTGAATTTCTCTTCATTTTTTCTAATCGGTCTTCGATCGGGATGAGTTTAGGATAACTTTATAATTAATCAATAAAAAATAAAAGATGTTCGCTAATAGGCACCCCAGATGGGAAATCGATCTATTTGGAAGTCATTGTCAATACCCTGAGAACTGCTCTGAATGACAGCTTGTGATCGTTAGACATGCCCATTAGGAGAGCGAACCGGATTCGAGGGCTCAAATCCAGTCTTTCAAAGCGCGAGGGCTGATCGGATAACCTCTGGCGGGTGGCTCCCACCCGGCGTTCTTTAGGAAGAATTAGAAGAAAGATCAGCCAAGCTAGGATACCTCTCCCTCAAAGAAGTTAGCTCGACGCGCTTCTCAATACTTAACTCTCTTCTGTTTCTTCTCAGGCTGCTCAATTCCAGCGCGCTTCTTCAGCTCCTTAATTTGGTCGCGGAGGTGGGCGGCTTTTTCGAACTCGAGTCTTGAGGAGGCCTTTTGCATCTCGTCTTCCATCTCGCGGATGACTTCCACGGCGTTGTAGACCATCTCGTCCTCGGCGACCATGGATTGGTTGAGCTTGTCGCCCTCCGAGGTTCCTTTTCCTCGTTCGTGGAGACTTTTCTGGACGGCACGGACGACGCTCTTCGGCGTGATGCCGTGCTTTTCATTATGCTCCTGCTGGACCCGGCGGCGATGCTCGGTGACATTGATGAGCATCTGGATGGATTCGGTGACGGTGTCGCAGAAGAGGACGCACTCGCCATTGACGTGGCGGGCAGCGCGGCCTGCGGTCTGGATGAGGCTAGTTTCATTGCGCAAGAAGCCCTCTTTATCGGCATCAAGAATGCAGACGAGGGAGACCTCGGGGAGGTCGAGGCCTTCGCGGAGGAGATTGATCCCGATGAGAATATCGAACTCAGCAGCGCGGAGGGCGCGCAGGATCTCGACGCGCTCGATGGCATCGACATCGGAGTGGATGTAGCGGCATTTTAAATCGACCCCGGTAAGATATTCCGCGAGGTCCTCGGCGGTCCGCTTGGTAAGGGTGGTGACGAGGACGCGCTCCCCTTTTTCTACGCGATCCCGGCAGAGCTCGATCGTCTCATCGATCTGCGCCTTGAGAGGTCGCATCGTGAGGATGGGATCGAGGAGTCCAGTCGGGCGAATGATTTGCTCGACGATGAGCTGTCTCCCACTTCCAACGTCGAAATCTTCCGTCGCTTCGGCTGAGCCGCTGGGGTCGATGTTGAGCCGCTTGTAAAGGCCGGGATCGAAGTCGTGATCGTTGCGCGATTTAATAGGGATGTATTTCGGATTATCAGGTCGGGAGTTGATGATCTCGAAGGGCCCCGGAGTGGCACTGACATAGAGGCGCTGCTTCGTCATCTGCATGTATTCGTCGAAGCGGAGGGGGCGATTATCCATCGCGCTGGGGAGGCGGAAGCCGTGATCTACGAGGACGGACTTGCGGCTTTTATCGCCCTCGAACATGCCGCGGACCTGCGGGAGCGATGCGTGGCTTTCATCGACAAGAAGGAGGTAGTCGTCCGGGAAAAAATCGAGGAGGGTGTAAGGCCGATCGCCGGGCCTCCGACCGGTGATGTGGCGCGAGTAGTTCTCGATCCCTTGGCAAAAGCCCATCTCTTGCATCATCTCGAGATCATACTCGGTGCGCATGCGGAGACGCTGGGCTTCGACCAATTTGTTGTTCTTCTCAAACCACGAGATGCGATCGTCAAGCTCCTGCCTGATCGCGGTCATCGCGGTCTTAAGCTTCGTCTTTGAACTGACGAACTGCTTGGCGGGATAAAAGACGTATTCTTTCACCTCATCAATGACGTGGCCGCTTCGCACATCGATTGAAGTGATCCGATCAATTTCATCGCCAAAGAACTCGAGCCGGATCGCGGTGTCCTCTAAGTAAGCGGGACGCACCTCAACAACATCTCCCCTCACCCGGAAGTTGCCACGCTCAAAGGCGATATCATTTCTCTCGAAAAGAAGACTCACTAGCTCGCCCAAGAACTCGTCACGCCCGATCTCCAAACCCATTTTCACGCCATACATCATGTCCTTGTAATCCTGAGGATTTCCCAAACCATAGATGCAGCTCACTGACGCCACCACGATGGTGTCGCTCCGGGTGATCAGCGAGCCCATAGTGGACAGGCGGAGGCGCTCGATCTCCTCATTAACGGAGGAATCTTTTTCAATGTAGGTATCGGACCGCGGGATGTAGGCTTCAGGTTGGTAGTAGTCGAAGTAGGAAACGAAATACTCCACCGCATTTTCCGGGAAGAAGGCTTTAAACTCGGAGTAGAGCTGGGCCGCGAGAGTCTTGTTATGACTCATGATCAGAGTGGGCCGTTGAATCTCTCGGATCACGTTCGCCATCGTGAAGGTCTTCCCTGACCCCGTGACTCCCAGAAGGGTCTGGTGCCGGTTCCCAGCGCGGATCGATTTGACCAATTTTTCAATGGCTTGCTCTTGGTCGCCTTTCGGGGAGTAGTCGCTTGCGAGTCGGAAGTCCACCCGGGAAGGTTAGGAGAAGGACGAGACTTGTCCACCGGAACGATGAGGGGAATCGGTGGACCGAGGCGACCCTGTTTTCCGAGCGCTTCCTCCCGGCACTCGACAATTTCCTCGCCTTGTCGAATGCTCTTTCCAATGGCCGATCAATAATCCCCTGCGAGTTAATCAACCCAAACCTTTTCCAATTCAATATGCGCAAACATCTCTTCACCATCTTAGGCCTCGGCCTGATCATCGGGGTCGTCCTCATCCTTTTTTACAAAGGACCCCAGCCGGTCAAAACGGAAGTTGCCGAAGTCACTTCAACTCCTCCAGCCGAAGTAAAACCGCCCGCAAAGATCTCTAGCGAGCAGCAGATGGGCGATCAAATTCTTGCGGATTATGCCAGCCCCGAGTCCGACGGTCAGGAGGACGTCAAGCTCTTCTATCACTATCTCACCAACATTTTCATGCTAATTAAGAGTCGTGATTCAAAGCAGTATGCCATCAACGAAGACCTCGCGTCGTTCCTGCTCGGTAAAAATAATTACAAAACTCCCTGCGTCTCAGCCGACTCTCATATTTTCAATGAGAAGGGTCTGATCGTCGACCGCTGGCAGACGCCCATTCATATCCACACCATCAGCAATGATCGCTTCGAAATCCGCTCCGCTGGCCCGGACCGGAAAATCTTCAGCGAGGATGACTTCATCTGGCCTCCCCCAGAGCC
>Ga0114957_1000759_pt1 | contig 39684 bp, 34 predicted proteins | sample BantaG_FD_87175 | JGI IMG/M metagenome (GOLD analysis project Ga0114957, IMG submission 87175) | Marine algal microbial communities from Bantry Bay, Ireland - BantryBay_4 metaG | ecosystem: Host-associated > Algae > Red algae > Unclassified | place: Bantry Bay, Ireland | collected 2014-11-21
TATGTCTGGAAAGTCTTCCTGATACAGCCCCTAAATATCCATAGCTCTCGCTTTGAGTTTGGACAACGAGAACGCCGAACATCTTTCCTTTGCGGTTATTAAAATCGTATTCCCAATTATCAACCACCTTTTCAATATAGTATTGAAACTCAATACCTGCTATTCTAGCGATGTCAGGTAAATCTGATCCAAAAGGATTATTTAAAGTCTCAGGAATTTCAACCTTTGATATATCTGTATTGAAAGAAAATAATTTATTTGTACTGTTCATAAATTAGATCTGAAAGTATTTGCTCAGAGCTTGTAAAACGATCACGTTCCCATTTTGTTCCTTGCTAAAGACAAGTATATTTACACGCCTATGCATATGTACTGCTGATTTATTGAGTATACATTTAAAAGTAATCAAAAAATAAAAAGCAATAAACTTTTCAGCTTATTGCTTTTATACTTCTCTTATAATGATTAATCTTGAATTTGAATCTCACACAATTCACTTTTATATCTCGCGGGGCCTGGTGGATCAGGAAACAAAAAAGGGATATCATTATCAAAGAAAGTAGCACTAAATACCACTTCTTTCTCCTCAACTTTATAATCCTCAAGCATATCTAAAATCAAGGTTAAGTCATCATATTCTTGAGATGGATCTTCTTTGTAATAAATACCCCAAGTATCATAGCAAGGAACAAAGGATACTTTGCCTATCTGATTAAATCGAGTAAATAGACAGCTATCTACACACTCCATGGTATCCTCACAGCTTTCTGGTGAGATTTGAACCTTTTCATCTTTTTCGCATGAAGAAAACGCAAATCCAAAAACGTATAATAATACTAATATCTTTTTCATAGCTTTTTATTTCTTAAGTAAGACAGATATGAATCAAAAATGGTTGGGAAATTTCTTTCTAATAAATAATAATCTCTGTGCATCTAATTTGTGAACTTAGCATCAAACTTTATTTCTATATCCCCAGACATATAAGGAACAAACAAACTTCCCTGCACAAACCAAGTACCATCCTCTTGTTGCTCGCCTTGCATGCAGCCCGAATTAATCGCATTAAAGTCCGTTTCTGCACAATAACAAATTCTTTGAAAATGAGTATTCAAATTTGTTAGCTCTTCATCTTCTACAGAAAAATTAGTTTGAAAAGGCTGCAACTCAAACACCAAATTATTTGTAAACTCATCGTCGGCAATGGCAATATCCCCTTCTGTATAATTCCTCATAAAGAAGACACTTTTACCTCCAGTTGTATATCCCAATACTTTATTAGTGTCCACTTCAGACTGAGCATATATTGAATACTGACATTCATAGTTATCTAAGCAATCATTTCTAAACACGTTGGTTTCAATATTATCAAGACAAGTAAATTCACATGCCTCACAACTTGTATCACTCATATCATCATCGCCACAAGACATACAGACAAATAAATTGAATAACAAAAAGGTAATTAAATATTTCATATCAGCTTGTTAAGTGAAGTAAAAAATGATAAAATTAGAGAATTAACTCTCGAAAGCAGCATCAAAAACAAATGAAAGCTTCATTCCATCAGAAGGTATTATAATAGAATCTTCGATTATTCATGAATCATCCTCTTGCTATTCTACACCGATATAACCTTCTTTGATCTCCTCAAATTGACCACTTCCAATACTATATAGTTGTAGGTAATGTAGTTTTATGTCCGCAAAGTCGATATCTTCGTAAAAAAAGAAGACGCATCTTTCTCAATTTGGAAAACTAAGTATTCATTAGATTCAATTGTTCGTCAAGACATTTTCTCATTGGATACTACCCAACTAGAGAAAGTAGAATTCGACTTGCTGGCATCTTCATCTTTGCATCCTATTACAGCAATCACTAATATCATCAGTAGAATATTTTTAAAAAACTTTTGTAGTTTCAGTTAATGTTTTGAATTCATTATTGGCTAAGCTCTACTCTGATTTACTCAAAAAATCATAGGCCCCTTTTCGAAGTTGAATGCCATGCTCTAAATAAGCTTTCATACAAGCCAGAAAATTTGCCCAACCGCCTGTGTTGCTAATCAACCATTCTAAATTTTGAACATTGTTTACTTTGCTCCCTTCTGTCACCTCTACCACTGTACTATTATTGGGTTGCGACCTCAAAACGATATGAACGACTGTCTCCGAATCCCAAACAAAGGAAATAGATTTTCTCTCCTCCACCTTAACTTTCGTAATAGGATACTTGCCATCAAACTCTGGAAAACTCCACAGTAAATCTACACCAGTCTCTAGATGCCCATTGCTTTCTGAGATGAAATACTTAGTCATGAAGTCAGGATTCACTATGCCTTCATATACATAAGCTATGGGTTTTTGTATTTGTATGGATGCTCTTGAAGTAAGTTTCATATTGTGTATTTACTTTTCAATAAATAATATTTCTATTGTTTCCTTTCCTTGTAGGTATTTGCCACACACAGAATCAGGGTCATTGGAAGATGTTGCACAGATATCCACGCAATCGCTATTATACACAAATGATCTTGACAAATCTGCACAATACGAACCCAGCTCAATATATTGATTCCCTTCGTACTCCGTAAGTGTATAAAAAAATTGGCACCCTATTTCTTCATAATCGTAATCTTGATAGTTCTCTGAAATATCAGAACACTCTGAGAATTTACGGGTTTGCACCATCTCATCATCGTTACAAGAGATAAAAGCAAAGCCAGTAAGTATAAAAAGTAAGTATTTCATAATCAATAATTTTGAAGAATTAGTCTTCATATAGTAAAGACGTATCAGAACAGCATTTCGTTGGGTAAAAGTCATCCGAAATATGATCTTATTTTTTTGCGCAAAGGATAGAAAGGGGGGCTCGTATTTCGGAGCCCGTCCCTAATGGAGGTACGTAATGTAGGGACCACAACGAATGTGGAGCCCTGCATAGCCTGGTCCCGATTTCTTCGCCTAGGCTGTAGGGCTAGCATCGGGATGTGCCCAAATAAATCGATAGCATCCTCCCTAATATTAAGAATAAAATCTCTGGATGCACTTGTGATCACAAAAATAAATACTAAATCTTCATTTGCCTTTTTCAATATTCATATGCAATGAAGACAATTTGTTAGTTAGAATAACAGTAATTATTTCATTGTATATTAAAGAAATTTAACTCTATTTTCTAATAATTCTTGGCACAAACTGAGTCAAACTATTAATAATTTAGTGTCAAAATTAAAGTCACTTGATACGTAAAAATCAGCGTTAACTAAATAATCAGATGTAATGATATATATTCTAGAATAAATCCTAAATATTTGTTTGATTTTAAGCAATCTATAATAGTTTCCTGCTTATGAGCAAACAAACACTACATACTATCTTGAATAGAATACCTGTCACAAATGACATTTAATTTCTATATTATTAGCATGATGTTTGCATTTTATACATGTCCATCTAAAATGTACTTGAACATCAGTATAACCCTTAGGTACTAGACGGATTAAATTTAATATAAATAATGAAGAAAGGAGTATACCTTTTGCTTGTCATATTTTATTCTGTTCATGCCCATGGTATGGATATTATAGATGGTGGTTGCATGGTATTGCTCAATAAGAAAACGGTGATCGGAAAGGTTATAGATTATCAAACTAAAACTCCTTTAGAATACACCGCCATCTCTCTTCTCACGCCTAAGTCCTCCAAACCTATCACAGGCGGTATAACAGATCAAGATGGAAATTTCGTATTGACTACTGACCAAGTAGAATTTTCACTTCAACTTGAGTACATAGCTTATGAGGCGAAAATGATTAGTGACATTGCTTTTAAAAATAATAGTGATACTTTGAACTTGGGCATTATTGAGTTGATGCCAAATCTAAAGATGCTAGGTGAGATTGAAGTCAGAGCTGAAAAGAGTTCCGTGATTATGCGTCTCGATAAAAGAATATTCAATGTCGGTAAAGATTTGATTAGTCAAGGTGGTACAGCAGAAGATATTTTACGAAACGCACCTGGTGTTTGGGTAGATATCAACGGTGAGGTGAGTTTGAGGAGCAATGACGGTGTACGTATTCTAGTAGACGGTCAAACATCTCTTTTGATTAATGGAAAGGATTCTGACGGGCTAAGACAAATCCAAGCTAATGCTATCGAGCGTATAGAAATCATTACAAATCCATCTGCAAGATATGAAGCAGAGGGTATGGCAGGGATTATCAATATCGTTATGAAAAAGGATGACTCCAGAGGATTAAATGGTTCTGTGAGTTCAAATGTAGGACAACCTGATAATTTTGGTATCGGTGCTAGTATGAACTATAGAAAGAAAAAGCTAAACATTTTTGCTGGCTCAGGTATTTGGTATATCAATCGACCGGGGACAGGTAGCTATAGAAACAAATTTTTTAACTCGGTAGATCCTGATAGTGTTTTGATCTCTAATATCGATAGGATACATGAGCGCAGCTCAAAACCGATTAATTTTAAAATAGGAACAGACTATTTTATCAATCCATATAATACATTAACTGCTTCATTTTCGTATCGTAAAAGTACCGACAATAATACCTCGAAACTTACTTATACAGATGCTTATGGAGATATCGATAATATTCACTTAATTACCGAGCGGATTGAAAATGAAATAGGTAACGAAAGAAATTTAAATGCATTCTTTAGACATCGTAAGGTATTTGACAATAAGGAGCATAATCTAACCACTGAAATCAGATATGAGACAGAAAATGAATTCGAAACTTCTGTCTTTGATGAGACCTACTTCGATGGAGAATTTCGTAAAATAGATACCGTAGACTTCAATCAAATTACGACCAATAAATCTGACAATGGATTAGTCGTTGCAAAATCTGATTATATATTACCGATAGGTGATAACGCTAAATTTGAAGGCGGTTTTCAAAGCACATTTCGAACCATTACGGACGATTATCGAGTTGGTGATCTGATTAATAATGTAGAGATTCCAGATTCCAACTTCACTAATAATTTTAAATACCAAGAAGTAATTCATGGAGTATATGCAGATTTTGGAAGCAAATTAGGTCCATTCGCATATCAAGCAGGTATGCGAGTTGAGTATTCCGATGTTACTTCAGGTTTAGAAACGGATGGCAAAACTAGAACTAGTCGATACTATAATTTTTTTCCTAGTGCATTCATTGGTTATGATTTTGAAAACCAAAGCGGAGTACAATTAAGTTACAGTCGTCGTATTGAGAGGCCAACCTTTTTAGACTTAACTCCATTTTTCACATTGAGAGACCGTAGAAATATATGGCGAGGGAATCCGAATATCCGCCCTGAATATACCCATGCTATTGAGCTCGGTTATTTGAAATATTGGGACAATGGAACATTGAGCGCCATTGTATACTTCCGTAAAACTAATGATGTCATTAAGCGAATCCAGCGCCTTGACGATCAATTTGCAGAGACTACAATTACGCAGGCGGAGAACTTAGACATTAAGAGAAATTATGGTATAGAGTTTACCTATTCTTTAAGACTCTATAAATGGTGGCGATTAAATGGTGATATGAACTTTTTCAACTCTTTTTCGGAAGGGACTTACTTTCATCAAGGAGAAGAAATATATGTAGGAGGCAAATCATTTTCATTACAATCCAAGACTATTTCACAGTTTACTTTTTGGAAGAAACTAAACACTCAGCTAACACTTAATTACTCTGCCCCAAGGGCAACAACACAAGGTGTAAATCGAGCCACTACAGCACTTGATTTTGCCTCAAGTGTCGATGTCCTAAAGAATAATGGAACCATTACTTTGAGCGTCATGGATATTTTTAATTCTCGACGCCGACGTTCCTTTTCTGAAGATGAGACCTTTTTCTCAGAGGATAATTTTTTATGGCAATCTCGAGCTATTGTACTCTCTTTTCACTACCGTTTGAATCAACATAAGAAGCAAAGCCAAATCTACTCTAGCCCGATTAGAGAGGATGATGAAGAGCGATTTTAAAGAGAATTATAGATTATGAATTGTAACAATCGAGGTGTTGATAAATAATCTTCTCCAAGTACTTTTATCTGATCCATTCTAGGACATACATTACAAAGCATTTCCACTCTTTGATCTCACTGGCTCGCTGTCACAATGCGATTTTGTGACCTTATCATTATTTGATTTGGTTTATACTTTTTTCTTATCGATCACATTTGCATAATTCTTAAATGCGTTTTTATTATCTCTATCACTCTCAATAAGTTCGCAATAATGTTAACTCGATGAAGCTTGCTTTTGGATACTACGGAATTTATAGTAGGAGTATATTATTGGAGTTAGGACAATAATAATAGTGATTATAGTAAGCAACTTAAAATTAGTCTGTATTGATAGTATTGAACTTGAAATAACGATTGCAAAACCACCAATAAACCACATGATACCACCCAACCTATGGGTACTCTTCCAGACTTCGTCACTCTCTAAAGTCCAAGGTGTTCTAATTCCTATGAAATAATTAGCTTTTATTGTTTTAAAATAGTTTCCACATACGATATACAAAATACCAATTAGTAAGACTATAAAATTAATGTTGTAAGACGCATGACTAGCAGCGTAGATAATAAATATTACTATAGCAGATATGAATGTGGTTAATAGTATTTTGATTGCGTTTAATTTATTGCCCATATTATTTAGCTTATTCTTAGGATCAATCTTAGGTATAATTAAAAAGATTCCATAGACGAATAATGGAAGTAGAATAGAGATAAAAACAAGCTGAGATTTGTCTCCGTAATTATCTACTTCTCCATTCATATTCCAGTGTAAAGGCACTTTATTTGGTAAATCATTCCATACATAAGCCAAATAGCAGACAGGTAAAAGTACAATTCCCATCAACGGTAATTCTTTTCGTAAGCTCATAATTACTTTTTTAGAGTTAGAACCCAATTCAATAAATCCTCAAGTATACTAGTGTTCAAGCTATACTCCACATACTGTCCCTTCTTCTCACTTGTGATAAGATCTGCTCTTTTAAGAATATCCAAATGGTGCGAAATACTCGGTTTAGAAATATTAAACTGCTCGGCAATTTCTCCAGCATTCATATCATGATCCTTCAAGAGTTCGATGATCTTTCTGCGCGTTTCATCATTAAGAGCCTTGAAAAGAGAATTCATTTAATTAGTTATTTAGACAAATATCTAAATACTTAATAGATTTTCCAAATAATTTGGAATAAACTCTGTGTTAATTAATGTGGTTATCGACAAAAAGCAAAAATTGGGTTGCTTTGGTTAACATTAAATATTAAGACATTCCTAATGATTCTTGAACGACTTTCAAAAAACAGAAAAATAATCCGATGAACATCAAAGCACACGATAATCCTGTTACAAGCATAGGCAAAGCAGCAAATTTATCTAGCAAAATCATTCTTTTTTCATTCCTTCTTATTGCATAATAAATCATAAGAAAAATAAGAAAAAGAGTTATAAAGAAAACATGAACAATTGAACCGTAAATATTTACCATTTCGATCAATATGAAACTTTTGGCAAACTCTACTAAAACCCAATAAAAGAAACATGACCAATACAATTTTAACATATCTATCTATCCTTCTATCTCAGATCCAATATCTCTTTGTAGATCTTTTACTGTCATTTTAACTTGGTTATAAAAATGCATAATAAAGCCTCTATTTTTCTGAATCTTCCATAAATAACTCAGTAGTATATTCTTTCTATCTTCTGCTAGATTTAATGGAAGCTTGATATTAATAATATTTCCTTTCGCATCAAACATAAAATGAGGGGCTATCGCATTATTGATCTCGTAGAAGTAGTTCTCTTGAAATTGAAGTTCAAAATACTCCTCCTCCAATTTAGAAAGTGTTTGATAATCGAATTCGTAAAGGGAGATAATCCTTGATCTTAAAGAATCATTGCCAATTAATTCGAAGCCTCTCGACTTTAGTGTTTGATACCCTGAAGTATTTTGAATGGAAGTAAAATCTCTAGTCAGCTCTAAGTAATACCGAGAAAGTGTATCTAAATTTTGAGATTCATTATTTATAATTCGCCTCCAAAACTTTGCTGCTTTTACACCCTGTTCATGCCCCTGTAAATTTATTTCTAGATCTTCAGCATCCTTTTCTAATCCATTTAATATTTCTAATAAGATAGTTGACTCCGCAATACTATCTTTTCGATTGTCATTCCAGTTGCTTAAAGCAAAAGCAGAAATAACTGCTATAAATATGGACAAAAATTCAAAAACATACTTCTTCCAATTTCTTTTTTTTGATTTTTTTGATTTCATTATATTATAGTTGGTGGAGGAATATGACATCTCCAATTGCACATTATATTGTTTTGTATTTTGATATATAGAAATTAGTATTCAATTCAATTAATATCCACAATATCTTCTGCTCTTTCCCTTAAATCCTCTAGATCATTTGGCTCTTCAATAGTCCGCTCTCCCAAATCCAAAACCATTTTGATATGCCTTGAGACAGCCTTTTGTTGATCGCTATTACTTGTAAAATCTTGAATAGTGATTAAGGCCTCTATTAACCTGATAATCACTGCTGTGCTTCCGCCAGAGTATTGTCGTATTTGATTAAAAGAAACATTTAGCAGTCCTTCAAATTCGAAAGTTTTAGCAATAATCCTTGTTACCCCTTCTTCATCCAATCTATTTTTTGATGGAAATTTTATCTGAGCTAGATATGACATGGTCGATGTTAGATTATCGATACAAGACAGCGCAGTGTAAGGATCATTTATACCAGGAGAAAGTGCACGTACAGCTATTTCTACCATTTGATGAATAGAATACTCCAGGTCTTGCTGGGGCGTCTTTGTTTTACCAATTACAAATTGATCCAAAAGGGATTCAATTTTTTCTTGCTCCCAAATACTGTCAGTTTGCAATTCAGCAATCTCCGTTCCTTGGACAAGAAAACTGCCTGGCCTGTGATGTACCGTCAGCAGCGAGTTCTCCTTGGAGATTAATTCGAATAAATCATCTGACGATACATATTGTAGATATCCGCTAATAGGAGCCTTGATCGAAAATTTATTCCGGTAGAAACGAAAAATGGGAGCGACATCCAATTTGATATCTCCTTTCTCATCCCCCATTTTCTCCGTATAAAGCGTGTCTAACTGATCAGTAATAAAATCTGAAATGTCAGCGACTACTTTATCCGCTTGAATACTGGTAGCAATTTGATGTATAAAAACAATAAGTAGAACAATGTTTACAATAGCCGCAAATATGGCCAAAAGTATCGAAAATGAAGGAATAAATGTATAGCCTTCGTTATCCTTTACAGAATTCAGAATTAAAAGACAATATAAATAAGTCGCTATATAAGAACCCAATACCACCTGATTCAGCTTAACATACATGAAGTTTTTTATTAGTCTAGGGCCAAACTGGGAAGACGCTAAGGTTAAGGCCACTAGTGTAACGGAAAACACAGTTCCTGCCACCCCAATCATGGCTCCTGATATAGTAGATAATATACTGCGTGCAGAGTTAGGATCTGTTACTAAAAAGAAACGCATCCAATAATCTTCTGGTAACTCTATAGATTTATCCACGCTAACAAAAACAATAGAAAGAAATATGGATGAACAAATGAGCATTACTGGCAGAAACCAAAATGTAGTCAGTAATTCTTTCCAAAAGAAAATTAGTTTTTTCATGTGATTATGAAATTGTTTTGTAGAAGTAAACAGTAATGTATAGATAAAACTTTATTAAATAAATTTATTTATTCTGATAGATATTTTTAGCGGATGAATAATTATCTGGGGCCTACACCTGACAGAAGGAGTCAGGTGTCGCTATGTTTCATAGCTCGCAAGTCTGCTCGGTGCTGCGCACTATCTCCTTCGTCGATACTACTGCACAGCGCTAGTCCAAAAAGGGATATTATTTAAATCAGGCTATACATGAAGACATTGATGCCAGTACAAAATAAATTCCATCTATACATTGACCAGGGATCAATTTATATTATTTCTTCTCAAGATATAAAGCCCATAAAAAATATGTATAATGCCTAAAGAAATACCGACATAATCAGTTACACTTATATTATTACTCATGAGATCTCGGATATTACTGAGGAACGAGATTACGCCTACAACTAAAATATGTTTTACAATAGGATTTTCATTTATTTAAAGGTATTTATAATATATTTTAGAGTACTAAAAATATGGCCTTAGCCAGCACCAAGCAATTGAGAATACAATAGAAAGAAAACGAATGATAGCACACAGAGAATCAAACCTCCCATAAAGACATTGTACGATTGCTTAATTAATTTATATTTTTTATCAAGCACATGGCCCAAGTAGTACATATCAACTGCCATATTATCGTAAAGCAATGCTTGATTTCGTTTTAGCATATCAAGACTATCAATAAATTCTTGCTTATCCATTGTGATAAAGTTACCAAAGAAAAGTACACTTTTATCTCTGCTTAATATATCTTCACTAGATATACTGTTCTTTGTAATTTTTGGCCGGGCAGATAGTACTGCAAATATAGCCGACACCAGTACTGCTAATAATAGAATTAAAATTGGAACCATATACCGAAAATGTGCAAAAGAATATGTTTCAGAAAATGACATGCCCGCACCCATTAATGTAACAATCGCTGACAGAATTATCGTGTTGATACTTATCATCATATTCGCTTTGCCATCAGCGATAGAACTCAGGTTAATATGATTTCTATAAGAAGTTCGGTATAGCGTATCAATACCTCTTCCAAATTCTTTTCCAGTTTTTTTTCGGATCGACGCGGTTAATGCTTTACGAATTTTTTTTCTTTGATTCTGAATATTGTTAGCTAACCTATCCCGATATTTTTCATTGGCATATTCTGTATAAAAATGAGCATTTACAAGTTTATCGTATTCTTTCTGTGCCCAGGTATTATTTTTTATATTTTTTTTGTATACCTCTTCTAGTTCAACCCTTAGTGAATTACTATCTCTTGAAAAATTCTTTCTACCCATATAAGCTGCAGAAGCATCGTGAGTAATTTCTGACAAAATTCCAATACTTTCACCTTCACTAACCTTTGCTAATATAATTTTTTTAACTTTTTTAATTTTATCAGGTGGGTAATTGTTATCTCTCAAGAATTCATCTGCCATGTCAGCACTTATCTGCTGGAAGTTTTTATATTGTTCAGTTATCCCTGCAAATTTATACCAATTGGCCAGGATCAATATTTCTTTATCGTCATCAGATAAACCTGATTCATCTGCTAATTCATTCGCTATTTTTACCACTTTTTTAAAGTAAGCATATCTATGAAACTTGTAGGCAATTGGAATATTTAGCTTAAAATGTTTTCGCAATTTCTTTCGTGTGAGCTCAATTATATTTTTTTTGTTCGTTTGTGAATCCTCCATTAGTAAATAATTGGTTGAAATATTCTTAATTATATTTGTACTGTTATCGCAAATTAATAATTATGGGTACCTTCAGCAATCCCGTTCATTGGATAAAATCAAAATTCTTAAAGAATTTCTTCATATTTAATACTGATATACTTCGTTATCTCTCAGTCTAGCCTTGTCTATCAATATTAAATATGATTTTAACTCAATTCAGAGGTTAATAGAGGTACCTTTTTATAATGTTACATCAAGGCACCCTAAATAAAGAGATGCACGGTAATTTTTATCTATGTAGACCTCAATTTCCAAGAATCATAACTGATGTCAATTGACTTCAAAATAATTTTTGCACTAGCTAAATTCTCAACAGTTTAAGTTCTTAGTTCTAAATATACTAAATGGAAAATAAGTTACCTCATAATATTATCTATGCTGGTATAAAAATCCAATCAATGTTAGTTAAACCAATCCCTAAGAAATAAAAGTTCTATCGCGCAATAGGATAGTAAGCAGGGCTCCTCTTCGAGCCCGTCACGATGTGGAGGCACGGAACATCGGGACCGTAACGAATGTGGAGTGCTGCATAGCCTGGTCACATCGATAAAGCTCTTTGCGGAATCGATGGGATGCGCCTAAAATATTGTCTTTATAAGACGACTACTTGGCAAAGTCTAGCTTGCGCTTGAATGTTAAGCGCATATATAACTCGTGTAAATATGGTATAAATAGAAATTATCTCTTCACTCATAGAAATCTAAGTAATATCATCTACTCCGTGGTAGTCCGATAGAACATGATAAAAAAGAGGACTATGCTAACTTTTATATAACATCACGGCGAATAACATAAAAAATATTGCAATTAATTCTTTATAATCTTCTCCATCTGTACAGCATTATTTGATAACAACCTCACGGACACAAAGTACATCCCGACTGGAAGATTACTTAAATCTATTTCTATATCTTGATCAATAGTTGGAGAAAGATCTTGATGAATATTACCCAGTACATCGAGCACCTGTATTTCATAAAGAGAAGTCATACCTTCTATCCTAAAAATACCAGTAGTAGGATTTGGGTATAAGGTCAAAGCATCCACTTCCAGAAATACATCTGAAGAAGAGCTAACAAAACTACCGCATCCATCCGCCTCAGTAAAAGCCTGATATTTTGGCGCTGCCATAATACTCGTATCTTGATCAGAGCGCTCGAGCAACCCCCAACTTCCATACTGCGCACTCGGCTTACTTGCAAAAGCAAAATGACAAAGCAGCATGGGCTCGTTGGTCGTATTCAATGTACGCACCGAATCAATCCACTCCGTATACATGTCATACATGACAGAATCCGACTGTACATCGAGCAGTGCAACCTCGTAAGTTGGCATCACACCAAACGGAGTCGGAGTCAAATGCTGCCCCCCTTCATAAAATGCCAATGGCAAATTGAGCGAATCAGAGATAGTTTTCATATCCTGCATCCATCCAAAATTATCATCCATGCCAGCACGCGCAAAATTAGCCACATCAGTAACAGTCGCATTGCTACCCAAGTTGTCAAGCGTTATTTCATCTTGCTCTTCAAATCCAAAATAAAAAGTAGGAGAAATAGCGTCAATACTATTTGCTGTCATGTTGTAGCAGATACGTTCACTCACATCCAGCCAACCAGTTTGCACACCGACGACACGTGTAATACGATCCATATCGTTATTAAAACTAACACTCCATAAATCTAGTGCATTCTGTATATAGGATACCAGACCTTCGGGCCAGCTAACATTTTGACTGACACATCCATATTCATTTAACCATTGCGTTTGTCCAAAAATCCAATTCCAAATCTCATTACTATACTCTACATACAGCTTTCTTTCTGGTTCCACTTGATCGCGAAACATATTCGCCATCTGGGTGATATAATCATTGCTCGTGCGATGCGGAATGCAAACCCATCCATCAACATCTAGATGATTAATCAGCTCAATCATCATTTCATAAGGCACTCCTTTGTGACTGCTGTAAGTGTAAAAATCCAGTTGCGCACGTTCAGACCACATTGCCAAATTAGGAATATCCCAAACCGCATCTGTCTGTCCCCAGTTATTAGTATGCCCCCAATCCATAAACCGTATAGTCGAAAATGGCGCTAGTCCATCCAACCATTCCTGATTAAAAGGCTGAGTCTGATATGTAGATTCCGTACCTGGAATTAACAATCTCATATTTTGTACCGGATCATTTAAGTCCGATAAAATCATACGTATCTCCAGCACACCACTGACTGGATTCGTAATATCAAATTCGTATCTATTTGAATTGATCTTGACAAGATTTGTCATTGATCCCCATACCGTAAAATCTCCAGTACCATCCCAAAGCAATGTATATTTTCCGGTCGGCCAAGCATCCATACCGTCCCATATTGTAGCTACATCTTGCAACAATGGTTCACCAGGGACTGTCTGCGGTATATGGGTTGGATATCCATCCACATCGTAGGTCAGCATGTCCTCATAGTTCGTAGCAAAAGCATAACTTGGATCATTGACCCCCTTCGTATACCAAGTCCGACTCATCTTCATGACGTTCGCAAACGGTATCTCCCGTGAGTAATCGAACACGCCGGATATATTTATACCAATGTCAATCTTGCAACTATCAGGCAACTGAGCACTGACATTTTGCGTAAACAAAAATATAGAAAACAGTATTAGATATGACTTATTCATTTGGTTCTATTGAGTTTACATGTTGAGCAAAATCACTTGTTAATGTCTAGAACAATTTTAATATAATTTCGCTGCACATAATAGTAATTTTACACTTTTCTCTGCGAAATTGCAAATTTCTAAAAGGATAATTTGGTCGGCTTATCGCTGAAAAGCGCTCGGGTCAGGCTGTGACTCTCCATTCTATTTCGACCGCTATCAAGGTTACCGAAAAACTTACACTTATTAGCGACTGTCCGTGGCACGGGTCACTCTTATCATCTTTCTCGCGAGGCTGTTATAAATTGGTTAAAATAAAACTATATAGCTACTTCGGAAAATCTAGCTTGCGCTTGAGGGTTGGGCGTTGGGTGATCTCGTGGAAACAGATGGCATCTTCAGCATAGTAATGAGTGACGAGGGACTTGCGTGTCTTGGCATTGTCATGATGAGGTTCCCCGCCGTGGAGGAGATTGGAATGCCAGAGTAGTACGTCGCCTGGTTCTGCAAAAAGAAGTTTGCGCTCGTAATTGTGCTCGGTTAGAATGGAAGCTATCTTGTCCTCATATACACTGTAGGGCTTGTCTCCCAGAAAAAGTGGACTTCCCGCATTGCCATAGTCCCTGTTGACGACATAGGGCAACTTGTGAGAGCCAGGGTAATAATGTAAAGGGCCATTGTTCGCATTTGTTGGTTCCAAGGCTATCCAGGCAGCGATGATATTGCCGTAAGGAAAGGTAGACATATGCACGGAATCTGAATGAGTGCGCTGCTCGCTACCCGTAAGAAAATTGATACTTTGAAAAAGCTCCATGCGCTTGCCCATGAGTAGGTCGATGATGTGCATGAGTTTTGGATCCGCACTGACACCGAGTATAATGTCGGAATAATGAATAGCAAACATCATCTTATTGCCGACCCACTGTGCTTGACCGTTTTGATCGAGGCGATCTACCTCTTCGTTGATCTCCGCTATACGATCAGAAGAGAAAAAACCTTTGAGTATTACGTAGCCATCATCGGACCAAGAAAGAAGCTCCTCTTGACGAAGTGGAGATAATTTCTGAAAGGCATCAAGCTTGGGTAGTGTGTCCTTGGTATTGAGACGGTCATGGATATTGGGCGGACTGTCGAGACCAACAAAGTCAGCGGAAGAGACTGAAGAGTAATATTTCTTTTGGATGCCGTACTTCTGATACTTGGACACATTGTGCTTCAATTGGTCATGCTTGAAGAAGTTATAGAGCTCGTAAGCAGGTTTGAATTTTCGGATCCACTGATTGATCATGCATTAAAATTTAAGCTTTTGGACTAGTAAGTCAACGTATCGAAAGTGTACCGTATACGCAGACCTATCCCTTGAACATTATTGGTACGATTAACGATCTCAATATTGAAACGGTTGAGTTCTATACCTAGGCCCAAATCAAATCTAAAGTTAAAACTATTTATCCTAAAATCATCTTGATCTGCTAGAACTGGATCATCCGTGGTCTCCCCTATAGTGACAAAATTCTCATCTGTAAACCGTGTTTTCGTAAATTTATTAGATACTTTTTGCTGAAAAGTCACCTCTGGTCCTACTCCCAAAATCAGATAGATATTTGGATCTGTGATGTACACAAACCGTATACTCGCCTGTGTACTTAATTTGAATTCACGATGTGATACGTCATAAAAATAAGAGATAATCGAAGTATCCCCCACAATGATAGGTTCGGGCGTTGTATCAATGACAATACCTATATCATTATAGTCTCTCAACTGTGCCCCTGCTCCGTAAGAAAAATAGACTTGCTCTAAGAGCTTACGCTCCTGAAATGCACCTACCTCCAAATTGTATCCTGTATAGCCTTTGAGAACCTTTTCGCTGATAGAAGATCCGATCATGTATACACCAGTACGGACTTCACGCTGTCGTATACTGTCCGCTGGTTGAGCAAGCGCAATCTGGGCAGTGCAAAAGAATATTATTAATACAAGCCAGTTTGGCATTAATGAGCTTTTAATGTTTTAATTAAGATTCAAATATAGTTCTAAGAAAGATATTATATCGAATGTGCTGCTGTTTATCGCGCCAGATATGTAATTAATTAGCCTAGCTGAGCGTATTAATAATTAAGTTATTTATTAACTCAGAATAAGCTTGCACTGTAAGGATGACCAACGAGATAGTGATAAAAGGCCTATATTCGGTTAAAATAATGCTAAAACAGAAGGGTTTACAGCCGCTCAGTCAAAAAATATATCTTACGCCTTAGCTGCTTTAGCTGGCGTAGTAGCAGGATCTTTTTCAAAATCAACGATACACTTCCTTCCTGTGAGTTTCATTTTCATAGTACCTGGATTCAATAATAGCTTGATGAAATCATCGCCTAGAAAAGACCTCCTCCAGCCAGATAAGAAGTCTAGAGTCTTGTCTCCAAATTGGGCTTTGGGTAGCTGACTCTTTTGCAAAATGAGCGCTTGTGAAATACCCTCTTGCGCACACTTTTGTCTCACCAATAGGAACAACATCTCATTGGCAAGTACCATGTCATCAGTGACTTCATCGATGAACTGAATGTTCTTGGCAACATCATGTTCTTCCTTAGTCGCCTCTTGATCGTAAAGCTTTTTGAAGTTGACCCAGTTACGTTCAATAGTGCGATTAGAAATCGTTCGGTTATCCTTCAAAGCTTCTTTACCCGATTTGATGTTTTTGACGATAGTTGCCATCAAGCGCTTAGGCAAAATCTGTTCTTTGGTTTTATTTTTTTCTTCGGCAGTAGTGTCCCTCCAAATGTAAAGTCGCATCAAGAAAATTCTTTCCCGAACGCTGAGATTCTTCATCAGCTTATTCTGTCGTGCCTCATGATACTTGTCACGCGCATAGTAGGTGTCTGTCTCTAGCTTACGCATCTCTATATTAGCCCACTTAGTGAATTTTTTCTCTTTGAGTTTTGCACTCAATGACTCATACAAATCCTTGAGGTGAATGATATCGTTAATAGCATACTGCAGCTGCCTATTTCCCAAAGGTCTTTTTTCCCAATCCGTCACAGTGTATGACTTAGAAATATTAATTCCCAATTCCTTTTTGAGTAATTTTTGAAAGCTTACTGGATACCGATAGTCTACAAAACCTGCTGCGATTTGAGTATCAAAAACATTCTTAGGAAGGACATTGTACAATTTATAAAGAATGTGGTAGTCATTGACACCTGCATGAGAAATAACTAAAATGTTGGGATCGGAGATCATCTTCAACAGAATATTGATTGACTTCAACACGAGAGTATCTATCAAATAGGTCCCATTTATAGTTTGGATCTGAATTAAGCACAATAATGTATTGTAGCGGTTCTCGCCCACAAATTCGGTATCAAAACCCATCCACTTTATATCGCTATTATCTTTCTGGAACTTTTTCAACCCCTTCTGATCATTGATATATTCATGGCTCATCGGCTCTCTATCTCTATTCTTACTAGAACTCTTCATGTATTTCTCTTTCACGTATACTCACCAGCCCCTTACTATCGTATTATACTTATTATCGTATTATATTGGAATTGCGCCTTTTGTATAGGTTATATTAACAATTGTTATAATTTAAACTTTCACTGTTATTAGAGTACCTTGTGGTCTCTATTACAACCATCAAAGGTCTATACTATAACGTTATATTAAAAATAAAAGACATACAATTTGGATTTTTATTTCTAATATTAAAAATATAAGTTGCCATGCTTAAACGACTGATATTCTTCTTTTTAGGTTTTTTGGTGCTGCTTATTGCCGCCATTATAGCATTACCCCTAATATTTAAGGGTGATCTTCAGAATTTGGCCTCGGAAGAGATCAACAAGTCTATTAATGCTAAATTTGCATTCGAAGACGTTGATGTTTCACTCATCCGATCCTTTCCTGACTTTTCAGTTTGTCTACAAGACTATGATATTCAAGGCATTGACCAATTTGAGGGTATATCGCTCGCCAAAGGTAAGTCGCTATGCATAAATGCAAATGTTTGGTCAGTCATAAGTAAGTCAAATAGCATCGAGGTAAAGTCCGTTTATCTCGACGAGCCAAGTATCAATGTGGTAGTGACTGCATCTGGAAAAGCGAATTATGACATCACCAAACCAAGTGATGATGCAACTATAACCAGCTCTTCAGAGGAATCTTACCAACTAAATCTAAATAATTATGAAATCACAGATGGTGATTTCAGCTATATAGATAAGGCCTCTAGCTTATACATGCATGCGGAACACATCAATCATAAAGGTACCGGAAGCTTTAAGAGTACGATTTTTGATCTCATCAGTGAAACGACAGCAGATAATGTGATCTTCAGTACTGGCGGCATCAACTATATCAGTAAAGCAGCTATAGATCTGAATGCCATTTTCAATATTGACCTTGATAAGAGTAAGTATACCCTAAAAGAAAATGAATTAAAGCTGAATGCATTGCAATTAAATGCTGACGGATTTGTCCAGCTTTTAGGCGATGATATCATGATGGATCTTAAATTTAATGCGCCTTCAAACTCATTGAAAGAAATAATATCTCTAGTTCCTGGTGCATATACCAAGGACTACAGTGGGGTAAGTGCTGAGGGTGCCGTGAAGTTTAATGGTTTTGCCAAAGGAACATATAGTGACGAAAAGAGTCAAATACCTGCTTTTGCCTTAGACATTGATATTAAAGAAGGTAATGTGCAGTATCCAGATCTGCCAATGGGCATCAAAGATATCAATTCTACTATTTCGATCAAGAGCCCTAGCAGTAATTTTGATGATATGGTAATCAATATCCCACAATTGAATCTCAATGTGGCGAATGAACCATTTGCAGGGAGATTACTACTGAAAACACCTATGTCTGATCCAGACATTGATACTAAAATGAAAGGCAAGCTGGATCTGAGCCAAGTCGCCAAAGCATTTCCAATGGAAGGCGTGGAAAGTATCAGCGGCATCATCGATGCTGATTTTGAGATCAAAACTAAGATGTCTACTCTAGATAAAGGAGACTATGATAATGCTAATATGAGTGGTAAACTTGCTATCAGCAATTTGAATTATGAGGCAGAAGGGACGCCTCCTGTTGTGATCAATACGATGCAGATAGATTTCATACCTCAGTTTTTGAAAATCAATCAGTTTGATGCAAAGCTTGGGAAAAGTGATATTCAAGCTAGTGGAAAAATTGACAACTTCTTAGCATTCTTTTCTCCAGAGAAAACGATGAAAGGAAACATGGTGATTACCTCAGCATTCTTTGATGCTGATGAGTGGATAACGGAAGAAGAAAGTTCAACCCCGACTATTCAAAATACGGATGTAGCCGAAGATGAAGTGGAAGTTTTTGATCGATTTGATTTCACCTTAGACACGAAAGTAGATCGAATCAAATATAGCCCCTATGATCTGCGAAACAATGCACTCAAAGGACATTTTACTTCCAATGAAATTAGCTTAGACAACTTTGAAACTAAGATCGGCAAGAGTGATTTTAGAGGACGTGGAAAGTTAAAAAATATCTTTGCCTATCTCTTTGATGGAGGCACTCTAAAGGGTGATCTTTCTTTGAAAAGTGACTACTTAGATGCAAATGAGTTTTTGGCAGATGTACCTATAGAAGCTGAGGCTAAAACGATGGCAAATGAAGAAGACCTTGAGCCATTCATGGTCCCAGAAAATATTGAAGTGGATATCACCGCAGACATTGCAAAGATGCTATATACGGATCTTGACATCACCAATGTCAAAGGTAAGATTGAAGTGAAAGATCAAGCACTAAATATGGATAAGGTAAACATGAAAACCCTTGGCGGTAACATGAATATCAGCGGTTTATACGACACCAAGAATACGGAAACACCAAAGTTTGAATTGAAGTATGGTGTAGATAAATTGAATTTTAGACAGACTTTTGAGAAGTTCAATACCTTCAAGGCTTTGATGCCCATGGCTAAATTTATGAATGGAGATTTCTCTACAGACTTGAGCTTTAATGGACTACTAGGAAAGGACATGTATCCAGATTTGAATTCATTAACTGCTGAAGGCTTTATCCAAACCTTTAATGCCGTAGTCAATGATTTTGAACCGCTAAAAAAATTAGGTGAAAAGCTAAATTTAAATTGGTTGAAAACTATTAAACTAGATGATTCAAAAAACTGGTTTACAGTGAAAGATGGTCAGGTTGTGTTAGAAGAATCTAAGCACAAAATTAGAAATATATCGATGCTGGTTGGTGGTACACACGGCCTGAATACGGATATGGATTATACCATCAAGGCAAAGATTCCAAAAGAGTTGCTAGGCAATAATGCTGTAACTCAAGCTGCCAATACTGGATTGAATTTCTTAAATAAAGAAGCCTCGAAAATTGGTTTGAATATAGCCAACGGTGACTTTGTCAATGTCCTTGTAAATATAACGGGAACAATGACTAGTCCAAAGTTAAAAGTAACCCCTACTGGTGCAGAAGGTCAGAGTGTAAAAGACGTGGCTACGAATGTAGTAAACCAAGTCAAGGAAACAGTAAGAGATACCATTACTAAAGTAGTAAAAGCAACTGTAGATGATGGGAAGGAAAGACTGGCTGCGGAAAAAGCAAAACTGGAAGCAGAGGCGGATACTAAAATTGCTGCGATTAGAGCGAATGCTCAAAAGCAAGTTGATGCTGCTAGAGCGAGCGCTAAGAAACAGGCAGACGCAGCAAGAAATACAGCTTATGAAGAAGCGGATAAAGCTGCCAATAGTGTAAAAAATCCACTTCGAAAAATAGCTGCCAAAGAGGCCGCAAAGATAGCTAAGAAGCAAGCTGATAAGGTACACGCAGCTGCCCTAGATAAGGTAGATAATTCGACGAAAAAGATTATGGACAGAGCGGATTCGGAAACCGAAAAAATAAGATCTGTTTATGATAAGCGAATATCGAATTTAGAAAAGAAGGCGGGGATGTAAAGAATGGTTAACGGTTAGGTGCCAATTATAAAATAGAGTTTGTACTCATATCTAAAGGGCACCTCTATTAACTACATTCTTGGTCGATCAGAAAAAAGATTTTTATATAGTTTGTACTTGACAATCCAAGTTTGCATTGTCTCCTTCCTTATTTTGATTCCGTGGTACCACGGAATCAAAATTGCAACGCAGCAGTCAGTCGTGTTGTTTGTCAGTTGCCTAGCTAATGCTGTACGCCTTGTCTGATTTCCTTTAATTCTACTTTCGGTCCAAGAGGCAGTTATTAGAGGTACCCTAAAGTTATATTTAGAGATACAACTTATATGGTCTGTAATGTCCCTTTACTTTATGCTGCTGTTGAGAATTACCTTTTGTAATAAATGTTTGTCGTGGGTTTTGCCTATTTTTGGCGGTGATCAATACGTATAAAAATGGCTAAAGTAAAAAAGAAGGAATTAGGATTGGGTATCAGGGCTTTATTGGGCAATAATGGTCCACAGAATCCTGAAGAGAACAAGAAAGTAGTAAAAGCGCTCTCCTCAACGACAGCGATGATTCCCGTATCCCAAATCACCGCTAATCCAGGTCAACCTAGAAAGGATTTTGATCAAGAGGCACTAGAAGAGTTAGCTGCTTCTATCAGAGTACACGGTATCATACAACCATTAACCCTGAGATCCACTGGAGCAGATGCTTATGAAATTATATCTGGTGAAAGAAGATTCAGGGCTGCTCAGTTGGCGGATCTCACGGAAGTGCCTGCTTATGTCCGTATAGCCAATGATCAGGAACTACTAGAGATGGCCTTGATCGAGAATATTCAAAGGGCAGATCTGAATCCATTAGAGGTGGCTATCACTTATAGTAGATTGATGTCAGAGTTTGATCTTACACATGAGGCTATGGCCGAACGCGTTGGTAAAAAGCGGAGTACAATCACCAATGCCTTGCGCATGTTGGAGCTGCCGCCAAGTATTCAAACAGGCTTAAGAACTGGTCAAATTTCAGCCGGTCACGCAAAAGCTTTACAAGGGCTGGATACCGTAGATCAACAGCTTTCTTTATTCCAAAGAATAATCAAAGAGAAGTTATCGGTAAGAGAAACAGAAAAAGCCGTTCAAATGAAGAACATTAAGCCTGGAAGTGGATCCGCAGCAAAAGAGCTGTCAATAGAATACAGAGATGTAAGAAGAAATCTAAGGAAACAGCTGGGATCTAAAGTAGAAATAAAAATGAAAGGCCGGGACAAAGGACAAATCATCATTCCATTTACAGATGTTGATGAGTTCAACCGACTACTAGAAATCATAGAAGAATAAAATGATATGACACGCCTCTGGCAACTGATTCTTATTGGATTTACAATGTGTATAGGCGCATCAGATACAGTCGCACAGGATGATACACTGATTATCACAGATAGTGTTACAACTCAAGAAACCATTGTTAGCGATACCATCAACTTGGATGAGTTGAGCTCAAATGATTCAACCTCCATTAATAAAGAGCGTTTTAAACTTTTCAAATCCATCTTAGACAATAAATATCCCAACCCAAACAGAGCTGCAGCATTTAGCCTATTAGCACCTGGAGCTGGCCAAATCTATAACAAGAAATTCTGGAAGTTGCCATTCGTTTATGGCGCATTAGGTGGCCTTGGCTATATGGCTTATTTCAATCAGGATCGCTACAACACATTCAGAGATGCATATCTTGCCACTGTTGACGACGATCCTCTGACGGTAAATCCATTTCCTACTTTAGACGAATCCGCTTTGCTCACCCGTAGAGATAGTGCAGACAAACGACGACAACAGGCGTACGTCTTTTTTGTCTTAGGCTGGATTTTGAATTCTGTAGACGCCTATGTGGATGCTCATCTAGCATCCTTTGATGTCAATGAAGACATTAGTGCACACATCCAACCTGTTGGCATAATGATGCCTGGTAATAGTGCGTATGGTCTTTCCATCAGTTTTAGCCCCAACGTGAAGGATAAGGGCGTCCCGCAATTTATATATTGATCTCAGCCTATGAAACTCAAGTTTCCCGATACTTTCTTTTGGGGTACCTCCACTGCCGCTGCTCAAATCGAAACCGCTTCTGATCACAATTGGCGTGGTTTTAAATCCAAGGATGGATATGTTTTTGATCGAACCGCAGACCACGAATTGAGAAGGGATGAAGACATAGAGATTATTGCTCAATTTGGCAGTGTATACCGCTGTGGAGTAGACTGGGCAAGATTACAGACGGAACCCTATGGGGACTTTCACCAAGAAGTAGTAAACGAGTATATAGACTTTTTCAAAAAGCTAAACACCAGAAATGTTCAGATCATGTTTGTCATCCATCACTTCATGCATCCGTCCTGGTTTGACAAAAACGATGCATGGCTGAATAAGGATAATATTCCTGTTTTTATGGATTATGCGCAAAAGTGTGTTGAACATTTTCATTCCTATGTTTTTAATTGGAACACTTTTAATGAGCCCAATGTATTTTGCTTAAATGCTTATGCGATTGGAGCGTTTCCACCGCAAAAAAAGAATTTACTTTCCGCAACTAAGGCGCTTAAAATAATGGCAAAGTGTCATGACCAATTGTTCGATATTATTAAGCAAAAAACACCAGATAAACAGATTGGTATTTCTTTAAATACAGCCTTGTTTGAAGGCCTAAATTTTGTAGGAAGATTAGTAGCCAACTTTACAGATCGTTGGTTTATCCACCAAACCGCAAGACTATTTAAAAAAGTAGATTATATCGGAATCAGCTATTATGCACACATTCTCTTTAAGCCCCATGCTATCACCGAGATCGACCATCCAGGCCAGCTCGCTGAGATGGGCTACCCACACGATGGGATGTGGGCTTACAAACCTGATGGTTTGCGTTTCAATATCCAACGATTATATGATAAGTATCAGAAGCCAATTATTATAACGGAGAATGGGGTGTGCTCTGATGATCCTCAAGTCAGGATTCAATGTTTACAGGATTATTTAGCGATCTTACATAAGTTGCTTGAAGATGGTGTTCCGATTTTGGGTTATATTCACTGGAGTACTTTTGACAATTTTGAGTGGAATCTTGGGCCTACTTATCGCTTTGGTTTAGCTACCGTAGACCTAGAGACGAAGGATAGGACTATCACCAGCGCAGGACGGTTCTACAGCGATATTTGTCATACCCATACCATCGAAATTTAATCCAATTCTAATCTCCATCATACCCTGTAAAACATAATCCCTTTTGTATCTTTGGGCATGATCAGACTTGCACTTTTCATTTTTCTTGCTGTCTTTACCACTTCATTATCTGCACAGACAGCACATCTTTTGAGTATGGGTAATACCAAGGCAGCTCGTACTGACGTCCATGCTTTATTCGGGAATCAGGCTGGTCTAGCATCCTTAAAAAATAGCAATTTACTTATTAGTACGGAGCGTAGATTCAACCTCAATGAGCTGAGTAGTCACACCGCAGGTGCAGCCTTTGTTACTAACGCAGGTACTTTTGGTTTAGCGATCAACTACTTTGGATTCAGTGAATACAATGAGCAAAAAATTGGACTAGCCTATGCGCGCAAACTGGGGCAGAAATTTAGTGTCGGAGCTCAAGTAGATTACCTTGGCACTCGGATCAAAGAATATGGCAATGTCACTACTTATACTTTTGAATTAGGCATACTTGCTAATATCAATAGCAAGCTCAACTTAGGTGCCCATATTTTCAATCCTGTCAACGCCGATCGTGGCATCGAGGAAGAACCATTGGAGACTATTTTTAGTTTGGGTCTCTCCTATCGGGCCAGCGAGAAGTTCACCATTATGGCGGACGCCGAAGCGGAGTTTGATTTTGACTTAAACTACAAGTTAGGTATTGACTATACCCTCAACGAAATGCTGCATCTTAGATTTGGTGCATTTACTGAACCTGTGACTTTGACCTTTGGACTTGGTCTCCAAATTAAGTCTCAGCTTTATATAGATTTTGCTTCCAGCTATCAAACCATTTTGGGATTGACTCCTGGCATTGGTGTTCGATACGCTTTCAATTCAAAAAAGTAATTTTGCATCTTTCTATCATCTCCCCTACCATTTTCGAATCTGCTGCGGTGATCAATTATCTAGAGCAGCACTTTACCCTGACTTCTGGTGTATACATAAAAGATGACCTTCATATTTCCGCTTCCATCTGCGGGGTTGGAATGGTCAATACTGCGATTCACACCACCAAGCTGATGATGATGGATACGGATCTGATTATCATGATGGGCCTAGGAGGTGCATTTAATCGGAATCTAAAGTTAGGTGATGTCGTCAATATTACCGAAGAGACCTTTGGTGATTTGGGTGCGGAGGAACAAAATGGCTCCATGAAGTCTATCTTTGATCTACAATTGATGAATGCCAATCAACATCCCTTTACTGATGGCAAAATCATCAATCAAGGCGCTAAAGAACATACCTTTTTGCCTCACGCTACTTCAGTTAGCGTCAATAAAGTCAGTGGTAGTAAGAGCAGTATCAATCTCTTGCAAAGGAAGTTTCTTGTTGATATTGAAAATATGGAAGGTGCAGCCTTCTTTCAAGTTTGCAAACTCTATCGCAGAAAATTTCTAGAACTTCGCGCCATTTCCAATTATGTTGAACCGAGGAACAAGGACGCCTGGGATATCCAACTAGCCCTACAGAATTTATCGGAAGTAGTCATTAAGATTATTCAAGGATTGGAAACTTAGACACCGATTAAATTACTTAAATTTTATTAGATAGATAATGATTTGGGGCCTGCTCGACTATGCGAAAAGCTTCGTCGCGCCGCTATGTTTCGTAGCTCGTTATTCACTCGGTCCTTTGCCTGCCCTACTATGCTAAGCTAGGACTGGCTTCCTATCGGTCGCCACTACTGCACAGCGCTAGGCCGATAAGATATTGGATAAGATCTAGAAAAGTATTCTATATCTAAATGAGAATATTAATTCCTAATAAACCATTGATCATAGCATATTCAAATTTTGATTATGTCAATTGAAAATGGATCATTGTTTAATATTCTTCTCATAAAGCCCAACCCAATCCTTTACCTTCATTTTCTTCATCAATTGAGCAATCAACTTGAATGGAATCTCCTCAGGTTTTTTGAAGCGAATACAGCTCTTCCCCATATCTAATTTTCTTTTGCAATGCTTTGGATACTCCCCGACAAACCAATCATACAATGCTGTATCAGCATAGATACCCATGTGGTAAAGAGCGATAAAGTTCTTTTGATTAGCAATACTCACAAAAGGTAGAGGTAGCTTAGGATCACAGTGGTAACCATCAGGATATTTAGAATGTGGAACTACAAACCCAATCATTCCATAGCTCAGTTGCTCCTCAAAGCCCTTTGGAATATTCTTGAGAATCGTTTCTCTAAGCTTATTAAAATACACTTGTCTTTCTTCAGGCACTTTCGTTAAATAGTCCTCTACAGATGTGGCTTTCAAATTCATATTGTTACTGGATCTCTTAAAGAATTTTTGTGCTAAAATAAAAAAAAGGCTGCATTTATGTTATGCAGCCCTAAAGTTTTAGTGTTTTGTAAGATTTTATCTACTAACTCTACCACTTGCGTCTCCGTCCATCAATTTCTCGACTTCGTCAACAGTTACCAAGTTAGCATCCCCTTTAATAGTGTGTTTTAGACATGACGCCGCCACAGCAAAATTAAGTGCTTTTTGATCGTCATGATCATAGGTAAGGAGTCCATATATTAACCCAGCCATAAAACTATCACCACCACCTACTCTATCTACGATATCTGTGATTTGAAAAGTAGGTGCTTTGAAAAGTGTCTTACCATCCCAAAGGACGCCAGACCAACTATTGTGTGATGCAGATATAGATCCTCTGAGGGTCGTGATCACTTTCTTTGCTCTGGGGAACATTTCCATCAGCTTCTGTAATACTGAGAGATATGCTTCAGCATCCACCGTACCACCATGTGTCACGTCAACCCCATCTGGATGTAGACCAAAGTGCTTTTCAGCATCTTCTTCATTACCGAGAATAACATCACAACCAGCAGTTAATTCAGGCATCACATCCATTGGAGATTTACCGTACTTCCAAAGCTTCTTTCGATAATTTAGATCTGTTGAAACAGTAACACCCATCTTGTTAGCTGTTTGAATAGCTTCGAGACATGCATCGGCAGCTCCTTGCGATAAGGCAGGCGTGATACCTGTCCAATGAAACCAATCGGCATCTTTGAATACTTCTTCCCAATTTATCATTCCTTTATTTATGGTAGCCATTCCAGAGTGTGCTCTATCGTAAACGACTTTGCTTCCTCTACTTACAGCTCCAGTTTCCAGGAAATAAATCCCCAGCCTTTCACCTCCTCGAAGTACTTTACTGGTATCAACGTTGCGCTTTCTTAATTCCATCATAGCACATTCGCCGATATCCGTAGTTGGTATTCGAGATACAAATGAACTACTCATACCATAATTAGCAAGGGATACTGCTACGTTGCTTTCACCACCTCCATATACGACATCAAAGCTATATGTCTGAGAAAACCTCTTATATCCAGGAGGGCTCAGTCTCAACATGATCTCTCCAAAGGTTACTATCTTCTTCATACTTTTTAAACTATTTTATTAGTTATATACCTAATGCTTGACCACCACCAATTTGAATTGTCTCAGCGGTAATAAAACCAGCATCTTCACTTGCTAAAAACGCAACTACAGCAGCAACATCTCTTGGCTGACCTAGTCTGCCTAACATAATATTATTTGCCCAAGAAGCAAATACTTCTGGCTTGGTAGATTTGATTTGCTTGTGGAAGTCCGTATCAATTGTACCTGGTGAAACTGCATTCACTCTGATTCCATACTCTGCTAAATCTTTAGCCAAAGCTCTTGTGATAGCATGTACGCCCGCTTTTGACGTACCGTATATACCAGCACCTGGCCCTCCTGCATTCCAACCTGCGTTAGAAGTAAAATTGATAATGTTAGGATGAGAACCTTTTTTCAAATATGGAATAGCTGCTCTTGATACAAAAAATACAGAATCTAAATTTAAAGCCATCACCTTTCGGTAAAATTCAGTAGTCATAACTTCGAATCTTGATCTACCTCCCAATCCACCAGCATTATTAACCACCACATCAATATGACCATGCTTGTCTCCAATAGCTTTTACATGCTGATTTACCATTTCTTCATTCGTAACATCGAAGCCGTGATACTCGGCGGTGTAGCCTAGATCCGTCATTTCCTTCAATCTTTTAGCTCCCTCTTCATCGTTGATACCATTTAAAATTACGGTAGCACCTTCTTTTCCTAAGTGTTGCGCAACTTCAAATCCTATTCCTCCTGTTGCACCTGTCACGAGTGCCGTTTTACCTTTCAATTTCATCTTGTTAATATTTTATCTGTTTTGTTATAATGTTATATTAGTTTGCGTATAATTAATGTTTCGGTTTTTAAACTTCGATTGGCTTCACCTTAGGTATCAAAAGCCAAATTGAAGAAATTACTACTAGTACTAATCCAGCTCCGATTACAAATACGAATCCGTATGAATCTACACCCATCTTTTTACCAATATACCAAGTCAAGCCTGCAGCAGCGAATTTGGCGCACATACCTGCTAGACCAGATAAAGTACCCACAGACTTTCCTTTAAGTAAATCACTTGGTAATGTTTGAATGTTTCCAATAGCAGTTTGAAACCCGAAAAGTATGACCGCCATTATTAGTACAGCTATTAATGCATTTCCTGGATTACTTAAAGCAAGTAAAGCTGGTAACATAATAGAACAGCCTATTCCAATAGTCCATTTTCTAACTTTATTTACATCCCATCCTTTATTAAAAAGGTACTTGGCCAATAAACCTCCAAACCAAGCACCTATCATAGCACCTAGGAATGGAACCCAACCATATTTGGTAATACCAGCAATGTCCATATCAAAGACACTAACCAAATAATTAGGAACCCAAATTACAAAGATCCACCAAATAGGATCAATAGCTGCAGATGCTATAATTACGCCCCAGCTCTCCTTGTAAGAAAGTATCTTTGCGTAGCTTAAACTCTTTTCAGCAGATGATTCACCTTCTTGTACAATTTCATTTTTCTGTCCTTTCATGATATAGTCCCTTTCTTCATCCGATATCCAAGGATGATTTTTTGGCGGAGACTTCACGATAATAAACCAAGGTATTAACCACAAGAATCCAATTAAACCAACAATAAGGAATACTACCTGCCAATGCAATCTCTGTGCTAGCATACCAATAACAGGGATTGATATCATGGCTCCAAAGGATGCTCCGAAGTTAAAGATTCCCTGAGCAACGGCCCTTTCATCTGTTGGAAACCACTCTGCATTCCCTTTTGCTGCCCCTGGCCAGTTACCCGCCTCTGAAGCACCTAATAACATTCTTACAGAAACAAATCCCATAAAGGATTTCGCTACCGTGTGAAGTATAGTAGCAAGTGACCAAAATCCTATGGACAAGGCAAAACCTAATTTGGTACCTAATTTATCAAATATTCTACCAAAGATAGCCTGTCCTAATGCATAAGCAATAATGAAGTAAAAGCCTATTTCTCCATAGATCGCTTTCCGACCAGCTGCATCAAGATCGGGGTATAATTCATCACCGATATGTGACTCCCACAGTACTGAAAATGCTTGCCTATCAATATAGTTAATAACGGCGGCTAAGGCAATTAGAGTTATAACCCACCATCGTAAACCTTTAGTTTTTTTTACTGCTTTGGCCATGTCTTTAGATCTAATTGTTCGTGACCAAGAAAATCTTCTCTTGCAGGGCTAAAAACGTCAATTAGCATACCTGGAGATTTACAAACAATACCGTGCATCACATGAGGAGGTATATAATAAGAATCACCTCCCTTAATCGGACGGATATCATCGCCAATGGTCATTTCAAAATCACCACTTACTACATAGGTTACCTGAGAATGATAATGCTTGTGTAGTGCGCCTACAGCTCCAGTTTCAAATTTTACTTTGACTAACATGATCTTACCATCATAACCCATCATCTGTCTTTTGATGCCACCACCTACGTCCTCCCAAGGTGTCTCAGAATCAATCCAGTACTCCTTTGTCGGTTTTATCTCATTATGTAAACCCATTTACTGTTATATTTTAAAAGTTATAAATTTCATTTGACTATGCACCCTTTTCACTATCTAGATATGTTCTACTTTTTCCGATAATCAAAGCGTGTCTACTTTGGTTTTTTATGCCACGGAAGTTATAAAATCATTCAATTACAGACCAATCCAAAGACGTAGAACTTCCAATAACTTTAGTTTCATAATATTATTATCCACAGAAATTTTTAACTCCTCCTAAGTGGTAACTCATAGCGTGTGCTGCTGCCTCCGAATCTTGATTAACGATTGCCTCAAATATCGTTCTATGTTCATCAGCAGTATCGTCAATCAGTTCAGGATCGCAAATCCTGAGGCGCTTATAGCTCTTGACTATATCTGGAGAAATTATCATTAAAAGAGACTTGAGCACCGAATTATTACTCGCTTCAGCTATCTTAATATGAAATTGCAGATCTTGCTCAACCGTATTCTGTCCAGGTTTATCTTTCGATTCAAACTTTAGGAGAGCTTTAGAAATAACAATGATGTCTTTCTCAGTGCGATGAATAGCTGCTAATCTTGATGCTTCAATTTCTAATAATATTCTAGTATCAACTAAGGAAATGAAATCAGGCCTCTCAATATTTAATATATCAGTTAATAAATTTTCCAGTGCGAGCATCCCAATACCATTTACCGTGATGCCACTTTGTGGTGATATCCTAATTATGCCGTAGATTTGTAATTTGCAGAGGGCTTCTTGAATTTGAGCTATCGATACTCCAAAATGTTCTGCCAGCTTTCTTGCTGGAGGTAGTTTGTCGCCTGATTTTATGGCACCTGACCTAATCAAATCTCTAATCTGAAAAATAATTAAGTCAACTGCGCTTTTAACCTCGATTTTACTAAGGTTTTCGAGCATTAATGGTTTTGTTATAAATTGGTTTGCCAATTATTGGTTGACCAAATATAGCAAAGTTTTTAATCCTGAAACAGCTTTTTACAAAAAATTAAATATTGCATATATTAGAAATATCAGGATTGTTCTTATCATATCAGTCAGTTGATAGCTCAAACATCCTGAATCACTTAAAGCTATATTATATATGCGAGCACTTAACTATTTGGAAATGAACTTATCTAGCCGTCTATTGGTCATTTTTCGAACTATAATTTTCAGAATTGGTGTCCAGCCTAATACGTATCCATATGCCCCAAGCGCTTGTTGAGACCATCTCCAAAAATTAAAGCTGTCATGTTGTGAAATTATTTTACCATCATTAAATACAAGCTCTGATTTTACTGAGTTGGACACAGGCCTTTTATCAGGACCAAAAAAATACTCTGCAGTCCAATCTACTCGTCCTGTATTTTTACCTGCTTCATGGATCACGTAGTTTATCTTAGGAGAAGACGCTTTATTTGATAAGAGCATTTCCCACATTTTTGCAGGTCTCCCCTTATTCAACTGACCAAACGCTGGGTCGTAAAATTCAGCATTCTCATGATAGCACTCTGCCATTGCATACGCATCCCCATTCTTAAATGCGGAATAAAACTTATCAAGCAATTCGTAGTTTATCATCATTATTAAAGTAAGGCAGACACTAAATTATAATAAGTGACTATCCGCATATTAGTCGGTAATAATCTACTCAACATTATCTGCTTTACAAAATCCATAGTCCTGGAGGGCCTTATTCTAATAGCAATGGGTGATACGTAGTGTAACTCATCGAAAGTTTAAAATTACTCAAGTCCTGTAAGCTTGTCAAGCTATCTGGATGGGGATGAAATATGAATATGGTGCACTTTACGAAGGATCTATGATTATCAATTTTACCATGTACTTATTTCGTAATTACAGAACTTGAATCTTCTCTACATATTTAATCGGGCATACGCCCTATACTTAAATTATAAACCCTTTCAGATTTCCTTTCTTTCTTTATCCTGCCATTTTAAAGATCATCTACATACAATATGTGGATAGTCAGAATATATAAACAACAATTAGGTGTAAATTAAATTTCTAGATAGAGTAAACAATTGCTAATTTTTTGGACAAGCGGTGGCAGCGTTATATCCATGGTACAAGGATGCGAGCAGCCATGGATGTAGTAGCGTACGACGCGGTGCCTATTGCGGTGATAGGTGAGCTGAAATAGGCATGGCCCCAAAACCACTTAAAACACTTTAGACATTTTGGATAGTAAAGCAGAAATTTTTTCGACAACAGCTAAATCTGGAAAGTAGACTTCACCTTCTTTTTCAGGATTTACTTCCGACGATACCATTGCTGAGTTCGTTGATACTGTGATCGTGACCTCTTGAGAGTTAAGATATAAGAAGCAAAAAGCACTAAAAGAAAGCGCTAATGCGATGCTGATTGTGTATAGGCTTTTTTTCATTTTGGTCTAATATTGTCACCAAATATACATAATTATTTGCAAGTATGTATCCGTCAAGCCTTTTACATATGGTATATCCTACAAATCTTGTTAAACTTACTTTGCTTCCAGTGCAGAGAACACCTTTAGTGTAGAAGAACACCAAGGATTTTGCTAAGGCCTAATAGCTGTCAATAAATTTGGCTGTAAGCCTAGTTTTAGTTTGCTGTAGTGCTTATACTTGCGCTTTGACACAAATTGATGTCATATGACATAAAATTATGTTTGATCTATCATCATTGCAGTATAATAGTGAAAATCCAACACTATTAGCTATATTATTTACCGTCGTGCTTTCATTTTTGCTCGGAGGTATCATTGCATATACCTACGAAAAGACATCACGTGGTATCACTAAGCCAATTTATTTCATCCAAACACTTGTACTGATAGCCATTGTTGCAGCGACAATAATGCAAGCTATCGGGGATTCAGTTGCGAGAGGATTAGGTATGCTAGGTGCTTTATCGATCATAAGATTTAGAACTACTCTGAGAAATCCCAGGAATATTGGTTTTATGCTTGCCTCTCTTGCGGCTGGAATCTCTTGCGGTGTCTTGGGCTTTACTATTGCTATAGTAGGCACGCTTGCGTTTTGTCTAATTGCTGTAATATTGAGATTCACCCCTCTGAGTCAAGAAGTCAACATAGTAGGTAGTTTAAAAGTAGATTCTCTAATACACTCTGATCATCAAAAAGATATCAAAAAGATAATAAATAAGTATTGTTCTGAATGCATTTTTGTTAACTATAAATTGTACAATGCTAATATCGAGAAAGTAAATATGCAAGAGCATTGCTATAAAATCAGACTCAAGAATCTTGAGAAAGCTGCTGATATGAAAATGGAAATCAATCAATTGAGTTCAGACATCTCAGTATCTACATTGAGTTTTAGTAATGCTACCTTCGATAATATATAAATGATGAAGCGTTTCAATTTATTTTATTTATTGCTTCTTCCTATAGCTTATTTGCTTTCGGTGGTAGGTAGTAATATGCAATCAGAAAGCGCTTTCTTTTATGGCTTTGCGGAGAATAAGGAGACCGAACTTAATCTAGATGTAGATTGTCTGATTACAAGTGTACATGCCTCTCCAGGTGAAGAAGTTCAGGAGGGACAACTACTGCTTGAAGCAAAGCAAACTAAATTTGAAATGAAGATAAATGACCTTGATTTTAGGATTAGGGAACAGGTCATCAGGACAAAAGAAGAAAAACTAAAATTGCAAAATGACATCGCTCTCTTAAAAATAAAATTGCATAGTGAAGTCCAAGAATTAGATGCTGATATCAAAACACTCGAATCTAAAATAAGGCTCAATGACAAGTTGCTCGATCAGATTAGCAGTATGGATATACCCGAAAGTAATAATAGAAATACAGTAGCCCATATAGAACTGGTAGAACTCAAGAATAGACGTGCGGAAATAGAACAACCGATCACCGAACAAATTAAAATTTTAGAGAATCAAAAACAAAAAGTGGGCTCTACAGAACGTTTGCAAACACAGCGATTTAACTCGGAAAAAGAGATCGTAAGTAAGGAGATGGCGAAACTAAGCGTTTATGCACCAACCGATGGATTGATCGGTAATGTGCATTGTATCGACGGCGAAAATGTTTCTGCCTTCAATACCTTGATCTCCTTTTACGAACGCAATCCAACCTTGGTAAAAGGCTTTGTACACGAAAAATTAATCCTGGAAGTGGAATTAGGTGACAAGTTAAGAGTGTCCTCAAATCAGCATCCGAATCATGTAGTCTCAGGAACAGTCGTAGGACTCGGAACTCGTATTGTAGAAATTCCAGAACGACTCAGAAAGATCGCAGATTTTAAAACTTATGGGCGTGAAGTACTGATTCGTATATCTGCAGATAATCCATTTTTGCAGAAAGAAAAAGTGACCTTAAACTCCGCTACGAAAGAAAATACTAGTTTTTTCTCTAACCTTCTAAACTAGCCAAATGCTCATTAAAGAAGTGCATAATTTGCTTTGGTATTATTCTATTGTTTTGCTTTGTTTATTTGCAATAGTATCATCAGATTCTTTGTCTGCACAGACTGTATATACAGATCAAGATATTTTACAAAGTGCGGTTCGAAAACATGAAGCTAAGCTAAAAAATCTTAATACTCAGCAAAAGCTAAGCCTTCCAAAAAAACAGTTGATCGATCAAATGGAATTTCGTACTGAATTCAATGAATTGGATTTCGACCAACAGGAATACCTATTTCGGATGCGATTTAGAAAAGACAAGGTAAGAAAACTGCAAAATGAGCTGTTAGAACTGCAGAGAGATCTGATTGTAAATAAGAGCAAGAGCGAAATCGATGATGGCTCAGAAAGAATATTTAAAAGTATAATTGCTCTATACTTCAATCAAGAGTTGGATAGTCTAATGACATACAAACTCAAGTTGCTGGAAGATAAAAATTCGATAGCTACTACACTCCTACTTACAGATGATAATGTGGACTTCAATGATGCTCTAAAGATAAAGGAACGACAATCTGAAATCAGCAAAGAGCTGTATGATCTAAAATGGCAAAAAGAAAATGTATTGAATATACTGGGCATATCAGACGAAACATTTCGTTTAGATATCAGAAGGCTGATTGCTGTAGAAGCCTTGTCTAAAGTGACTGAAAATGCATTGTCCTTAGAAGAATTGCACCCTGACCTGAGCACCTTTGAAGCAAGGATGGATATTACAGCGAAAGAAAGACAATTAGAAGAGGTAGACACCGAGACACTACTAAGGTTTGCTCAAATAAAATACGAAGCAGATGATAAGCAGTCACTAGAACGTGAACTATCCTTTGGCCTAGGATTTACTTTACCTTTCAAAAAAGTCAATGAGAATGAGCTTGCTAAGTTAGAGCTTGATCAGATAGAGCTACGTTTAGAAAAGCAAGAGACTTTGCTTGATATAGCAGCAGAAACTGAGGAAGAAAATATAGAGCTAATAAATCGTATCAGTAAATACCAATACTTGGTACAGCTCTTTGGAGAAGAGAATTTAGCACAGTTGAAAACCGAGTATTTAAGATCAGAGAGAGTAGAGGCGATGCCATTGATCAATCTTGAACTCATGCTCATAGATCGCCAAATTGAGCTACTAGAATCTCGTCAAGAAATCTATATGCAATATATCACAACCTTAGAACGTACTGGCGCTTTGCAGTTCAGCAAAAATACAAATTGGCTAAACCAAGGCTTAAGTCCTATTGAGTAACTTTATATAATTAGTTATAAAAGATATGGACACTGGCAAGAGCTAAAACAATCCGTGCATTTCCCCTTGTACCTTGTTGATTATTTTACCTAGATCTTCAGGATTATTTTTGAAATCTAGATCATCAGATTGGATCACCACCAGCTTACCTTCTTTGTATCTATCAATCCATTTATCGTAGCGTTCATTCAATTTTTTTAGATAATCGATACTGATGCTCCCTTCATAATCTCGCCCTCTGCTATGTATGTGACTTACTAGTGTAGGCACACTAGCCTTCAGATAAATCAGCAAATCAGGAGCTTGCACATGAGAAGTCATTAATTCAAAAAGGTCTTGATAATTTTGAAAGTCCCTAGCACTCATCAGTCCCATATCGTGAAGGTTCGGTGCAAAGATATTGGCATCCTCGTATATGGTCCTATCCTGAACTACTGTCTCGGTACCATCTAAAATAGTCTTAATCTGACGAAAGCGATTATTCAAAAAATAAATCTGCAGATTGAATGACCAACGCTTCATATCTTGATAAAAATCGGATAAGTATGGGTTGTTATCTGTAGACTCATATTGTACAGTCCAGCCAAAGTGCTTGGCTAACTTTTCACATAGCGTAGTTTTTCCAGCTCCGATATTACCAGCTATTCCAACATATTTTATCTTATTATCTTCGGATGCCATGCTGCTTTGTTTTAACGCTAAAGTACAATTAGCTTCAATTAAATTTGTAATTTGGACGATAATTTTCACCTACTCATCTAAATAATATTCATGCAATTCGATGATTCCTTAATTTCAAAACTTGAAGGCCTTGCTAAACTTAAATTTGCTGCCAATGATCGACCTAAGATACGTGAAGATTTGGAAAAGATAATTACTATGATAGATGCCTTGGAGCGAATAGATACCTCTGGTGTAGAACCGCTTGTATATCTCAATGAAAATTTAAATTCAACACGATCTGATGAAGTAGCCAATCAAATTTCGAAGCAGGAAGCATTATCTAATGCACCTCAAAACAATGATGATTTTATCACAATTCCAAAAGTAATAGACCTCTAGAGTATGTCATTGATTCAAGTAAACGCACTAAAAAAAACGTATATCATGGGTTCAGAAAAGGTCCATGCCTTACAAGGTATTGACCTGATGATCAACCGAAATGAATATGTTGCTTTGATGGGGCCTTCAGGCTCTGGCAAGTCTACTTTAATGAATCTTCTCGGCTGCCTTGATACGCCTACATCGGGTGACTATATATTGAATGATGTCAATGTCGCCACCCTTGATGACAATGATTTGGCAGAGATCCGCAACAAGGAAATAGGTTTTGTTTTTCAGACTTTTAATCTCCTCCCAAGATCTACTTCTTTGGACAATGTGGCTCTCCCCCTCATCTATGCAGGCATGAGTAAATCTGAGCGTCTTGACCGTGCTGAAGAGGCGCTTACCAAGGTTGGACTCGGCGATCGAGTGCATCACAAACCCAACGAACTCTCGGGTGGTCAACGCCAACGTGTAGCTATTGCACGCGCCCTTGTCAATTCCCCATCTATCATCCTCGCCGATGAACCTACGGGTAATTTAGACACCAAGACATCTGTCGAGATCATGGAGATTTTGGAGCAGTTGCATGATGGTGGCAATACGATTATCCTAGTTACCCACGAACCCGATATTGCTATGCACGCCCACCGTATCGTACGCTTGGTCGATGGCAATGTGGATAGCGATAAACTAAATAATGAGATCATGAAGGCTTCAATGCGCATGTGAGATTCAGTTTCGAGTACTAAGCAGCGAGACTTGAGCAGCGAGACTTGAGCAGCAAGGTTTAACATGTGCGGTTTGAAGCGATACAAGACATTGAAAATTGGATATGATCATTGCACATTGAATATTGATTATTTTTTGGGCATGCCTTGAGCTGAAAATGCTCAAGACCGAGCTATCCGAGAGTCCGCTTCGCTCCCGTCCTACGTTTCACTTCGGACTGCTAGGTCATCGAAAGAAGAATTCGATGACCTGCACCCCTCCTATCTCTCATGCAAAAAAAATCTAATCGCATTAAAATTAAAAGATAAAATTTTAGAACATCAATCGCTCATAAAAACATACTTTTATGCTTAATTAAAACACACTATTTGTTTCTACCAGAAGCCATACAGTCCAAGGAAAAATTAGCTATTATATTTTGCATTGTTCTTATCGTGCCAGCTTTATTAATCAACTTGGGATTGATGGCTGTTATTGAGGATGAAGCGATCCGAGGGCTGGTAGCATTAGAGATGTGGTACAGCGGAGATTATATAGCACCCACTATCAATGCCGCCCCATACTACAACAAACCCCCACTCTACAATTGGATTATATTAGTCAGTTGCACCATCTTTGGGAATGCTGATGAATTTAGTCTGCGGTTTCCGACGGCACTATCTACTTTTTTTTACGGTGTTTGCATCTATACTATCTATAAGAAGTCGATGTCAAAGCTAGCAGCTATCACAGTGACATTACTCGCGATCACTTGTGGACGCATCTTCTTTTATGACTCTTTCAAGGGGTTGATAGATATGACATTCTCGATGTGCATGTTCAGTTTGATGCTGGGTAGCTATCAGTTAGCTAGGCAAAAAGATTGGACGAGAATGTTTTTATTTGCCTATTTTCTAGCGGCTGTAGGTTTTCTGTTAAAGACTCTTCCTGCGATTGTATTTCTTGGTTTAAGTTTACTCTTGATTTTGATAGTTGAAAAAGAATTCAAACGCTTATTTACTATTCCTCATTTCTTGGGTATAGGTTTATTTATTGTGATAGTTGGAAGCTATTATTTTGTTTATAGCCTTGGTCATGATGTCGTGGCGCTTTTCACAAAAATGCTTACTGAATCTACCGATCGTACAGCCGTAAAATTTGGAATAGGAAGAACGATAGCGCATATCATTACTTTTCCTTTTGAAGTATTTTTTCATTTTCTACCGTGGACTGTTCTCTTTATTTATCTATTCAAGGTATCCTACTTAAAAAAGCTATGGGCAAATGAATTCTTAAGGATGAATATTTTGCTATTGTTTGTAAATATTCTGCTGTACTGGATTTCTGTTCAAGTATATGCAAGGTATCTTTTGATGTTCCCCCCCCTTATATTTGCGCCAATCTATTATTTACATCGACTTCATCAGCAAGATAATACCATCCAATATCGTATCGTGAAAGGTATACTGACCGTGCTAGTCGCAGCCATTAGCATAGGGATGCTTTCGGTTTTCTTTATTGATGAGATTGCCTTTGTACCTTATTTATATATCAAAGGAATCATAGTAACTGCCCTATTTTTATTGGCTGCTTACTTGTTCGTAACTGCACCTAAGTTTCGTTTAGTGTATATCTTCTTATTTGTCATCATCTTTAGGATTGGTTTTAATTGGTTTGTACTTCCCCATAGAAATGCAAATGACTACTCCAATATCCTCCGAGAATCAGCTATTGAGACGGGTCAAAAATATAAGGACTTTCAAATTTATGCGCAAAAGGATGGATTGTTTCGCAGTAATTCCTACTATATTACTAGAGAAACTAAACGTATTGTCCCTATTATTGATGATAAAATAGATGGCATTTTAATCACTTTCGAAAGAAATAGGAAAAGTTGCAAAAAGATTGGAACTTTAAAAAGCAGAAGACCTACAGTTGATTATCTTGTGCTTGAATGTAAGGAATAACCAGATGAGCAAATGTAA
>Ga0114957_1000762_pt1 | contig 39654 bp, 36 predicted proteins | sample BantaG_FD_87175 | JGI IMG/M metagenome (GOLD analysis project Ga0114957, IMG submission 87175) | Marine algal microbial communities from Bantry Bay, Ireland - BantryBay_4 metaG | ecosystem: Host-associated > Algae > Red algae > Unclassified | place: Bantry Bay, Ireland | collected 2014-11-21
GTACTTTGTACTTTGTACTTTTTACTTTGTAATCAAATTAGATAGTTATTCTTTTAGAACTTAAGAGTCTTTAGTATTTAAATCCATTCCGTCATAAAATCCTAAATCGATATTCTTCAATTGTTTTGTCCAAAAAGCAATCTGACCTGTATGGTATGAATAGTGCTCAACGGCGTGCAATACAACTCCGATGCCAGAAAAATAGAATCGTTGTACTTCTCGTTTTTTAACTAGTTGCGCTATGGAAACATCATTGATTACGCGTTTGGCAATTTCTACTGTGTCTTCTAATTTCTTAAATAGCTCCATTTTAGTATAACCTGAGGTTTGCTCGAATTCTAAATCTCTTTTTCTATTATCCTCGGTTTCACCCAAACAGGAAATCACATACTGGGTTATATTACCGCATAAATGCAAAACCAAATTACCGATACTGTTTAGAGATTCATTTGGCCGCTTCCAGATTTCTTCTTCTGAAAGCTGTTCAAATGAAATAGAATTCATGCGTGTGCTCTCATCTAAGCGGTATAGCGCATTCTGAACAAATTCCTCTCTGATTTTCTCTTCCATAATCTTTCAAATCACTTCAAAATATAGTTTTCAAGCTGTTTCAAACTAATTCTATTTTCGTAAATCGCCTTACCTATAATAGTGCCCTCGCAACCAATTTCTGCTAATCTAGGCAATTCATCAAAAGTAGATATACCACCGGAGGCTATTAACTTTAGCCGCTTCTCGACCTCTGTCGAACTGCCGGAATTCATAATCTTTCCGTACAAATCAAAGGAAGGCCCTTCTAACATCCCATCCTTACTAATATCTGTACATATTACATATTGAATTCCTTCTTTTTGATAGGATTGAATAAAAGGCAACAGTTCTTCTTTTGATTCTTCTTGCCAACCAGAAACGGCTACTTTTTCATCTAAGGCATCCGCACCTAAAATAATCTTCTCTGCGCCGTAAGTTTTAATCCATTTGGTAAAAGTTTGTTTGTCTTTTACAGCGATGCTTCCTCCCGTAATTTGATTCGCTCCACTTTCAAATGCGATTCGCAAATCATCATCAGTTTTTAGTCCCCCGCCAAAGTCAATTTGTAAATTGGTATTCGTCGCAATTAGCTCCAAAACTTTATGATTCACGATATGTTTTGATTTCGCACCGTCTAAATCTACCAAATGCACATATTGGATGCCGTGTGCTTCAAATTCTTTTGCGACTTCTAACGGGTGCTCATTGTATATTTTTTTTGTGTCATAATCCCCTTTTGAAAGCCGAACACATTTACCCTCTATAATGTCAATTGCAGGTATAATTCTCATTCTGTTTTTAGATAAAATGTCCAAAGTCTTAAGTATTGGGTTTAAAATATTCCTAGTTATTATTTAAGTTTTTTTGGAGTGAATAATTCATATTCCTAATCTGTTTACATAAACTAAGTGCCTTATTAATAGCTATTTCTGAAAGTAAGTTTAGTCTTAATGTTAGCATAAGTTGCGTCTCTAATTCAGCGGTTGAACCGTTTGCTATATTTAGAAATCTCACAAATTCTTGTGTCGAATTTCTACCTTCGCCTTCTGCAATGTTGGAAGGAATGGAGACACTACATCTCATAATTTGAGAAACTAATCCAAACTTTTCATCATCCAGTAACTTTTTGGCCAATAAGTACACTAGTTCAACAAGCTACATTCCTTTTTCCCAAATTTTCAGCTCTTTATAGTTATTCATTTCTGTGACTTTCTTCTTTTCAATAGGACTTTTTAACTCTTACAATGTACTCTAGACTTAATACTCTTTACTTAGGACTTCATGCTAAGAAAATTCTTTAAAATCTGTTCGCCGACTCCACTACTTTTTTCAGGATGAAATTGTGTACCGTAAAAATTGTCTTTTTTCAAGGCCGCACTATACTGTATTTCATAATCTGATTCCGCAATCGTCTCTTTACATAAAGGTGCGTAAAAACTATGTACCATATAAATATGTTCCTTTTCGTTTACATTTTTAAACAAAGTTGATTTTAGGTTGCTGATTTGGTTCCAGCCAATTTGTGGGACTTTCACCGTATTCGAAAATTTAATGACATCCACATCAAATATCCCTAGTCCACTTGTAACTCCTTCTTCCGAAGAGTTACACATCAACTGCATGCCCAAACAAATTCCCAAAACTGGTTGCTTTAAATCGGGTATAATGTGACTCAATCCGCTTGCCTTTAGCTTGTTCATCGCACTGCTGGCCTCGCCTACCCCAGGGAAAATAACTTTATCGGCTCTTTGAATCTCATTGACATCATTGCTCAAAATAGCTTTATGGCCCAAGCGTTTAATGGCAAATTTTATGCTTTGTATGTTACCTGCACCGTAGTTTATTATTACCACGACGCCTCCGCCTCCAAAGGGGGAGCCACTACTCTTCATAATTTCACTCTTTTGGTTCATAGCTTTCGAAATTCTATCGTAATTCCCGCTTTGGGGGTTAGGGGGCTACAGCACTCCTTTGGTGGACGGGAGTACCATTTTCTCCACATCACGCTTCACGGACATTTTGATTGCCTTTGCAAAGGCCTTAAAAATCGCTTCTATTTTATGGTGTTCGTTAGTACCCTCCGCTTTGACATTCAAATTTGCCTTAGCGCCATCGGTAAATGACTTAAAAAAGTGGTGGAACATTTCTGTTGGCATATCACCAACTTTTTCACGTTTAAAATCTGCTTCCCAAACCAGCCAGTTTCTTCCACCAAAATCGATTGCAACTTGTGCTAAGCAATCATCCATAGGCAAACAGAAGCCATAACGCTCAATGCCTAATTTGTTTCCGAGTGCAGTATTGAATACTTCTCCCAAAGCTATTGCCGTGTCCTCGATAGTGTGGTGTTCATCTACTTCCAAATCACCATCTACTTGAATATCCAAATCAATTTGTCCGTGTCTTGCCAATTGATCTAGCATGTGATTGAAAAAAGCTAGTCCGGTTTCGATATTGCTCTTACCCGTTCCGTCTAAATTAAGTCGGATTTTAATATCGGTTTCATTGGTTTTTCTATGAATTTCAGTGGTTCTATCATTTAATTTCAAGAATTCATAAATCTTTTCCCAATCATTACTTTCCAATGCAATAACAGCGTCTAGCTCTCCTCTTTTAACAGTAATCTCAGCCGTACCTAAATTGGTGTCATCATTAACAAAAATGCCTTTGGAATTCAGGTTTTTCGCCAGTTCCATATCGGTTAGTCGATCTCCGATTACATAGGAATTCGCCAAATCATAAGCTTCGGAAAAATAACCTGTCAACAAACCAGTTCCTGGTTTTCTTGTATCTGCCTTATCTTTTGGGAAAGTCTTGTCCAAAAATACGTTATCGAAAACAACACCCTCGTTTTCAAAAGATTTTAAAATAAAGTTATGCACAGGCCAAAAGGTTTCTTCCGGAAACGCTGCTGTTCCCAGTCCGTCTTGATTGGTTATCATCACCAACTCATAATCGAGTTCTTTTGCTATCTTTCCCAGAAAAGTAAACGCTTTGGGATAAAAAATCATTTTTTCAAATGCATCTATCTGCTCATCAGCGGTCTCTTTAATGATGGTGCCGTCACGATCTATAAACAGTACTTTCTTCATTACTCTAGTTCTTTTAAAACACGTATTAATTTAATATTCTCTTCTTTAGTACCAATCGTGAAACGCAAGGTATTCGAACAGCATGGCTGCTTACTTCTATTGCGAACTACTACCCTATTTTCAAGCAACTGACCGTAACGCAAATTGGCATCATCAACCTTGACTAGAAGAAAATTAGCATCCGAGGAATACACTTTTTTTACATAATTTATGTTCGGTAACATTTTGGAGAGTACTTGCTTTTGATCTAATAGTTCTTCAATTTCAGATGAAATTCTAACCGAATCCAAAATCCTTTCTAATGCCTTTTGCTGCGTCAACTCATTAACGTTGTAAGGAGGTTTAATTTTGTTTAAAACAGCTACTATTTCTTTGGATGCTATACAGATTCCCAAACGAATACCAGCCATACCATAAGCCTTTGAAAGTGTTTGGGTTACTACCAAATTGGGGAAATCGGATAATCTAGAGACCCAACTTTTGTTCGGAGAAAAATCAATATACGCTTCGTCGATTACTACTAAACCCTTAAAATTATTTAGCAGTTCAATTATTTTTTCTTCGGAAAAGCTATTGCCCGTCGGGTTGTTCGGAGAACAAATAAAAATCATCTTCGATTTGGCATCTATAGTCTTTAAAATGCCCACTGTATCGAGTTGAAAATTTTTGTCTAATAAAACCTCTTTGTTCTCGATACCGTTAATGCCCGATAATACTTTATACATGCCATAAGTTGGAGGAAACGTAAGCACGTTGTCTTGTTTTGGTTCACAGAAAGCCCTAAAAAGCAAATCTAAAACCTCGTCGCTACCGTTACCCAAGAGGATATTTTCAGTAGCGATGTTCTTTTTTTCTGCCAGTGCCGATTTTAAACTACGTTGTTTTGGATCCGGATAACGATTTACCCCGTTGTTAAATGGATTCTCATTGGCATCCAAAAAAACCATTTTAGAACCGTCTGAAACATATTCATCCCGTGCGGAAGAATACGGCTTTAAGTTTCTAACGTTTTGTCTTATTATATTGTTTAGGTTAAAGCTCATTTTAAAGTCATATATATTACTTACCAATTATGAGGTCTTAGGTGACTTCCCTCCGTCTTCAGACCAAAAATGGTCTTGACCCACCTCCCCTTGAAAATAAGGACAGGACCCCATACTTCTCCTTATTTTAAACTATCTAGTCTCAGGGTCACAGCATTTTTATGTGCTTGTAAACCTTCTGCTTCTGCCATTATTTCTATTGCATTTCCTATTTGCTGAATACCTTCCTTTGTGATTTTTTGAAAGGTCATACTCTTCATAAAACTATCTAAATTAACACCACTGTACTGCTTGGCGTATCCATTTGTAGGCAAGGTGTGATTGGTGCCAGAGGCATAGTCCCCTGCACTCTCCGGGGTATAGTTCCCAATAAAAACAGAACCTGCGTTAAACGTATTTTTAAGATAAAAATCCTCATTGCCAACACAGACTATATAATGCTCTGGACCATATTCATTGATTAAATCGATTGCAATTTGGTCATTTTCTACATAAATCAATTTGCTATTTGTAATTGCTTTTTTTGCGATTTCCTTTCTTGGAAGGGCTTCAATTTGGGCGCCAACTTCATCCTCTACTGCTTCTATAAGCGCTTTTGAGGTAGAAACCAATATGACTTGACTATCAACACCATGCTCAGCCTGACTTAACAAATCTGACGCTACAAAAGCAGCATTCGCAGTATCATCGGCAATCACAAGTAATTCACTTGGGCCAGCAGGCATATCAATTGCCACTCCATGTTTGGTAGCGATTTGCTTGGCAACGGTAACATATTGATTACCGGGCCCAAATATTTTATATACCTGAGGAATCGTTTCCGTGCCGAAAGTCATCGCCGCTATGGCCTGAATACCTCCTATTTTGTAGATTTTTGTTACCCCACACAAATCTGCAGTGTATAAAATTGCTGGATTTATAACTCCCTCTTTGTTCGGAGGTGAACACAATATGATTTCACTACACCCTGCTATCACAGCAGGTACTGCCAACATTAAAATCGTTGAAAATAACGGGGCTGTGCCTCCCGGAATATACAAGCCCACTTTTTGAATTGGGCGTTTTTCTTGCCAACATCGTACTCCGCTTGTTGTTTCAACTTCTACGCTACCTGTCTTTTGTGCGTTATGAAAAATTTCTATGTTTTGTTTGGCGAGCGCAATGGCATCTTTTAAATCGTTCGAAACCATTGCTTTTGCTGCTTCAATCTCTGATGGCAAGACTAGCATTTTCTTTAGCGCAACCTTGTCGAATTGTTGCGTATATTTTTTTACCGCAGCATCACCTTCATTTTCCACTTCTTTGAAAACAGTATTTACCGTGTTTTCAATATCTGCCACCGATTGGGTAGGCCGTTTTAAAGTAGACTTCCAATCCTCTTTTTTGGGGTTGAATATTTTTTGCATTCTTAGCTGCTTTTAACAGATTCCCACTTCTGCGGGAATTATAATTAAAGTGTTTATATCACCATTTTTTCTATGGGGCATACTAAAATTCCTTCTGCTCCTGCTTGTTTTAGTTCGTCGATAACATCCCAAAATTTATCCTTGTTGATTACAGTATGTACGGAACTCCAACCCGCTTCTGCTAAAGGCAATACTGTGGGGCTTCGCATTCCCGGGAGCTTGCTTATAATCGTTTCTAATTTATCATTAGGGGCGTTTAACAAAATATATTTAGATTGTCTTGCCCGTAAAACAGACTGAATACGAAACTTTAACTTCTCTAATACCGCTTTGCGTTCTTCAGAAATTTTAGGCGAAACGGCTAATACAGCCTCACTCTTCAACATAACCTCCACTTCTTTCAAGTTGTTTTTGAAAAGCGTGCTACCACTAGAAACAATATCGCAAATGGCATCGGCTAGACCAATGTTCGGCGCTATTTCCACAGAGCCGTTGATGATGTGTAATTCTGCCTTGACCCCTTTTTCTTCTAAATAATTATGGACTGTATTAGGGTAGGAAGTCGCGATTCGCTTTCCTTCAAAATCGTTTACCGAATGATAGGTATCGCCTTTGGGTATTGCCAATGAGACTTTGCATTTTGAAAAACCAAGGCGCTCTGCGCTTAAAATATCCTTGCCTTTTTCAATCAAAACATTCTCACCGATAATTGCAATATCGACCACTCCATCTCGCAAGTATTGCGGTATGTCGCCATTTCGTAAATAAAACACCTCCATAGGAAAGTTTCGCGAAGATGCCTTCAATTGGTCTTTTCCATTATCAATAGAGATACCACAATCTTTCAACAGTTTTAAGGAATCCTCATTAAGCCTTCCCGATTTTTGAATTGCTATCCTAATTTTCATAAATGAACTCTTTATTATCATTCCCACGCAGGCGGGAATATCTTCTATTCAAATTTTATTTTTATTTCTACTTAAACGCCCACTATTCATTCTTGATTAGAATCCTCCTTAATTCAACTACATTTCATTAATTGGAATAGATTCCTGCCTCCGTAGGAATGACAGTACATAATCTTTAATCAAAAAACCCGCTTGATTTCTCAAACGGGTCGTAAATTATGTTGTAAATACTACAATACATTTTTACCTCGCTTGATAGCCAGAGTAGAAATGATGATGTGTATTATTGTCTTTCATTATAATCGTAAAAGTAAAACGTATTTTCGAGTTATCAAAAGAATTGTTAGAAATCAAACAAATGCTTTTAAATTATCCCTCTAAAACACTTTAGTTATTTCCCAAAATTAAAGGTAGACCTGCATCACCACCACCCACAACAATGACCTTAGCGTTTGGAGATTCAGACAACTTTAATGTAGCGTCTATACCCTTATCCTGCAAAATTTTATCTGTTAAAGAGGCACTTAGAATTTTGTTTGCATCTGCCTTACCCTGGGCTTCAATAGTAACCTTTTCTGCCTCTTTTTTGGCCGTAACCAAACGAAACTCGTATTCCAACGATTCTTGTTCTTGCTTTAATTTACGCTCAATTGCATCCTTAATGGTATTCGGTAAAGTTACATCACGAACCAAAACCTCATTTAGCTGAACGTTTTGCTTGTCCAAAATCTTTTTTGTTTCCTCAAAAATTTCGTCTTGAATGGCGTCACGTTTACTCGAATACAATTGCTCTGGAGTATACCTGCCCACAACACTTCTAGCAGCACTTCGTATTGCTGGCTTAATTACACGATCTAGATACCCTTCACCTAGATTTTGGTGTAAATTACCAAGTTCCGATGAAATCGGCTGGTACCAAGCCGAGGCATCAATTTGAATTTCTAGTCCGTTTGATGAGAGTACCTTCATCTTTTCAAAAAGCTCTTGTTGTCTCACCTCGTAAACGAATACTTTATTCCAAGGGGCAACGATATGAAAGCCTTCTCCCATTGGCGGTTCATCAACAACAACACCACCACCGAAGGTTTTGTACAAAACTCCTGCTTCACCAGAGCCAATCGTTACCGCTGATTTTGAAAATAATATTACGAGCACTATCACTACGAAAATAACAGGTAATGCGATTTTTGGTAATTTATCCATAATGTTCAATTTTTTAGTTTAGTCCGTTATATTTTCTAATAAACCACTCTATTACAAGAGCAGCTGCAATTATCGCCAAAAGTATGTGAAAATCGATTAAAGATACAATATTTTGTTCGCTCTTTTGTACTGGTAAAAAGCGACCCTGCGCCATAAGTTCATCTCCTAAAAAAGTAAGCTGATCTGGATAATAGCTTTTTGCGGAGGTACTGTTGGCTATACGTTCCAATTTTTTATAATCGCTCGACAGAAATTGCTGTTCTACATCAAAATCTAAAATAGTAAAACTCCCAGATTTGCTAAGGTTCTCGCCCACGACCTTAGCAGTGAAATTATACTCACCTGGTGGCGTATTTGCTAAATCTACCTCAAAGAAGCCGTTTTTCAATAGCATCCCGAATTGACTCGAAACCCCATTTTCGCTATGTTTTAAGTTGATACTTATGGTGGCGTTCCCATCAAATTCATACGCCTTATCAAAATAGCTTGCCTTGATTTTGGCATTATTGGTGCCTTCATAGACGGATTCATAGTCTAGTGAGAACCGTTCTTTTGGCTTTGTAGTTGCCAAATACCGAATAAGTTTCCCTATAAATTCATCAAAGTTTTTGAAATTCTTCTCCTTGCGATAGCTTTGCATTCTCCATTTCCAGATATTTTCTCCTAAAAGTATCGCCTCTCGTTGCCCTTCTTCTTCAGCTATATACAATAGAGACTCTTTTAAACTTACACCTCTTACTCGTCTGCCCAAAAGGCTTTCTCCTGGTTTTTTGAACACAACACTTCCCATATTAGCATCTAGAGGAGGGAAATCATCCAAATAAAAATCAGAGATGTCAAATATCGAAAACCCGGGATTCAAGGTAGGAAAGGTTTCTTCAGTGTAATTAAACAACTGCTGGGTGAAGGTTTCTTGAACTGAGTTGAGAAAATTTAAATCTGTTTTAGGGCCTATTACCGTAAATGAATTTCCTTTTTTCTGCTTGAGGTATTCATAGATTGCTTTGAAAGATTGTTTGGGCTGATACAGGATAAAAAGATTGAAATTATCCCACTCTCTAACATTGGTTTCGCTTTTTAATAATGTAACAGCACGCTGCTCATTGGTCTCTATAGCTTTTTTTAGTGCTCCGATATCTGGATGAAGGATATCGGAAACAATCGCAATGTTGGTTTTTTCATCAACAACTTCAACCACGGTAGTTCTAGAATTATTCTTCGTATTGCGCTCACCTTGTAATTTCCCGACAGAAACCACAATGTTCTTTGTTCCTACAATATCAGCATTTAATAAGGTGCTTACGGTTTTCGTTTTGTTGGAATTACTAAAATTTACATTTTCGCGATACACCGTTTTTCCGTTAACAGCTACAACAACTGAAGCTGATTTATCGCCATCGCCTTGATATGAAACATAGGCCTCGACAGGAAATTTATTTTTTAAAAAAGCATATTTGTTGGTATTCACCTGTTCTACGCGCAAATCTTCATAAGAAGTGGTATCACCCAGAACCACAGGGTATACCGGTAAACCTTGACGGTCTACATAAAATTCGTAATCCTCACCTAAAGTTTGATTTCCGTCAGAAATTAGTACTACGGCACCGTTATTCTGACCGTAAATCGTGTTAAGAGATTTCAAGGCCTTGGAGATATTCGTATTGCCCTCTGAAAATGATAGACTATCATTCGAATTTAGTGTACTACCAAAACTATGGTAATTGACATTGAATTTATCCGAGAGGTCTTTTCGATCTTTAAAAGCCTGCACTAATTCGGACGCGCCACTGCCATCTACAGAAGATGAATTATCGACCAAGACCATTAAATTGGCCTTTTCTAAGGTATAATCGTTTTTGGTAAATTTTGGATTAATCAACAACACCATGGCGCCAAACCAAGTCAAGAACCTTAAAAAAGAAAGTACAGGAGTAGCTTTACCCCTTTTTTTCGATTTATAATAGTATTGAAACAATACCAACGTCAAGGCTATTACAGCCGCTAGTACAATTAGAAGTATCGTCTGAATATCCATTAAAAGGCTTACCCTTTTTTTGTTGTGAATTTTAAGCTATGATTTAAAAATGTATATAACCTTGAACTTACTTTAAGTAAGCATGCCTCCATCTACATTTAAAACTTGGCCGGTAACATAGTCGGAAAGGTCAGAAGCGAAATACAAACAGGCATTGGCAATATCTTCGGGAGTACCGCCTCGTTTAAGTGGTATACCGTCTCGCCAGCTTTGAACCGTTTTCTCATCTAACTTAGCGGTCATTTCAGTCTCTATAAAACCGGGGGCAATCGCATTACATCTAATATTTCTAGAGCCTAGTTCAAGGGCAACAGATTTTGTAAACCCTATCATACCGGCCTTAGAAGCAGCATAATTTGTCTGACCCGCGTTTCCTTTTACGCCTACAACACTGCTCATATTAATAATCGAGCCCTTGCGCTGTTTCAGCATCGTACGCTGCACAGCTTTGGTCATATTAAAAACGGACTTTAGATTAATTTCAATTACGGCATCGAAATCTTCTTCGCCCATTCTCATTAAAAGGTTGTCTTTGGTAATACCGGCGTTATTGATGAGTACATCGATTCCTCCAAAATCTTCTAAAACCTGAGTAATCAATTGTTCTGATTGTTCAAAACTAGCGGCATTACTTTTATATGCTTTTGCAGTAACACCTTTTGACGTCAATTCTTTTTCCAATTCCAAGGCAGGCGCCTCGCTTGAACTATAGGTGAAAGCCACATTGGCACCGTGATCGGCAAAAACCTCGGCAATACCTCTTCCGATACCTCTGCTTGCTCCAGTAATGATTATGTTTTTTCCTTCTAGTAATTTCATTGGTTCATTATTTTTTGATATTTAACTCTCTTAGGACTTGATTGGCGCCGATTTCTCGTAATTAAAAAGTTCGTCAATATCCATCTCTTGCACGTTACCCAATTTTTTCAAAGCATTGAAATCGATATCTTTCTTATTCCCGATTACCATCACATTATACTGCTCGCCTTTGATATTTTCATCAAAAAACACTTTTAAATCCGCAAGGGTCATATCTCTAATTGTATTGTAGAGCATTTCTCGATTGTCATTATCAAAGCCTCTCTTTTTAAGGGATTCATAAGTCCAAAAAATATTGGACTTGGTAATGCGCTCTGCTGCTATTTGTTTAAGTGTCGCCTCTTTTGCTTGATTGAACTGATCTTCTGCCTCGGGCATATTGGTCATTAGCTCCATCATGGCATCAACAGCTTGCGGTAGCTTATTCGCTTGGGTTCCTACATAAGCCATAACATAGTTCGAATTTCCGACTTCCTGCGCTGTACTATAAAAAGAATATGCTGAATACGCCAATGATTTCGACTCTCGTATTTCCTGAAATACAATCGACGACAACCCACTTCCAAAATAGGTGTTGAATAGATTCGAAGCGGCCATTTTCATAGGATCGAATTCTGAACCTTTCGCCAACAACATCATCTCACTCTGCACCATGTCATAATCGACAAAATATACATTTCCACCTGTTTCCTTTTCTACATATACTTTCTTCTCAGGGTAATCTTTTAGACTAGCCACATCTACTTTATAACTTTTATCTAACGATGCTATTGCATTGTCGACATCTTTACCATAATAAAAAATGCGTTGTTTGAACGTTCTCAAATCCTTCACTTTTTCTACTAATTCTTTTGGAGTAATAGCTCTTAATTCTGCCATTGAATAGATATCTCTTAACCTTGACTCTTCCCCATATTTACCATAATTCAGTAAACCATTACGAAGAATATTATTCTTTTGGGTCTTCGAATCCTGTCTTCCTTTTAGTATTTTTTCTACATATTTATTATAAGTCTCTTGGTCGGGAACGGCGTTCGCCCATAAATGCTCCAATAACGCTAGACCGCCATCTAAATTTTCTTTCAACCCTGAAATACCAACATAGGTCTTGTCATTTACAGAACTAACGTTGTAGTTAATTCCTAACTTATAAAATTCCTGTTTTAATTGCTCTGGAGAATATTTTTCAGTCCCCAAATAATCGAGATAACCAGCGGCCAAGGAGACCATTCTATCATTATCCCTGCCCATATCAAAAATGATATTTAAACTAAAAATATCATTATTCGGATTTTCGATGTAAGCCACCTTAAGTCCATTTTCGGTCTCCATTTCTTTTATAGCAGACTTATAATCTACAAATTGTGGTTTCAAATCTGGAGAAGCCAATTGATTGAATTCTTTCAAGAAATCAGACTCCTTGTCTCTATTCAGTTCGATTGGTGTAATACCTGGCTTTTCGACCTTGACAATATTTGGGTCTTCGCCTTTTATCTTATGTACTGCAACATAGTTATCCTTATATAGCGTATTTGCGAAGTCGACAACCTCTTGTTTCGTGATTTTTTTCATTTCATCCAACATCACTAATCGATCACTCCAATCTTGAAACGCCACAAACGCATCTAGATAGGCGTATGCAGTGCTCGATGCATTTTCATACTCTCTAATCTTCGACAGACGCAAATCGTTCACTACTGCATCTAAAAGCCAATCCTCGAACTCTCCCTTTTTTACTTTCTCGATTTGTGCCAATAATAAATCCTTCACTTCATCTAAAGTCTGTCCTTGCTTTGGAGAACCGTAAAGCAAATGAAAACCATAATCGTTATCAAAATTGGTGAAAGAAGATGCGTTTTGAACCTTTTGCTTCTGGTTTAGATTCAAATCGATTAGTCCAGCACTTGAATTGGCCAACATATAATCGATAAGTGTTACCATAACTTCTTGCTTATCCCCTTTTCCCTTTGTTCTGAAAGCCACATAAATGGACTCCGCTGTAGGCCCATAAACTTCCTTCTTAATCGGAGCTATAATTGGAGCTTCTTCCGGAAAGGTTGGGTGGGTAACTTCTTTCTTTTTGTATGAACCGAATGCATCGTTGACCTTGGCGATAGTAGCATCAAAATCAATATCGCCTACCATAATAACCGCCATATTATTGGGTACGTAGTATTGATTAAAATAACCATGAATAGCCTCCATGGAAGGGTTTTTCAGATGCTCCGACTTCCCGATTGTAGATTGTGTACCGTAAGGGTGATTTGGGTACAGACTCTCTAATACTGCAAAATATTGTTTTCTGCCATCGCTGTCTTGACCTCTATTGAACTCTTCGTAAACCGCTTCTAACTCTGTATGGAACAAACGAAGTACCAACTTGCTGAAACGCTCACTCTCCACCTTAAGCCATTTATCAAGCTCATTCGATGGAATTTTATTGACATAAACCGTCTGCTCATTCGAAGTAAAAGCATTCGTGCCTTGCGATCCAAGAGAATTGACCATTTTATCATACTCATTGGCAATCGATATTTTCGACGCCTCCAAGGAAACCTCATCGATAGTTTTGTAAATTATTTTTTTCTTTTCCGGGTCTTGTTCTGCTTTATGTTTTTCATATAAATCGGAAATCTGCTTAAGTAGTACCTCTTCTTTCGCAAAATCTTGAGTCCCGATTTTATCGGTTCCTTTGAAAACCATGTGTTCTAGATAGTGCGCAAGCCCAGTATTATCGGCGGGGTCATACTTTGAACCCGCACGAACGGCTATCAAAGTCTGTATTTTTGGTTCTTCCTCGTTTTTTCCCAGATATACTTTTAGTCCGTTTTTTAAGGTGTATAATCGCAAACCCGTAGGATCATTAGCAACCGCTTCATAACTGAAACCATTAGCATCTGTTTCAGTAGTGATTTTTGCTACTTCATCTGAATTATTTTTACATCCAGCTAGAAACAGTACACTAATTGTAAGGTAGATAATTGACTTCTTCATGAAAATTAGATTTTAAATGAATGCTTTTTTTTAATTGATTATATTATAAAAAAACCCATCAACCACAAATAAAATGGTGATGGGTATGTTCTGCTATGCTACTTTGCAAACTTTGTCATATTGCTTCTTAACCCATGACCTCTTTAACTTTAATTCCAATCTCAGCTGGTGAGTCTACTACATGAATACCATGCTCCCGCATGATTTTCTTTTTGGCCTGAGCGGTATCATCGCTACCACCCACTATTGCACCAGCGTGGCCCATCGTTCGTCCTGCAGGTGCAGTTTCGCCGGCTATAAAGCCAACAACCGGTTTTTTACTACCACTTGCTTTATACCATTTTGCGGCATCTGCCTCTAACTGTCCGCCTATTTCCCCAATCATTACCACGCATTCGGTTTCTGGGTCGTTGATCAATAATTCAACCGCATCTTTGGTCGTAGTTCCTATAATAGGGTCGCCTCCAATACCGATCGCCGTAGTAATTCCCAAACCTTGGCGTACCACTTGATCAGCGGCTTCATAGGTTAATGTTCCGGATTTAGAAACAATACCTACATTTCCTTTTTTAAACACGAACCCGGGCATAATACCCACTTTAGCTTCTCCGGGCGTAATAACTCCTGGGCAGTTAGGGCCTATTAAACGGCAGTCCATATTTTTTATATAATTAGAAGCCTTTACCATATCGGCAACAGGAATACCTTCAGTTATCGTAATAATAACCTTGATACCAGCATTGGCAGCCTCCATAATCGCATCTGCGGCAAATGCCGGTGGCACGAAAATGATAGTTGTATCAGCACCTACTTTTTCAACAGCTTCTTGCACTGTATTAAAAACGGGTTTTCCCAAATGCTCTTGACCACCCTTTCCCGGTGTTACCCCGCCAACGAGGTTAGTGCCGTATTCAATCATTTGTTCTGCATGAAAAGTTCCTTCACTTCCAGTAAAACCTTGTACTATAATATTTGAATCTTTGTTGACTAAAACGCTCATTGTTGTATCGTTTCTGGTTTAGATTTATTTTTTTTCAATTAACACAAAAATATGTGTTTGCATAGAAACTATACTCTTTTTACTCCTCTAATTTCTTTAATATCGACGGAATTTTTTTAACGTAAGCCAATTGCTTTAATTTTTCACGGGATTCCTCTATCGGGGTGCCAAAATAACTCTTACCCCCTGGCACTGATTTTGTAACTCCCGTCTGCCCCATTATCACTGCCTTTTTTCCTATTGTAATTCCGCTATTCGTGCCGACTTGACCCCACAAAGTCACCTCGTCTTCAATGATAACACAGCCAGCGATACCTGTTTGAGAAGCGATTAAACATTTTTCTCCAATTACCGTATCATGCCCAACATGCACTTGATTGTCAAGTTTTGTCCCTTTTTTTATGGTAGTGTCTCCTGTTACGCCTTTATCGATAGTACAGAGCGCACCTAGTTCCACATCGTCTTCCAAGACTACTCGCCCACCAGAAAGTAAGCGATCAAAGCCTTCCGGCCTATTTTTATAGTAGAAAGCATCTGCACCTAAAACAGTTCCTGAATGAATAATTACCCTATCGCCAATAACACAATTATCATAAATGGAAACATTTGCATGAATCAAACAATCTTGTCCAATTACAACATTGTCTCCGATATATGTATTGGGTTGAATCACTGTGTTTTCACCTATAGCTGCAGAACTTGAAATCAACGAGTTTGATTTTTCGAACGGACGAAAGAAATTAGTCAACTTATTAAAATCTCGGAACGGGTCGTCTGATATCAATAAGGCTTTGCCTTCTGGGCAGTCTACTTTCTTATTGATCAACACTACTGTTGCCTTGCAGTTCAATGCTTTATCGTAGTACTTCGGATGGTCAACAAAAACAATATCTCCTTCATTGACCACATGAATTTCGTTCATACCCAATACAGGGAAATTAGTATCACCTACAAATTCGCATCCGATTATAGTTGCAATTTGTTTTAATGTATGTGGCGTTGGGAATTTCAAATAGGTTTATTTTGGATTGAAGTGATTAAAGTTTGGTCACGAATTGAAGTAATTTTCACAGCGTAAAAAGTAGTACCTAGCTTGAAATAAATGATAAAAGTGTTTACACCATTATGCTCTTAGCAGCTATTAGAATTACTCTTTTACCCTTTCCATATAATTACCACTGGCCGTATCAACTTTGATTTTATCTCCTTCATTTATAAACAAGGGAACATTTACCTCTGCTCCTGTCTCTACTTTGGCCGGTTTTGTAGCGTTAGTAGCCGTATTGCCCTTAACACCCGGCTCGGTATAGGAAATTTCTAGAACTACGCTTGCGGGCATGTCTACAGACAAAGGCAAACTATCTTCAGTGTTGAACAAGATGGTAACCACTTCACCCTCCTTCAAAAGTCCGGGTGCATCTAAGGCGCTCTCCTGCAAGGTGATCTGATTGTAATCTTGGGTATTCATAAAATGATAGGTCTCACCATCGGCATACAAGAATTGAAATGATTGGGTTTCTACACGAACGTCCTCAATTTTATGACCTGCTGAAAAAGTATTATCAAGTACTTTCCCATTACTCACGCTTCTTAGCTTTGTTCTAACAAATGCTGGACCCTTACCTGGTTTTACATGCAAAAATTCAATAATCTTATAAATATCATTATTGTATCTAATGCATAATCCCTTTCTAATATCTGATGTTGATGCCATATTATGTTAGTTCTAAATCGTTATTTTCTGGTCTATGATTAAAAAGAGTTTTTACACTCATAAACTTTTTTTAAATTGAGCTTGTAAAATTCCCGGTTGAAACAAAATCAATTATTGCTGAAATACCCCTTCATAATACCTCTTTGTGAATCTCTTATAAATTGAAGTACCTCGTCGCGTTCAGGGGTTGCCTCCATCTCTGCTTCTATAATCTGTACGGCCTGCGTATTGTTGTAATTTTTTTGATACAGTATGCGATAAATATTCTGTATTTCCCTAATTTTTTGGGACTCGTAGCCTCTTCTGCGCAAACCGACCGAATTAATACCGACATAGGATAAAGGCTCGCGAGCTGCCTTTACGTACGGCGGCACATCTTTTCTGACCAGAGAACCACCAGTTACAAATGCATGTTGACCAACAGATACGAACTGATGCACTGCAACTAAACCTGCAAGAATAACATTATCACCGATAGTTACATGTCCTGCAAGGGTTGAATTATTGGAAAAAATACAATTATCACCGACGAAGCAATCGTGCGCAACATGGCAATAGGCCATAATCAAACAGTTTTTTCCAATTACGGTTTTATTTCTATCAGAAGTGCCTTTGTGAATGGTAGCACACTCTCTTATGGTCGTGTTATTACCAATTACAACGGTTGTTTCTTCTCCTTGATATTTCAAATCTTGTGGTGGTGCCGATATAACCGCTCCCGGAAAAATATTACAATTTTTTCCTATTCTAGCACCTTCCATTATGGTTACATTAGAACCGATCCATGTGCCATCGCCGATAGTTACATTGTTATGAATAGTAGTAAAAGGTTCTACTACTACGTTCTTCGCAATTTTGGCACCGGGATGTATATATGCTAAGGGTTGATTCATTTTAATTTCCTTTTACCTTTATTATTTGCGCCATAATCTCAGCCTCCGAAGCTAATTTACCATTGGTATAGGCCTTTGCATGCATTTGACAAAGTCCCCTTCTAATGGGTTGCATTAGGTCTAATTTAAAAATAAGTGTATCGCCAGGCACTACTTGTTGCTTGTACCGAACATTATCGATTTTTAGCAGATAAGTGAGATAGTTTTCGGGATCTGGCACTGTATTGAGCACCAAAATACCTCCTGTTTGCGCCATTGCTTCTAACTGTAAAACCCCTGGCATTACGGGTGCCCCGGGAAAGTGACCAACGAAGAAAGGTTCGTTCATCGTTACATTTTTCAAACCTACAACATGGGTCTCGGATAACTCTAAAATCTTATCTACCAATAAAAAAGGCGGCCTATGTGGCAGGCGCTCCATGATTTTAACGATATCCATCAACGGAGGGGCATTCAAATCATATTGCGGAACATTATTTCTTTTTTCTAGCTTAATTATCTTGGCTAATTTTTTAGCAAACTGGGTATTTACAAAATGACCGGGCTTGTTCGCGATTACCTTACCTCTAATTCTAGTTCCCGCCAAGGCTAAATCGCCAATAACATCTAATAACTTGTGTCGTGCAGCTTCATTGGGTTGGTGAAGGGTCAGGTTATCCAGAATTCCGTTCGGCTTTACCGATAATTTTTCCTTTCCAAAGGCCTTCTCCAATTTTTTCATTGTGTCTTGCGATATTTCTTCATCCACATACACAATGGCATTGTTCAAATCGCCACCTTTTATTAATCCATGCTCTAACAAAGCTTCCAGCTCGTGCAGAAAACTAAATGTTCTTGCATTCGATATTTCATCTTTAAAATCCGAAATATGTTCTAACGTTGCATTTTGAGTACCTAACACCTTCGTCCCAAAATCTACCATAGTGGTGATTTGGTATTCATCGGCAGGTATTATGGTAATTTCACTACCCGTGGTTTCGTCTTTATAGGAAATAACCTCCTTAACTACATATTCCTCGCGGTTAGCTTCCTGCTCAACGGCACCCACAATTTCCAAAGCTTCGACAAAATACTTTGAAGAACCATCCATAATGGGAGGTTCGGGAGCATCGAGCTCAATCAGAGCATTATCAATATTCATCCCAACCAAAGCTGCTAAAACGTGCTCGGAGGTTTGAATTTTCACTCCATTCTTTTCTAAATTAGTACCACGCTGGGTATTTACCACATAATTGGCATCGGCTTCGATTACAGGCATTCCTTCCAAATCAACCCGTTTAAATGCATACCCGTGATTTTCGGGCGCAGGTACGAATTTCATGGTTACTTCTTTACCAGTATGAAGACCAACGCCTTTTAATATTATTTCTTTGGCGATTGTTCTTTGCTTCTTTATTTCGTTACTCACTATCGTTCGTTTTTTCCAATTTATTTACTCGCTTATCGAGTTTTGATAAGTTTTTAAAATGTACATAAGACTTATTATAATCGCCGTAGTTAATTGCTGGTGAACCTTGTAATACCTCATCATCCTTTACACTCCTACCCACACCCGACTGAGCCTGAATACGAACACGATCTCCAATAGTAATATGACCAACAATTCCTACTTGCCCCCCGATCATACAATGCTTACCGATTTTAGTTGACCCTGCAACTCCTGTTTGGGCCGCTATTACGGTATGCTCACCTATCTCAACATTATGTGCTATCTGAATTTGATTGTCCAATTTCACTCCTTTTCGCAAAATCGTAGAGCCAAGTGTTGCCCTATCGATTGTGGTGCCTGTGCCCACATCTACATTATCTTCTAAAATAACATTTCCGGTCTGTGGAATTTTAGTGAACTCCCCTTTCTTGTTGGGAGCAAATCCGAAACCATCCGACCCTACGACCGCGCTACTATGAATCACACAATTGTTGCCAACTATTGACTCGGAGCAAATCTTGGCGCCAGGCCATACTTGTACGTTATCCCCTAAGATAGCGTTGTCGCCTACATAGGCATTAGGAAAGATTTTTACATTGTCACCCAAAATGGTGTTGCTGCCAATATATGCAAAAGCACCTAAGTATAACTCTTTTCCATATTTGGCCGACTCCGAAATATAAGAGGGATTTTCAATTCCTTTTCTACCATCATTTTTAACCTTATCGTAATACTCCAACAATTTTGAAAAAGATTCATAGGCATCTTCTACCTTAATAAGAGTAGTACCTAAGCTATGTTCTGGAATAAAATCTTTATTTACAATTGTGACCGAAGCCTTGGTGGTGTAAATATGTGGTGTGTATTTTGGATTGGAGAGAAAAGTCAATGCTCCCTGCTCACCTTCTTCTATTTTGGCAAGTTTATGAACTGCAATGTCGGGGTTTCCTTCCACTTCGCCCTTTAGAATACCTGCAATCTGGCTTGCCGTAAAAATCATGTACACAAAAGTAAGAAAAATAGTTAAACGGTAGCTTGAATATGGTTAAACCTAAATCATAATTTAGGTAAGTGTAGGTCAGATTGCTGTACACTTAAACCAAGTTCGGGTCAAATGAAATTTTTAGGGTAGCACATATAATATTTGGTAACGGTTTTCGAAAGTGCCTCTAAGCTAAGGTGGTCCGAAGCTTGGGCAACATCGATTAATTTACCATTACTTTTTAATATGTTGATGTTTTCTTGATCTGCGTCATAGGCCTTCAGCGCTATTGTTCCTGAAAAAACAAAATACCTTGCTTCGGCATCGTTCAGGTTCTGCTGGTTTTTTAAACTCTCGAGTTGTTCTTTAATTTTTTCTTTTGCGATAGGTTTATTTTTAATCTTGATGTTTAAGAGCTTGCGGTCTAAAATCATGCTGCATAGTGTAGAAAGCACAAAATCTGAATGTGCCCTCCATTGTTTGAGCGCAGCCAAAAGATCAGTATCATCTAAAAAAGCGAAACGATTTAACACAGCAGCATCAAAATCTTTCTGTTTTATTTTATTTTTTAAGAAGAACATCAAATTAGCACTGCATGCCAAAACTTTTCCCGTGGCCAATAATTCTTTCGCCCTCTTTAAAGTTCGTATGAGTAGCTGTTCTGCAACTAATCCTGTCTTATGTAGGTAGACCTGCCAGTACATAAACCGTCGTGCCATCAGAAATTTTTCTACAGAATAGATTCCTTTTTCCTCGACCACCAATTCCCAATCCACAACGTTGAGCATTGTAATAAGACGCTCTGAATTGATATTCCCCTCAGATACTCCTGTATAAAAACTGTCCCTTTTTAAATAATCCATTCGGTCCATATCCAACTGACTTGAAACCAATTGATTTAGAAAGGTTTTCGGGTGTTCTTTCTTAAAGATAGCTATGGCCGTCCTTAATCTTCCATCAAACTTAGTGTCCAAATCTTCCATAAAAAGAAGAGAAATATCTTCGTGATGCACATTTTCGACAATACTATGTTCCATAGCATGAGAAAAGGGACCATGACCAATATCGTGTAGCAAAATAGCAACTAGCAAGCCTTCCTCTTCCTCATTTGTTATTTCAACACCCTTCAAAACAAGTATTTGTACTGCCTGTTGCATTAAGTGCATTGCACCCAGAGCATGATGAAATCGGGTATGATGTGCCCCAGGATAAACCAAATACGATAGGCCCATTTGTGAAATACGGCGCATACGCTGAAAGTAAGGATGACTTATTAATTCGAAAACAAGCGAGGATGGAATTGTAATAAATCCGTAAATTGGATCATTGAAAATTTCCAGTTTTTTTGATGCTATCAATAGAAAGGGCTTTGAAACGGGTTGCACAAATTTATAAAAGAAAAAGTTTATATGACTTCAAAGCAAAACCAGATAGATTACTTTGGAACATTTGTTGCAACCAAGCCATATAAAATCCGAATTATCTTATGAATGAAATAACCATCTTATGGGCCGATGATGAGATTGACTTATTAAAGCCGCACATCATTTTTTTAGAAGCGAAAAATTATAAAGTGATTTCCTGTTTAAGCGGACAAGAGGCTCTGGAAGAATTGAAACAAAATAAAGTAGACATTGTCTTTTTAGATGAAAACATGCCCGGTATCTCTGGCTTAGAAACATTGAATGAAATTAAATTAATGGATGCTTCGCTCCCCGTGGTGATGATCACAAAGAGTGAAGAAGAATTTATTATGGAAGAAGCTATCGGCTCCAAAATTGCCGATTACCTTATTAAACCCGTTAATCCAAATCAGATATTACTTTCCTTAAAAAAGAACCTTGACCATTCTAGATTGGTCTCGGAAAAAACAACCTCAAACTACCAACAAGAATTTCGGAAGATAGCGATGGACCTGTCTGTGGTCAACTCCTATGAAGAATGGGCCGCTTTATACCGGAAGCTTATTTACTGGGAATTACAACTAGAAGAAATCGAAGATGCCAGTATGTTCGAAATATTGGAGTCCCAAAAAACGGAAGCCAATAGCCAATTCGGAAAATTTATAGAGCGTAATTACGAAGATTGGTTCGATAGCGGCGACGGCCCTATTTTATCGCATACCTTATTCAAAGAACGAATACAGCCAGAATTAAAAGATGGCCCTACCCTTTTGGTGGTTATCGACAATTTACGATACGATCAGTGGTTCGCATTTGAAGATACAGTTGGTTCATTCTATAAAAAAATAAAGGAAGAAACCTATTTCAGTATTCTACCTACTGCAACCCAATATGCTAGAAACGCTATATTTTCAGGCTTCACTCCCTTAGATATGGAAAAAAAGTATCCCGAGTGGTGGAAAAACGATACCGACGAAGGTGGTAAAAACTTGTTTGAGGATAAATTTCTTGGCGCACAGCTAAAACGCTTAGGGCTAAATTTGAAATGGGAATACCACAAGATAAGCAGTCTAAAACAAGGCAAACACCTATCTAATAATTTTAGGTCTCAGAAAGACAACGACCTTACCGTTATCGTTTACAACTTCGTGGATATGCTCTCGCATGCCAAGACAGAAATGGAAGTTATTAAAGAGCTGGCGGGCAATGATAAATCGTATCGTTCATTAACCCAAAGTTGGTTTAAAAACTCTCCATTGCTAGAGATTATTCAACAAGCTCAGGATTTGGGAATGAAATTAATAATCACCACCGATCACGGAACAATAAACGTAACACAACCTTCTAAGGTTGTGGGAGATAGAGACACAAGCTCAAACCTAAGGTATAAAACAGGTAGAAGCCTAACATTTGAAGATAAAGATGTTTTTGCAGCTAAAAATCCAAAAGATATTCACTTACCAAGTATCAATGTAAGTAGCTCTTTTATTTTTGCTAAAAACGATTTGTTTTTTGCGTACCCCAACAACTACAATCATTATGTAAGCTATTATCGAAATACCTATCAACATGGGGGAGTATCATTAGAAGAAATGATTATCCCATTTGTAGTTTTAAATCCGAAATAAGCCTCTTTTAGCTCGGTATTCCTAAAATGAAGAAAAAGAATAGCCCAAGCGGCCCTAAAGGAGCAAGCACCAGTACCATTTGCCAAATTCCGATAAAAGCAATTGAGTTCATAAACTGTTTGTTTTACTATTTTTCTCAAAGTTAGTTATTTTTACAACCATTTTTTGCAGCAAATGAATTACCAAAATTATTCCGAAAAAGAAATTGATATAATTGCCAAATCCGTAATCAAAACTGCTCAATCCAAAATACTTTGTTTTTACGGGGAAATGGGTGCGGGCAAGACTACGCTTATTAAGGCATTGGTAAAAGAATTAGGGGGTGCGGACTTTGGCAACAGTCCCACTTTCGGATTGGTAAACGAATACGAACGTGCTGCTGGCGGCCTCTTGGGATACCATTTTGATTTTTACCGCCTAAACGATGAACTTGAGGCCTACGATATGGGTTTTGAAGAGTATTTAAATCAAGATTGTTGGGTTTTTATCGAATGGCCTGAAAAAATATCATCTCTTATTCCGCCTGATGCCACCATTATAAAGATTGAAATAATAGACCGTACCACGCGTAAAATTAGACTATCTGATTAATTTATTTCAAAGGCGAACCCATGGTAGTTAATATAGTCCGGAAGCAAGCCTGCTATGTCAAACTACATGAACACGCTTAAAATTTGCGGCTAAGGCTCGTGGCATTTTTAATCTCGATAATCGAGTAAAAAATCGTAATTTTACTCATATCAACCATATTTAGGTCACATTACCGATATGAACCAGCCTAGCTCACCATTTAGCAAGCAACAACTACTTCCACAGGAAGAAACCCTTGAGATTTTAAAACATAAGCAAGAACTTTTTATCGGTATTCCTCGAGAAAACCAATATCAAGAACAGCGTATATGCCTTACTCCAGATGCCGTCAACGCTATTACCGCAAATGGGCATCGTGTCCTAATCGAGTCCGGAGCTGGCGAGGGCGCCAATTATTCAGATAAAGATTATACAGATGCCGGTGGGGAAATTACGCGCGATACTAAAAAAGTATTTCTTTGTCCGTTACTGCTCAAAGTAGAACCGCCGACACTCGCTGAAATCGAAATGCTTAATCCGCAAGCAGTAGTAATTTCCGCACTTCAAATAAAAACACAAGAAAAAGTATATTTCGAGCATTTGGCGAAAAAACGTATTACAGCAATTGCTTTTGAATATATAAAAGATGATGACGGCAAATATCCAGCCGTGCGATCTTTAAGCGAAATAGCCGGAATTTCTTCGGTTCTCATCGCTTCGGAACTCATGGCCGCAACAAATGATGGCAACGGATTAATGTTCGGCAATATAAGTGGTGTGCCACCTGTTGAAGTGGTCATTATCGGTGCTGGTACCGTTGGGGAATTCGCTGCGCGGTCTGCAATAGGGCTCGGTGCCAACGTTAAGATATTTGACAATTCGATCACGAAATTGCGAGCTATTCAATCGAACTTAAAACAGACGGTTTACACTTCTACGCTTCAGCCAAAAAACTTATTGAAGGCTTTAAGAAGATGCGATGTTGCCATTGGGGCTATTCGCGGGGCGGACCGCTCCCCTATTGTTGTTTCTAGCACAATGGTCGAGAATATGAAAAAAGGTGCGGTCATTATTGATGTAAGCATAGACATGGGGGGTTGTTTTGAGACTAGCCGGGTTACGACCCATAATAAACCCACACAGGAAAAGTTTGGCGTAATACATTACGGAGTGCCCAACATTCCGTCTCGCTACCCAAAAACGGCATCCGTTTCAATCAGTAATATTTTTACCCCGTATTTATTGAAACTAGGAGAAGAAGGTGGCTTGGAAAACTCGCTTAGGTTTGACAAAGGCCTTCGCAACGGGCTTTATATGTATCATGGTATTCTGTGCAATAGGTCTGTAGGAGAATGGTTCGATTTGAGTTTTAGTGATATTAACTTCCTTATTTTTTAAAAATGTTCCTTAAACGTTTAGGTTTCTTTTTGGTGGGATTCTCCATCGGGCTTATTTTTCTAGGGATTTTTTTGAAAAAGAAATCAGATGAAACAGGGGTTTCATTCTGTTACCTTCCAAATTGCAGAACCTTAAAAGATATTCGCTCTAAACCCTTATCCTATTCTGATGAGATAAACCAATTAATTGCAAATAAGGAGCTGGACTCTACAATAATCAATAGTTTTTTATTTGATGGGGATGTAGATTTCAGAAAAAGCGAAACCAAATCAAAACCCTGTAAAACCTATAGTATCGAAGGTGAAGTAAATCAAAAAGAGGCAGTGCTTACTGTTAGGAATTGTGCTTCTAAAGCTGTAGTTGAGCAAATCGAATACTAGCGTTATTCAGATGAAGGAGCAAACTTTGCACATACTGGTAATACTAACCTGAAATCAATCATGAAGCCAAAACGATTCGTGATAATTCGTGTCATTCGTGTCATTCGTGTCAAATACAGATACGATTTACACGAATAAGGCATAAATGTTGGCGTAAAATACAACATATATAGTTTCAGCAGGTGACCAAGTTTACTCCCAAGCACATCTATTTATCAAATACAGATTACTTACAATGTCGGTTTCGACTTCTACTTAACCCTACAAACTATCGACTACAAACCACAAACTAAATCTTCCTTCGCTTCCTTTCCTTCTTCAACAAGGAAAGCTCTCTGGTAGTTTGCCCGGCTACCGAAGTATTCTCTTCGGCCCGTCGTATTAAATAAGGCATCACATCTCGTACAGGTCCAAAGGGTAAATACTTGGCTACGTTATAGCCTTTATTGGCAAGATTAAAAGAAATATGATCGCTCATACCATACAATTGCCCAAACCAAACTCTTGGGTCATTGTTGGCGATGTTGTTTGCCTGCATCATCTTTATGAGATCGTAGCTGCTCTCCTCATTGTGCGTACCAGCAAATAGTGACATATCATCTAAGTTATTTATCATATAGTCTATCGCAGCGTCATAATTGGCATCTGTTTCTTTTTTCGAGGCACATATTGGTGTCATGTTTCCTTTTTCTTTGGCGCGGTCGTTCTCCTTCTCCATGTACGCGCCACGAACTACTTTCATACCTATTTTAAAACCATTCGCTTTTGCGCGTTCGCTTAGCTTCTTTAAATAATCCATTCGGTCCCAACGATACATTTGTAGCGTATTGAACACTACCGCTTTTTTCTTGTTGTATTTGCGCATCATTTGTTCTACCAATTCGTCCGCGGCACTTTGCATCCAACTTTCTTCGGCATCTATTAATAAGGCCACGTCTAAATTATAGGCTTTCTTACATGTTTTGTCAAAGCGGTTGACCACTCGTGCCCATTCTTCCTGCTCTGCCTCATTTAACAATCGCCCAGCACTCAGTTTTTCGAACAACGCAAACCGACCGTAGCCTGTGGGTTTAAAAACCGCGAAGGGTATGGCGTCTTTTTCCTTTACAAAATCCAACACGTTTAAAACTTTCTCTAAGGTGTCATCCAAAGGGTCTTCGCTATCTTCGCCTTCAACCGAATAATCCAAGACCGAACACACTTCTTTACTCCACATCTTATCAACCACTGGCATACAGTCCATCTCATTTACACCTCCGCAAAAATGATCGAACACCGTTGCTCGAATAAGACCTTCGACCGGCAGTTTGGCTTTGATCGCGAAATTTGTCATTGCCGTTCCGATTCGCACCAGGGGTTCATTGGCAATCATCTTGAACAAAAAATAAGCACGTTCCAATTCAGAATCGGTCTTGAGTGAAAAAGCGGTTGCGGTATCTTCAAAAATACGTTCCATATACTATCAATAAGTTGGTTCTCAAAGATAATTACCCTTGCAGGATATATTTCGATAAAAATTAGCTTTATTTTGTGCCTTGATAAAAGTCATTCCCAATTAAATGAAATCAATCACATCTGCATCCTACTCAGTTCACTTTAACGAGTTTGCCCTTACTGCGCTGAACGAACATTTGGAAAATAGCTCCTACTCCAAGGTATTTATTTTGGTTGATGAGAATACGCACGAACAATGTTTGCCCAAATTGATGCCGGCCATTGAGCAGGAATACGATTTTGAGATTATCGAAATCGAATCTGGGGAAGTAAACAAAAACATTACTACCTGCACTCGGGTATGGAAAGTTCTCTCAGAACTTAATGCAGACCGTAAAAGTGTTTTGATTAATCTGGGAGGAGGCGTAATTACCGATTTGGGTGGTTTTGTTGCTTCGACCTACAAACGAGGAATCGATTTTATCAACATACCCACTACCCTGCTCGCAATGGTAGATGCATCGGTAGGCGGAAAAACCGGGGTTGACTTAGGAGCTTTAAAAAATCAGGTCGGGGTGATCAACCAACCAAAAATGGTCTTGGTGGCAAGCGATTTTCTCAACACGCTTGATGAGCGACAGCTACAGAGTGGTTTTGCTGAGATGCTGAAACATGGACTCATTAAAGACCGTAAGTACTGGAACACCTTAAAAATTGGAGTGGACGCAGCTGAGATAGATGCCTTAATTCACCATTCGGTTTCGATAAAAAATGAAGTTGTATTACAAGACCCGACAGAAGAGAACCTACGGAAAATACTTAACTATGGCCACACCTTGGGCCATGCGGTAGAATCATACTTTTTAGATAGCCCCGAACATGAAACCCTGCTTCACGGAGAAGCTATTGCTATCGGGATGATTTTAGAAGGATGGCTTTCAAATAAACTAGAGGAACTTCCGGCAGAAGAGCTTAGTGAAATCAAAACTACCTTTGGGAAGCGTTACCCTAAAATAACTTTTACCGAGAAAGATATCGATGCCATCATATCCCTTTTAAAATTTGATAAGAAAAACTCACATGGGAACGTTAATTTTGTACTTCTAAAGCAAATCGGAGAACCTGTCATAGATGTACAAATAGAAGAAAAATTACTTCGACTTGCTTTTGCTTACTACTCGGAATAGGAACTTCACACACTAATTTCGGCGTTTGACAACTCTTTGTTCAGTCGGTCTGTAAAATTGATTAGTTTAGGAAGTGTAAAATAATTCGGTCATTTTGAATCGAAATTATAAGTACCATAAACTAACCACCCTAAACCAATTAGGGACCTATAAACCAACTTATGACACGCAGACTTGTAGATTACAAAAAACTGAGCCACGAATTAGCTGCACTCTTGATTGAAAGCTTTCCCCATGGGTACGGTGATGAAGACATCATTGCTTTCAGAAACGCAAACGGCGAACACATTGAAGCCGTTGAAATTAGAACCGACGATTGTCTTTACCTTGTTAAAATCAGCAAAAGTTTGGCAGATTTTATTTCAAATTTTGAAGATACTATCGAAAGAGAGCTTGAAAACGACCCCGAGCCGATTTTGGATGAGGTAGATGCTTCAGAAATGGAGCAAGAACTTAGGAACGAGACCGAGTTAGAAGAAGACCAAGATTTCTAACCACCTTACAAATACCTTTCTCGTATAATATCGCGATGATGTCTTTGATGCCCTAGGGTAATGAAGCCAATTGCCGCAACGCTCATTGGCGAACCGCTAGCTGTACCTTTTCTTCGCAGTGTGGCATCCTCGAAAGTACTAAACAATGCCAAACTAGATTGGCGAACTACCTTATATTCTTGAATAATACTTTCTTTAGATCTTGTGTTTGCATTCGATTCTGGAACGAACAAGTCCTGGTCAAAACCCATGAGGTGACTGCCATCATTTCTTGAAAAACGCAAAGCTCTGTATTGAAAGATGCGTTCTGTATCGATGATGTGCAAAAGGGCTTCAACAATTGTCCACTTACCTTCTGCATAGGCATACTTCCACTTATCATCGGGAATACTCTCTATAAATTTGGGAAAATTATTCAGTTGTTTTTCCATAGTCTCGAGCAAATCAGTATCTCCTAATTTATCGATATACACTTTGTAGTACGGATTGTAATCGCCAGTTTGTAAGGCTGAAGGCTTCATAATTAATCTATTTAAGACTTAGAACGAATTTGTTAAAAAAATCCCCGAACAATAGCTTGCGCGGGGATGTCATCTATATATATTCTGATTTTCGATTAAAGATCATTAAAAATTTTATGCATTAGACGTTTCTTATCATTAATACTTTCTTCTAAAGATATCATGGTCTCTGTTCTACTAATTCCATCAATGTCATCTACAGCGAAAATTATATTCTTTGCATGATTGGTATCCTTAGCCCGTATTTTGCAAAAAATATTGAACTTACCGGTAGTAATGTGCGCAACTGTAACATTCGGTATCTGCTCTAAACGCTCTAAAACAAATTTGGTCTGGTGGGTCTTTTCCAGGAAAATACCAACATAAGCGATAAAAGAATATCCGAGTTTGTGATAGTCCAAGGTTAATGACGAACCCTTAATAATGCCTGCATCTTCCATTTTCTTAACACGTACGTGAACAGTGCCTGCAGAAATCAGCAATTTTTTTGCAATATCGGTAAAAGGTGTTCTGGTATTGTCTATCAACATATCCAGAATCTGATGGTCGATTTCGTCTAATTTTGATTTGGCCATTTTTCTATTAATTTTCAACAAAAATAAACAATTAAGAAAATATATTCAATGAAACTTGCCTATATCTAACAAAAATGTAAAAACTAGTGTTTTTCATAGTGACAATACAAAGTACATTTTAAGAAAGCAACTTGGAGAAAAAGGACTGCTTTTTTAGTATTTGAAGCTCATCTTCTATACTGCAATCGTAAATATGGTGACCCAAAAAGTGGCCCTCCCCAAAAAGTGCTTCTAATTTGCCTTCAAATTGTATTTTATCCTCAATTAGATTCTCCTCGTAACGTATGCCTAAAACAACACCCTTATCGTAGGCCATATCAAAATAAATTGGGTTTTTAATTAGAATATCATAGAACCGTTTCCCGTTTTCAGGAATTTCGGAATAATGCGATTCGCTAAGCTTAGGTGTATGACCTATTTGCATGGCCGCTGCAATGCCTTCTAGTAGGGCAATACATATAAATTCGCGAGTACGCTCACGCTCATAGTCATCGGGAAAATGCCCTGCCTCGAATAAAACCGTTGGTGTTTCTAATAGTTGAAAAGTGTCACCGACGCAATTTGCATTAAAAGCATCATCATAACGCCCAACTTGACCTGGGATCAATTCTTGTAGAACCTTGTTCATTTTATTGATGAGTAGCATGGCCTTTAGTCTAGAACTTGAGATATCTCGTTCTTGATTAAAAGCGGGTGCTAAAAAAGAAACGGTAGCCGATTTGTCTGACTCACCGACATTATACATTGTTCGCTGATCATGCAGGTTAAAGCAAAAATTTGGTTGAAAGTCGGTATACGTATTACGTAATATGCTGCTTTCTGGCTGAGATAGGTCTTGCGCATCTCGGTTAAGGTCAATTCCGTTTGCATTGACCCGGGTGTACGCAGCGGCTCCATCAGGATTCAACATCGGTATGATTCTAATCGTACAGTTTTTTAGTATTTCTTGTGCTGCTGAATTTTCGGATTTTATAAAATTCAATACATCAAAAACCGCTTTGGTGGTGGTAGACTCGTTCCCGTGCATTTGCGACCACATCAAAATTTTTGTTGGCCCACTTCCAAAATCGATACAATCGATAGCAACGCCCTTTACCGATTTACCAATTTCAGCAACCCTAAAGCGGGCATCTAATTTTTTTAACAACGAAGAAATATGGTCATAGGTTATGTATCTCCCATAAATGGATTTTTCCTTAATCGTACTATAGTCACTAGTAAAAAAACACATACTTATTTTTATCTGTTTGCAAATGTAACATCATTATAAATTACAATTGTAATCAATTTTAAAGCTGATTCGGATTGTTTTTCACTTAAAAAGAAATCAAAAATATACAATTGTAATTGTTACGTATTCAAATGTATTTAATTTATTTATAACGAGTATTTTATGCTAATTTATTTAAATAATTATTTTACATTTTAGCATTGTTTAACAGCTGTTTTAAAGTAATTATTCAGAAACAATGCGTAATTTAAGGTTTCTTTTAGATTACAATGGTAAACACTGCTGATTTTATTAAACGTCTTGAGCAACTGCTGCGATACTACGGGGTTTCGGCTGGGGCTTTCGCTGATAAAATTCAGGTACAGCGATCTAGTATTTCACATCTGCTTTCGGGTCGCAATAAACCAAGTTTGGATTTTGTATTGAAGGTGGTAAAAACATTTCCTGAAGTCAATTTGTATTGGCTGTTAAATGGGAAAGGACATTTTCCTTCTAACGAAAAACAAGAAACCTCCCTCCCACCGTCAACTCCAAATTCAATCGGTTCAAAACAAATTAACCTCGATACCAGTGAAAAGGCTATCGAAAAAATAGTGATTTTCTATTCAGACGGAACTTTTAAATCCTTTCATGGCAAATGAGGTCTAATTTATTTAATTTGCGGAAATGATTAGATCTATACTTCTTGCCCCTCTTATTTGCCTCATATTTAGTTCGTGCTATCAGCCTGAGCGCAACTGTACTGATTTTAAAACGGGAACTTTTAGCTTTGATTATGAAATTAATGGAGAGACAAAATCCGGAACATTCACTAGAGATGATCGCTACAGTATAGATTATTATGACAATAAAATAGATAGCGCAACCGTAAAATGGGTCAACGATTGTGAATTTATTCTACAGGATGTAAAAACCAAAAACTCTATACAGATGAAAATATTGTCAACTACAGAGAAATCCTATACATTTGAATACAACAAAGTCGGGGCCTCTAAAAAAGCTAGGGGAACTGCCTTTAAAACTGATTAAAACCAACCATTATGTTCGAAATTTTTGCTAGCCCAGACGCATGGATTGCCCTATTGACACTGACGTTTCTCGAAATTGTTCTCGGTATAGATAACATTATTTTTATAGCCATTGCAGCAGGCAAGTTAGAGAAAAGTCAACGAAAGAGAGCGACCAACATTGGTCTGGCATTGGCAATGATAATGCGTATTGTACTGCTATTCGGAATTACCTGGTTGACCGCAATGAAAAAACCCTTCTGGGTACTTGAATTAGACTGGATTCACGGTGGTATTAGTGGGCAAGGCCTCATCCTCTTTCTAGGTGGTCTATTTCTACTTTACAAGAGTACCAAAGAAATACATGAAAAAGTAGAAGACCGCGGTCATGACGAACGAGAAGTAACCAGTGCAAGAGGTAACACTTTAACAAAGGCAATCATTCAGATAACAGTAATCAACATCGTTTTTTCTTTTGACTCTATACTTACCGCAATCGGTATGACCAACGGTATTTCCCCGAACCCAAATGATGCCTTGATTTTAATGATTGTTGCTGTTGTAATTTCTGTGATTATTATGATGTTATTTGCCAACCCTGTGGGAGAATTCGTGAACAGGCACCCATCTATCCAAATTTTAGGGCTTTCATTCCTTATTCTTATCGGGTTTATGTTAATTGCCGAAGCAGCGCATTTATCGCATTTGGTGGTCTTTGGCAGTGAAGTAGGCACCATCCCCAAAGGGTATTTATACTTTTCCATCGCCTTCTCTTTGATGGTCGAGTTCTTTGACCTGAGAATGAAAAAAAATAGAAAAGTAAAAAACGAAAAGGTAAGTTCGGAAGAGTAATTTTTTTTAAATTAACTCCTCAAAAACCAAACAAGTGTAAAAGGCACCCCCAATTTTTCTGGGAAAGTGGGGGTATTTAATATATTCCTCAATAAATAGTAGTCCGTAGCGTTATAGAAAACTAAACCCTATCATAAAACCATACAAATGGAAGCATACTACCAACCCTCTAACAAATTTTCACCTTTAGCCTTTGTCTATTTTATTGTTGCTTGTGTTACGGCAATTCCGCTACTAGCATTGATTTATTCGTATGCGATTTGGTACATTCCCTTTCCGTATATCAACTTTTTTATCACCCTTGGTTTCGGATTCGGAATCGGCTGGGTAGTTCAAAAATTGGCTATTGACCTGGGCAAGGTAAGAAACAACAAAACCGCTTATTTATTAGGTTTTATAGGTGCCTTAATCGGACTTTATCTTAGTTGGGCGGTATGGGTAGATTTGGTGATTAATGCCGGAGAAACCTATGGCACGGATAGAATCGGTGTATCTGTCAGCAATATCAAGCTTTTTCAGGTATTTGAGCTTGCCGCACAACCTGGTCTGCTTTTCGAGTTAATGGGTCAAGTTATGGATGTTGGCGTATGGGGAATTAGAAGTACTACCGTTAGCGGTTGGTTTTTGGGACTTATATGGGTTATAGAAGCCCTAATAGTGGTTATTGTGGGTGCTATAGTACCACCAACCAAAAGTGGTGATCCTTTCTGCGAACTAAATCAAAAATGGTTCAAAGAGAAGCAATTGCCTGCATTTAGCCATTTAGACAACCAAATGATGGCGATACCACCATTGGAAAATAATAATTTTGATGCGCTGAAAGAGCTTACGTTAGCACCGAACCCGGCTACGGAAAATCATAGTTTATTTACACTGTATGCAAACGAAACGAATGAAAATTACCTTACCATTAAGAATAGAACAGCAAGTGTAAATGATAAGGGAGAAACTAAATTTAAAGATGAAGATGTTGTAACCCATCTTCGGATTAACGAAGAGTTTAGCAATTTTTTAGAATCAATCTAAAAGCTATTGTATTAATTAGGCCGATCAAAAGCCACTTCCGGGTTTTCGGTCTTTTGCTTTTTAAACAGCCGCTGTTGCTGTTTTACAGTCATGGTGCTGCCATCGTGGCTCCAGCCAGGAGGGCCAAAAATATACATTAGTTTGTGCGATAATTTGGATGATTTCTTGGTGTCTGCCCAAATATCTTTGAATTCATGTGTGAGAATCACTAGAGGGTTATACGACTTGGGTGCGTGTATGACTCCAAATTTTACTTCTACGTCATCATCCAACTCTTTCCATGTTCCAAATATCTTATCAAAGAAATTTAAAAACCCACCATGATTTTTATCTAAATACTCCACGTTTTGTGCATGGTGAACTTGGTGCATTGTGTGCGTATTGAAGATTTTTTCAATCCATCCCATTTTAGGTACATACTGCGAGTGTAATTGAAACTGCCAAAAAGATTCAATGGCCAAAGCAAAAATCACCACCTCAACAGGAAAGCCGACCGCTGGCAGCCACATATAAAAGAATGGCTTATAAAGCAAAGTAAACCAACCGTTTCGAATGGCCGTTCCTAAATTAAAATGGTCTGAGGAGTGATGTACAATATGCGCCGCCCACAATAATCGTATTTCATGATTGGCACGATGAAACCAATAATACGTAAAATCATCTGCCAATTGACACGCTAAAAACACGTACCAAGCATAGCCAAACGATTCGTACCCCATAATATTCATTCGAACGCCATCAACAATTGGGTTAAAGAGTTCGTAAGTAAAATTGAACACCACAATCAATACCGTTAATTTAATTAACGGCCCTATAATGGCCGAACCGATACCCATGGCACCGCTTGCCATAAAATCTTTCCAAACATATAGCTCTTTATCACCGTGAGTGTGACTGTAACTAATCTCCAATAAAATAAAGGCAATAAAAGCGGGTACGCCGTAAACGAAGGGGTTCGTTAAATCCATTCAACTCAATTTTTTTCAAAGGTAAACATATTCGGTCCGATTCGGGAACTTGTCTAAACGATTGGTCCTAAAGCATTATTATTTGACCAAAACCCTAAACAATTTCACTCTTTTTTACTCTTTTGATTTTTTAAAAGCTCATTTTGTTCTTTCATTAATTTTTCCAAGTTCGAAAGCAGCTGAATGTTTCGAGGTGTTTTTACTTCAACATCATCAGGATCTTCGGCCTTATCGCGAAATTTATTCATACCCTTGATAACCAAAAAAATAGTCATTGCTACTATTAAAAAATCAATAAGTACATTGAGCAAATCACCATAACCGATGGCTACCTCTTCAAGACCTTCTGAAGCGGCACGCAGCACATATTTTTTATTTTCTAGATTAACACCTTCGGTCAACAACGACAAGGGTGGCATGATTACTTTCTTCACTAAAGAATTTATCACTGCGTTAAAAGAAGCACCAATGATGATACCGATAGCCATATCGACCATATTGCCCTTAATCGCAAAATCTTTGAATTCTTGTATAAATCCCTTCATAGCTTACTATTCTTCAAATAATTTAGTTTGGCTTTCATCTTCATCGTCGTCAGCTTTTTTCTTCTTAATGCTGTTTTTAGGTTTTTCTGTACGGAGTTTTTCTGTTTCTTTGGGTGCCACAGAAAGTTCTTGAGTCACCACGTTTTCTTCATCAACTACCTCTATCTCCGTAGTTTTAACCGGTTCTGGCTTTTCGTACGGTAGCGGTGACAGCGCATTTATTTCCAACACTTTGTCTTTTGTCAATTGGTTGCCCATTGCCGAAATACCTTTTACAGAAATAAACTCTTCCAGGTTGACTTCAAGGTTATCTTGCCGGTCTTGTCCCCTTTTCTTAGCAAAAACCACCTCAGCCTGAGGGCGGTATTCTGTAAAAACTTTTTCCAAATATGATTTTGGATGGTCAGTGATAACGGATTCTACCTTATCTGGCTGTTCAATTATGAACCGTTTTACATAGAAAAGCTCCTTTTCACCTTCCCAATAAATAGCTGAAAGTGGTTTTTCGGGTTCCCACTTTTCAAGGACAATCATATCATCATTAAAACGCAATGTTAGTTCGGGTATTACTGTCTTTACTATTCCTTTTTGGTCGATAATCAACAGGCGGTCTTCGCTAGTGAAATCTCCGAGAAAATCCCCTCTGTCATCTATGTTCAAACGTTGTACCGCATCGTCAAACCATAGCTTACGGGGTTTGAGGGTTGAAAGTCCTTTTTCCTTTAATTCGATGCGCTTTACGGAATATTTAGTAACCAAATTTCCTTTTGAGCCTCTACCCTTTATCAACACATCTGAAAAGTCTAAGTCCCATTTCAGTTTTTTGACACTACCTACATGACGCAGTAATACCGTAATAACCTCGGCCTCCCCATTTGGGTTTGCTGAAAAATACATAACATCGGTGCCTGCTTTCCCTGTTCCTATTTCATAAAGACGGTCTCTAGTCATACTGGTAACATTAAAACGCTTAATGTAACTAGGGCCACCTTTCCCGTCTTTATAAATCATGTTGTAGGTCGTACGCTTGTCTTTCTTTTTAAACACCGCGACATGTATGATGTTTTTACCTATAAAAGTTTTTGAATCAACCTTTGAGACCATCATTTGTCCGCTTTTGGTAAAAACGATAATATCATCGATATCACTACAATCGGTAACATACTCATCTTTACGCAATGAAGTACCTACAAAACCTTCTTCACGATTAACGTAAAGTTTCGTATTTCGTATTACCACTTTAGTTGCTATGATGTCATCAAAAATTCGAATCTCAGATTTTCGTTCTCGACCTTTTCCGTAAGTAGTCTTTAATCTTTTGAAGTAGGCAATAGCATAATCTACTAGGTTGGCCAAATGATGCTTGACCTCAGTAATCTTTTCTTCTAAATTATCGAGATGTTCTTGCGCTTTACCTAAATCGAATTTGGATATTTTCTTGATTTTGATTTCGGTCAAACGCAAAATATCCTCTTCGGTTACCGCTCTTCGCAAATGCTTTGTATGCGGTTTTAAGCCTTTGTCAATGGCGGAAATTACACCTTCCCACGTTTCCTCTTCCTCAATATCACGGTAAATTCTATTCTCGATAAATATTCTTTCTAGCGATGCCGCGTGCCATTGGGCTTCTAACTCCCCTAGTTGAATTTCTAACTCCTGACGCAACAAATCAACGGTCGCATCTGTAGAACGTTTCAACATTTCTGTAACTCCAATGAACAGGGGTTTGTTGTCTTCAATAATACATCCTAAGGGAGAAATTGAAGATTCGCAAGAAGTAAATGCATAAAGTGCATCAATAGTTTTATCTGGAGATAATCCTGATGGAAGATGAATCAATATTTCAACATCGGCAGCGGTATTATCTTCAATCTTCTTGATTTTTATTTTCCCTTTATCGTTGGCTTTTAAGATAGAATCTATCAAAGAAGAAGTGTTTGTGCCATACGGTATCTCGTTGATAACGAGCGTGTTCTTGTCTTGTTGTGCAATTTTAGCCCGAACACGTATTTTTCCTCCGCGCAAGCCGTCATTGTAATTAGATACATCAATGATTCCTGAAGTAGGAAAGTCTGGATATATCTTAAAACGCTTGCCCTCTAAATGTTTAATAGAAGCATCAATAAGTTCATTGAAATTATGTGGAAGCACTTTGGTGGAGAGTCCCACCGCTATTCCTTCTGCTCCCTGCGCCAATAACAGTGGAAACATTACCGGTAGATTTACCGGTTCTTTTTTACGGCCGTCATACGACTGTTGCCACTCCGTAATTTTCGGACTAAAAACAACATCCAAAGCAAATTTTGAAAGCCTGGCCTCGATATATCTCGATGCCGCTGCCCTATCACCGGTAAGAATATTCCCCCAGTTACCTTGGGTATCTATTAACAAGTCTTTTTGACCCATTTGCACCATGGCATCGGCAATACTCGCATCACCATGTGGGTGGTACTGCATGGTATGCCCAACTACGTTTGCTACTTTGTTGTAACGACCATCATCGAGCTCTTTAAGCGCATGCATTATTCTGCGCTGAACGGGTTTGAATCCGTCTTCGATGGCTGGTACGGCACGTTCTAAAATTACATACGACGCATAATCTAAAAACCATTCTTTATACATGCCGGTCACCTTGACCAAGGCATCATCTTCGGAGTCTTCGACAGACTCTTCTTCAGCGGCTAGTTCACCTTCAAGAGCACCAGTATTATCTGTAGCTAATTCTTCGTTAAGTTCCTTTTCGGAACCTTCTTTAGATGCACCTTCTTCTCCATCGGGTAGGCCTTCCTTTTCGGCAGGCAAACCCTCCTGATCGGCAGGCAGGTTTAAATCTTCATCATTCTCTTCCATAAAGGATAGGTTCCTTTGTTTTGGTTTTTACCGCCATTAGCGGATTCATTAGTGTTGGTTCTCTTCTACTAAATCTATTTCAACCTTTAAGTTTTCAATAATAAACTTTTGGCGGTCTGGCGTATTCTTACCCATATAAAAGCTCAGTAATTCTTCGATAGACATTGCTTTGTCTAGCATTACAGGCTCTAATCTTATATCATCTCCTATAAAATGCACGAATTCATCAGGTGAAATTTCTCCTAGACCTTTGAACCGTGTTATTTCTGGTTTTCCTGTGAGCTTAGCTATTGCATTTCTTCGTTCCTCGTCGCTATAACAGTAAATGGTTTCCTTCTTATTACGCACTCGAAACAAAGGTGTTTGCAAAATATACAAGTGATTCTCTTTTATCAACTCAGGAAAAAATTGCAAAAAAAAGGTAATCAATAGCAAGCGAATGTGCATTCCATCAACATCGGCATCTGTAGCGATTACAATATTGTTGTATCGCAAGTCTTCCATAGACTCCTCAATGTTCAATGCGGCTTGTAGCAGATTAAATTCTTCGTTCTCATAAACTATCTTTTTAGACAATCCATAAGAATTCAAGGGCTTACCCTTTAAGCTGAAAACTGCTTGTGTGTTTACATCTCTTGACTTTGTAATGGAACCCGATGCAGAATCGCCCTCTGTAATGAACAGCGTGCTTTCTAGGTTTCTATCTTTTTTAGTATCTCCTAAATGAATACGGCAATCGCGTAATTTTTTGTTATGAAGGTTCGCTTTTTTGGCACGATCTTTCGCCAATTTACGAATCCCCGATAATTCTTTTCGCTCTCGCTCTGCCTGTAAAATTTTGCGTTGTAGGGCCTCTCGAGTATCCGGGTTCTTGTGTAAATAATTATCTAAATACTTTCGAACAAAATCATTGATATAGGTTCTTACCGTTGGCAATTTACCGCCCATGTCGGTAGAACCTAGTTTCGTTTTGGTTTGACTTTCAAAAACTGGTTCCATCACCTTAATCGAAATGGCGGAAATAATCGATTTTCGAATATCGGATGGGTCATAATTTTTTCCGTAGAATTCGCGAATGGTTTTTACCAAGGCTTCACGAAAAGCGGTTTGGTGCGTACCACCCTGCGTAGTATTTTGACCGTTTACAAAAGAATGGTATTCTTCGCTATACTGGGTTTTACTGTGGGTAATCGCAATTTCAATATCATCGCCTTTCAAATGAACAACAGGATACAGAAAATCCGCTGTGTTGTTGTTATCCTCCAATAAATCTCTTAGTCCATTTTCGGAATGGTATTTTTCCCCATTAAAATCTATGGTCAGACCAGGATTCAAATACACGTAGTTTTTCAACATACGCTCTACATACTCTGCACGGTACTTATATTTTTTAAAAATAGTCTCGTCTGGCCGGAAAGATACTTTGGTTCCCTTCCGCTTTGAGGACTCCATCGGACCTTCCTCGTTTTTTAAAACTCCTTGACTAAATTCCGCAACCTTAGTTTGGTTATCACGAGAAGATTGCACCTCGAAAAA
>Ga0114957_1000765_pt1 | contig 39562 bp, 37 predicted proteins | sample BantaG_FD_87175 | JGI IMG/M metagenome (GOLD analysis project Ga0114957, IMG submission 87175) | Marine algal microbial communities from Bantry Bay, Ireland - BantryBay_4 metaG | ecosystem: Host-associated > Algae > Red algae > Unclassified | place: Bantry Bay, Ireland | collected 2014-11-21
GATAGGTATTGCTTTACTAGCGGAAACATCTTCGCTTGCTTATGCCGTTTACTCATCTTATTTTTGGACTAAGGTAGAGCAACTTGATTGCCTAGGCAATATGTGCTTAGTAGTGCGCTTACCGATAAATTACTTCTGTCACTCCCATTCCAACTTTATCTCCAACTTCTGTATTTAGTATTTTAGTTTCAAAAGTCCATGTCGAATCTTGAAACCAATCTTCATGATACTTCATAAATCCGTCTACAGAATATATTATTTCAGAACTTGGCAAGATTAGCTGCATCTCACCAGTTGGAGACATGGTGCTTTTTTAGTACGACTAGATCCCTAGTTGAGACGGCATCCAAATGCTTTTTTAGGGTGGCTTTAAAATCCTGTTGAGATTTCACTTCTGATGTATTATTCGAAATTACGGTATTAACATTTTGAACATTGCCATTATCGCATGACGTTGTTATTACAATAAATAAAGCCACAAAAACACTTAGCAATATTTTTTGATTTCTTATTTTGGTATGCTTCATTATCTTTCTTTTATTTCTGTATAATAAAATATATCTCTTGAGTCAAATGCATTATTCTTAGAATAGATCAAAGGCTGAAGTCTTCACTTAGAGATTATTTTTAGAATTAGCTAGTCTAAACTACTACCTTTTTTACTATACCAAAAAGAATATGGTTTGGGACTTTTGTTGGCAAGAGATTTTAGTTGATAGCAAGGCGAAAAACGCATTTAATGCTGGTATTCAAGAGCATTCTCAACAATGTGATCGGATATAAGCTTAGCTAAGAAATTCTCAAAATGGCTCCTTTTTGGTAGATACTAAAGACCAAGCCAAAAAATTTCCGTGGTGTGTAATTGAAATAAAGACATCTTGCTTTTTATCCTTACAATATATCTGAGGAATTCCAAAGCTATTTTTAATGATGTCTATCTCAACAGACTTACAATCTAGATTGATTGCTAACTTATTTTTGATGGTCGCAAAATAGTTTTCATGCAATTGATTATCATATTTAATAATGTCATGGTATACATCTGTGGAATCAGTGTCCATTGCAAAAGAGAAAATATAATCATTAAAACTGCTGGTGGTTGTGTCGTATTCTGACCCATCTAACAATACTATTCCAATCTTATCATCTAGGACATGACAAATGATTTTAGATGGATAAAAGGAACGCACTTGAGTAGATCTCAGATGAAGTTTGTACACACTTTCTTTCATACTCCAAAGCCTCCAAACAGCTCCGAATGGATCATTGGATTTTGTTATATAGCTTTGTTCATCTTTAGTAAACACCTTATTTAAAAAGCCCTTGCGCGTCCAATCGCTGTGCTGACGCGTGTACGCAATATCTATGATATCGTTACCGATCACTTGCTGGCAATTTTAGTTTGTATCACTTCCAATGACGATTTGACATTTAGCATTCTGTCCATCGCGTCATTATCAATTTCGATGTCGTATTTGTCTTCTATGTCTAAAGCTATGTCGACAAGATTTGCAGAATTAATTTTGAGATCATTGATAAAATCAGTTTCTTCATTAATGTTATCGAACGCTTCTTGATCTTGAATGTATGGCTTTACGATCTCCTTAAGATCATTGATGAGTGTTGCTTTTCCTTTCATGCTTTACGAATATTTTTTAAAAATGACACAGCCATTGACATCGCCAAATCCAAAACTTGCTTTGGCTACAATATTAATTTCTTTTTTAATTATTTTCTTTGGGATACTATTTTCAGAAATTATAGCAGCAATTTCATCACTTATGTCTTCACAATTTATATTTGGGAATATAAATTGATCTCGAATCTGTAAGATACATGCGACACTCTCGATAGCTCCCGCAGCAGAAAGACAATGACCGACCATTGATTTTAAAGAATTGATTGGCGGAAAAGATGAAGCAGATAGTTCTAATGCTTCAACCCAATTTATAATTTCCTTATGATCATTCTTAGTGGCAGTTAAATGGCCATTAATGGTATCAATTTCTAAAGGATTAATGTTTGATTTTTCAATGGCTTTTTTGATGCATTGCTGAACTGCTTGATCATTCGGACTAGTCATTGAACCGCCATTGCGTTGACCTCCTGAATTAATGTGGCCACCTAGTACTTCAGCATAGATGGTGGCATCACGTGACAGTGCACTTTCTAAAGATTCTAGAATTAAAGCCCCTGCACCACCGCCTGGAACAAATCCAGAAGCTGTCTCGCTCATCGGTCTTGACCCTTTTGTCGGCGTATCATTATGTTTATAATTGAGCACGCGCATGGCATCAAATCCTCCCCACAAATAAGGGCCATCATCGCTACAGCTGCCGACCAACATGCGCTTAGCATCGCCCTTCACAATGCGATCATAACCCATCATGATGGCTTCAGTACCTGTTGTACATGCTGAGGAGTTGGTCGTCACTTGATTACCCAAGCCTAATATGCCACCTAAGTAAGCACTGACAGCACTGACCATCGTTTGTGCGACTGCGGTACTCCCTAGTCTTCTGACTTTACCATCATCAATCTTTTTGATAGATTCTCTGAATTTATCTACGCTGGAAGTGCCTGTTCCGAATATCGTACCACTATCAAAATCCACTTGCGCTTCGATCTTTAGTCCTGCATTGCACCAAGCATCCATACCTGCAATGCAACCATATAAAATACCATTGCTATTAAAATTTCTCAATTGTAAATCTGTGAGGTATTTCTTTTTTAATGCTTCATCGATCACTGGTTTGCCACCGATACAACAAGAAAATCCCAATTCATTTAATTCAGGAAAATATCTGATTCCAGATTGTGCGTCCTTTATGGCTTGACAAAATGCATCGACTCCAATTCCATTAGAAGCGACAACGCCTAGACCAGTAATCACTACTCTCTTTGTCAGAACCGATTCATCATTTATTTTCTTGTCGCTCATAAATACATTCTACGCTTTTAACATACCTGAGATATATCCTCTACAAACCAATTGTTCTTTTTCATTATGCATCTCCACTTTACATTTCAATTTATTAAATCTAAAATATTCTTTAGTGCTTTTAACCCAGACTTTGTCTAGTGGCAAGACAGGTAAAAAATAATCTATGCCACTGGAGGTCATTGCAATCCGTATATCCGAATTAATATTTTCATCATCATGCAAATAGATACCCAAACAGACAAGCCCGATTTGTGCCATGGTCTCCGTTAATATCACACCTGGGGTAATTGGATTATTTTTAAAATGTCCAGAATAAAACGGCAGATCCTGTGCATATGTATATGTTCCTAAGACAGCATTTTCGTCGATCGACAAAATTTCATCTACAAACAAAAAAGGATATTCGTAAGGCAATGCTGATATGATGTCTTGTGATGTCATAAACTAACTAAGGTGTTCGCCTCCGTCCACAGGTATGATTGTTCCAGTAATCCATTTCGCCTCATCTCGTGTAAGTAAATATACAACAGCCGCAACATCTTCTGGCGTTGTCATTCGTTTATTCGGATTACGTAAAAGTGTATTTTCTCTTATCAAATCACTACCAGGAATCATTCGAAAAGAAGCGGTGTCAGTTACCCCTGCTTGGATACAATTTGCTTTGATGCCCAGAGGAGCAAACTCTAAGGCAATGCTTCTTGTAATTGCCTCAAGGGCTACTTTCGCGGCTGATACTGCCGCGTAGTGTGGCCAAGCTTTTGTATTCCCTTCACTCGTAAAACTGATGATTCGTGCATCTTTAGAAAATAAATTATGAGACACAATATCTTTCGTCCAATCATACAAACTGATCGCCATACTATTGATCGTCAATCGAAAATCATCGTTCTTTAATGTTGCTCCCTCTTCTGTGAGCATGGGCTTCAAGTTACCTTTGGCAATGCTGTGTACTAGGACTTTCACAATCCCTTCACGCTGCGCGGTTTCTTTAAGATGGGCAAGAACACGTTTGCGATTGTCTTCTTTCATCGCATCCATATTATGATATACAATTTCAATAGTACAGTCTTTTTTAATTGTGTCAAATATTTTTTCAATAGCAGAAATTTCACTGCGTTTTTCTCTATATACCAAGCATAGATTCATACCGTGAGAAGCCAACTTTTTGGCAGTCGCTAATCCCAGACCCTTAGATGCTCCAAGGATGATTGCCCAATGACCTTCATGTGTACGTTCAGCTACCATCTCAATAATAATCGTTGTGCCGTAAATCCGGGGCCAAAACTGAGCATCAATCCAATATCGTCTTTGTTGGGCTTTTGAGAAATAAATCGTTCAAGTACATACAACACTGTAGCACTGGACATATTACCATATTCTCTAAGTATCTCTTTTGTATTGTTGATATCCTTTCCCAATGCACCAAAAAGTTCTTGTATTGTATTGACAATTTTCTTTCCGCCTGGATGAAAAATCAAATGGTCGACATCCTCTATTTTCAAGCCATTGTCCTCTAAGAAAGGATAGACAATTTTTGGAAAATGTTCTGCAATTTTTTCTGGCACTTCTTTATCCAAGACCATCTGCAAACCTGTATTTTTTAATTCGAAACCCATCATATGTTCTGCATCATAAAAATGGTACATGGCTTCACCAATGATCTCTGGACCAGTCTCTTCTTCATATGAGGACAAGATCGCACAGGAACATCCATCACCAAAGATAGCCGCACTGACAATGTTTGTCATCGAAAAATCATTCAACTGAAATGTCGCTGTTGGAGATTCTATTGCTAAAATAAGTGCTCGTTTATTGGGATTGGCTTTAAGAAAATTATTTGCGTAAATAAATGCGGAAACCCCTGCTACACAACCCATCTCTGTGACTGGAAGTCGGACTACATCTAGCTTCATACCTAGACGATTAATCAGATAGGCATCAATAGAAGGGATCATGATACCAGTACAACTGACACTAATGATGTAATCTATATCTTTAGCTTCCAAAGCCGCAGATAGTAAGGCTTTTTTCGCCGTCTTCTCCGATAATTCGATACACTCCTTTTTATAGATTGCATTCTTCTCTTCAAATGACGTAGCAGTAAATACTTCTTCAGGATTCATGATCGAGTATCTGCGATCTACACCAGCATTTTCGAAAATCTTTTTTGCCTTCCGCTGGTATCGATCATCGTGGTCTGCCAACCAAACTTTAAGCAGTGGCAAAACATCCTCAGTAGCCCTCGAATATTTTGGTACTTGTTTTACAACTGTTGTTACTTTGACACTCATTATTTACTTATTATCCACTGGTAACGGAACGCCCACTTCCACTTTATTTGGCTCTTACTTTTCAATCTGCTTGCAAAGCGCTCAAAGTCTTGTCTCTTAAATGCTTTGCGAATTGACAATTTACCATCTTCCTTCATCATATGGTTGCCCACAAATATTGTAATCAATTGAAATAAATAATACGCCATTGGATGACGATGCAAATCATTTACTATTACACCAATTTTTGATTTTTGTTCTAAATTTTCTATAAGATTAAATGCAATGTCATCTTCAAAATGATGAAGAAACAATGTACATAAAGCAATATCATATTCTATAGTTTGAAATTCAGGGGACAGCACATCTTGTTTGATATAGCTTATGTCATCATAATCTTTAGATAGTTCAATTGCATAATCGATGGTGGCTTGATTGGCATCTATTCCCAACAAGTCAAAGGTATAGCCATTCGATTTTGCAATTTTGCTCAATGCGCGAAGCATGTCCCCATTGCCACAGCCCAAATCTACAATAGATATTGTTTTGTCTTTTGGGTATCCATCTAGTAATTGCATGACGCCGTTTATAGTCAGCTGATTCCCTCCAAGAAATTGGTTGATGGTAGCAATCTTATCCAGACTATCAATCAATATGTCTCCAGACATATCAAGATCGTCCATGATCTCCTGCTCCTTACTTCTAAGTGTCGTATCTATCCACATATGTCCTTATCGTATATTCATAGGTTTGCCGTGAGTCATTTTTATGATGTTTGGCATTATTATAGGAAATAGTTTTGTCAATGCTACAAATGCTTCCGTAAGAATGCCAATTTTGAATAATCTTGCGATCAAATGTCCAGTGGCCAACCTTGATTGAAACTCTGCTTTCCACATTTGACTGTATTGTTTTTCAAGATTCTCTCTTGATTTAATGTGTCCCTGAAAATATTGATAAATTAAATCAGATGCCATGTAAGCAGACCTGATCGCCATGCTCATCCCATTACCTGCTAATGGATGAATAAGGCCAGCACTGTCTCCACACATGATCACATGTTCATCTACATTTTTTTTGGTAGAGAATGAAATCTGGCTTATCGTCAGCGGCTTTTCAAACATAGGAGTCATACTACTAAATGCTTTTTTAAGATGTTTGTTTTTGCTTATGACATACTTTTCAAATTCAGCAATATTTTTATACCGCTTGAATGACTTGTAGTCTGTAATATAACAGACATTAATCCGATCAGACTCTACTTTAGATAAGCCACAGTATCCACCTTCAAAATTGTGCAAGCAGACCAGGTCATCTGGAAAATTACCTTGGTAATGGGCTTTTACGGCCAGATATGGAGCGCTTTCTTTCATGAAGGAGCGCTTGAGATTCACGTCCATATTGGATCGTTTTCCGAAAGCGCCAATGACTATCTTAGCCTCGTAAGTATCTGAACTATTGGTGGTAATTGTGAATGCATCGCTTTCAAAATGGATATCAGTTACCACGCCTTGTATGATTGTCACTCCATTCAACATGGCCTTGTTGGCTAAAGCTTTATCTATGCAATGACGACTGATCCCAAATCCACCTAATGGGAGTTTGGCAGAAAGAGTTTTGCTACTGGCTGTACTGAAGGTCAACCTTTCTATATTTACAGCTCCATGTTTGAATGGATCAAAATCTAAATAGTGTAAATAAGGTAAGACTTCATTTGAAATGTACTCTCCGCAAACTTTATGCTTTGGAAACTCGTTTTTCTCGAATAACAAGACATCCAATCCTTTCTTCGACAAATGAATCGCGCTTGTCAATCCTGCTAGACCACCTCCAATGATTATAACTTGATGCATCTATAAGTATATTTGGCAGGTCCGATCATAGTGGAAAGATAGTTTGACTATTGTAATGGGGTAAAACTACTGCAAATGGTGTAACTTTTGTGTCGTAAAGTTAAGTAAATGTGACATCGCTCTATTTCATTTATTAACTGGATCATTCACAAAAAAACATCTAACTTTCTTATTCATAAAGAATACTTACTTTCGGGTTTTTCTTATACATATTCTTAGGAACAATCTCTCTATTGGTGGTTGGTCGGTAGTTTTTATTATTTGGATTTAGAATACATTCAATTTGATACTCAATCATTTTTTTAAAAGGAAGAAGAAAACTTGTTGTCTCGCATTTCTCAATGTCAGCATCCTTGAGTAAATTTAAAACTGTATGGACTGACTCTATTGTACTCAAACAAAGAGAGTCTGGCTGCTGTTTGATAATAAATTTTGATTTTATTTCATTATCGAAACTTACCCTTCTTAGTGTTTGTAGATTCTTACTTAGTTTCAGCATTTTACGGGCGCAAGGCCAAGTGGCATCAAGAAGAAAGAGATAAGGATGATTACCTATAAATGAATTTATTTCTGTACTTTTTTTTATCGATAAGTTGAAGTTATCTTTTCCAGGATAAAGTAAGAATGAACAATTTTCTTCGTTAGCCAATATTTCATTAACACGATTATTATTGGTAAAATCGACACCAACAATAATTTCGGAATTTTCAAGTTGAAGCTTAGTCATATGTCCCGTTCCGTTCTTTTCTTTTTTGTACTCCTTTGGGTGCATCAAAATAATAAACCGAGTCTGAGTCTTTATAGGGCTAATATGTGTACAAATACATGTACTTGAAGGTCTCATACATTTGTAACAGTTGATTCTTGTATTTTTTATTTCTGATTGCAAGATGAATATTTCTTTATTTGTATAATTGATTTAGCTAATCTATAATTGTAAATTTTTCGTAGTTGGAACATATGTTTGAATATCTACACATCTATTTTTGACTTTATAAATCTTAACATTAACGTATAATCAAATTCTTTGCCGCGACGAAGCAGCTATGGAGTATTCTTATTGTTGTGAGTTGATTATTCTAATACTCCATTTTCAATTAAGATATCATAAATACTCAAAACTTTACTTCTTGCATTACCAGTTCCAATATTTGAAAAACATATAATTAATGTTTCTGTCTTTGGGAACCTAATCATAAATGAACTACATCCCCAATCTCCTCCTATATACCATACAACATCTTTTTCTTTATGTTTATCGATAACCAACCCGAAAGCATCATTTGATTTTTCATGCTCAAACTTCATAGTTTTATGCATTAGGTCATAGAATTCTTGTCCTCCAATTTTTTTTGAATAGAAATTTGAAATCCACCTTACCCAATCATTTAATATGGTGTAAATACCACTTCCTCCATAATGTGGTGAATTTCTATGAATCTGCAAAAGACCACGACCTTTTTCTTTTAGGTATCCAGATTCAATTAACCAATTGGTTTCATCGTCTGTTCTGTAATTATAACCATAAGCCCTATTGGGCATTATTTCGAAAATATCATCATTAACAATACTACTGTTCATTTCTAGAGGGTTAAAAATATTTTGTTTCACAAATTTTGCAAATGAAGTTTCAGAAACCTCCTCAACAATTTTAGCCAATAGCATATAATTGATATTACTATAAGACCATTGTGATCCAGGCTGATACATTAATTCTCTTGAATTATAAGAAGCTATTATTGCAGTATCAATATTGAAATAGTTGAGGCTACTCCAATCAGTTCCATTTAATCTATCATTATAGCGATAATCATTTATGCCACTTATCATATAGATAAAGTGTTTATTCTTTACGCTATCCTTAACAAAAGGAAACCCTAATAAATAATCAGAGACATAATCATTTAGGTCTAATTTATCTTCAAGGGTTAATATTGCAATCGCAGCACCCGTTATCTGTTTTGATAAAGATGCAATATTAAAACTGGTGTTCTCATTTATAGAAATTTCATTTTCCAAATTGGCTTGCCCATAAGCTTTACTAAATATACAACGGTCTTTTTCAACAACTCCAACGATATAGCCAGGACTTTGATTATTTGTCAGATTAAAGAGTGTATCAATACTCTGTACTATATCTTGAGAAATTTGTGCATTACATATTGCTATATAGCACATTGTTAGTATCAGAAACATTACTTTTTTCATTTTACATTAACTTTTATTTACTCATAACATAATGGTGATTTGCTTCGTACTGAAAATGGAAGTATGATCGTAATGGTCGCTTTTTAGACACATCTCTTAATCCTTCTTATTATAAGGAATGTAATTCTCCCATTTCCAAGGTGTAAATATATCACCAATCGTTACTTCCAGTAATTCTTTGAAGATGCTTTCTGCATTATCGCTATTTGACATAATTAGTACTCCACTATTTTTATCTGGAAATAAAATAGAATAGTGTTGAAATCCTTCGCCGTGACCTTCCTTAAAAACACCAATTCCATAATCAGATTTAAGTAAGCCCCAACCTAATCCATAACTTAATTCAATATCATCATTTTCATCTGTTATTTCTTTTGATAATGGGCCAAACTGTGCCTTTGATTTAATTCTGATGTTTGGATTGAATATTGTTTTTGTAATTTCAGAATCGTTGCTATGTAGATTTAAAATATGCATCAAAAACTTGGAGTAATCAGAAACTGTTGTTGAAAGAGAACCTGCTGCGTTCGCATCTTCTGTTTCTATATCTCTTGGTATTTTTTCTTCATTGACATTATGTCCATAACAAAAATGCTCATTAAAATCTTCACGCCATAAATAATGCGTATGTGTCATTTTTAACGGATTAAAAACTTTGTCAATTGCTAATTCTTCAAGAGTTCTTCCAGTTACATGTTCAACTATCCATTGACTCAAAACCATTCCTTCACCAGAATAACTATAATTTGAGCCAGGAGCAAAGTGTATTCTTAATTTTTCATCAGGTTCAGTCAACCATCTCCAGTTTGAAAATCCCGTAGTGTGCGAGAGACACATCCGCGTTGTAATTTGTTTGTATCTATCGTCTTCTTTTAGATCATGTAATCGTCTGAATTCCTTTTCAATATTTAAGTCTGGCAAGTCTACATCTAAGTATTTGTATAACTCTTTGTCCAGTTCTATAGTATTTTCCTGTGCAAGAACAGATATTATGTAGCCATATACTGCCTTGCTGAAAGAAGCCCCATAAATATTATGATTGACATCAAGTGTATCTTTTGTCTCATTGTTCGAGTACCCAAAAGCTTTTTGATAAGCGATTTTATTATTGTTAAAAATTGTAACAGAAAGTCCTGTCACATTCGCTTTATCTATCAGAATTTTAATTTGGTCATCTAAATGGTGTTCTCCAATTGTCGAGCCATCGATCCTTGTAATTTTATTTTCTTGAGAATTGTTACATGTTATTTGTGATAGCATAATTATTGTAAGTAGATATTTGTAGTTTTTCATTTTTCAAATTGTGTTAGGCCAAGATAGAATTATCTACGGCCCACCCTTGATCCCTGAGGGGAAATCTGCCCACGAATATCTGGAGTGTAAAAGCGTGGGCATCCTTCAGGAATTAAAGGCGCGACAAGGAAAAATTGAAGATTGAGCCCACTCCGAAAACTCATAAAACCAAAAATGTTTCTTTTGGCGATATTTTTCATTTTCTCAATCCACTGATACTCAGGCATCACTGAATTTCAAAAACCAAAAATCTCATCCAAAATATTCCATTTTATGCGATTAGTCATTTTTCAGAGTGGGCTCAAGATTGAATTTCTTATTCAGGAATTAAAGGAGCTCAGAGTAAAATTCATCGTACACACAGTATTAAATTGAACTCTTCAATTTCCAAATAAATCATTAAATTAAAGTCCATGAGTAAATTACAATTAGCACTCCTCTTCTTCTGCGGACTCACTGCAGTGCAAGCACAATCTGTCAAGTTTTATTCTAGTAATAGACTCATTTTTGGTACTCACCAAGAACGGACGGCATCTATAGGTCTCGGCGATATTGATAATGACGGAGATTTGGATGTCGTGATCGCAAATGGGAGACACTGGCCAGGTCAAAACAGAATTTTTATCAATAATGGAGGTGGTAAGTTTCCTGTTTCCAAGGCATAGGGTTCGGAAAGGAGTACGAGTTACTCTACTGAGTTGGCAGACTTTGATGGTGATGGCGACCTTGATATAGCAGTGGGTAATGACATGGCTCCAAATAATCTTTTTATTAATGATGGCTATGGCAACTTTAGCAAAGAGGGCAACTTTGGCGAAACTTATGCACCTCCTAGAAATCTGATTGTGGCAGATATAGACAATGATGGTGACAAAGAAATATTGATCACTAATAGAAGAAGAGAAAATGAAATTTGTCTCAATGATGGCAAAGGTGCATTTAGTAATACACTGGGATTTGGCAGTAAGGATGATTCTACCATCGATGTAGAAGTGGCGGATATAGATGGGGATGGCGATAACGACTTAATTCTTGCCAATAGAGATGAGCAGCAAAATTATGTATACTTAAATAATGGTAAATTAAATTTTGCGACAAAAGTGCCATTTGGCAGCGGCTTGGATAATACGAGGTCGGTAGCAGTTGCTGACATGAATGATGACGGATATGTAGATATCGTCAGTGCCAATATCGGTGAGCCGAATACGATATACTTCGGAGACAAGGAATTAGCTTTTACTAAGAGCATAGCATTCGATACCTCTGATGATGAAAGCTCATCGATCGCGATTACAGACTTTAATTTAGATGGTCATGACGATATCGTGGTTGGCAATTTCAATCAACCGAATTCTGTTTTTATAAACAACGATCTAGGAATGACTTAGGAGAAGATTCAATTATCAAAAGAAGAATCGTTTACCTATGATATCATTGCTGAAGACATCAATAGAGATGGAAAGCCAGACATAATAGAAAGTAATTCTGATGAACTCAATCGATATTAATTAAATCGATACAATGATCCTGCATTAAAGAATATAGATCAAAAGGGGAGTTTTCTTATCTACTGCAGACAGTCAATGATCGGTGAAGAATCATTTAATATCATTTCTCACAAAGACGAGTTTGTCATTGAATCCCTGCAAAGTGAGAATGAACGAGGCAGAATCTCAGGTGTCAAATCAGAGTTGATTGTCGACAAAAATAGTTTCGCTCCACTTGAGTATGGTAGTTTCAGAGTAGCCCGAGGAGACACCAGTACTATTTTCAAAATGGAATTAGCTGAAGATAAAGCAACGATATGGGAGAAATATTTCGATCCAGTTACGATAGACAAACCTGAACTATTCTTTCCGCTACACAGCAACATACCGGCAGCGATGGAAATGATGTTGTATCAGTATTACTTTAAACAATCGCTAAACACTGACGAAGGGTTAACTACTTTGCCCAGAGGTGAAATCCAAAATACCCATAGGGCAAAAGATACAATCCAGATAAAAAGAAAACAGTCCATACTTAATCGGTACGTTGTTACAGGAATCAATTGGGGTGGTCGCACCGTGTGGTTAGATGAACATAAAAATCTGGTAGCGCTCGTTAAAGCGAATACACAAATAAGAGAGATCATCAAGAAGGGATATGAATCGGCGATGCCCACATTCATCGCTGGTCACGCCGAAGAGCAAATCACAGACTTGGCTCAGTATACAACTAATCAAAAAGTAGAACCAGCTAAAGTCACTGCCCTTATTGGTGGAGATATTGTGGATGGCATCAGTGATAAAACGCAAAGAAACAAAGTTGTGCTTATTCAGAATGGACTCATCACAGCTATTGACGATGCGAATAAGATCGAGATCCCTGCTGGTGCAAACATAATAGATGTGGCAGGCAAGACGCTGATGCCAGGCTTGTGGGACATGCACGCTCACAGCAACCAAGTACAATGGGCACCGGCCTATCTTGCTGGCGGCGTGACGACCATCAGGGACAATGGTAATGAGATAGAATTTGCAACTGCTTTTAGAGATGCCATCGCTAAGGAAGGCATGTTGGGACCTGATATTCTGCTAGGTGGCATGACAGATGGGCCTGGCAAAAAAGGGAATGGTATCATCCGAGCGACAACTGAGCAAGAAGCTCGTGATGTGGTAAAAATGTATCTTGACAAGGGTTACAAACAAATAAAAATATACAACTCTATAGAACCAGACATACTGAAAGTACTTGCTGAAGAAGCTCACTACAAGGGCGTCACTGTGACTGGACACATACCGACACCAGTAGGCAATATAAGGGACGCAGTTGCTTTAGGCATGGACATGTTTAGTCATGATAGAGCGATCACCTCCCTACTCTATCCTGATGTACAAAAAGCAGATTTTGGAAAACTAGAAATTGATTATGATGCCATTTCTGATGAACAGATAGATCGTGCTACAGCTTTTTTGTTGGAGCATAAGATTGTATTGGATCCTACGATGAATTTACGAATCGTCAACTCTTTACCTGAAGGTGTCCCATTAAAAACGGTCGAACCAGATGTCCATAGAATAGCCTACGAGTTGTGGGAAAGTAAACGATTTAGAAAAGGAAAAAGTACAACGGTAGCAACAGAGACAAAAGCTAAGTACACAAAGTATTTAGACACTATTGGCAAATTTTTTAGAGCTGGAGTTCCGATTGTCGCAGGGACTGACAATGCCGTACCTGTTTTTTGTCTGTATCTAGAAATAGAGTCGTATCAAAAATTAGCTAAGCTCACACCCTTGCAGGCAATCCAGACAGCTACGATTATTCCTGCACGAGTTATGGGCATGGATGCTATTACGGGCAGCTTAGAAGTTGGCAAAGAAGCAGACATTGCCATTTTAGCAAAAAATCCACTAAAAAATATATCCAACTTAAGAACTGTCACAGCTGTATTGACAAATGGCAATTACTACAACAGTGATGCACTATGGCAGGAAGCTGATTTCTTACCTCGTAAAAACTAAACCAATGTTATATTTAAGTCGATCTTTATTATTCTTATTGATGATCCTGACCTGTAGCCTTACATGTAAAACTATACCGAAGCCAGAAAAAGGATATGATCCAGAAGCTAAATTAGCAGCTCTAGGCATCACACTACCAAGTCCACAACCTGTCGCCAATTATGTCAATTGCGTCCAAGCTGGCAATCTTATCTTCCAGGCAGGTAAAGGACCAAAATATGCTGACGGGAGAGAAATCACTGGCAAGGTAGGTACAGAAGTGTCGATAGAAGAAGCATATGAAGGGGGCCGTCTCACTGCAATCAATCAACTCGCTGTTCTCAAAACAATGCTTGGCAACTTGAATCGAGTTAAACGAATTGTGAAAGTGCTTGGCATGGTCAATTGCGATCCAACATTTGTAGAGCAACCAAAAGTGATCAATGGGTTTTCTGATTTGATGGTCGAGGTATTTGGCGAAAGAGGGAAACATGCCAGAGCAGCCGTCGGTATGGCTTCACTACCAAGAGGGCAAAGTGTGGAGATAGAATTGGTGGTTGAGGTGTATAAGTAGAGAAAACAATATCTTACACGAATTATTATAAACAACAAAGCAATGGACAGTCCACTTCGAGGGTTTAAAAAAGTAGGCAAAAAATTAGGTAAAGGCATCAACCGATTCACTGAACACTTTGATTCTACAGACCCACTCATTATCATACCGTATCGAGGCTATGCAAATTCTAAGCGCATATACTTAAAAGGGCGGGTATTAGAAGATGAAAATATTTTCAAAGGTAAAACGGATAGTCAAATTCAGAATATCATCAATAGTTTCAAGCGATTTGAAACGGATGAGATACCGAATGCTCTTGTGCGCATGACTTGCGCGGACCAATCCTTCGAATGTCAAACTGATGAAGAAGGCTATTTTATTTTGGATAAAAAATGGAAAGCACCTGCAAAGGAAAATACTAATAACTGGTTGAATGTGAAAGTGGAATTACTTTCTCCTACAAAAGATAACAACAAACGAATTACAGCAAAAGGAGAAATTTATTTACCATCAAAAAATGCGGACTATGGTATAATCACAGATATTGACGACACCATCTTACAAACGCATGTTAGCTCTTTGTTTAAATTGAGAATGCTCTACTCTACGATGTTTAAAAATGCACATCAACGAATACCAATGGAAGGAATGGTGAATTTATTTAAAAAGTTTGTCGTGGGAGGGAATGGTAAAAGACAGAATCCCATCTTTTATTTATCGCATAGTCCATGGAATATTTATGATTTACTGGATGAATTTTTAGGGATACAAAAATTTCCAAAAGGCCCTATATTATTACGCGATTTTGGTATTACTCCATCGGGTGATTATTCAAACCATAAAATGACTTCGATTGCTCACATCTTAAAAACCTATCCCAAATTACCCTTTATATTAATTGGAGATTCTGCGGAGAAAGATGCAGACTTTTATATCGAAGTAGCAAAGAATTTTCCCAATAGAATAAATGCCATTTATATTCGTCAAACGCGTAACACTAAAAATGCTCGGCGCATCAAAAAACTATTCCAACAAAATACAGATGTGCCTGCTATATTAGTTAACTCTTCTAGTGACATCCAAGAACATGGCTTGGAGAATGGAATTTTATTTAAAAAATAAGTATCGACCAATTGATCACACTACTATAACTAGTGACAACTTTATTATACAATACGTTCAATAAGAAATATTAAATTATCTGTGCTCATTTATATATTTACTACAATTCATAAAGCACATAAAAATATATAGTGCTGTCAAGCAAACATCGCTATAACTTAATTGATTAAATTACTATATCTGACTCTTAATTACATCCTTCCAATATTAGTGCAAACGTTGTGTTTTCCTTCACTTCGAAATTTTCATATAATAAAATTGAACTACCAGCTTTAAATGAAACATTTGAATTTGGTACAATTTCAGCATTTGATTCCAATGTGTATCTAGCTTGGTAAATAGAATCTGAAATAAGGGTGTCATTTAGAAGTAATTCATCTGTACATGGTAATATTAAAGAATTACTTATTCCACATTCACCTGTATAAACACCTATAGATCTACCAATGTAAATTTTCGAGGTACCTGGATTGCTACTACTGTTATCAACGTTGGATTGAATCACAGAGAAACCATCTATGGCTTCATCAAATATGACCAAAATACTTTCATCAAAACCAACAGAAGAATCCGATGTTCCAATGGCTGAATTTCCTTGTATATCCACACTACCACTTAGACTATAAAGTCGAGGTAATACAGTGTCAATACCTATGTGTCCCACTATTGATACCATTTCATGCTGCATATCATCAGGCTTGTATTCGATATCATCGATATCAAAGGCAGTATAGTTGCTAGTAGATACAAATGTATAGGTTGTAGTGACAGATTGACTTGTATTAGCTGGATTCATTCGTATGGCAATACCTCTATCACTTTCAAATGTAGACACCAAAATAGTAGATGGATCATCAACAATTAGGTCAAAAGTTTGTGATCCAACTGCATACGATTCGTTTGTGTCATAATTTGACCAAAAGAATTAATAGAATAAATTGGGTTAGAGTGATGATTGCTTGTGTCTTAGTCATGTTGCATAACAATATTTTATAGCCTTAACCACTAATTATATACACTATGGATATCCAAAAATTGGAAGAGAAGTAATTAACAATTATGGTTAATAAAAGGGTTATCTATTTAATTTTTTGAGAGTAGTATTTTGCTTAAATAACAGTAGCAGATGAATATAATAAAATCTATTTAAATTTTTAAAAATTAAAGAAATAATCTTGGAGCTAGGTAAAACATAACACAGTTGACATATCAAATACTCAAGTTAATTAGTCAAATATTTGTTTATATATAGGTTTAGAAATTTATTGAATTGCCAAATAATTATTGACTAACAGTTTTTGAAAGCTATTAAAAAACGCTCAATAACATAGATTAAAATCACATATTATAGACTCCCCCATTTATATCTAGAGTAGCTCCAGTAATAAACCCATCATATTCGGATGCCAGATATAAAACCGCTCGCGCTACGTCAGCAGAGTTACCTGCTCGCTGGATTGGAATGCCAGCCGTTGTGGCTGCTGCCGATTCTTTTGTTGTATGCGTATTGTGAAATGAAGTACCAAGGATAAGACCCGGAGCGACAGCATTGACTCTAGTCCCTTGTGCACCCAATTCTGTAGACAGTGCTCGTGTCAGTGTAAGGATAGCTCCTTTGCTCGTCGAATAAGCGAGTGATCCTGGATGACCGCCTTTACGTCCAGCAAGAGATGCCAAATTAACAATACTGCTACTTTCATTTTTTGCTAGAAAAGGTGCTGCAGCTCGAGTGACAAACATCATTGATGTCAAATTAATGTCCATGACCTTGTTCCAGAAATCAGTCTCTATGTTACGTAGCAATTTGCGTGCAACGAGTGAACCTGCGTTATTGATTAGTATATCAAGACCACCAAACGCCTCTATTGTCTTTTCAACCATTGCATTTGCATCGGCTTTTTTTGTCAGGTCACCATCTACAGCCACTGCCTTTTGCCCTTTGCTGACGGCATATTCCACTAATGTATTCGCAGTATCAGCACTAGAAAAATAGTGGATCGCCACATTGGCCCCACTATCGATGAAGTGTCTAGTTATTGATTCGCCAATTCCCTGAGCACCAGCAGTGATGAGCACGTGCTTTCCCGCTAATTTATTATTGTGATTCATGTTTTACTAAATTGATTGATGATAAATATGGTGAAATTAGCATTTACCAGTAATAGATATCTTAGAACTAGACTATTTTTCGGTCAAATGAATGAGGTTTTTATCTTTTCTAACCTACTAAGCCGACACATCGGGTGGGCCCAGCCTAATGGAATTAAATGCTATTTGTGCAATAAGTTTTTCACACAATCAAAAAATTAGCTTTTAGGCTTTTACATTTCTCTACAGACTTCAACAACAATATATGACATCAAGTAAATTAGTCCAATCAAAATTCTTATTGGAATGCAGCTTTAATTATTCGGGATATAGATAACTGCGTTTAAGTCTATGCAATATTTAGAGATGGTACACTTTAATATTACCGTAATAAAAAATATGAATAATTTATCAAATAATTTGTAAAACATTATACCACGACATTTTACGACAATCATTCTTTTAATTAAAACCATATCAATACTTACTCCCGTAACTATAGTTAAATTAGTTATATAGTTTTGTTTGATTGTCAAATTAAACAGACTTTGCCAGCTATTTAAACATTTGGGATTACTCAATAAACATTTAGAATTACTCAATAAACATTTAGAATACTTATTAAACATTTTTAATACTCATTAAACTATTTACCTGTATGATATCTATTTACAAAAGACTGTCAGTCCTTTTGATTTTAGTTTCGTTGCTTAGTATTTCTATACAAGCTCAAAACACAACTAAAACAACATGGGAAACTAATCTCAAGTCAAATTCAATCGTTGAATCATTTGAAATTGATCCTTTAAGGTCAACCCCTTCTATAGTAACCTTAAATTCGAAAAAGACTAAAAAGACAAACATTACAAAAGGTGAATTGATTGAACAGATATTCAATCTAAAGAATCACAAACAACTTGCAACTTACACCAAATCTTTGTCACCAGCTTCGAATATAAAATTAGAAGAATTCCAGCTTTTCTACGCGGGTGTAAAAGTAGACCACAGTAAGATAAAGATGCTCTCGAAGCAGAATGAAGTCAAGATTTTACATGCCGAGCTGTATGACATCAAATCAGATGCCATCAGCACGAAACCAACTTTAACAGAAGCTCAAGCTAGGAAGAAAGCAGAAGATCATATCGGTGCTCAGGTCTATGTAGAAGAACAGATAGAAGATTCTTTTCAGGGTCCAATTAGTCAATCTAAGATCATTCAAAAGATCAAGTTGATGAGTGAATACATGCCACAGTCAGAGTTGGTAATTGTAGACGATTTTAGTACTGATGAAGTCGATATGGATTTAGCTTACAAGTTTGATGTTTATGCTATGGAGCCATTAAGCAGAGATTGGGTGTATGTGAATGCTCATTCAGGTGCGATCATGCTGACAAATGCAATAATCAAACATGGGTCTGGTGTTACGAGGTATAATAATTCACAGATTTTTCCAACCTCACCAGAAAGTGGAGGCGGATTTGAGCTTGCAGGAGTAGATCCAGTCTCTGGTGTTGTAATAACGACCAGAAGTCTAGAAGGTATTGGTGGAATCCCATTCTCAATTACGGCTATTTATGATCAAGGTGTCGCAGTGACAGACGATAATGATATCTGGACAGAAGCAGAACACCGACCTCACTTTATTGGTACTGGGGGTGTTAATGACTGTTTATATATGCCGACAAGTACAATGACAGGTTTAGAATGCAATGAAGCTAATAACGATGATGTAGCCATAGATGCACAGTTTGGTGCGGGAGTGGTTGCAGAATATTGGAAAACGATTCATAACAGAGATAGCTACGATGGCAATGGTGCTGCGATTTTATCATTTGTGCACTATGGTGATGCATATGATAATGCATTCTGGAACGGAAGTTTCATGACATATGGTGATGGCAGTTATCAGCAAATGGGCAGTGGGTTTGCACCTTTAACATCAATGGATGTCTGTGCACATGAGATCGGTCATGCGGTCTGTACACACACTTCTAATCTGGTATACCAAAGAGAATCCGGAGCGATGAATGAAGGCTTTTCTGACATTTGGGCAGCAGCAGTCGAAAACTACGTGCTCCAGACTAGAGCTGGAAATTTTGCATATGACGTGTGGGGCATTGGAGAACAAATCGATGAGAGAGATGGTGGCACTCCTCCAGGACAAGCTGGATCTCGGTCACTCAGATATATGGATAGCCCTAAGACGGCGACAGATCCAGATACCTATGGTGGAGATCACTGGGAGGAACCAGAGTGTGGTGAACCTACTTTAGCTAATGACCAGTGCGGTGTACACTCAAATAGTGGTGTACTAAATAAATGGTTCTATTTACTTGTCGAAGGATCAGGAAAACCCTTATCTCCGGGACTTAATAAGCCAACTGTTGATGATGAAATAAATGACAATGGAGATATCTACTCGGTATCCGGACTAGGTTTTGAAAAGGCAGAACAAATTGCTTTTATAGCTGAAACAATACTCAATAGTAATTCAAAGTTTGCTGATATGAGGATTGCTTCTATAGCTGTTGCTAGGACGCTATATGGAGCATGTTCTAATGAAGAAATACAAACGACTAACGCATGGCATGGTGTGGGTGTAGGTCCAGTATTTGATCCTTGTTCAGCTGACCTGTCTTTCAATGATGCTTTCATTCCAACTAGTTTGGTAGAATTAGGGGGCACTCTGGACTGTCAATCTGAAACAGTGGTAGAGGTCACTTTATTTTCAACTTTAGTTTCTAATGAAGTGGCAACTATCACATTTGGGGGTACAGCAACTGAAGGAGAAGATTTTACAACTTCTGCTACATCTCTTACTTTTAATGGTACAGAACAACAGAGTTTCTTGCTTACTGTATTTGATGACGCCATTGTAGAAGGCGATGAGGATATTATAATAAATGTTACCAGTCAAAATTACTCCATAACCAAAACCATAACTATTAATGACGATGACACAGTTCCTTCTCCAGGAAATATGATTATTAATCTACTTACAGAAGATTTTAGTGCCCTAACAGTTCCTACGAACTGGGCGGTAAAATTACAATCACCAGAAAGTCCTGGTAGTTGGAGATTTACAGGTGTAGGCACTGAAGCTGGTAGAGCATATTTCACGGATTTACCTTCTAACAATACAGCACAATATGCCATGGGCGATTCTCATGTCATATTGCTCTCGCCTATGCTAAACGGTCTTGGTCTATCTAATGTGCGTGTCCAGTTTGATTATACCGTTGGAGGCGAATTTGATGGAGCAATATTCGATTATGGTGCATTGGTTATCACTTATGATGGTGTAAATTTCATCGAGATAGAACAATATTTCTCTGCAAACATGACTGGTACAATTGAGATGGGTAGTGTAGATATGATACTAAATCAACTTGATAATACTATGTTTCAAATAGGATTTAGATGGATTAATGATGCCTTAGTTAATGGCTCTTATTCTTTCTCTATAGATAATGTTAATGTGGAAGCAGATCCTATATCTATTGAATCTGATGTGGCACATACCAAAGAAAATACAGTTCCAGCGAGTACGTCAATATTCTTTGTGAGTGCAGATGATACAGAATTAATGGTGGAAGTCAATAATGCAAATGAAGACTTATCATGTGTTGCTATCACTATTGATGAAAATAATACTGCTACGGACAATACCGGATATATGGGTGGCTTACGATCATCTAAGGTATTTGATGTACTGCCTGATAATATCCTAAGTAATTATGATATCACCTTATACTACACCGATGATGAGGTCAATGACTGGGCAGATGCGACATCATTAAGCATCATAGCAGTTAGCGGAGGATCTAGTATAGATGACACGAATGGATCATTAGATATCATCGATGCAGCGGATGTGACAGTTGATGATCAGCGATCTGCCAATGGTTACATTACTTATACATTTTCATATTACGGAGCTGGTAAACTCGCTTTATCTAATGTGGCTTGTGTAGATGTATTAAATAAGGATGGACGACCTATAATATCTAATACTTACTATGCTGATATCAAAATGAATTCTCAAGGTCTTGTTAAATCTAGTAGTAATGTGTCCCTTTTCGGAGGTCAGGAAGTAAATTTGAATCCACTGTTTGAGGTAGAACAAGGAGCAGTATTCTTAGCGGATATTGAGGATTGCTCAAGTAATTAAAATGATACAAATCTCTGAAGAGGTCGAACTATATTACTCGGCTTCTTCAATTTTTTTTGCTTCTTTCCGCTTATGAAATAGCGGTGCTCAGATAATGAATATGTTCTAGAGTATAATTTTTCATTTCTTAGGAGCAGAATTACATTACAACCATAAAGAAAAAGGGATTAAACTATTTACAGGTATATCACTATCTCTATTTTAGAGATATTGTCATATTGGATAAAGCTATACTTCCGTTTCACTCCGAAAGAATATATAAATTGCCGGTTATAATAAATGGTACTAATGCTTTAAAGGTCAGATCAAGACATTTAATCATGGGCCCACATCGGTTACTGCTCTCTTATCCTCCAAAATCATCAAAGGCTATATTCTCTTCTGGAACACCTAAGTCATCTAATGTTTTTATGACTGACGCATTCATAGCTGGAGGGCCGCAGAAATAATACTCAATCTCTTCTGGCTCAGGGTGATCCTTTAGATATTGTTCGTAACAAACACTCATGATGTAACCTTTGAATCCATCACCTTCGGCGTCAATATCTTCTTTCACTTTCCAGTTGTCTTCCTCCATCGGGTTATCTAAAGCTACATAGAATTTAAAGTTTGGAAACTCCTCTTCGATCTTTCTAAATTCATCTATATAAAACAATTCTCTTTTTGTTCGACCACCATACCAGAAAGAAACTTTTCTATCTGTCATTTTCATCGTGTGGAACATATGAAATAGATGTGAACGCAATGGAGCCATACCAGCACCACCACCGATGTATACCATCTCTTTCTTTGTATCCTTGATAAAGAACTCACCATAAGGACCAGATATCATACACTTATCTCCTGGCTTTAAACCAAACACATAAGATGAACAAACACCAGGGTTGACATCCATCCATCCATTCTTTGCTCTATCAAAAGGTGGAGTGGCTATTCTAATGTTTAGTTTCACGATGTTACCTTCTGCAGGGTGATTCGCCATTGAATATGCACGAAATTGTTCTTCCTCGTTCACCATTCTCAAGTCCCATAAATTGAACTTATCCCACTCTGATTTAAACTTTTCAGGATCATCGTGATGTTCTGGGTGAGCATCAATGTCCATTGTCTTAAAGTCCACGGCAACCTCAGGCACATCTATTTGGATGTATCCTCCTGATTCAAAATCAAGAGTCTCTCCTTCAGGCAGTTTTACAACAAACTCTTTAATGAAAGATGCGACGTTATAATTAGAAACAACTTCACATTCCCATTTTTTGATACCGAATATTTCCTCAGGGATAGAGATATCCATGTCTTCTCTCACTTTCACTTGACAGGCTAATCGTTTGCCCTCAGCTGCTTCCTTTCTTGTCAGGTGATTCATTTCGGTTGGAAGCACATCTCCCCCACCTTCATACACATGACATTCACACATGGCACATGTACCACCACCTCCGCAAGCAGATGGTAGAAAAACACTTTTTTCAGACAATGCTGACAACAGTGTAACACCAGGTTGCACTTGGAGTGGATTGTCTGTGTCACCATTGACTGTTATCGAAACAGCACCTTGAGGCACCAACTGTTTTCGAGCATAGATGAGCATCATCATCAATGATAAGATTACAGCTGCGAAAACTAATATTGCAATGAAAATTGGAATAATTAAAGACATATATCTTTTGTAAGAATGTAAATCAATTAAAATGCATTGGGATCAATTCCCATTAAGCCCATAAAAGCCATACCCATTAATCCTGTAAGTATAAACGCCATTCCCAATCCGCGTAGAGCAGGAGGAACATCACTATATCGTATTTTTTCTCTAATAGCTGCAATCGCTATTATCGCTAGAAACCAACCAAAACCACCACCTAAACCAAAAGCTACTGACTCTCCGAAATTATATTCTTTCGACACCATAAACAGAGACCCACCTAAGATGGCGCAGTTCACCGTTATCAAGGGAAGAAAGATACCCAAGGAGATATATAATGCTGGCGAAAATTTCTCTACAACCATTTCTACCAACTGAACCATAGAGGCAATAACAGCAATAAATAAGATGAGTCTTAAAAATGTAAGATCCATTCCAAAAATTCCATTCTCACCCAACAAAAAGGTATTGATCATCCAGTTGATTGGCATAGTAATACCCAAAACGAATATGACTGCTAATCCTAGTCCAAATGCTGTTTTCACAGTCTTAGATACAGCCAAATAAGAACACATGCCTAAGAAATAGGACAATGCTAGATTCTCAATAAAGGCTGATTTTATAAATATATTTACGAGTTCCATAAGATCTATTTAAGAGACGTCAACTAAACTAGGGTTCCATGCTCTGTGGACCCAAATCACTATCCCAATCACAAACATCGCTGAAGGGAATAATACCATCAAGTTATTATTGGCATACCATCCTAACCACCCGATTTCAGTCGTATTGAGTAGGTAATCTGGTGTCGCACCAATTATTTTAAAATCGAACAATGACCCTTTACCCAACAACTCTCTGAAAAACGCTACAATCAAGAGAATCAGACCATAGCCGACACCATTACCTAGTCCATCTAAGAATGACTCCCAAGGTCGATTGGCTGAGGCAAATGCCTCTAAACGCCCCATAATGATACAGTTCGTGATTATCAATCCGATGAATACGGATAGCGCCTTATAACTTTCAAAGCTGACTGCTTTCAATGTAAGTTCGACTATTGTCACTAGTGTTGCAATGATGACTAACTGTACAATCATACGCACCTGAGATGGTATGATATTTCGAAGCGTTGATGTAATCACATTAGATCCAATGCACACAAAAATCACCGCAATTGACATAACGAACGCATTTTTCATGCCTGTCGTCACTGCCAAAGCAGAACAAATACCAAGTACCTGAACGGTAATCGGATTATTGTCATTAAGGGGGTCAGTTAATAACTTCTTCTCCTTCTTTCCAAATTTAATTGGAGCAGCTTTTTCTTTAACTACTACTGCAGTCTCTGCCATAATCTATCCTTTTGCCGATTTCAAAAATGGTTCATAATATTGTATGCCTACCTTTAGCATTTCAGTCACACCATCTGCTGTGATGGTGGCACCAGAGATGCCATCTACTTCGTACACTGGATCTTTAGCTCCTCCCTTTCTGACATAGACGGATTTAAACTCTCCGTCCTCGCCGTATATTTTCTTACCTACGAATTGCTCAGACCAGGCTTTGTTATCCTTAATCTCAGCACCTAACCCTGGCGTTTCTGCCTGATGATCAAATGCTACACCTGCAATGGTATTAAGATCATCTTCGAAAGCAATGTTAGCCCAAATGGCATCCCATAAGCCTTTACCTCGTGTGGCTAGTATATAAAACTTCTCATCATCTGAGTTAGTAAATATAAATACTGGCAACACCCTATCTCCCTCAGGTTTCTTTGACTCTTTTGCCATATCAACATTCTCAGCTTGTCCGCCGAAATATCCTAAAGCTTCAACGGCAGGTTCATCTATCTCATTACCTTCCATGTCAACGACCTTTTGCTCAATTTGATTATCAAAAATATCTTGAATCTGAGTGTCATCAAGACTTGCAAAATCTCCATCTATTTGGTCTGAAACTGCAGATAATATGGCTTTTTTAGTATACAACGCTTCATTTTTATCGTGTATAGGCTTTAAGAAGTTGTACATGCCTGCAAGTATAAATGCCACAATGACACACATGATAACTCCGAATCTAATTACTGATGCTGTACTATGCACGGGCTAATCTTTTTTTCATGTTTGACTCAAATACATAATGATCAATCAAAGCTGAAAATGTATTTAAGAATAAAATCGCCAGCATCCATCCTTCTGGATATGCTGGATTAATAATTCGAATAATGATGCCTATGAATCCTATCATAAACCCATATATCCATTTTCCGGTATTGGTAGAAGTTGCTGTCACTGGGTCTGTTGCCATAAAAGCAATTGCAAACAACATACTTCCAATCCACATATGGTAATACCATGGCACTGTCATAAATGGCGTTGCTCCCCAAGCGTTAAGTAGCATTCCCATAATGAAAGAACCTAATAAAGCTCCAATTATAATTCTCCAACTGGCGATGCCTCTTGCTATGAGAAATAACATTCCGATTATAATCAATGGCTTACACGTCTCTCCGATAGATCCAGGAATCGCGCCCCACCACATTTGGGAGGAAGAATACACGCTTGTGACTTCATCCCATCCGCCTTGATTAGCTAATGCCAGTGGTGTAGCACCTGTAAAGCCATTTATTATAGCCCCGCCAGAGTTAAACTGATCAAGCCCTATCCATCCAAACAAATAATTAAATGAGCCATGAACCCATCCGTATTGTGTTGTGACACCAGCAGCTATTTCCTCAAAACCCGATACCCAAACATTATCTCCTGATATTGTGGTTGGATAAGCAAAGAATACAAATACCCTTGCTAATAAAGCCACATTCCAAATATTCATACCTGTACCACCAAAGGCTTCCTTCCCAATGATCACTGCAAAGGCAACAGCCAAAGCCAAAATCCATAATGGAATATCTGGAGGCATAATTAACGTGATTAAAGGCCCTGACACAAGAAAGCCTTCTTCTACAGAGTGGCCTTTCTTGGCTGCAAAGAATATCTCAATACCCAATCCAACTAAATGTACCACTAGAAAAATTGGCAAAATTTTAATGACTCCATGAATGAGTTTCAAGTGAAACCCTTCAATGAAACCTAAATATTGACCCATTGCAACAAAGTGTTGATGACCGATATTATAGGTACCAAATGCCAAACATAATTGTAAGGCAATCATCACTTGAAACATCGTCCTTTTCAAATCTATACCATCTCTGATATGAACTCCTCCAGCTGTTGTGCTCTTAGGCGAATATAAAAAGGTAAACACAGCGTCAACAGCAGTCTTACCAATTTTACCTCTGGTAGTCTTTGCTTCTTTGTGCTCTATTTTTTCGAAAAAGTTAATTAAACCCATTCTTGTTTTTTATTGTTTGACTATCCTTGCTCACGCATCAGTTCTAAGCCTTCTCGTAGTATCTTTTGTAGTGGCTGTTTGGATGTGCATGCAAATTCGCAAAGTGCCACATCTTCTTCCGACAATTCAGTAATGCCTAAACCTTCCATCCGCTCGTAATCGTTTGCCAATATGGCTTTCATCAACTGCTGCAAATGAATATCCATTGGCAATAAAGCTTCGTATTGACCAGTCATAACAAAAGCTCTTTTTTCTCCATGAGTATTGGTAGTAGGCTCAAACTCATGATTTTTAAATAGGAAATTAGGATAAGTCTTTGATACACTAGGTCTTGGTTTAATTGGTAGCAACCATCCAAACAGTTCGTAGTCATCGCCCTCAGGAATAGCTGTAATCTGATTATCCGCATGATTTAAGAAGTCTGCTTTGTCTACTTGTTTTCCTGATAATACATCTCCAGCAATCAATCTTATATTACCATCTTTAATGTTATCGCTAATTAGATCAGCAATATTAGCTCCTTGATGTGTAGCGACATAGCATGGATGTTCAAATTCAGAACCAGACAATGCGATTAATCTTTCTGCGTTAAATTGACCTGACTGAAATAATTCACCAATAGTAATCAATGACTCAACAGTCACAGTCCAAACCTTATCAGTCGAATTTATTGGTGCAATATGGTGTATTTGTACGCCCACATTACCTGCTGGATGTTTTCCTTTGAACCAATGCAATCGAGCGCCAGTAATACCAGTAAACTCTGGTGCTGGGGCTGCTTCACCTGATGCATCTAGTGAAATATATACGTCTCCAGATGTCAATTTTGATAAAGCATCAATACCTTTTTGGATAGCAGCTCCTTTGCCTTTAGCAATGAAACCCAAATCAGGAGCTAGTGGTGAAGTCTCAAATGTGCTAATAAAGATATTAGCTGGAATCACATCAGGGTCAGGCAGTACATCGTAAGGACGTTCGTTTAACAGTGTCCATGCTCCAGATGCTAGCAGAAACTCTACGATCTGTTCGCGAGTCGCAGTTTCTAATGCTGGAATATCGTGTGTCAAGTAAGCATTTTCACGATCGGCTAATACCACCACATCACTAATTGATCGTTTGGAACCTCTTCTTATTTCAGCAATTTCACCACTCACTGGCGAAACATATTTAACTCTGTTGTCTTTTTTGTCTTCGAATAGTGCTTGGCCTGCTTTAACTTCATCACCTACAGCGACGAGCATCCTAGGAATTGGTGAAAGTCCTCTAAAATTAGTCGGTTTGACTGCAAATGTTTTGGCTTTTGAAGATTTGATTTCTTTGCTCGCAGAGCCCAATAGATTAATGTTATATCCTTTTGTCAGTTTGTGTACTCCTTGGCCAGCAACATAAGCAGGGCTAGGTCCAGCAAATAATTCTGATAATTTTGGTGTTATAGAGAAATTATTCTTGGTCGTATCAGATCCTAGCTGCTTTGCTTCTACCTGCATTAGGTTTTCGCTAATTGACAGGATACCAAAAACAACCAATAGTAGAGCGGCTGCACCTAGAATATAGATGGCTATTTGGGGTCTCGCACCAGAGGACTGAGCTGAGGCTATTTCTGCTACTAGAACCAGTAAGAAAAGCGATATAATTCTGTAGCGATTTTGTCTGTTTATCATTGAAAAGGTCTTCAAAAACACCGCAAATGTATAAAGAATTTACATATTGAAATCAGCACTTATGTGTCTACTCATTTTGAACTTCTATTTAGATTCATTCTACGTAATAATTCAGGCACAACATTACAACGTTAAACCGATATATAAGTTTAATAATCTAGTAAAGAAGGCAATCTTTTTTCCCAATTTACTAGCTTTTCCAGTTGTCTAGACAATTGTAAAATACTCAATTCATCACCGCTTCTCGCTGCTATTTGCACGCCTATTGGTAAGCCATCATCGTTCCAGTACACAGGTACGGATGCCGCAGGTTGGCCAGAAACATTAAACAGCGCTGTCATGGGAGCAAATTCTGAAGCTAATTTAAATGGCTTCATTGGTTGATCGACATCTTGTTTCATCCTACCTAAATCGATAGGAGCTTGAGCTAATGACGCATTTATCCACAAATCAAATTGTCCACAGAATTCTTGTATCGCTCTTGCGACTCGATGCATTTTCTGCAATGTAAACTCATATTGAGGGCCTGTCACTTTTTTAGCTTCCTTGTATAAGGCTAATGATAGCGGTTCGACCATTTGAAGAGTTGGCATCTGACCTGTTTTGTTTTCAAACATCGCCAAAGCAGTTGTGGCTCCAACAGACCATAACACATTGAATAACTCACCGAGGTCTTTACCTGTAAAGGGGATATATAAATCCTTCTGCTCTACCCTATGCCCTAATGATTTACACATTTCGACAGTTTGCATAACAGCATCTTGACATTCAGGTGCTATTCGATTTCCAAAAGGCGAAGTCAAACTGTAACCTATGCGAAGAGAATCTGTTTTATCATCAATCCTGTCAAGGTATGAACCTATAAAAGAAGGTGCCTTATAAAATGAATATGGATCATCAACTGCAAGGATATCGAGGACAGCAGCACTATCTCTTACCGATCTAGTCAGCACATGCTCTTCCACTAATCCACCAATCAATGAAGACAAAGGCGCTAGTGGTATCCTCCCTCTTGTTGGTTTCAATCCAAATAAGCCACAGCATGAAGAGGGAATACGGATAGAGCCTCCACCATCGTTGCCATGAGCAAGTGCGACTAATCTAGCGGCAACCGCGGCTGCAGAGCCTCCACTTGATCCTCCAGGTGTTTTAGACAAATCCCAGGGATTTTTAGTTGGACCAAAGGCTTGTGGTTCTGTTGTAGGTAGCAAGCCAAATTCGGGCATATTGGTTTTCCCTAAAATTATAAATCCTGCTTTTTCTAGCCTCTTTACTAATTCGCTGTCATATTCTGCAACATAGGACTTCAATAAATTTGAACCATTGCTGAAGGTCTCTCCGTTGACACAAGCGATACCATCTTTGAGTAATATCGGGACTCCATAAAATGGAGCGTTTTGATCTAATTCGCCGAGTCGTTTTCGAGCCCGATTATAGAGGGGATTTATGACAGCATTTAGTGATGGATTAAGTTTCTCTATAGCCTCTATACTACATTCCACTAACTCCTTAGCTGTAATACTATCATTTTTGATATGTGCAGCTTGACCGATAGCATCTTTGAGTAAAACTTCCTTGATCATAAGTAAAATTTAAACTTTAAGATATAAGCTTAAACACCAAGAACAAGATAAATGAAATTGATATTACATGAAAATAACAAGAAATTGTGCCGACCTAATTAAAGTTTTTTGACTACCGTCGCAGTAAAAAATGCTTCAGTGACTAGTGGTTCTGTATTGGCAATGATGTCTATGGTCTTTTTTATTTCACCACTAAAACCAGTGCTGTCAAAATCGACTTCTATTGTTCCTTTCTCTCCAGAAGGTATAGGCTCTTGTGTCCAACGAAGATCGGTGCATTTGCATGCTGTCACTAAATCTATTTGTAAAGTTTCTGTGCCAGTATTTGTAAAACTATACACCATTGTTCGAGTCTCACCTTCGACTAAATCTCCTAAGTCTATTGTCGCTAGATCGAGTGTGATTATAGGTACCGCTGTAGTGATCATACTCGAAGTATCAGATACATTTTTATTGGTCGAGCATGCAGACAATAAGATGCTGAATGACAGTAGTGTTCCCACAATAAAAAACGAAATGCTTCTCTTTGAATATCCTAATCGCTTCATAGTTGTATAGTTACTTAGACTTATTGATTGAATATCCGTTTCTTAATCTCAAGTTCAGCTGGACCTTCTACTATTTTAAATTCTGTTCGTCTGTTGAATGCGTGTTCTTCATCAGAGCATTGAATAGGAGGTAAACAATTATTTAGAATTTGTTCTTCACCATAACCTACCGCTTGTATTCTCTGTCCCTCTATTCCATTATCTACCAGCCAAAGCTTTGCGGCATCAGCTCTATTCTGAGAAAGCACTTGATTAAATTTTGAAGGACCTCTAGCATCTGTATGCGAAGAAAGCTCAATGATTAGTGTCGGATATTTGACCATCATTTGCCTTAAAACATTAAGTTCTTTTTCTGCTTCTGACAAAATATCCCGCTTATCATATTCGTAATAAATATTGTCTAATCTGACGGACTCATTGATATTTAGTGTCTCATGTTTAGAACAAGATGAGAAGAATATTACAGAAACAAAAAGCACAATAATTAAGCGCATCGCTAAGTACAATTTTGGAAAGCTGCTGACTGTAAAAGCAATTTTCATCATGTATAAAATAAAATTTTATCCTCCTTGTAGAGTAGCGCCCTTTAGAATTTCTTTGGTTATAAGAATTTCAGTGGGACCTTCTATAATCTTGAACTCCGTCCGTCTGTTAAAGCGATGTTCTTCTTCGGAACATCTAGTTCCCTGTTTACACTGATTGGCAATATTTTCTTCGCCGTATCCTACTGCTTGAATTCTATTTTCTACAATACCTCTTTGCACCAACCAATCTTTAGCAGATTGAGCCCTTTTCTGTGATAGGGTTTGATTGTATCGCGCAGGTCCTCGAATATCTGTATGTGATGACAGTTCAATAACCATATCAGGATATTGATCCATCAAGTCTTTAATTATATTAAGATCGATTTCAGCTTCTGGCAAAATATCCCACTTGTCAAAATCGTAGTAAATCTTATTTAACCTTATCGGTTCATTGATTGTCAATGTTTCGAATTCTGGGACTGGCTCTACAACTTCTACTGGAATAGGTCTAAGCGTCACCTCCTTCGTGATAGTGAAATCATCTAAAATACCTAGAGTATTAAACTCTAAACTATCTGGGTAATAGCCGTCTTTATTAATGTAAACTTTGTATGATCTTTCCTGATCAAGGATATATTTAAATTCATTACCATCGGGATTGTCCTTTGATTCCTTTGACCTAATTCCCGATTTGTCTACCAATGATACAGTCGCTCCATTTAGGGGACCATTAGCATCGCTTACAATAGTATTTAAATCTATGATGACCTCTCTAATGTTGAAAAGATAAATATCGTCACAACACGTTTTGCTTTTCATGTTCTTTTTCTTCTCGTCAGGTCTATTGGAAACCAAATAACCAAAGTTACCAGCAGGACTGAATGATATATTCATATCATCAAATGTCGTGTTGTAAGTGTGTCCGATGTTTTCAGGCTCACTCCAAACTCGACCATCCCAATCGGCTTTGAAAATATCGTACCCTCCCAATCCAAAGTGGCCGTCAGAACTAAAATATAAGCTTCCATCCATGTAATACGGTGTCACTTCATCGTAAGGTGTATTTATAACATTACCTAAATTGACTGGTGCTGTAAAATCGTCTTCACCTTGAAATGTAGAGTAATACAAATCAAGACCACCTTCACCACCTTCCATATTGGAGGTAAAGAATAACACTTCATTACCAAACAATTCGCCGACGACGGGGTGTGTCAAAATGAACTCTCCGCTTAAACTGGTGACTTGATATGAAGGTGACCATTCTTCTCCATCATACTTTGTGTAATACAACTCTGATTTGTCTAAATCATTACCATCAAGTTTTGATCTGGTAAAATACATGTATTTACCATCAGGTGTAAAACTTACGTTACCCGTATGAAATCCTGGTCGATTTATTTCTTTATCTAGTGCTTCTGGTTTCTCATATGCTCCTTCATCATTGCGTTTGCTTACAAAAATTTTGGAGTATTGATCATCATTACCCCCTGAGGCATCAACAACTTTCTTTGCTGGAATTGCAGAGAAATATAAATCTCCATTAGTAAATAATCTGGGTGAATATTCGACAAAAGCGGAGTTGATCCCATTATCTAAAAACTGGATTGCTGTCTCTACATTTTCAGGAATCTGTCCTGCATTTTTCATTGCGTCCATGGCTAACTTGGCGTAGGGTTTCATCTCCTCTTCACTTGAAAATTCAACAAATCTCTGCAATTCAGCGAACGCTTCATTATATTTCCCCAAAGCTCTCAAGGTCATCCCGTAATAATATCGCTCATCAATAAAGATATTATCATCATCTCTGTCTAAGAGACGTTTGTATCTCTTTTCGGCAGAACTGTAATTTCTAAGAATGTAGCTTAGGTAACCTAATTGAGCCGCGATATTTGGATCTTTAGATTCTCTATACGCTTGATCGTACCAATCTTCAGCATTATAGTAATCTCTTAATTTCATCATACGATCGGCTGTCTCCAACATTTTATTGTAAGGTATTTCCGTTAATGGTTGGCTGTAACCATTAAGTCCAAACATCAATAAGAGAACAAAAACAACTGTAATTGAATGAACAGTTTTCATAAACACGAATTAAAATCTTGGACAGAAAATGACTGGATCCACATCAGGATCTTTATATACTTTAATAATGTAAGTTGCACCTATCTCGAAAGCATTTTGAATACCGGGAGCCTGTTGAAAGCCTAGTGCACCTAGATCAAAGGCAGCACCTACTTTGATATCTTTCATTTCAACCCCAAAAAAGAATTGCAAATCAGCTAGACCTATTGCTCTTACCCCCAATCCACCATTTACGACTATACCTTTCTTTGGATCTATGAGATATCCAGCTATAGCGTGTGCTTGTGCTTCAAAACCTTGTTGAGTAAACTGGATCATGGCACCAGGAGATATTCTCAATTTATCATTGATGTAGTTGGTCATCCCAGCTGTACCGGTAAATCTGATGTTTCTGTTTTCTTGAGTTTGAAATCTAACCATTTGCTGCCTTTCCTGTTGACATTCAACTGATTGCGGATCAGCCATACATGCGGGACCGATAACACCTCCTCCTTGATTTGCATTTCCCATAAGAAAACTTGCTCCTGGCGAGGTAATGTGGTCAACAGAAAAGCCTATCTCATAACTTGATGTTTTGTCGGGAGTTGATTTATATAAAAACCCGATAGCATAATCTGCTCCTGAACCACCAGCTACACCTAATTCATCAGGGTTTATTTGATCCCTAATACTTGAATTCTGATCCCTAATGTCAATCAAACTAGTCAGATCACCATTCCTAACTCTAAATTCTGTAAAATTATTTATCCTTCTTGATATACGTCCATATTTAATACCTATGGAAAATACCTGGCTATAATTTTTATCGAACCCAAAATGATAAGCAGCATTCAAACCACCACCAGTCGTCTTCAAACCAGCTGGTCCAGCGGTATCACCATAAAAGTTAATACCTCCGCCAATCCAATCGTTGTCACGAAAACCTCTAATGACAGGAGCATCAGCAGAAAATGCCGGGGTTGTATATTGGCCTGTGCCCAACCATTGTCCTCTAAAATGCCCACTGAGTCTAACTGTGCCACTAAATGCTCCAGTTTGCGCAGGATTGAACGTCAATGGTGACATTTCAAAATACGAAAAGTGAACATCTTGCGCTTTGATAGACAAGCAACTGAGGAAAACAAAACAGAATAGTAGAATTTTTTGCAATTGCGTATATTTTAAGTCAACTATAGAGTGCGAAAGATAGTTGAATTTTTAGAAAATGAGTTCCAGATAATGTGTCATATTAAAGATAAGTAAAACATTATCTTATCGTAACACATTAGCAAATATAGTTATCTATTCAAATTTACATCGTAATTGAAACGCAAGTGAACCATGAATAGTCTATAAATGTTGGCAAAACATCATTTCTTACTGAAAAGCGCAGATAGTTTTAGCCGAAAATTGAATGTCATTGAATTCTTGTGTAGGATGTTGGAGGCAGTATTAGTTTTTTTTCTTGAACAGGATTTATATGATTTTTATGATGGACATGATGGGGAATAAGTTGTCTTTACATGACACCAATCGTTTAGGAAGGACAGTATACTTAACTGTCTGAATTAAGACCCGCCTGCGGAGGGCAGGTTTGTAGGATTTAGGGATGATAGGATTAAAAAACCTATACAAAAGGCATTACCTTATAAAACAGTTGGAATCCTAAATCAGCTTATCCTTTAATCCTAATTCAGACAACCTTTAACCAGTAACTAAGCGTTTAGAACGAGCATTGACTTAACTGTCTGAATTAAGACCCGCCTGCGGAGGGTAGGTTTGTAGGATTTAGGGATGATAGGATTAAATAATCCTATACAAAAGGCATTACCTTATAAAACAGTTGGAATCCTAAAATCAGCTTATCCTTTAATCCTAATTCAGACAACCTTTAACCTGTAACTAATCGTTTAGAACGAGCATTGACTTAACTGTCTGAATTAAGACCCACCTGCTGAGGGCAGGTTTGTAGGATTTTGTGATATTAGGATTAGACATTTACCTTAAAAATAATAGAAAAATAAAAAGGAAGTCTGGCGAATTTGATTTTATCTCAAATTCGCCAGACTTTTATGATTATCTTAGTTTTCGGAGTGGACTCAATCTTTAGAAAGAAACTCTTCTCGGGTTTTGAGTACAATTTCTTCTTGCCCCTGTTTTTTAAATTCTTTATTCCATTTAGCGAAAGCTTTATCTATCTCCGTATACTCTTCTTGTGCAGCATTTAATCTCTTTTGCAAAAGCTGAAGATTCTTCATCTGCGCTGCAGAAGGTGGTCCAAGTTGATCTGCCACCTCGCTAAAGAGATCTGCCATTTTCTCTCTTAGTTGTGGTTCGGCAGCATCTACATAAAAATCTCCTGTTGTAATGACTTTATCCAATTTGAAATTGTCGATCGTCTTCATTAATTCTTGTGACAGACTCTGCAACTTCGAATCTGTAGCTTCCTCTTGTTTTTTAGCAGCATCATAAATTGCATCAGCTTTACCAATCAGATAAGCCAAATCTTCATTCATATCGAAGAGCTTTTGTGTTTGCTGAAAGGCAACATCTCTGTCTTTATTAGAATAAATTGACTCTGGATCATACAGTAATTTTAAAGTAGACTCATATACTTCTTTGCCCTTTGTCAACTTGACTGTATACACTCCAGGTGCTGCTCTTGGAGAAGAAAACCCTCCACGTGACAAGGTTTTGGCTGCAGCTAATTGTGGTCTTTCTGTGCGCATATTCCATTGAATGAGATTTATGCCTTTTTGCTTACCTGCTGGTAGATCTGTGACATGATTCCCCATGTCATCAAAGAGCTCTAGCTTCATTTTACCGAAAGTGTGTCTTTTCTTCAAGTAATAAACCACTTGTGCCATTGAGTAAGGATTTTGGCCAACAAATTCGCCGAAGGTTGCTGTCCCTCCAAATCCACCACTTCCATCTTCTTTCATCACGTGAGGACCAAGATCTATAAAATGAACCGTTTTCTCCATGACCTCTGGCGTCAATTGCCTAAGTGGTCTGACGTCATCTAAAATAATGACTCCGCGCCCATGTGTCGCCATGACTAATGAATGATCTCGCGGATGAAGTGTCACGTGATGTACTGCAACACTAGGCATATTTTTGGTAAACTTAGACCAATTGTTACCTCCATCAATAGTGACATACAATCCAAATTCAGTACCCAGATATAACAAATCTGGATTCACAAAATCTTCTTGAATGGACCGTCCAAAAATTTCAATATCGTCAGATACGATGGAAGTCCAGCTTGCACCAGCATCAGTCGTTTTATATACATATGGATTATAGTCATTCTGCGTATGTCCATCGAATACGGCATAAGCCGTATTGATGTCATGTACTGAAGGCTCGATGTGGTAACACCAAGTGTTTGCTGGAAGATCTGGGATATTAGCTGTGACATTCGACCAAGTACCTCCTCCATTTTTTGTTATCTGCACATTACCATCATCTGTACCTGCCCATATCGTTTTATCGCTTAAAGGTGATTCAGTAATTGTAAAAACAGTACAATGATTTTCCGCCCCTGAATTATCTCTCGACAGACCACCACTTTCTTCTTGTTGTTGTTTGGCTGGATCATTTGTCGTGAGATCTCCTGAAATTTTCTGCCAACTCAACCCTTGATCATCAGATTTATGAACGAATTGACTGCCGACATATAATCTATCTGGATTGTGGCTACTCGTAGTGATCGGTGGATTCCAGTTGAACCTTAGTTTTGGGTCACCTTCTTCTGCAAAAGGTTGTATCGTTCTGGATTGAACTTTTTCTACATTGACTTTCCAAATCGCTGCGGCACCCTGCATTTCTGAATAAACAGTATTCGAATTAGTCGGATGGGGGTATACTCTAAAACCATCACCGTATCCGACATTTTTCCAATCACCTGCTTCGATTCCAGCAGGACTTGCTGAAGGACCGATCCATGACCCATTGTCTTGTAAGCCACCATATACATTAAATGGAGTCTCATTGTCAACGGTAACATGATAATATTGAGAAAGTGGTAATCCTTTTACCATCTCCCATACGGTACCGCCATCATAACTTCGATATGCACCACCATCACATCCGAGATACATCCGATTAGGATCATTCGGGTCAAAGCTGAAATCGTGAATATCTGGATGCACGCCGCTACCGATTGATCTTATCGTTTCTCCTCCATCTTCACTGATTGCGCCTAAGAATCCTGCTTTGGCGACCATGTCAGGATTATTTGGATGGACAACTATTTTGGAAAAATAAAACGGTCTGACAGTCAACTCAAAATCACTATTTTTTTGAGCCCAAGATTCTCCTCCATCTGTTGATCTGTACATGCCACCTTTATCTTTGTCTTCAGACTCAATAACACTATATAAAATGTTCGTTTCTGAAGATGCCAAGGCAATGGCGATTCGACCTAGATTTCCAGATGGATATCCATTGTGGATTTTACGCCAATTGGCTCCACCATCAGTGGATTTGTATAAAGCACTATTATCTCCTCCAGAATTAAAGGAAAAAGCTGTACGTCTAAATTCCCACATAGCTGCATAAAGTGTATTGGGATTGTTGTGATCCATGACTAATTCGGAGCAACCTGTAGAGTTGTTTATGTAAAATATTTTCTCCCAAGTCTCTCCGCCGTCTGTTGTTTTGTATACACCTCTTTCTTCACTGTCGCCCCATAAAGCTCCGACGACACCTACATAAATTTCATCAGAATTATTAGGATTAATCTGGATACTTGATATTCTATCTGATTTATCCAGTCCCATTTTCTTCCAAGATTTTCCTCCGTCATTAGATTTGAAAATGCCATCACCAATAGAGACACTATTTCTTGTCCAAACTTCACCAGTACCTACCCAGATGGTATTGTCTGGATCGCTTGGATCTAAACTGACGACACCTATTGACTGGCAATAGTCGTCAAAAATCGGATCGAAGGTAATGCCTCCATTAACAGATTTCCAAACACCACCACCAGCAGTACCAGTATAAATAATTTTAGAATCTGTAGGATGAGATTCCATGTCTGTGACTCTTCCACTCATCAAAGCAGGGCCTAGATGTCTTGCTCTCATGGCTCCAAACAATGCATCACCTTTTAGTGTAGATTGAGCATATATTGATAGATCAAAAAAGGAAAAAATAAGAATAGCAAAGAATAAGAAAGATTGTTTTTTCAGTTGATTCATGTGTTAAATAATTCAGATTAATTAAAAGAAGCTCTTAGGTGTCTAAGAGCTTCTGATTTCTAAATTGAAATTTATTATTTTTCTGGAAAGGTAAATGCGTTGGTTTCGACGTCTTTGTTTATTTCTATCGTTTCGAATGTACCCTCCATCATTGTCTGTCCATCTACTTTCTGAGACATGGTAAATGGAAATATCAAACCATCAACTTCGTCATAGTCACTAAAAAACGATTGGGATGTTTTGCCTTTCATTTCACCTATTAGCGAGAATTCTTCTGTCATAATAGGCACATAGCTCTCTTTATCAAAATAATAAACGGATTGCATTGTTTCTTCTTTACCATCAAGTGTAATTTTGCCCTTATTCAATTTAACCTTATAACAAGGGACACCTTCAATTTCTTCTTCACCTTCTAAAGTAGCGACATAACCTTTGTCCTTATAATTTAAAAAGGCATCTGGAAAATCAGCAGTCTCTTTAAAAACTTTTGTTTGTTCAGAATCCATTTTTTCTGCTTCCATGGTCATGAAATTTGTTGTCCATGCAGTCTCACCATCAAAGGCCATTTGAGTTATTTCTTTGCCTTGAAACTCAATAACTATTTTCATTTTATTAGGCGCAGAAGACACGATAGTTAATGGGAAATCCATACCAAAAGAATTGGTTTTCCCTTTCATTTCCATGCTTTTAACTGTCGCCAATTTTTCAACACCACCGATGGTCTCTAAGTATGTATCAATGATCTCATCTACATTTTGACCGACTAGATAATGAACAGCAGAAAAATTAAGTAGAAATACTAATGTTAATGTAAATAATTGTTTCATAAGTGTTTTTAAGTGATTTAATTAATTCAATATTACAACTGAAATTATTTTGTTGCAATGTTCTCTCATGGAATATGTTGACACGAAAGTTGTGTATAACTTATCTAAATTACAAGACAAATGACATCAAAAGAAAGACATTGTCGTCGGTTTAGCGAATCGTTTAGA
>Ga0114957_1000768_pt1 | contig 39417 bp, 28 predicted proteins | sample BantaG_FD_87175 | JGI IMG/M metagenome (GOLD analysis project Ga0114957, IMG submission 87175) | Marine algal microbial communities from Bantry Bay, Ireland - BantryBay_4 metaG | ecosystem: Host-associated > Algae > Red algae > Unclassified | place: Bantry Bay, Ireland | collected 2014-11-21
TCCAGAAGTGAAGCTAACTGCTTGATGCTGAAGACGAAGCTCATTTTGAGTATCGTAGCCAAAGCTACGGCGACGAAGAATAGCTGAAGTATTCGGGATCAATGAGTTAGCTGCAAACTTGGAAAACAACTTCTATGTAAAACTAACGGTATGCGCTCAAAAGAAGTATTTTAATGCTAATTAATTACACTTTTTCAGAATTAATTAACAATAATATCCTTCTCTTGTTAAATTTAGCGTGTGATTTAAGTGCTGCTCCTGGTATTTTTCTGAATGCTCTTTTCATATTTGCATACTTTTAGTTCACTATTTCTTTAGCCCAGACTGAATTTATACCCGGCACGAAGTGCTTATTTATATAAATTTTGCCTCTTAATTCGCACAAATCAGATAAAATGCCGTTAAATCTCATGAAGTTGTTCTAAAAAATAACTTACCCTATTAAACACTCTAACATTAATAAGCTGCATGCTCTCGTGCAGTGAAAATAAAAATTCAATGCAAGACCAGACAAGTATTTCAACTCAAGGTAATACAGACACCGAAGTGAAACTTCCCGGTGACCCATCATTAGCAACCAACGCCCAGGACATTCAAAAACTGATTGCCCTTTCCAAAGGCGCATTCAAATACAGCGTAGAAGACTTTTTCCGCAACCCGGAAAAAACACGCTACCAACTTTCTCCCGATGGAAATTACTTTTCATACATGGGACCCTATGAACGTCGACAAAATATCTTCGTTCAGAAAATTGGCGAAACTACGGCTACCCGCATCACCGATGAAACCGACCGCGATATCTCCGGCTACTTTTGGGCCAACAACAATCGAATTCTATACATAAAAGATAGTGGCGGTGATGAAAACTTCCAGCTATATGCCGTTGACAAAGACGGAACCAACGACAAGGATCTTACCCCTTTCGAAAAAGTACGAATTGATATCATTGACGACTTAGAAGATCTCGAAGATGAAATCATCATCGGTATGAACAAAAACAATCCGCAATTATTCGAACCTTACCGGATGAATATTGTGGATGGTACCTACAAGCAACTCGCTGAAAATACCAATCCCATGGAACCCATCGATACCTGGGTCACCGATCACGAAGGCAAGTTGCGCATTGCTTCAAAAATTGTTGGCGGCACCAACACCGTTCTCATGTACCGCGACAATGAAGATGAACCTTTCAGAGATGTCATCACAACAGATTTCCGCGAATCGATTCAACCGCTGTTTTTTGACTTTGACAACAACAGCAAAATATATGTTTCCTCCAACCTCAACCGCGATAAAAGTGTCATCGTAAAATTTGATATGGCTACAGGAAAAGAAGATGGTGCTATTATATTTTCACACCCCGATGTAGATGTTAGCAATTTGAGTTATTCTAAAAAGCGTAAAGTTCTGACGGCTATTTCTTACAATACCAATAAGAATCAGTTTCACTACCTTGACAAAGAACGGGAGGCTATTGCCAAACGCCTGGAGGATGAACTCGGTGATTACGAACGCTGGATCACGAGTATGAACAAGGCAGAAGATAAGTTCATGGTGCGCACCTATAGTGACCGCTCTTTGGGTGCTTATTATTTCTATGATAAGCATACCGATAAGCTCGAAAAGATATCTGACGTTAGTCCATGGATGGATGAAAAGGATATGGCCGTGATGAAACCTGTACAATACCAATCAAGAGATGGCCTGACCATTCATGGCTACCTGACCTTGCCCACTAACGGCGCAAAAACCAATCTCCCCGTCATCGTCAATCCACATGGTGGTCCATGGCATCGCGACTCCTGGGGCTTTAATCCGGAGATCCAATTGTTAGCCAGCCGAGGTTACGCTGTATTCCAAATGAACTTCCGTGGTAGCACCGGCTATGGTCGTGATTTTTGGGAAAAGAGCTTTAAGGAATGGGGCGGAACGATGCAGGACGATATTACAGATGGCGTCAACTGGCTGGTAAAAGAAAGCATTGCAGATAAAGATCGTGTGGCTATATATGGTGGAAGCTATGGTGGCTATGCGACATTAGCTGGTGTTGCTTTTACGCCAGACCTGTATGCCTGTGCCGTTGACTATGTAGGTGTTTCTAATCTGTTCACTTTCATGAAAACGATTCCGCCATATTGGGAACCGTATTTAGAAATGATGTATACCATGGTAGGTAACCCTGAAACAGACCGCACACGAATGGCTGCCGCCTCCCCTGCCCTGCACACCGACAAAATTAAAACCCCACTCTTCGTCATTCAGGGGGCCAACGACCCTCGTGTAAATATTGATGAAGCAGATCAGATTGTACGCTCCCTTCGCGAGCGAAAAATTGATGTGCCTTATCTGGTGAAATACAATGAGGGACATGGATTTCATAATGAAGAGAATCGGTTTGAGTCTTACAAAGCGATGGTTGGCTTTTTTGCTAAGCATTTGAAGCCAGACTTGAAGGGGTAGTAATTCGAAGTCGAAGTCAAAGGAGTGCATAACACCTTAGGTGTCTTTACATGCCCGCTAACATATTTTTTTGACAGGATTAACAGGATTTACATGATTTTTTTAATTGTAATTTTTTGATGCTCAAAAAATTACAATCTCTTATGTATGGTTTCTCGAAAGGCGAAGCTTTAAGAGAACGAAAAATCCTGTTAATCTCTACGTTAGAAAAAAAATCATGTTCATCCTGTAAATCCTGTCCAAAACAAACGCGTTCGATTTTCAAAAAGTGGCACCCAACCTGTTATACACTAAAATCAAAGTCAAAGTGTTCACTCGATCGCGAAGCTTCATATTAGGGACTGTTCTGTAAACTGTGTCTTTCAATCAAAGCATCAACACACTTAAATGAACACCCTCTCATATTAATACGAGGAGTTTTGATTTCTCATTGATAACCTTTTGAGGGAGTATGAGGGCTGTTATTCTGTACATGAGGCGCACCGATCCCGACAGTCAAGCTGTGGACTCAATGATCTCTAAGGTCGCGGGGTCCTTGCACGAGATCATTGAGCTTCCGTCTTCCGTCTTCCGTCTTCCGTCTTCCGTCTTCCATCTTCCATCTTCCATCTTTACATCTTTACATCTTTACATCTCTCTTCATTCCATCAAACAATTTGAATTAATCAAACAAATAATAGAAAATTATTTGTTTATTAAAAAAAATTGTTTTAAATTGCGAGCACAATTGAAATACTATTTTATAAAGAAGCTATTGTAAAAAAGCTTCAAAGAAAACCTAAGATTATGATACACGAGGATAGGATTCAACTTAACAATCGTTTCATTCAAGTATTTGAGTTACTCAAAGAACGGGGGGACATTATTCTTAATGACCGCAACGGAAAAGGTATTGGTGACTTTGCAGATAAGATTCTCGGCAACAGAGCTTACGGGCACATCATCCGCGCCTTCCTTAATACGAATGACAAACGGGTGATCGATTACCGACAGGCACGAATCCTTTGTCAGGAGTACGGTGTAAATGAGTCCTTTCTCATTGATGGAATGGGTAGCCCTTTTGGATTTGAAGTACCAAAAAGCAAGTCTGCTTCTAATGCTTATACTCCACAAGGAAATATCTTATACACCACCGTTCAGGCATTTGCCGGTTCTGGTACAGATGTAGGATCTGCCAATCCTGAAACCAACCACTTCTTTTCTATTCCTGGTTTACGGGGAACTGGTTTGGTGGCCTTCCCCATTGAAGGAGCCAGTATGGAACCTGTTATTTATAATGGCGATACATTGATCTGCCAGGAGATAAGTGGTCTCAACGAAATCAAGGACAACGAAATTTATGCCGTTAAATCAGACGGTACACTTTGGGTGAAATACGTTCAACGTGTAACCAATAGCAATGGGAAGGTAACCAGCCTTCGCATGATCTCCGCCAATAATCTGGAGTATCAACCATTCACGGAAGAAGTTAGTGAAACGACGAGCTTGTACAAGGTGATTCGTAGAATTAGCGATATCTAGTCAACACCAAAAAATTAACTTAGGCCACCGCAAGGTTTTTGTTGAAGCTAAATGACTAAAAGGAATGTGCTTTGACTAAAAGCTTGAGTCTAAAGTGGGCTAAATTATTTTTTGTTTAATAACTGGTCTTTGTTGACGTCAACAGTTTCTCAACTGATTGATCGGTACACTTTTTCCATTTTCAAATTCGGATAGTCTCTCTTAGTCGTGAAGGTCTTTGACCTTCGCGCTATATCCTGCTGTTTTTTTGATTCGAAATCCCGGGCTCTTTGAGTCCGGGATTTTTCTTTGAGGAAGCCACTTGCGTAACAACTACTTTGCTTCCAACAATTCTATCCGATTATCAAAAGGATCATAAAATGAAAACCGCTTAAAGTTTGGTAAGTCTTTATCTTCTTTGATTTTTATCCCTTGCTTTACTAATGCACTTTTTATTTGCTCCATATTTTCGACTTCAAATGCGGGATGTCTTTTTGAATTATTTATTTGTTCTTCTGCTCCTATATGCAATTCTATGTCCGCTATTTCCAACCAGAACCCCCCGTTCTTTTTCAAGTATTCTGGTTTTTCAATTTCTTGCAGACCTAATATTTTACAATAGAAGCCCCTCGCCTCTTCTTCCTTATTGAGCGGAATACAGATTTGAATATGATTCAGTCTTTTGAATTTTATATGCATTCTTTAAGCGTTTTATAGTCAGAGGATGAAAAATATTTCTATCAAGTAATTAGAAGTAATTAGTAAAAAATCCGCTCCCTCGCATGCGTAGCCCCGCCGTTCGAGTAAAATTCCTATTCAAACATCAAGCGAGCCTGCGAGCAAAAATCCGTCCTCATCCGTCCAACCCGCAAAGATCCGTGTCTCATCAGCGTCAGCGGGCATTCCCATTCCCATTCCCTACCGCCGCTGCCGCATCACCTCATACATCATAATCCCCGTAGCAACAGAAACATTCAACGAATCCGTCTCACCCAACTGAGGTATTATAAACTGCTCATCCGCTTTTCGCAAAAGCGCCTGACTCACTCCCTCCCCTTCTGATCCAATGATAAAAGCAGTCGGAACGGTCAAGTCCAACTCATACAATTTTTTCTCAGCTCGCAAACTACTCGCCACGATCTGAATACCCGACAACTGTAAAAACTCAATCGCATTCATCAAACTACTAGATCGGCAAACAGGGATTTTTGACAAAGCGCCAGCCGAAGTCTTCATCGCATCCTCATTGATACGAGCCGCTCCTTTGGATGGAATGATGATCGCATCCGCCCCACAAACTTCTGCCGAACGGGCAATGGATCCAAAATTTCGAACATCCGTCACCTCATCCAGCAACAAAAACAAAGGCGTTCGCGATTGCTCATAAACCATGGGCAACACATCTTCTATCTTAAAATATTGGATCGGAGACAACAAAGCGATGATACCCTGATGATTCCCATTAGAAAATTTAGACAAACGGTCCTTCGGTACTACCTTAAACGGAATATCAAATTCCCTGCACAAATGCCGGATTTCTTTCTCAAATTCGCCCCGAATCCCCTGCTGAAGCAAGACTTTGTCCACCGGCTTGCCAGCGCGAATAGTATCCACTACAGGGTGCCGACCATAGATAATTAAATCGTTTTTTGAACTCATAGCGCAAAAATAAGGATAAATGTCGCGTATCGATTGAATTTATGCCCCCAATACAAAGGGAAAAGTGCCTTTTTTTAAATAAATTTACTCACTACTAGAATAGTTATGTCTTATTACCCTCAGAATGTCTGTTAAACAAATTTCTGGGTATCCTTGTTAAATCACCTCAAGCTAACAATTTTTAGTAACGGCTCATTACTCAATTAATTTTCTTAACCAATTCAAACCGCACCTACATGGATTTTAAAAATTCTACGAAAATGCGTTCCTTCCTGGCTTTGTCACTGCTACTTGCAGCCAATTTCATTTGGGCGCAATCCCAATCCGCCTTGGATATAGCCTTAAGGCATATCGAACAAAATGCTCAGGAATGGCAACTAGACAAAGCTGATGTTTCTGACATGATCATTACAGACAGCCACGTAAGTAGTATTAGTGGAGTGGCACACATCTATTTTAAACAACGCTACCAGGGCATTGAAGTAGAAAACGCTATCATCAATGTCAGTATCACTGCTGACGGAAAAGTACTACACGTTGGTAAGCGTGCTATTGCAAACATAGCGACAAAGGCAAATGCAACGGCCGCCTCAATCAGTGCAGAAGATGCATTGGTCAGCACATTGAGTCACCTTGAACTTCCTGCAGTTCCTTCTTTTACTGTAAAGGAAACAAGAAGTGCTAACGAAATCATTTTTGAAAAAGGAACTTACGCACACAGAGACGTAAATGTACAACTGATGTATCTGGCTGACAAAGATGGCATCGTTCGTCTTTGCTGGAGAGTCGCTCTCGACACAAAAGCTGATTACAATTACTGGTACAGCTATGTAGATGCGATCACAGGTAATGTAGCACACAAACACAATTTGATGATTGAATGTGCTCCTGCTAACCTTAGCAAACAACACAAACATTCTCATGCCTGCAATGACAACATTCATGCTGCAGATATGAAGCAACACCTTACCGTAAAAGAAGCTTTGACTGCTGACGCAAGTGTCGTCCTCAATTCTTACCGCGTATTTGCCTTACCTGCTGAGTCTCCAATTCACGGACCTCATGTATTGGTAACTGATCCTGCTGATGCTGTTGCTTCTCCTTCCGGATGGCACGACAATGGCACCAATCAATGGACAACTACCAGAGGAAACAACGTATATGCTTATCTCGACACAGATGGCAATGGTGCACCAGACGGCCCAACAGCTGAAGGTGGTCCAACACTTGATTTTGACTTCCCGTTTGATGAAAATTTAGAGCCAGATCAAATGGGCGAAACAGCTGAAACTAACCTCTTCTGGATGAACAATGTTTTACACGACTTTAGCTTTCATCAAGGTTTTGATTCTGCTGCAGGTAACTTTCAGGACAACAACTTCGGCAACGGAGGTGCCGGAAATGACCACGTAGAAGCAAGAGCTCAGGCGCAAGGGCTTAACAATGCCAACTTTGCTACACCTCCAGATGGACAGTCCGGTACCATGAACATGTTTGTATGGGATGTTGACCTGGGGTCTACCATATTCACAGTTAACGAACCTGCTGCTGTAGCCGGATCATACCCTGCTATTGAAGGAGCTTTTGGACTTGCCATTTCATCTACTCCCATATCAGGTGAAGTTGCTATCGTAAACGATGGTGTTTTTAATCCTTATATCACAGATGGCTGTGAAGAGGATTTTGACAATGCGAGTGAGATTGACGGAAAGGTGGCACTGGTTGACAGAGGAGGCTGCTTCTTCGAGCAAAAAGCAGCTTTTGCAGAAGCTAATGGAGCGATCGCATTGATCATTTGTAATTTCGATCCGGATCCGGTTGGAATGGCTGGTGTCGTTGATATCGATGATCCGGGAATTCCTTCCGTAATGATCGGTAGTACTGATTGTGAAGCGATTCGCCAGTTTGCTGGTAATGGATTGGACGTTACGTTCCAACTACCTTCCAACAGTGGTCCTGTATTCGTTGATGGTGATTATGACAATGGTATCATTGCACACGAATTTGGTCATGGTATTTCTAACCGTTTGACTGGTGGTGGAGCCAGTTCAGGTTGCCTGGGTAGTGCAGAGCAAATGGGTGAAGGATGGAGTGATTTTATAGGTTTAGTTTTGACTGTTGAGGAAGGTGACACTGGCGACATGCCAAGAGGTATTGGTAACTACGCACAGAGAGATGATCCGGACGGACCTGGTATTAGAGTATTCCCTTATTCTACAGATATGACTATCAGCCCGATAACCTACGCTGACCTTCCTGCCACTGGTGGAGCGGTCCATCAGGTTGGAGAGATCTGGTGCCATATGATTTGGGATTTATACTGGGCCATGTCAGAGGAGCATGGTTGGGATCCAGATGTATACAATGGAACTGGTGGTAACAACATGGCCATCAAATTAGTTTTTGAAGGTATGAAATTACAACCGTGTAGTCCGGGTATGCAAGATGGTAGAGATGCCATCATCGCAGCAGACGAAGCTCTATATAATGGCGACAACTACTGCCTGATCATGGATGTATTTGCAAGACGTGGACTTGGTTTTAATGCAAGTCAGGGTTCTGCAGATGATGTAGGAGACGGAACACCTGATTTCGAATCATTCCCACTATGTACTGCAGAATTGAAACTGGCAAAGACGGTTACACCACTGGTAAACGCTGGTGAAAATATTGATGTAGCGCTGACTGTAACCAATCACAAGCCTCAAACACTTACAGGTGTTGTTGTCAACGACGTATTGGAAGCAGGTCAAACGTATGTTGCTGGTTCCGCAAATATTTCTGATGTAAATGTAAATGGCAATACTATTTCTTTCAACATTGGTGAGATGCTTTTCGAAGATGTACAAGAGATTACTTATCAGGTTGCTACTGATCCATCTGTCTTCTCCGTTCAGCAATGGTTTGATGGTGCAGAAACGCAAGACAACTGGCTTTCTGATCCTGTGGTTGGTGCAAACTTCTTCGGCCTTTCTGCCGTAAATCCTTATGAGGGTATATCGTCCTTTTTTGTTCAGGATGTCGCCGAAGCTAGTCAGCAAACCATGTTTACAATTGAAACAATACCTGTTACTGGTGAGGCACCCGCACTTCGCGTATTCAACAACTACAACACCCAAGGTGGCTTAGATGGTGGTTTGATTGAAATATCAACTGATGGTGGTACTGTTTACCAAAACATCAGCAGCAAAATGATCAGAGGGGCATATCCACAAGGTATTGATTATGGAACTTTTACTATTCCAAACCTTGACGCTTATTCTGGCAACAGTGATGGATATATCAGTTCAATTATTGACCTGACTACTTTCATTGATGAAGATATTAAAATTCGATTCCACTTTGCATCGGATGATGCTGGCGCTGTTGGCGGTGGCTGGTATGCAGATAACATTGAGCTCATGGATTTGAAAGCTTATAATTCTGAGACTTGCGTTATGACAGATCAAGGCGATGTAGTTTGTAAATTTGGCGCAGATATAGGTACGCTTATCCAATCTCAGATTGGTACTTATACTACTTCACCAAATCCAAATGTAGACCTTGGTATCTATCCAAACCCGACTGATGATGTGCTTAACCTTTCTATTGCGAGTAAAATTGCACAAGACGTAAAGGTGAGTATTGTATCTGTTGATGGCCGTGAAATGATGACGACACAACTTTCAGCAACTACCAACACGCAAACATTCACTATGGATGTTTCTCAGTTAGCTGCTGGCTTCTACTTCGTTAAAGCTTCTGCTAGAGATGAAGTGACGGTTCAGAAGGTTGTTATTAAATAAGCTGTTGGATGTTATAAAATAGCTTATAACAAACAAAATGGGCTGTCCGAATAATTCGGGCAGCCCATTTGTTTGATAGATTTATTGCTCTTACTGGAGTTTAGCGCTGAGCAATCGGCGGTCGATACGTACCGAGTGTCCAACATCTTACATCCAGCAACCAGCATCTTGTTTACTCTTCCTCTTGTCGCTTCGCTCTCTCCTTACGACTAGCTTCAGCGGCTTCTTTCAAGTCATCCATTGCATCTTCCACTTTATCAGAGACGACTTCAGCAACAGCTTTAACGGTATCAATCACATCTTCCAGGGCTTCCCCCATACTAGTACCAACTGCGGTGAGTAAAGCTTCGACACCGCCTCCTGTTTCAGGTTCAGGTTTTGGAGCTATTGGATCTACCTTAGGTTTGCCTTTCAGAGCGAGAGCGGCTTTTTCTAAAGCTTCCGCATCATCAGACCGGGCTGCTTTATCTTCTTCAATTTTTGCAGCAATTTTTTCTTTAGCTTTAGCTTTTGCTTCTTCCTGAGCAGCTCTTTTCTTTGCTTTTTCAGCAGCAGCTTTGTCTTTATCTACCTGGCTGGCTATTCGCTTTTCAAGATCCGTTTTGGTCGACAGCATTTCGTTGAGTTTTTCCTCTTTGGAGCGAATACGCTCTTCAATCATCTTAGTTTTTGCCTGACGAATCTGCGCTTCCAACTGGCCTTCAGAGTTTTTAATTAAGCGACCCTGATATTCCAGATCGCCTTTATCACGTGAGATAGAACGCTGCATTTTTTCAATAGCAGAAAGCAAACCTTCATATCTTCGTTTAAGACGATCTGATGGCGAACTACCTTGGTCCTTCTGAGGACCAAAGCGTTTTTCTTTCACTTCCTTGAAAGCCTTATCCAGCCGCTCCCATATTTTTGCACGGTGATCTCTGGTCAATTTGGTATCTTTAAACTCGCGTTGCAAGTCTTTCAAGTCATTGAATAAACCTTGCAGGTTCAGTCCTTTAACGATCTTCTCTTCGATACCAGACAGAGCCGTCTGAAACTTCTCCGCGCCTTCTTTTGATTGAGCTTGAAATTCTTCGTCAAGTGTTGAGCGAAGTTTCTTGAGATGATCAAAAAGTTTATTGGTGGTATCCCGAAGTGAATTAGCGTGTTCCCTGAAAAGGTTACGCTCTCTCATTTGATCTTGTACTTTATTCCAGAAACTTTTAAGTGTTTCCCATTCTTTCGAATCGTAAGATTTGAGCTTTTCAATCTTTTCTTTGATTTCACTCAGCTCACTTTGGTAAACGTCATTGAGCTTGGCAGAAAGAACAACAAAGTGCCATTCTGTTTGAGCTCGTTGAATGATGTCTCCTCTTTCAACTTTCAATTCATCGGGAAGTAAGGGTTCACTGGCAGACAAATTTCTTTCATGACTGGTGTAACCTTCAGGGAATTCAACTTCCCTTCCAAGTCGCCAATCATCCATCAATCTTTTTTCAAGATCGTTGCCAGTAATATTTTCCGGAAAAACAAAGAGGTCTACTTTGTTATTGTTAGGACGTAATTCCAATGCGAGTAAAACACGTTCGTCTTTTTCATTGGTACCCCAGAGTACGAGTTTGGTCTTCATGATACAGTAATTTAATTTTCGTTATAAAACAGGTAATTTAATAGCTCTTAGAGAATAGAATTAAATAAGTGGGTCTAAATTATTTGGTCACCTCCTATTAAGGAAATTCTCATTCGTTTAATGTGGTCTCCGTTGCAATGTTTCGTAAGTGTCCTTTAGCCTATTCCGAGAGGATAAACCTCAGTTCAATGATTTGTTGCCATGAACTTGAAGGCTACTATCTGCCAGGCATCAAAATAATTTTCAGGAAATCAATCATCTAAAATTAATAAAAACTATACTATAAAACAAAGTCCTCTAAGAATCTACCCTTGAAAGCTGGCCAATAAATTGCTTCGCAAGTAGATGTTCTGCGATCTGGACCGCATTCGTTGCTGCTCCTTTACGTAGGTTATCAGCTACAATCCACATATTTAAGGTCTTAGGCTGAGATTCGTCTCTTCTTAATCTACCTACGAATACTTCGTCCTTATTTTTTGCAAAAAGAGGCATCGGATATTTGTTATCAACCACATTGTCCTCTACAATGACCCCATCGGAATCTGCCAACAGGCTTTTTAATTCATTGATTTTAAAATCATTTTCAAACTCCACGTTCACCGCTTCTGAATGCCCGCCTTGCACCGGAACTCTAACCGCAGTTGCCGTTATTCTTAAACCATCGTCTTCTAAAATCTTTTTCGTTTCATGTACCAGTTTCATTTCTTCCTTGGTATAGTCATTGTCCAAAAAGACATCACAATGTGGAATACAGTTGTCTAGTATCTGATAGTCGTACGCCATGGTATCGGATGATCCGTTCGCCTTTTCATTGTTATATTGTGAAACTGCCTTCATGCCAGTACCCGTAATAGACTGATAGGTAGATACTACCAACCGTTGAATAATATATTTTTTATGAAGCGGTCCGAGTGCCACCACCATCTGAATGGTTGAGCAGTTAGGGTTTGCAATAATCTTGTCCTCCGCCGTGAGTGCATGTGCATTCACTTCAGGTACGATTAATTTCTTATCAGGATCCATGCGCCAGGCAGACGAATTGTCGATAACCGTGGTACCCACCTCCGCAAATTTTGGGGCCCACTCCAATGACACGCTTCCACCTGCAGAGAAGATCGCTACATCCGGCTTGGCATCAATCGCATCCTGCATAGACATACAGTGGTATGTTTTGCCCTTAAACAAGATTTCTTTACCAACTGATCGTTCAGAAGCTACTGCTAAAAACTCAGAGACTGGAAAGTTTCTTTCTTCTAAAACTTCGCGCATAACAGTGCCGACTAAACCGGTAACACCTACTACTGCTACTTTCATAGTATTATTTTATTTTTATAATTAAATTACTTATTTGATTATCAGTAAGTTATGCTCTTTTCACAACCAAAACCCACTGCAAAGAGCAGCAAAGATAAAGGCAATAATTATTTAATGCCAGTTTTTTTGTTTCCCTAAAGACTTGGATTAACTTTATAGAGCGTTTACAGCTATTTTTTACTTAAATTTATAGCTGCTTAGCGGGCCTTGACTGGATGTTAGAAGTTGTTTGAAGTTACGCTAATCCACCTCAACACCAATCTAAAAAGATTTACTACAAATCCACAGATTATGAGACTTAGTTCTTTTTTGCTACTATTTATTACCTTGTTCCCCTGCCTTCTTTCAGCTCAAATTTCTGAAGAATTTACGGATGGTGATTTTACCAATAATCCCGTATGGCAAGGTGATGTCGCAGATTTCATAGTTGACCAGGAAGTACTTCAAGTCAATGCAGCTGCTGCCGGCAATTCCTATCTCTCCACTCCGGTGTCAATGGCAGATTCCACTTTTTGGGAATTTTTATTGGAACTGGACTTCAACCCTTCTGCCAGTGGTAATTTTCCAAAATATTATCTCTCTTCCGACAATCCCGATCTGGAAGCGGATCTCAACGGATACTACCTGCGAATCGGAGAATCCGGTACTTTAGATGCTTTTGAAATCTATCGTCAGGATGGAAATACGGATGAATTCCTTTTTAGATTCAATACCGAAGGTGAGATGGCCGCTTCTTCCAACAATATTGCCCGTGTTCGAATAACACGGAACGACAGCGGTCTTTGGAATTGCTTTGCCAATTACGACGGCGGAACCTGTCTGGCTTTTGAAGGCAGCTTCACAGATAATGACATACCTGCCGGAGATCACTTCGGTATTGCCTATCAGTTCACTTCGTCCAATATCGACAACTTTTTTATAGATGATATTTTTGTAAATTCCTTGCCGACCTATACGAATACTCCATTCGCACTATCTGCCGTCAATATAATTGGTACGACAAATTTGCAGGTTGTTTTTAGTCAAATATTGGATTTGGCTTCAGCCGAAACCACGATAAACTATACCATCAAAGACGATAGCGGTGCAGTAATTGGCAATCCTACCACTGCAAATATAAGTGCTCCTAATTCAAATACAGTCATCATTAATATTAGTAACCTAAGTATTGTTAGTGGATCTGAGTACAGCCTTTGTGTGACCGGACTTTTGGACTGTTCCGGTACTCCAATTGGAACAGACAATACCGAAAATTTCACCATCTTCATTACTGAGCCGGCCGTTCCAGGTGACATCCTCATCAATGAAATATTTGCTGATCCGGACCCAGGGCTTGGCGTATTGCCAACTGAAGACTTTGTAGAGCTTTACAACAGAAGCGACAAGGCAATTAATCTGGATGGTTTTGTTCTTTCGGATGCGGTGAGTTCCAGTTTGCTGGATGCTAAAATAATGCCTCCTCTTTCTTATCTAATTATCTGCGATGATGCCGTTGCTTCAGAATACATGGCTTTTGGAGAAGTACTGGAAGTCAGTAGTTTTCCAGGTTTGAATATTAGCTCTGATGAAATTACACTAGAGGATCCAACAGGCTTACCAATCGATCAGCTTACCTACTCTATTGACTGGTATCAGGATGAAGTGAAAGAAGCCGGTGGCTGGACGCTTGAATTGACTAATCCCAACCAGTACTGTCAGGGAGCCAGTAATTGGATTGCCTCACAAAATCCGGATGGCGGTACACCCGGTCAACAAAATTCTATTTTCGATGACACACCGGACCTTAGTGCTCCCGAACTAATTTCGGCAACAGCCATCAGCAACCAACAAATTCGATTAGTTTTTAACGAAATAATGAACAGCTCTGTATCCAACTCAGACTTTGATTTAACTGGTGGCGCCGGAACAATCACAGACGCTGTTTTGGAAGAACCAAATAAAACATCTTATCTATTAACCATCGCTGCACCATTTTTTCAAGATGGAATGATATACAATATCACTGCCCAAAATGGCGTAACAGACTGCATAGGCAATGCTGCCAGCTCAGCAGACAGGTCCTTAGACTTCACTTATTATGAGAGTGAAATTGCCGAGCCTTTTGACATTCTAATTAATGAAATTTATGCAGACCCTACCCCTTCCTTAGGTTTACCGGAAGCAGAATATCTGGAACTGTACAATCGCAGTAATAAAAATATAAATCTTGAAAACTTCATACTAGCTGATCCTTCAGACGATATTCTCTTGCCATTTCACATTATGTTTCCCGGAGACTATTTGATTATATATTTAAAAGACAGTGGCTTTTTTGGCCCGTATGGCGACACGCTGGCTTTGGATGATTTTGTTGGATTAGGAAATTCGGCAGACAACCTGGAGCTGATCAACCCGGATGGCGAGCTCATTCACAACGTTGGTTACACAGATGCCTGGTATCAGGATGCCGGCAAAAGAGCAGGCGGTTGGAGTCTGGAACTAATCAACTTTAATGCCCCTTGCACTTTTGAAGACAACTGGAGAGCGTCTACCAACGCAAGCGGAGGTACGCCGGGTATGGTCAACTCTGTTGCAACAAATGAGACAGATGATTCGCCGCTCGATCTAATCCGGGCATTTCCTGTTAGTACCAATCAGGTGCAATTGTTTTTTAATAAAAGTTTGAATCGGGCATTTGCAAGCGATGTTAGCCATTATGAAATTGATGGCCTGGCGATTAGCAGTGCCACTCCCGAGGGGCCCTCTTTTAATACCGCTATTTTGGAAGTGAGCACTAATTTTGATCCAGCTATTATTTATGAGGTGCGTGTTAATAGTGGCCTGACTGATTGTATTGGCAATACGCCGGGTATGTTTATGCAAACTTCATTTGCTCTACCTCAGCCCGTTGAAGAACTGGACCTGGTCATTAATGAAATCTTACATAATGCGGAAACAGGAGGAGTCGATTTTGTCGAACTTTATAATCGTTCTGACAAGGTGGTCAACTTGGCTGATTTAATCATTGCCAAGCGTGATGAAGAAGGGCTGATTGATGATGCGGTACCGATTGATGTTGATTACCTGCTCTTCCCGGATGAATACATCGTGTTGACAAATGATCCGATTGATATAAAGAATCGGTATATCACACAAAATCAGTATGGTTTTTTAAATGTCTCTATACCTACATTCGATGATAAAGAAGATGTGGTGACGCTATATCGCCCGGCCATTCTTGGAGAAGTAGTAATAGATGAACTGACCTATGATGAATCATTTCATTTCGCCTTACTGAGTGACAAGAATGGCGTTTCGCTAGAACGAATTAATCCAGACGGTCTGACTCAAACGACAGATAACTGGCATTCAGCAGCAGAACAGGTTGGTTTTGCCACACCTACCTATAAAAACTCCCAATTTTTAATGACCGACACCAATATTGAGAAGGTTATTTGGGTGGAAAAGCCACGCTTATCGCCAGATGAAGATGGTTTTGAAGATTTCCTGCTGATAAATTATGCGCTACCTAATGCGGGCTATGCTGCCAACCTTAGCTTGTTTGATTCAAAAGGAAGATTGGTGCGTGATCTGTTACAAAATTCCTTGCTGGCCAGTGAAGGCACTATTAAATGGGATGGTTTGACCGATGAGGGCAGCAATGCCAGAGCGGGCATTTACGTCTTATATGCCAGTTTACTTAACCCAGATGGCGACACAATTGAATATAAAAAAGCGATAGTAGTTGCAACTCAATTAAAATAGTTGGAGATTTGCGGTAATTATTAGTCTTAATCAGGTACAATGGGTTACAGAAGTTGTTAAAAACCCATAATTTCACTGAATAATTGTGCTTTTTTGTAAAGATTAGCGTCTACACATTAGCCACCAAGCTACTACGTCATTTTTGCTTCTCAAAGAATCCATACTAAAAACTAATATTAACACCTAAAACTCCTACCTTTGAGGTAGCATTATGGTAACAAAATTACTCAACTACCGGCCTCTGCAGCTTTTCTTAACGATTCTCATTATTCTTGGGGCGGCTATTTGTGTATTTACGCCCAACTATCTTCTTTTTAAAATTGGGGCGAGTTTCGCCAATCAGATTATGCTGCTTTATTTGGGTATGGGTTTGTTGTTTTTGATTTTGAAACAACCTAAGTTGACCTTTACCAGTTTTGCCTGTTGTGGGATATTGTGTATGTTTTTGAAATTATATTCCAATTGGGAGTGGCCCATTCCAGTCAATCCTGATCAGCAGGTAGAAGTGGTCATGGAAGTAGCTCATTTCAATGTAACCGCATCAAATGACGATTACCAATCAACGATAGATGCGATTATAGCATCTAATGCAGATGTTGTTTCTCTACAGGAAGTAACGCCTGACTGGCAACCCTATCTTAAGGAATTTTTGAAAGAGGCTTACCCATATTCTACCTCGATGGTTCGATTTGATCCATATGGTTTAGCTATTTATTCCAAATCCAAAATACTTTCTGTAGATACTTTCTATTTTGAAATTATTCCTAACCTTCATGTTTCAGTGGAGTCCCGCAAAAAGGATTTACCTGTATCAATTGTAAGTTCTTATACAAAACCGCCACTTTCACAAAGTTCAGTCATTCAATTGCAAGAGCACATGAGGGTCATAGCTACTTATGTCCAAAAGATTAGTGAGCCGGTGATTACATTAGGTGAATACCATGCGCCGCCCTGGTTTGAAGAAGTAAGAATGCTGATGCAAACCGGACAGTTATTGGATAGCCGTAGCCGTGCAAATCAGGGATTAGATAATTTATTTCAATATCCAATCGATTATATTTTCTACTCTGAACAGTTGAGATGCTCTGATTTCCATATTGTGGAAGGCCCTTCTACGAGTAATCTGGGTATTCAGGCGGCTTTTGAGTTCAACCTAGATTACAAGAATGCTCAAGCAGCGGTTCAATAGTTTCAAATTTGCATTTGCAGGTATAAGCAGCCTTTTTAAGTCCGAGGCTAACATGAAAATTCATGTGGTCATCGGCATACTCACCATCGGAGTCGGTTGGTTCTTCTCCATTAGTACAACAGAATGGTGCCTCGTCACATTAAGTATTGCTTTAGTAATGTCTGCTGAAGGGTTTAATACTGCAGTTGAACACCTTACTGATCTGGCCAGCCCGAACTATCACCCGCTCGCAGGAAAAGCAAAAGATGTTGCTGCCGGTGCCGTATTGCTTGCTGCCATTGGAGCCGCTATTGTTGGTCTGTTCATCTTCCTTCCTTATGTAATCACCTATTTCGGCTAAACCACTTCACGGCGGAGCCATAAACGGCAATGGCAATACATTACCCGACCATTTAGGCTTTAACCTTTTTTTAATCCTTCTTTATTTCCTGCTCAAACCCATCGTTTCTCCTAAAGCCTATATATAATCATGGGTTTTCTGTCTAAAGCGGAATAATGTTTGCTTTATCTAATACAACGCTTCTAGAGAATATCTTAACCAAATAATTTTTGCCAAAGTGGCAAACTATCAAATAGATAACACCTTAACTAACCGACTTAGATTAACTCTACGATGAAAAATATCACAAAACCTATCAAGACTGCTATAAGAACCATCGTCCTGCTCTGCGGGTTCGTGCTTTGCAATCAATATGCAATAGCTCAGGAAGCGCTTATTTTTGCAAGTGTCGATGAAAGTCCAAGGATCGAACATATTCAGGATGCGCTTCCCAAAACGCTGGAACGAAAGCTAAAAAGAGATGCTGCAAGATTAGCGTTAAGAATTGAAGCAAAAAAAGAAGAGCTTCGCTATCAAAATATCTTGATTCCCCGTGGCAATATGGAAAGTATCTATACGGTGCTTTCAAATATTTATCTGCATGATGAAACGGCGCAATCAATTGCCAAGTGTAATGTGCATACCTTTCCTAATCCTTCAATTGACCATATCGTTATTATTTTTGAAAGAGATATAGAATGGGCTGCTCCTCTTCTTGACGGAATCAGTGAAACGGACAGCGAAGAAATTAATACTCTACTGGAAGAATATGACCTAATCATTGAAAAACACGTTCAGTGGAATGATACAGAGGATGCGATTACTGTACGCTCTAAAGCGCCTTTAAATATGGCTGCACTGGCCAATGAGTTTTACAACGTCGAAGGGGTACAATCAGTTGATCTTGGCATTCCAACCATTGGTGGTAACGATATTAGCATTACCAGAGAGGTAGATGGCTGGGAAGTACAATACATGCTTCGTTTTGGTTCTTATATCAGCGGAGAAGGTAAAGTACACTTATGGAAATACAAGGTGATGGACAATGGAACCGTTAAGTTCATTTCTGAAAGCGGTGACCCAATACCTGAATGGATGCGTTGCAACTTCCTGCCGGAAGAACCGCTTGTTAATAAAGGATAATTTTGGATTGACTGTTAGCTATTAACTGCTGACTCCCGATTGAGTTCGGGACAAGTCTTGAATTCCCTTAAGTGTGATTTGTGTCATGCTTAAGGGAATTTTACGTTTAGGCTAATTGCAAGAGGTCATATAGTTTCTGAGTTATTGGCGACTCTATTTGTGAGATATAGATGGATGTTAGATGTTGGATGTTAGTCACGGCCAGCATAGCTGGCGTGACGGATGTTGGTGCTCGTCTACCGGTGAGCCCTGCACGATGCAAACGGAGTTCGCCCATAGACGAGCACCAACATCCTTCGCCAGCCTCTGGCTGGTCGAAGTAACATCTAACATCCAATCAAACCCCACTTATAGAGTTACAATAATTTTTCATATTTTCGTTTTCTATAAGGAATTCACTTAACAGAAACGATGGTATTTAAATGTCTAAGTTTTTCACAACTTTCCAATCAGGAATTATATGAGATCATGGCTTTGCGTCAGGAAGTATTTGTGGTGGAGCAAGATTGCCCATATCTGGATGCGGATGGTAAAGACCAGCCCGCCTGGCATTTATTGGGTTTTGATGACCATCAAAAGTTAGTTGCCTACACCCGTCTTTTGGATAAAGGTATCTCTTATTCTAAATATCCTTCTATTGGCCGGGTGGTCACTTCTCCTTCCGTGAGGGGCAAGGGCTGGGGCATTGCTCTTATGAAAGAATCAGTCCGACAAATCGAATTGCTTTTTGGAAAGCAGGATATAAAAATTTCTGCTCAGGTTTATTTGGATAAGTTTTATCGCTCACTGGGCTTTCAGCCTACAGGAGAGGAATATCTTGAAGATAATATTCCACATGTCGGGATGATTTGGAAAGCTCAATAAAACAGACCGTTTCTAAGGCAAAGAGCAACGAATTTCGTAGATTTCGCTCATACAACTACGCAACACTTGGTGTAGATACCCGTTTGATAAATTCCAGCGTAACAAGTCATCGTTATTCTAGTCAAAACCTTGAAGTTGTTTAAAAAACAAGACACATACTTTAATTTTACAATCAGAATTAAGTTTAAATAAATCTCCTATACCATGGCAGTAATTGACAGAGCAATTCAAGTTAAAGTAGATCAATGGCTCAACAGCAACATTGATGATGAAGCAAAGGCAGAAATCAAACGAATGATGGAAAGCGACAGCTCCGACGAAATTATTGATTCATTTTACAAAGACCTTGAATTCGGTACCGGCGGTATGCGCGGTATCATGGGTGTTGGGTCCAACCGAATTAATAAGTATACATTAGGCATGGCAACTCAAGGTTTTGCTAATTACCTGACTCAATCATTTCCTTATCAGCAAATAAAAGTAGCGATCGCTTACGACAGTAGAAACAACAGCCAGTTTTTTGGTGAAATCACTGCTGCAGTATTTTCGGCTAACGGCATCCATGTTTATCTTTTTGAAGAACTAAGACCTACACCGGAATTGTCCTACACTATCCGCAAATTAAACTGCCAGGGCGGTGTTGTACTTACAGCTTCTCACAACCCAAAAGAATACAATGGCTACAAAGCTTATTGGGATGACGGAGGCCAGGTAATTGCGCCACATGACAAAAACATTGTTGCTGAAGTTGCGAAAATCAAAGACGTATCTGAAGTTAAGTTTGATGCAGATGAAAGTAAGATTGAGCGTATATCTACTTTAATTGATGTGCCATACCTTGAGGCCATCACGACCAATGTAGTTACACCTGAAGCCATCGCCAACCAGCATGATTTAAAGATTGTCTTCTCTCCTATTCACGGAACAGGAATTACGATGGTTCCTCAGATTTTGAAAAAAATTGGTTTTACGCAAGTGCATGTAGTGAAAGAACAAGCCACACCCGATGGTAACTTTTCAACGGTTGTTTATCCTAACCCGGAGGAGGCCGAGGCCATGAGTATGGCGCTTAATCTTGCAAAAGAAATTGATGCTGATCTTGTGATGGGAACAGATCCGGATGCGGATCGTGTAGGCATCGGTGTAAAAAACCACCATGGCAAATGGCAATTGATGAACGGTAATCAGGCTGCGACTTGTATGATCTACTATTTGCTAAAAGCATGGAAGGACAAAGGAAAATTGAATGGTAAACAGTATATCGCCAAGACGATTGTAACGACCGATTTGCTCGACAAGATGGCCACTCATTTTGGCGTAGAAACATACAATACGCTGACCGGGTTTAAATATATTGCTGCGGTTCTAAAAGCGAATGAAGGACAGAAAGAATTTATTGGTGGTGGTGAAGAAAGTTATGGCTATCTCGTCAATGATTTTGTGCGTGATAAGGATGCGATTATCTCTTGTGCTATGTTGGCAGAGTTGGTCGCTTATGCAAAAGACGAAGGCATGAGCTTATTTGATATGATGATGGACATCTACATGCAGTTTGGTATGTTCCGGGAAGATTTGATTTCGCTTAAGCGAACCGGTAAAAAAGGTTCTGAAGAGATTCAGCAAATGATGGCTGACCTACGCGCCAATCCACCTAAGACGATCAACGGATCTGCCGTGACGAAAATGATGGATTACCAATCATTAAAAGCGACTGAATTGGCGACAGGCAATCAAAGTGATTTGGATTTTCCTAATTCTAATGTACTACAGTTTATTTTAGATGATGGCAGTAAAGTTTCTGCCCGTCCTTCTGGTACAGAACCTAAAATTAAATTCTACTTTAGTGTACAGGAGCCACTGGCGAGTAAGGAGGAGTTTGATGCGGTATATGCTAAACTTGGTGATCGGATTCAGGGGATTATTGATAGTATGAATTTGAAGTAGTCAAAATTCACAATTAAAAACAATTGAAAGACACATACAGACATAAGGGTTTACGCAAGAAGTTGATTACCTCTTTGAAAAAAAGGGGCATCAAAAACGAGCAGATACTGGAGGCTATGAGTTCCATTCCACGGCACTTCTTTTTGGAGAAAGCATTTGAAGAGTGGGCCTATCAGGACAAAGCATTTCCAATCGATTGTGGTCAAACGATTTCTCAGCCATACACGGTTGCTTTTCAAACGATGCTGCTCGAACTAAAAAAGCGGGAAAAGGTTATGGAAATTGGAACGGGCTCAGGCTACCAGGCATCTGTACTGGCCGCATTGGGTGCGCGGGTTTACAGTATTGAGCGTCAGCAACCTCTGTTTGAAAGAGCAAAAAAATTATTGCCCCTTATTGGCTTTCCCAGTATTCGATTATTTTTTAGAGATGGCTACAAAGGCCTTGCAGAGTTTGCGCCTTTCGACAAAATATTAGTGACTGCTGGTGCAACTAAAGTTCCTGAATTAATTAAAAAGCAATTGAAGATTGGTGGTATCATGGTCATCCCTGTGGGGCCGGACAAGGTACAGGAGATGCTTAAAATTACGCGGATATCGGAGCGTAAATTTGAGACGGTTTCACATGGGGATTTTAAGTTTGTTCCTTTTGCTGAGGGGACTAAAAGCGGGAAGTAGAGGGAAAAGGTTGGAAGTTGCAAGCAACTTTGACTAATCAACCTTCCGACCACCAGCCGTTCTCGACTTCACAGATACTTTCTTTATCTTTTTCAGATTGACGAGTAGAGCCGCATAAGCACTCTGGCTAGTCGTATAGAATTTGGTTCCATCATAAGTTACTTCTCCGCCTTTTCGTTTCCAGTCGGAAGCTAGTAGTGCGTAGCGGTCACCGTATTTAGGGTTGGGACCGAACATGAGGTAGCGTTCATCATTTCCCCCCTCAAAAGCTACGGCAAATCGGTTTTCTTTAGGCATAAAAGTCAGCACGCCCGGTGTACCTTTTCTGATTCTAATCTCTTCTACCTTACTTCCATTGACTACTTTAATAGACCCAGATTCAATTTTGGAGCCCCCCTTGGTAACTTCTCTTCTCAACACGATGTCTTCTGACAAATAAAATTGAATTTTTTTCAGATCCGATTCCGTCCAGTCATTTTTCTCGTATAATTTTTGAGTAAATGGTGTAAGACGCGGGCTACATGAAGAGAGCATGGCCATAGTTCCAAGTAGTGCCATGCAGGTAAATACGTTTGAAAGCTTCATAATTATATTATTTAGGTCTTTTGACTAAAAAAATTCCACTTGGCTTAATCCGAAGTTTAAAGCCAAATACATATTTCTCAATACTATATATACAAATATGTACCCTGAGCGCCCAGAATACAAGGCTATTAACGAATTATTAACGCTCAAGCTTGTCACAAATATTACCCAACCAGCTCATTTTTAGCCTCCTATCTTAGCACATTTGTATAAGAAGCTACGCAAATAAGGCTTCAGCCTATTGGAACCTACATATAATTTACGCTGGCCAGCTAGTAACTATTCAATTTATTTTTTGCAGAAGCAACGAAAATACGTATTGGAAGCGACTACCTTCCAGTAATTTCTCCGCTAATATTTAATAGTACAAAATTTACCCTGGTTTAGAATCAACTTTATTAAACGCTAAAAGTACGCAGGTTCATTTATGAAAAAACTAATTTCAAAAAATCAAAAAATAACCGCCCAATTATTCTACCTGGCAATTGCTGCTCTGTCATGTATAAGTCCGCTCTGTGCCGAGGTTAGCTACTCGATGCCATTAAACGCCAAAGAACATCAAATCGGCAACATGCTGGAGTGGAGTACCGATATGGAAATTAATAGTCGAATTTTTGAAGTTCAAAAATCATTGGATGGGATTCAATTCGACAATATTGGTCAAATTGATGCGGCTGGTATGACGAAAAACGGCAAAAGCTATCGGTTTCTGGATGCAGGTGTTGGTGAAACAAAAGTATTCTACCGTTTGAAACAAATTGATATGGACGGAATGACTGATCTGTCTCAAACTGTAATTGTCAACAAGACAATACAAAATCAATTTATGGTGGTAGCTATGTCGAGCACCACTTTTGACAAAAACTTTCAGCTAACCGTTGAAATAATTGAAGACATAACAATAGAATACGACATCTACACCCTTGAGGGAGAATTGATTCGTCAAAACAAAGAAGAACTTTCATATGGTTTGAATGACATTTATATAAGTTTGGAAGACGAGAAAGAAGGTTTTTACAAAATCATCCTTCGCCTCAATGAAGAAGAAGAAAATCTGATTGTTATGAAAACGGATGATGTCACCAAAAAGCCAGCTGGTGTTGCAAGCCAGAGAAAGCAAAAAGGTGGATAAGATGGGCTTTGCACAATGAAAATGAAAAATCTTTTAACACGCAAATGAAGAGCGGTTTACGTATCGAAGATTTTCATGCTTACTTTATGCCCGCTTATCTGATACTTCATGGCATAAATTTTGAGCTCTAACTCCTAAACATAGCTACCTGTACTAACCTGGTAGTATCTATGTCCCCTCATGGCTTCTTCCACCACCTCTCTGGAAGAAAAATCACTTACTAGATTTACTAATTTGATTAAACTTAACGGTCATGAGCAAACTGCTATTTCAAAACATTTTTTACGCTACTTTATTCTTTTCTTTTTTAGTTCCTGGAACATTACAAGCGGATTGTAAATTTGAGAAAATCATTCAGGGCGATGAACTACCTATTGGCATCATGCTGGAGTGGTCGACTTGCGTTGAAGAGTCTAATTCCATGTTTATCATAGAGAAATCTGAAGACGGTATTGACTTCAAAAATATTGGTGCAGTGAAAGGTTCCGGAACCACAGCTACAATTAATGAATACACCTTTTTAGATGTGAATGCAAAAGCAGAACGTCTATATTACCGCTTACGACAAATAGATTTTGATGGATCATTCAGCTTTTCGCAAGTGTATACCATCCATAAAAAAACAGCAAATAATTTCACGGTAGCTCATATGTCATCGATCACTGCGGTGGATAACTTTGAAGTTTCAATCGATGCATTTATAGCAGGAAAATTAACCTGTGAACTTTTAGACTTGAGCGGAAAAGTTATTCATAGCGAAACTATGGATGCAAAAAAAGGCAACAACAATGTAGTGGTAGACCTAACCGTTTATCAGGAAAATATTTATCGCTTGAAATTAAAAATAGCAGAAGAGGAAGAAGTATTGACCTTTAAGAAAATCTCTTTAGAAGAACATGAGAAATTGAATTTTGCTGTTTCTAAGGATTGCAAGAAATAGAGGGGTCGGGTGTGAGAAGACAGGGGTCAGTTTGCCCTTCGAATATACTCCACCGGCACTTCATCTACCAACCAAACGCCATTTTCAGATTTATAGAAAGAGAAGCCATTGGCCTGCATCGCAGCAGCATCAATGCTTAGGATAACTGGTTTACCATGACGGCTACCAACTTGGTGTGCCGTATCCATATCCGCAGATAAATGTACGTGATGACGTTTTCGTTTTCGGAGTCCTTCTCGAAAAATTGAATCGACAAATTTCTCAGCAGTCCCATGAAACAAGTTAGCAGGTGCCTGCATTGGCTCATAAGCCAAATCAACTTTGACACTATGTCCCTGACTTGCTCTGATGAGTTGTCCGTCCTTACTAAATGCAAATCGTTGTTTCTCACCATCACGAACTACTTCTTCTAACATGGCACGAGTCAGTGTTATATTATTTGCTTTCGCAAAACCGGTCAGGACTGATTCCACTTTACACCAGCCATTGACATCAAGGTCCAACTTGAAAAGTTCGGGTCGATGTCTCAAAACCAATGAAAGCGTTTTACTGATTTTTGTTTTTTCCTGTCTGGTTATTTTTGGTAAGGAATTCAGAATTTCTTTGCAGGTACCAATCGCTTTTGCGAAAAGCTGCCCATTACCTTTTTCCATAGCAGGCAAAAAATCCATCACTTCTGATACATAAACTTTCGCAAAAGAAGGGTCATTCGCAGCAATGCTAGGGGCATTGTCCAATACATCAGCACATTTAACCGTGGCGGAACAACCTTTGATGTGCACCAATCGCTGCGCCTCCAATTGCTTTCGCTGTCTTCTGGTCAGATGTGCATGAACGTCTTTGGTGTACCGATCTGTCAGCTCCCAGGTGTATCGAATAATCCGATCAACAGATGGTTGATCATAGCCAATTTGTACTAATTTTTTTCTGAGTAAAGCTTCAGAGCAGTTCGTATCTTCAAAAAGATCGTGACATAAAGCAGTGGCAGGTAATACAGGATCTTCTGTATATTCTTTTACTGTGGAAGCGACTTTTATGAGGTGGACGACGTAATAAGCATCGCTGTATTTTCGCCTTTGCTCGCCGTGTTGCTGGTGAGCAAATATGGTCAGTTTTTTCTCACGCTCATCAAATAAATCGGGAATAATGTTTTCTAGTTTAAAGGAGTTCATACCAATAGTAATGTTCTCTAAGGTAAGAAAGTTCCCCGATTTTTCAAATTTTGTGGATTCGACTCAGATAAGTGCTCTTCCGGGACTGTCAGTAAAAGAACTTTTAGATGGTGACTGGATAAGCGTATACTCGATGGATGTTGGATGTTAGTCACGGCCAGCATAGCTGGCGTGACGGATGTTAGTGCTCGTTAATCGGTGAACTCCGCCTGTATTATCTATGGTTCACCGTTAGACGAGCACCAACATCCTTTACGGCACAAAGCGCTCGTAAAAAAACATCCAACATCCATCCAAACTTCCTTCTTTGAGTTACTGGTATAGTGTTCTTATTCTATCTCTACGCTCTTTCCTTTTACAGGAAAATCAACCAGTTCCGCCATCTCCCCATTATGCTGAAAATGCTGCCAGTTATCTTGCCCATATTGCAAGCGATCCGCAATCAAAAACCAAACAGAGGCATTATTTGCCAAGCCCATATGACTACCTTTAACTTCTACATTTTGATGCCAGTCATCCTCTTTCTTTTCTCTGCACACCTTCCATGAAACGACACCATCTTCTTTGGAAAACGTGGCGGTGGTAGGAACCGGAGCTGGCTCCTCAAGGCCTCTCAGCCATTCGACATCCAATGCTTCCACTGCTTTTCCTTTCATGACTTTAAAAAGCCAGGCGGCATTATTAGGTGCTGTAATTCCCGCAAACGGAGCGCCCAATGTAATGACCTGGCGGATTTTATCGGCTCTGTTTTTTGCCATCTCCCGTGCATATACACCACCAAGCGACCAGCCAATCAATGTTATTTTTTCATTATGCTTTTCATAAATCTTATCGACCAATTCCATCAATTGCTCCACATCTTCCATGTCTGCGTAGTTTCTCCCCAAGCCCCAATCGTAAGGCAAATACCCCAAACGTTTGATAAACTTACGCAACCGAAAAGTAGAGGTATTGCTTCCCATAAAGCCTGGAATAACCAATACCGGATGCCCATCTCCTTGCTTATACCCTTTGTATCCCTTGTAAAACGCTGTTGCTTTTTTAAAGTCACCCATGGCTCGAAATGCTTCTGTTAGATGCATGAGGATAGAGGGTCTTTTTATTTTTCCTTTCATAATTTTTCTTATTAGAGGAGTCTGGAGTCAGGGATCAGTTTCCCGCGACCGTATACGTTTGCGTGCCTGACTCCCAACACCTCAAAAAAAAAGAAGCAAGTAACACTCGCTTCTTTTTTTTAAGAAATCAAAAACGAGATCTCGGGAGGCAGTTTCTCACGACCGTGCCTCACTCCTGACACCTCATTCCTGAGCCCTTAATTTTTACTAAAAAGCTTAACGAAACGACCCGCATTTGAGATCAATTGTCCTTTAACAGTTTCCAATGTGTCAAACACGATGTCTTGCTGCTTACCAGCCAACTTAAGACTTCCTTTTAGTGCCTTGTTGGTGATGGCCTGCCACTTCTCGCCATTCTTCAATGCACCACCTAGTAGTTCTTCAGTTGTGTTCAAGGTATAATCGTTGATACTTTTTGACGCTTTTTTGATGTTCTTCAGCGTTACTACTTCAGACACCGTGTTCATGGTGTTCTTCACACGCTTCACTGCAACTTCCTGAATTTGCTCGCTGTTTTCCATGAGGTCATTTGCTACTTCAGATGCCGTTTCCATTACCTGACGGTTAACGTTTTTCGCAGTGCTTTTGATTTTGTAGTAGCTGTCCATTAGGTCAGCGTTTTCTACTTTTTTAGTCACTTTTGCGTCTGCCTTTTCAGTTGTTTTCTTAGCTGTTTTCTTGCTTGCTTTTTTTGCTACTTTCTTAGTTGCCATGATACTTTTATTTGAGTATTTTATGAAGTTGTTTAAAACTTGAAAGGTTTAGGAGATCTTATTTCTTCACCTTTACACCACCTTTCAATTCTTTTTGAAGATCAGTAAGCTTATCCCATTTGCCCCTGGCAGCTAGTTTAGCTTGTGTGCGCCATGTCTTAGGGTCGTGCATATTGTAACGAGGACCTGCTTTTTCAAGGATAGTTCTCAAAGTCTTTAGATTAGCTGAACCTAAGCTTTTGAAAGAACTAATACCCGCTTTATGAAGTAATTGCTCAATCTTTGGTCCGATACCTTCAATCTTTTTCAGGTTATCTTTCACCGTATTTTTCTTAGCAGTTACTTTTTTCGTCGTTACCTTTTTAGTCACTACCTTTTTTGCTACTGCCTTTCTAGCAGGTTTTACTTTTTTGGATATACTTTTTGCTTTTTTTACTTTTGACTTGTTCGCTTTTACTGCCTTGCCTTTAGCAGGAGCTGCAACAGCTTTCGCTGTTTTTTTAGCTTTTGCAGGAACACCTTTAATTGCTTTTGAAATAGTAGCTGTCGCCATTTCAATAGCCATGTTAGAAGTTTCTCTGATTGCTTTTACTTTTGCAGCAGCAGGCTTTGTCACTTCCTCTACCGCATCTTCAACCACCTTCGTGAAAGGCACCTTGATACCGAATAATTTTCTCAAACGAACGTTTCCGTGAAGGTATTGATCTCTTACGATTTCCAACGTGTCAAGCATCATGTCTTGTTGCTTACCAAACAATACAGTACCTTCCTTCAAGGTCTTAGCCATCATCTTCTGCCAACGCTCACCATTTTCGAGTGAACCATCTACCAGGGTTTCAGATACTACTAAAGCCGTGTTTGCCACCTGCTTTACCTGATCTTTAATGCTATCCGCTGTCCTTTGAATTGTGCTAATTTTCTTAGTCGCCATTTCTGAGTATTTATTTAGTTAAATACACTGTCATCTAAATTCTGCCCGTTTTGAATGCTTCTTTTGAAATTACTTTTCGTTAGAAATTCCTTAAACAGCTAAGGCTATTCGCGAAATTTATAACTCCATTAATTTCAAAATAACCGATTCAAATTCAAACGAAACTTAAATTACAGTGTATTAAAAGTGATTTCAGATGAATTATAGTGCAAATGTAAGTAGGGCGAGTTACAGGTGAGTTACAGAGAGGTGGGAAGTTGGAAGTGGGAAGTGGGAAGTGGGAAGTGGGAAGTGGGAAGTGGGAAGTGGGAAGTGGGAAGCGCCTTCTGACGCGGCGCACGAGACGTGCTAAAATACTGGTTATCAGTTTTTTAAATACTATTATTTACATTTTTATAATTTTGATTATTTTTTTGACAATATTCATATTTACCGAAAATTCACGTGGGGCTGTTCTGTAAACGGTGTCTTCCATTGAAGTTAATTAAAATGAAAAGACCCTCGGTTTGCAGTTTCCAGAAAAAATTTATAATCAAGGAGTAAGAGGCTTTCTTGTTTTTGAGTTAGAGAAGGGAATTTTTCATTTTAATTTTCATTGAAACACACTTAATGGGGTACTCCCTTCACGTTAGAAGAAGCGCTTCCCACTTCCCACTTCCAACCCTTCTCACATTCCCTTAATCTTCCGCACCAAAGCCTGCGTCTCCGGCAAAGGCTCAATACCAAATTCCTTTTCCAGCACCTTCTCACACTGTTGGTAGGCCTTGATAGCCTGAGGGCGATTACCCTTTTGGGAATAGGCTTCCATTTGAATGCGATAAGCATCTTCCCAGGCTGCATCGATCAGTAAAGCTTGTTGAGCTAAGCGAATACTTTCCATTGGATTTTCTAAAACGAGCAATTCACCAAGCGTGATTATAGCTCCCAAAATAAGGACCTGTATCCGCTCCCGCTCCCCACTAGTCCAATCTTCATAAAGTCGACTGGGCAGATACACGCCATGATGCAATTCAATAGCTTCGCGATAAGCTTCTTCCGCCAGTTTCGGCTGTTCAATCAAGGCCTGATTGCCCAGCGCTACATACTGTTCGATCGCATCTACATCAATCCAAATTTCTTCCAGACTTAATTGATAGGTGCGTCCTTGACGCAAGACAAAGCGCGCTTCTGTCCGACTAGGGCGATCAGGTTCGAGTACTTTATTGACGCCATGCAGTGAAACTTTAAAGTTTTGCTCGCCGGCTTTTCCATCCAGGTCTTCCCATACCCGATCAATGATTTGCTCTTTGTGTAAACCACGGCGATGCCTGGCTGTCACCAAAAACTGAAAGAGCTGCAAAGTCGTATCACGCCCCCACTCTTTCGATCCTATTTTAGTGTCACCCCGCCAAACTTTAAACGCACCGAGGGTTTGAACCCGAATCAGTGCCGTTTCCTTTTTAGCGCTTAGCTCCAGTAATTGATCTTTGATTGATTTGGTCATAGTTTAAACACGGAAATTGATTGGAAGACGGAAGACCGAAATTTTCCCTCTACCGTGGATGGGACACAGATTTGACAGATTGAACAGATCTACACAGATTTTTTTCATTATAATGTGCTCCCTTTTTTTGTCTTACTTACGTTAACGGGTTCACGTTTAACGAAAAAAATCCGGCCTAATCCGTTCAATCCGTCAAATCTGTGTCCCATTGCGTTAGCGGGCTACTTCGGTCTTTCTCCTAAATCATTTCTTAGATTTTTTCGAAAGCTTATCCACTTTTTTATTCAGTGCAGAAATCTCATCAGACATTTTCTTCATCATCTCCATCATCTCATTATTGTTTGATTTAGAAGACGCCATCCAGGAGTCGACGTCCAGCTTTTCGCCAAACTCGTTTTTGAGTTGTGTCAACTGATCTTGAATTTGGTCCTGAAACTGAGCCACCTGTTTCTTTGGATCTTTAATGGTTTCTAGCACCATTTTCGGAGCAGAAGAAGCCATCTTTTTCCAAAGGTCAAAACTCTTGGATAGGATTCCTTTCTGTTCTTCTGGGGTTTTATCGCCCATAGCCTGTATGGTCAGCTCCGCCAGTTTACCCTGGATGAATTGTACGACTTCTTCGAATTCAGAGAATCGTTGTTCATCACCACCTTGTACGTGACGTATGTTGCCTCGCCATTGTACCTCTGGGTCGCCTGCCTCTGTCTGAAATATTTTTTGCGTAAAGCGCAATACAAATGAAGCGGTCTCGTCTTTTTTTACTGCCATGACATTTAGTTTTATGGTTCTTTGACAACTCCCGTGGTAGCGCCCAATGATAAAACAAAATCAACGTTTCCTTTGATCACTTTTGCTTTCATTTTAACATTGACCACGGGATTTGTCAAAGAACGAGTTTTATTATTACTGGATGCAATCTGGTTGCTGGATGCAAGATGCTGGATGATTTCTAACGGTGACTCCCCTTGCCGTTACATTTCCCGGCATACAAGCACAATCGCTATATTACATGTGATCCTGCATCTAGTATCCAGCATCCAAATGTAGCACTTTCTGGTTACAGACAAGTTACCGCTCTTGAAATAAATCCAGATAAGTATTCAGTGACTCTATTGATGAGTTCGGACTGGATGCTAGCTGTTGGATGTTTTTTACGTGCGCTTTGCTGCTCCTACGCCAGATCCTAAAAAAACTTCGGCAGCTAAGAAAAGCTTTCTCCGGCGGCCGTAGCCTCTGGCGAAGGACTCGGCAGCACAAGGCCGTAAAGGATATGGGTTCTCTTCTGATCGTGCGCTACAGTAAGTGTACCTTTACACAGGAGATGAATAGTACTGAAAAATTCCGTCCTCTCACAAGAGTACCAACACCTGTGCTGAGCAAAGCCAAAGTGTTCTTCGCCAGCCTCTGTCTGGTCGAAGCAACGTCCAAGGTCTACTATCCATCAATATTTCATTTTTTGAGTCATTCCATTCAGGCGTTCATAAAAGGCCAGCTGAATAATTACATTAAAATTTTAAATGGCTACTTACTTTTAAAGAATAGTGTTACTTTAGTTTTCCCGAACAAACAAATACTATTTATAACCTTTCTTTGAAGTTGTTTAGAAAGTTATTAAAAACCTGTTTCAACGAGAACACAATTATGAAATCCATCTCAGGTCTAGATGCCGCTTTTCTATACGCAGAAACCCCTACCAGTCCGATGCACATCGGATCAGTGGCCGTTATTGAAGGTTCACTTGAATTTGATACTTTTCGATCTATCATAAATTCGCGTTTGCACCATATTCCAAAATTGCGCCAACGTCTGGTTTATGTTCCTTTCAGTATTGATTACCCTTATTGGGTGGATGATCCGAATTTTGATATTGATATGCACCTTTATCATATCGCCCTGCCAAAGCCGGGCGGCTGGAAGGAGTTGCGAAAAATTGCTTCTACTATTTTTAGTAGTCCGCTTGATCAGTCACGTCCGTTATGGTCTTTTTATTTTGTGGAAGGGCTCGACAATGTTCCTCAGGTCCCAAAAGGGTCTGTAGCGGTTATCTCAAAGATACATCACGTAGCGATTGATGGCGTAGGTGGTGCAGGTATGCTCAGTTTGATTTTTGATTTTACTGATGAGCAAAAAGAAATCCCGGAACCAAAACCATACCAACCAGAACCATTGCCCAATGAACTTTCCATGATCATGAAAAGTACGATGAGCTTTGCGCAAAATCCTTTGAAGTTTCCAAAACTAGTTTCGGCGGCCTTAACCTCCTCGCTAAGAGCAGGGATGCTCACAAGAGTACAACATTCGGAATTGCCAACGGCTCCATTCTCCGCTCCACCTTCACCCCTTAATGGGATTATTTCTGCTAAGCGAAAATGGAATACCGCCATTCTTTCACTGGATCGGATCAAAGCATTAAAAGCAACAATGGGCACCACTATGAACGATGTGATGCTCACTATTTGTGCCGGTGCACTTCGAAAATATTTATTAGACAAAGATAAGCTTCCGCTAAAACCGCTGGTCGCCATGGTTCCTATTTCCACCCGAACAGAAGTGGATGAAAACAGGGATGACAATCAAATTTCCTCCATGTTGGTTCAGTTAGCCACTAACATTGACGATCCGATTGAACGCCTTGAGGTCATTCACGAAAACACGATTCGCGGCAAAACCTACCAGGGCGCTGTGGGTGCAAAATCGTTGGCCAACATGGCAGAGATGGTTCCATTCGGTGTAGCCAATCAGGCTGCCCGCTTGTACTCCCGTTACAAAATTTCGGAAATGCACAACCCTGTTTTTAACGTGACGATTACCAATGTACCTGGCCCCCAATTTCCACTTTACTTACATGGCAACAAATTATTGTCTGTCATGGGGATGGCTCCAATTATTGATGGCATGGGCTTGATTATTACCATTTTGAGTTACGATGGATTGGTCACATTGAGTCCCACTTCTGATGCGAAGACGATGCCTGACATTGATGTCTTCACCCGTTACATTCGCGAGGAAGCCAATATTTTGGAAGCCGCTATTTTAAAACATGGTAAACGCAAAAAGAAAGTAGTCAAAAAAGAAGCGGCGAAAAAAATGGAATCGGAAGCGATGTTCAATCACGTCAAGAAACATTTGAAAGCCAACGCCAAATTTATAAAACCCAATAATGGTATATTTCAATTCCATGTTACCGATGGCGACAACATAGCTGACTGGAAAATTGATCTCAACAAATCTCCCGGAAAGGTACTCCGTGGAAAAGCCAAAAAGCCTGATGCAACTTTCACCATTAGTGATGAACATTTGATGCGGGTAGCCCGCGGAAAACTGAACTTACAAACAGCCTTTATCCAGGGACGATTATCCATTGAGGGCGATACGACCCGGGCTATGAAATTAGGGACGATTCTCAGTAAAATTCCTAGTCTATCCTAGATTATAGTAAATAACTTTACCAGAGACCGAGCGCCCGTTGATGTAAAAATTCATTAACGGGCTCTTTGTATTGAGAGAAGCTTTGTGGCTTCGCGATCCAGAGTCAACTTCAGCGTATAGCTTACGAACAACGTTGTTTGAAGGAACGTCGTTCGCTACCCAGGTTCGGCTTCGGAGCCGCTTCTCCGGCGGAGTAGTCCTTTGAAGGCGTCTATGACGGTGTTGCCATTTTGGATTACTTTGTATACTTCGCTGGTGATCGGCATGTCTACGTTGTATTGTTTTGCCAGCTCCATTACTACTCCGCAGGTTTTTACGCCTTCGGCTACCATGGACATTTCTTCTATGATTTCATCGAGGGAGCGACCTTGTCCGAGCTGGAAGCCGACGTGGCGGTTTCGGCTGAGGCCAGAGATACAGGTAGCTACTAAATCGCCCATTCCTGCTAAGCCAGAAAAGGTGGCAGGTTTTCCGCCCATGGCTACTCCTAAGCGGGTTAGTTCGGCGAGGCCGCGGGTGATGACAGCGGATCGGGTGTTGTCTCCGGCACCGGCTCCGTCGCCCATTCCTGCGGCGATGGCGATGACATTTTTGAGGGCACCGCCGAGTTCGCAACCGATGACATCGTCATTAGTGTAGACTCTAAAGAGGCCGGTTCGAAAAACTTTTTGTAGGGAGATGGCGATGTTGTCGTCGACCATGGCGATGACGCTGGCTGCAGCTTGTCCGGCTAAAATTTCGCGGGCCAGATTGGGGCCGGTGAGTACGCCTGCTGGGTGACCGGGCATGACGGTTTCTATGATTTCGGTCATGCGCATTTTGGTACCGAGCTCTAGCCCTTTTGATAAACTTACGATGGGTACCCAGGGACGGATGTGGGGTTTGGCATCTTCGAGTACCTGACGAAATACTTGTGCGGGTACGCCCATTACGATCAGGTCGGCGTCTTTGACGGCTTCCTGGATGGAGGTGGTTGCTCGGAGGGATTCAGTTAGTTTTGATCCGGGCAAGTATTTTTCATTGCGGTGATGCTTGTTGATGTCATCAACGGTGGATTGACTTCTGGCCCACATGGTGGTGGGGGTGTTGGAGGCTAGTAGTGAGGCTATGGTGGTACCCCAGGAGCCTCCGCCTAGTAGGACTGCTTTTAGTTTCATGATTTGTGGTTACATATGACTTACGCCATAGGTTAGGAACTTTCGTCGTTCCGCGACTTGATGTTGTGGTTCTTGGCTATGACTGCGCCATAGCTTGTGTGTGCCCGTTGTCGCTCCGTGACGTTTTTTGTAATACTATTTTTTGGCTTTCTTTTTTGTGCTTGCTTTTGATTTTCGCTTAGTTGCCGCTTTGGGCTTTGCTTTTGTTACAGGTTTAGTTTTTGACTTTGCCTTGGTTGTTATTTTTGCTTTGACTACTGATTTAGTCTTTGGTTTTGGTTTTGGCTTTGCAAGTGTCTTTGCCTTAGCAATTGGCTTTGGTTTTGCTTTGCCTGCCACTTTTATTTTTGGTATTGATATATTTTTTTTCTTAGTGGGCTTTGTTTTTTTAGCTACAGTTTTCGGTTTTGCTACAACTTTTAGTTTTGCTTTAACTTTCGGTTTTGCTTTAGCTGTAACTTTCGACTTCACCTTCTTTGGCTTTTTCGCTACTGTCTTGGCTCTTGTTTTAGATTTTACTTTTGTTGCCTTTTTCAAATCAGCATTAAACTTTGCTTTTAGTATAGATTCACCGTTTCCTGACAAAGCCACTTGCGGTTGACCTAGTTGTTCCAAAAACAGATTGCGGACTTCGGTTACATATCTGTCCAGATCATTTACATTCCAGCCTTTGGTTAGAATGGGAGGGAGAACCTTGACTTCTACAGCGGTTGGTCGGAACAGGTTAGAGCCCCGGGGCATTACGTCGTGGGCATTTTTGATGACAATCGGAACGATGGGAACACCTGCTTGCATGGCCATATGGAAAGCGCCTTTTTTAAATGGTCCGAGTTTATAATCATAGCTGCGGGTCCCTTCCGGGAAGATGATAATGGAGGTGCCATTTTTCAAAACATTAACGGCAGGCTTCATCGCCTCTATTGCTTTCTCGCGATTTTTTCGATCGATAAAAATGACGCCGGCAGCTTGCAGCATCTGACCTATGATTGGATAATTTTGTAATTCTTTTTTGGCGATACCGGTTGCATCTTTTTGGATAAGCTTGGCAGCTAAAAACAAGTCTGCATTACTCTGATGGTTGAGAATAAAAACGGCAGGACGATGCGACCAGAGGTGTTCATTCCCTTTTACAACCAACTCAATTCCGGCAAGGGTAATCACTAAATCACCAACGGTTGACATCATGGAATTGACGCCATCTTTCCAGGATAGATTCATAGATCCTGTTGCTACACCACCTAATATTGCGGGAAATAAACTGGCAAGGGCCAACCCGGTACGCACCATATTTGAAAGGCCCGGACGATCATCCCCGTTCAAGCGACATATTGGCCAGTCGTTTTGAAAAGCGATGGCGGTCAACTTAGTATCCGGATTCATTGGGCGCGGGTGGCCTACAATTTCCAGCAAGGGTAAGTCGTCTGCTGAGTCTGTATAGAAATAGGATTTAGCTAAATCCAGATGATGCTTTTTAGCGAGTTCGCGTGCAGCGTGTGATTTCCCTTCGCCCCAACATGCCGGTTCCACAATATTTCCTGTAAACTTTCCATCTTCCACTTCCATGCGTGTACACATGACATGTTCAATCATGAGGTCACGGGCAATGGGAACTACCTGATAGGGTGTGGCGGCAGAAATTATAGCAACCGTGTGGCCTTTTGCCATGTGTGCGGCTACCATTGCGCGCGACTCCGGGTATATTTCGCTGGCCAAATGTTTTTGGTACACCTCCTCTCCAACTTGTAGAAATACTTTTTCGTCGACGCCTTTTACACCTTGTGCGCTCATAGCAGCTAAGCCGGCGAAGTTACCCTGGCCGCCTGCATATACAAGTACACCTGCGAATTGTGCAACAACTTCACGGGTCGTCATTTTGCCACTGAGCAAACGAGATTGAACAAATTCTCTGGCAGAAAATCCTTTGATTAGTGTTCGATCTAAATCGAAAAATGCCCCGATGTTGGATCCGGATTCTCCTGCGAATATTTCAGCGGTGATGCTTTCAGTTTTGGAACCGGGAACGATGTCACGTTCGATAGGAACGACAGATAATAAATCGTGTGATTTGGAAAGAGTAATACCTTGTACTAATTTGATGCGATCCGCTACATCTTTCAGCTGCTTGTTGAAGGCTTCAATCTTTTTGCGTTTTGCGTTTTTTCGGGTTGGAACAAGGTCAAGGTTTTTCGCCAGACGGATTCCATTTTGGAGGAAAGGTTTGGACACGGACTCCATTCGTTGGATGTGTCCCTGCCATTGCATCTCTTCACCGAGGTGAACACATTCATCCATAAAACTTGCTTCATCAAAAGGTCGGCCAACTCCCCAATCCAAAAGTGTATGTCCAACTACCAGATAAGCTTCTACATAAGTATTCAGGACAACTGGTGAAACGAGAATGCTTTGCTCATTTAATAAGTCCATGCTGTCTGATTTGGGATTGCTAATCGTTTGCCCCCAATTCACATCCAGGTAATTTAAGTTCTTTTCAATTTCGTCAGAGAACGCTGCTTTATCCGAATAGAAAAATTCAAATTTGAAGAGGTCGCGTAAAGACATGATCTCTGTCCAAAAAGCAAAGGTGCGATCTTCCGGATTCAGGTCTTTGATTTTGGCAAAAGCCAATTCTATAAAAGCATGATGGTACAAATGGTGCACCGACATGTTGGCGTAGTAGGTGGTGGAGAGATAGTTTTCCGGATCGATGACGTATTTTGCGTTGACGGTTTCGCCTTGTTGTTGGATTAATTTTGCTTTAAGCAAAAGGTTGATGGCCACTTGTGTGCTTTCGCCTATTGGTTTTCCGCGATCAACCAGCGCATCGGGTTTATAACTTTCGATGTACTTCATCAGTGCGGACAGGTCGCTTTCGATGGCACGTTTTGTCAAAGCATATTTACTCAGTAATGAAATACAAACCAGCGAAGTGGTGGTGACCGGCGTGACCTGATTGATCTGATGAACGAGGCTCAGCGCAAAACGGGAGACTTTGTTTTCGGTTTCTAACTTTGCGATTCCTTTTTGCACAATGTCTTCGACCAGTGGCTTTTGTGTCACGTCAAGTGGTGCTCCAAAGCGAAGTGAGATGCGACCAAATTTGTCGCCCATTTTTTGAACGTAATTCAGAAACCAGGTCAGATTTTCTGGCGTCTTCATTTTGCCTTGAGCTTCTTTGGTCATTTCTTTTACATCCGGAATCAGATCATAGACAATGGAAACCGGAATGTATTTTACTTCCTGATGTGAATCCGTTTCAGCATCCATGATATATTTCAGGATGCCCATTTTTGGCCAGACCAGTTTTCCTGTGCGAGAGCGCGTCCCTTCAATGGCCCACATGAAGTGTTCTTTTTTATCAACCTGTGTGGCTATAAAATGACGGAGCGTAGCTTTGTAAATCGAATTGTCTTTAAACGATCGGCGAATAAAAATAACACCGGTATTACGCCCCAACTCCCCTGCTCCCATAAAACTCATGTTCATGCCTGCAAAAATATGTGGCAAGGGCAATCCATGTCGTATCAAAACAATTCCCAGGACCAGCATGTCGATATAGGTCTTGTGCGTCATCACATATGCAATCGGGTGGCGACGTGCGAGTTTGGTGATTTGTTTGATTTCGGAAACGTTGACGTCAATGTTTTTTTGGTAACCTCTGGAAAGTATGTATTGAGCAACTTGTGCACCGACGACGGTTGCCATTGGTTTTTTGACGGTGTATAGTTCTTTTAGGTAGGTTGTTGCTTTTTCTACGACGGAGGTTTTCTCTTCGCCTAGTTGTTGGGCGAGTTCGGAGAGTGTTCTTTGAAATTTTGAGTCGTTTAATATGTTTTCCATGTTGGATGTTAGAAATCGCTTTTGACTTTAATAAGTTATTTGTTAGAGTAAGTACTTTGTTGTTTGCCTTATTGGCGTTAGGGCTTTTTTTGTTGCATGTTGGACTTAGTACACTGTGTACTAAATTCATTTACATTTTTGAATGCTTCTTTTTTGCGATTACTTCGCCAATTTTTCTTCAAATAGCTAAGGCTATGCTCAAAAAAATTGACTCGTACGCACAAGAAATAACCGATTCAAAATGTAAAGCAACTTAATACACCGTGTACTGAGTACACTGTCATCTAAATGCTGCCCGTTTTGAATGCTTCTTTTCGTGCTTGCTTCCTCAAAAGACAATATAGGGAATGAACTTGTAAATTTTCACCTTTTGAATGAGTGAATTGAGGAAGGCTTGTTGACCTGGGGGCCGTAAAGCTTTCTTCATAGACTTCACGAAGAGGATACTGAGTACACCGTGTACCGAGTAAATTCGACTTTTATTTTATTCGATTATTCGTAAATGTCATATGCAGTCGATTTGTATCGAAAAAGTTCATATTCTTAGGGTTTTAAACTATATTGTAAAGTAAATACACTTTTTCTTCAAATAGCTAAGTACACTGTAATTTAAGTTTCGTCCGAATTTGAATAGGTTATTTTGAAATTGATTGAGTTATAAATTTCGCGAATAGCCTTAGCTATTTAAGGAATTTCTAACGAAAAGTAATTTCAAA
>Ga0114957_1000769_pt1 | contig 39396 bp, 23 predicted proteins | sample BantaG_FD_87175 | JGI IMG/M metagenome (GOLD analysis project Ga0114957, IMG submission 87175) | Marine algal microbial communities from Bantry Bay, Ireland - BantryBay_4 metaG | ecosystem: Host-associated > Algae > Red algae > Unclassified | place: Bantry Bay, Ireland | collected 2014-11-21
AAATTATTTGGATTTTTCCGATTTTGTAATAATTTCCTAAACGATTGACCGATAGGGAATTAGTGTGGGAATTATTCAAAATCATCAAAAGGAAAAATCTAAATAATTCCGTCAAACTACTTAGACCTTCTTACTGGGAAAAAAATATTTTTTCTTGAACGCTGATAACGTTTCTAACTTATTCGGAATATATGAGGAGAGAGCTTATGATTTAAAGATGAGTGGAATACACACTACAATCATAAGCTTACTAAATATTATTCTGATTTGATTTAGATTGTTACTTGTTATCTGCGCTTAATTTTCAGATCGAAAGTGACTTGGTAAAGCCAAAAGATCAGTCTAAGTATAAAATGAAAAAAATAGGAACAGAGTAGGGGGAGAGCTGATTTATTTTGTCTAGATAGATGAAAGGAGGAACTAATGTGTATCCTTTTTACATAAATACATTAAGATAGAAATAGTATTGTACTCAACTGAAGTATTTGGTACTTGAAAAGAAAAAAAACTTAAAGAAGTTTTTTAAGCTAAAGTGTAAGATACTTTGCATTCATTCATATTTTTACATCATTCTTTAAAAGCAATTATATAAGAATAAATTCCTTTACACGACACGAACTTTTTTCAAAACATTATTAAAAACCTTCTACCCGTGAGAAATTTAAAAATAGTATTAGTCGTAGCTTTAGGAGCTGTTCTTTTTAGTTCATGTTCAAATGGATATGGATGCTTTTACAGCAATTTAAATGATCAGGAATTAGCTCCGGAAAAAACACAAACTGTGTTTCCAAAGGAGTGTATCTCACAAGATACTTACCACGCTACTGTAGCACCGTAATATTCTTGCATTCTTGATGTAAATAACTTATTATCAACGCCTTATAATAATTATTGTGACCTTTGTCGTCACTGTAAATTTAATTGGTATATCCGTTTATTCGGACTTCCCAAAACGTAAAACCATTGTCTTAACTCAAAATAAAACAATTCTCTTAAGTCAGTTTTAAGTCAAAATTGAATAAAGAACTAAATCAACAAAATATGAAAAACCCAATCGTAATTTTAATCGCACTTTGCCTTACTTTTGTAAGTACTCAATCATTCGCTCAAAACGTAACTTCTGAAGAAGTAGAATTCAAAAAAGGAGATATTGAATTAAGCGCCGGTGTTGGGTTGTTATCAACATTCAACTCGAAAAGTACAACAACCAAAGTACTGCCTGTAAATTTCATGTTGAATTACCGAATCAATCAGAACGTATCAATAGGTGGATACCTGGCTTACTCTTCTACCGAATGGAAGCCACAGCCAACAGCTGATGAAGTGCCTAAGGAATATCTGATAAATAATTTCTACGTAGCGGGTCTTCGCGCAGAAGGTCACTTCAATAAAGATCGCATTGATTTTTATGGTGGTGCTATGTTAGGTGTTACCAAATCCAACATCGACACGAATATTTTACCTACTGACCCTCAACCCGAAAATGTTCAAATCGATTTTGATCCTAAGTCTAAGTTTACATACTCTGGTTACCTCGGATTGAAATATATGATGACCAAGCACTTCGGTGTTTACGGTGAAATCGGATATGGTGCATCACTAGTATCAGTAGGTATCACTTCAAAATTCTAAGGACTCGTTCTAAAGAACTGTAAAAATAAAACTGCGCTCCAGATTTTTCGGAGCGTCCAGTCAAAATAAAGTTTTGGTTTGATGAACCTCGGCGATCTCCAATTGCCGGGGTTCTTCTTTTTAAATCAAAGTCGAAATCAAAGTCAAAGTCATAGCGTCCTCTCAATCGCGCTCCATTCGCATACACCTAATTCAGTTCGTTTACAGCCCCACTGTAGATACGAATCCCCACTATCCCAGCGCGCCGCGCCAGTACACGCTAAAGGGCCATAAAAAAAACAACCTGTTATTAAATCCTTAATTATAATTTTTCCCATAATGAAAATGCTTTTTTCAAAAAAATAATAATTACATTTACAACTCTTAGAGAATGTAATTAAATAAGTTGGGCCAAGAAGCGTAGTAATTTTTGGGTTCCTTAGACGAAAAAAGGTCAAGCTGCTTGGTCTAAATTATTTTATTACCTTTTCTTAAAGAACATCCAAAAAGACAGTCCAGTAGTTTAGCCTCCCTCCTGATTGTCTATATTAAAAATTTAACACCCATGAATTCCAATAAATACTTGCTATTTATAGCGACGTTTATTGCAATTCATTCTGTATTCAAATGTCTGTATGGTTTACTCCATACGGGTTGCTGTTGCAGCACAATGACTAATCCCTCTTTTTTCCGAACAATATCACTCTGATTGCAATTCAGTGTGCACTGATCAAAACTTACCACACAATTGATTAGAACTTCTTGAGCGCCTTTGGGCTCTCAAGCGCACTGGAACTCCATGCCTTTTACTAGCGCCTTTTTGGGCTGGTACAGGTACGGTTATTATGAAACAAATTTGGTAAACAATTCCAATTCCGATGACTTTAAAAAGCAAGCTGCTGAGCTTTGTGACACTCCTATTGTGTTGTTCATTCGCTCAGGCAAAAACCGTTTTAAACACTTGTCCGGTTGCCACCGACACACTACACTGTACCAGCCTCCCACTACGCTACGGATTTGAAACAACGATGGATGATCAGCTAATTAATCTTTGCGATTTAGCTGTCCAGGAAACCTATGTCCTGTACCTCAATAAACACAACACCAACCTAACCTGCCTGGCGGATATGCTCGTCAACAGTAATCAGGCAATAGAGGTTGTAGCTGATGCAAACAATGTGTTAAGCTTTAAACCATTAGGCGAATGCGTCGACCTGCACTTATCTGTCAGTCCCTGTGATGCGCCACTACCTTTGTTTTTGTCCATACACTGTACGTCCTGTTTTGACAAAAATGACGATTCGGAAATGTCAGTAAACTCAATGACTACAGTAACCAGTATCGTGACGGATGAGGATTACACAGAAACCGAACTTGTCGAAGATGTTTTTGTAAACGGTGACTGTTTTGATGTCATTGAAAACAGTATCGAATTTATAGGTGATGAACGTGCTAAAGGTTATTTCTCAAACGGCGTATCATCCATCAACATAGAAGATGGAGTGGTCTTGTCAACCGGAAGAGTGGTCACCATTCCCGGTCCCAACGATAATTACAATAGCGCAACCGCACTTTATGGAGCAGCCAATGATCAGGACCTGGAAGATCTGTTATCCTCCAATTCAAATCTATACGACCTGACCGCACTTGAATTCGAATTTACGCCAACCACCGATATGGTGTCCTTCGAATTCGTTTTTGCTTCTGATGAATATTGCGAATATGTCAACAGTACCTTCAACGATGTCTTCGGATTTTTTATCAGCGGACCTGGTATCAATGGCCCTTTTAGCAACAATGCTGAAAACATTGCATTGGTCCCCGGTAGTAATGATTACATTGCTATCAACACGGTCAACTATCTCGACAATACAAACTACTATATTAATAATGTACCCGTTTGGCAATACAATTCCATGCCCACAAGTCTTGACTGTGACGGACAGGCTCAGATAGAAGGAGCGGCAACTCAATTCATAGAATTTGATGGTTTCACTTCAGCGCTTACTGCGCAAATTGCATTACAAGCCTGTGAAACATACCACATAAAATTGGCGATTGCTGATGTAGGTGATGCTTACTACGACTCAGCCGTATTTTTAAAAGCCAATAGTTTTGATGCAGGTGGAAATGCAAACGCCGGGGTCATTACAGTTGATGGAAATGCATCCAATACCATCTATGAAGCCTGCAATGACGGAGGCTTTATTTTTACACGCGCAGATGATGATTTAGCTGCGCCACTTATAGTAAATTTTAGTTTATCACCTTTAAGTACGGCCACCCCGGGAGTTGACTTCGAACTTTTACCAACTTCCATTACGATTCCTGCCGGTGATTCTGTTTATTTTCTTCCGGTGAATGTTGTCATGGATTTGATCGTTGAAGGCAACGAGACGATTATTTTAGATCTGGAGTCTTCCTGTTCCTGCGAGATGCCTTTCATTGAAATGCAACTGGCAGATTTGATCCCATTGGAAGTACTCCTTTCAGGCGACACCCTATGCAACGCAGCTACGGTCACCCTTGCACCGGAAGTGATGGGAGGTTTGTTAGGGGCTGGCTATTCGTACTTGTGGGAAACTGGTGAAACGACCCCAACTATTTCCGTTTCACCAACTGTTTCAACCACTTACGCGCTCACCGTTACTGACTTTTGTGGAAACGTATCGGAGAATGAGGCGGAAGTTATTATCACTCAATTACCTACAGCTCTAATCAGCGGCTATGAGCAGATTTGTCCGGGCAATACAGATGTCTTTTTGCAAATCGACTTTACCGGTGAAGGTCCCTGGGATGTTGTTTACACCATTGATAATACTGCACCTATCAGTATTACTAACATCATTGACAATCCTTTTTTGGTACAAACCAATATACCTGGGACCTACTTGCTGTCTGCTGTTTCCACAAACGGTTGTGAAGGTAGCGTGCAGGGAGCAGGTACCGTGACGGAGGTAGTTTTGGATCTTGAGATGATGGCAAATCCGGTTTTTTGTCCGCAATGGGATGATGGTTCTATTGAAGTGACTGCCACTGGTGGCTTCGGACCTTATACCTATGTTTGGAGTGATCCTAACCTTAGCGGAAATAATCCAACCAATCTCGCTATTGGAAACTATTCAGTAACAGTGAGTGATGTTTTTGGTTGTACAACGGAAGGTGCAATCGCCATTGAAATGGATCAGGATATCCCTCAAGTGGAAGCCGGAATTGATGAAATATTAACCTGTGTCATCACAACCTTAAACCTAAATGCTATCGGCTCTATCGGTACCAACTACGACTATCTTTGGTCAACCGCTGATGGAAATATTTTGGCTGGAGCCAATACCTTAAACCCTCAAATCGATGAAGATGGGAATTATTTGTTAGAAATAACCAACAACCTGACAGGCTGTGTGCTTTCTGACCAGGTGTCCGTGACTTACGATACCGTATCACCGATTCCATTTGTCAATATTGTTGGACCTGCCACCCTGGATTGTATTTCCTCTGCGACAGTACTGGATGGTACCGGTTCACAACCCGCAGGTCAGTTGACGTATGAATGGACAACAGCAGATGGAAACATAAGCCCCGGAGACGAATTGTTACCACAAGCCGAAGTAACTGCGGCCGGCAATTATTTTTTAGAAGTAACCAATGAAAGCAATGGCTGTAGCCAGATGACCTCAATTACCATCGACCAGGAAACAGAGCTTCCTGTCGTAAATATTATAACCCCAAATCCACTTACCTGTATTCAAACACAAGTGAGTCTCAACGCTGGTGGCTCGTCCACTGGCGCTGATTTTTCTTATCAGTGGTCAACCGCTGATGGAAATATTATTGCTGGTGCAAATACACTTTTTGCCGACGTCGATGAGCCGGGTACCTATACCATAGTTTGTTTCAATACAGCAAATAATTGTGAGCAATCTGCCAGTGCCATAGTGGAGCAGGACATTGAGGAGCCGGTTGCTGACGCAGGTATAACACCTGAGGCCCTAGATTGCAATACAGCTTCTGTACTTCTTGATGGAATGGCTTCTAGCGAAGGAGTAGGTTTTACTTATGAGTGGACAACAGTTGATGGGAATATCGACTCCGGGGATAATTCGATGATGCCGCTTGTTGATGCTGGTGGAACTTATGTTTTGATGGTGACTAACCTTGAAAATGGTTGCACGGCAGAGGATGATGTGATGGTAATCGAGAATGGTTCTTCGCCCTACGACATTGAGTTTTCGGTTACGCCACCACTTTGTTACAATGAGCCTGGCAGTATTGCTGCTACGGCAGTTTTGGGCGGGGAGGGGCCGTATTTGTTTTCACCGGATGAAGGTGATAACTTCTTTGCAGACACCTTGTTTTGGAACCTCGATCCCGGGGCTTATAGTATAGTTGTTCAGGATGCAAATGGCTGTGAATATGAGGAGCTGGTTGCGCTGCCAAATGCGAGTCAGGTAATGGTAGATCTTGCGCCGGATGTTACTATTAATTTGGGTGATAGCTATGCGCTGGATGCCCGGGCTAATATTCCTCCGTCATCAATTGATACGGTTATTTGGTCGCAGATAAATTACCTGTCCTGCCTTGATTGTATGAATCCTGAGGCGATGCCATTTGAGACGACTCAGTTTGGAGTTACTTTGATTGACAAGAACGGCTGTGTAGCCGAAAATCAGGTTTTGGTGCGCGTTGATAAATCCAGAAATGTGTTTATCCCCTCGGCCTTTTCACCAAATGGAGATGGCGCCAATGATCGCTTTATGATTTTTGCCCGCTCAGAAAGTATCAAAGAAATCAAACGCTTTGAATTGTTTGGTCGCTGGGGCGAAAAAGTATTTCAAATGGATGCCTTTCCGCCTAATGATCCTGCCTTTGGATGGGATGGAAAGTTAAAGGGCAAAGACCTCGGTACAGGTGTGTTTGTATACTACGCTGAGATAGAATTTATTGATGGATATAAGGAAATTTATAAAGGGGATTTTACGCTTTTGAGATAGGGGGAGCCTGGAAGTTTGGAAGCGGGCAGCTTTACGCGATCGTGCTTGTATGCCGAAGTAATACGAAGGCATGGGCTCCGCATTAAACGAGCACTTCCCACTCCCAACTAACTACATTGAATTTTAAAAAGTGCAAGTTCAATTGCAAATCTTGCCTGGCTGCCAAGACAGGCTCAAATACCCGCTATCGTAAGCAACACTGAACAAGTTACCTCCCGCTTTGATAAAAGTACAGATTATGCTGTTAATATTTGATTCAGTGGCTTTTTTTGAGGAGTTACATGTAACTTTAATTGTCAACAAAGAGTAAATGATATAGAGAAGTTGTTTAAACTTATTTCCTATGGCTGCACGTCAGTCATTGATCCCGTGGATCTTCAGCTATTTTGCTTCCCGTAGCCAGATCCTCCGCTAGATCCTCCGCCAGATCCTCCGCCAGATCCTACGCCAAGGCTTCGGCACCTGAGAAAGGCTTCGGCTCCTAAGAAAAGCATCGGCGGCACGCAGATGGCTACGAAAAGTAAAATAGCCTGTCCCGTCGAATGGCGGGAAGCTTCGCCCACCACATCAAGCTCGTCTGGCCAGCCGGACAGGCACTTACGTTCGCTTTTAGGCGATAACTTTAAGCAGCTTCAGCGTTTTAAAAATCGATTAATGTATTTCTGATGATAAAATATATATCTCTTACTTTATTCTTATTAGGTTTTTTTGAGACATCGGCTCAATATGAGAAGATTGATAGTCTGCAATTTTTATTGATAGAAACTAGCCTAGACACCCTTAAGATTGATGTTTATAGAGAACTTTCCGAAGCATACAAACATGTTAATACCGATACCAGTTTTCAATACGCTGAGCTTTCGTATGACCTTGCAAAAAAATATAATTATACAAAGCGAGAGGCCTTAGCCCTGATTTTAATGGGATTCTTGCATTACGAGCAGGGAAATCATGTTGCGGCCAAGGAAAACTTCACCCAAAGTCTTGACGTCAGTAAAGCGCTTAAAGATACGTCACTCATGGCCAGAGTTAGCAATGGTTTGGGGCTTGTTCATTGGAGATTATCGGAAGATATAGAGGCGCTTCATAATTTTCAGAGAGCATATGATTGGGCTCAAATTAGCAAGAATTCTCATATATATACATCTGCAGTCGGCAATATTGGTTTGATTAATTGCGATTTAGGACGGCTAGAAGAAGGCATAAAATATTTTGAGCAATCGGTTGCCTTATTCCAGGAAAATAACAACAAACATGGAGAGGCCATTAGTACAATGAATATAGCCTGGTCTTATCAGAGAATGGAAAAATATGATTTAGCTTTAGAACTGTATCAAAAAACAATAGATATGATTACTGTTGATGAGAATCCTCTATTGATTGCTCAGATTTATGTTAATATTACCATTCTTTTAGGTGCGCAAGACAAGAGCGATGAAGCCCTCCTATTCTCAGATAAAGCTATAGCTATTTGTAATAAATTTGGGTTCAGTGACATGATGTTGAGTGCTCTAGGGGTAAAAACAGAAGCATTAACAGGAGTTGGTCGAAATATGGAAGCTGTAGCTATTGCAAAAGAGGGTATCGAACAAGCAAAACTAGTGGGTTTAGAAAATTTACTTCCTGATTTTTATGAAGAAATAGCAAAAGCCTATAAAGCGGAAGGAAATGCCAATGAAGCGTTTGATTGGTTACAGAAATATGCAAGCATGAAGGACAGTTTGTTTGAAAAGAATAGCCAAAAGGAGATAGCCCAACTTGAAATCAGTTTTCAAAGCAAGCAAAAAGACATAGAAAACGATTTATTGAAAAAAGAGAAAGAAAGCCAGGGTCTAGTGATTCAGCAACGTACCCGAATAGCGATGGGGGTGGGGTTGACTATGGTATTGCTAGGCATTATTGCTTTTCAATTGTATATCGCAAGGCGAAAGACAAAACGGATGAATTCAAAATTGGAAGACAAGGTAATGAGCAGAACGAAGGAGCTTGAAGAAATGAACAAACGGCTTTTACTATCCAACGATGAACTGCAGCGTTTCGCTTTTATCGCTTCCCATGATCTAAAAGAACCTTTGCGAAACATAGGTGGTTTTATTACCCTTATTAAAAGGCGAATTGAACAAAAACATTATGAATCTTTAGACGAATACATTCAATTTGTTGAAAAAAGCAACCTGCAAATGGTTGAATTGGTTGAAACGATTTTGGAATATTCCAAGGTGGACTTTATGTCAACAGAAACCAACCAATACACCGATGTCCAGAAAGAAATACTTAAAGTCTGTGAATTGTTGGCAGAGTCATTTTCGCGAAGGAATGTTCAACTTTTTGTAGATGATATTCCAAATGTTCAATGTAACCCTTCTGTGATTAAAACGGTATTGAAAAACCTGATTGAGAATGCTTTGAAATACAATAAAAGCGAGTCTCCAGTCATTCGTATTTCTTCCAATAATGAAGGAGGCAGATTCAATTTAATCGTCTCCGACAACGGAATAGGAATAGCTCCAAAGCACCATCAAAAAGTATTCGATATGTTTGTTCGATTGAATAAGCGTGAGGAGTATAGCGGATCAGGTATGGGACTTGCTTTTTGCAAAAAGATATTAATGAACAATGGAGGCTCTATTTCTATTGAAAGTGAAGAAGGAAAAGGGAGCAAATTTAAGGTGACTTTGCCCATTTTTGAAGATGGAACACCATTGCCAAAGCAGTTAGACTTAGACCGACAATTGCAATAATAAACGCAATGGCTTACAATTTAAGTTTCGCCCGAATTTGAATCGATTATTTTGGAATTAATGGAAAAGAAGTTGTTTAAACAACTTCCATATAAAAACTACAAATTCAAGTACCAAAATAAGCCCGATAAATCTTAGCCCGCGGCGCAAAGCCCAAATAAATAGCCGGATACATCAAAGCTGTCATCACCACATTGCCAGCCTTAAAAGTAATATCATCCACAATCAGCGAATGCGTCTCATCAATTTTCTGAACAATATGCTTGTGTCGCCAATAAGATAATGGGAAAGGAAGGGTAGAACCCTCGTCAATAAAATAAGCTTCGTTTTCATCACAGCCGTCAGCCGTAATCAAACTTATCCACTCCGCCTTTATTGGTTTGACAAAGCGAATGTGCACCCGATCGCCTTTTTTAGAACCTGTAAATGCTAGAATTTCCATCTCACCCTGAGGGGGCTTAAGGGCTTCAAATAGGTCGCGGTCAAAGCGCTCCATGACGTCTTTGTAATTGCCTTTTACTTTTGTTTTGAAAACGATGTTCATATTTGTTTATTGGTTGGTTGTCACTAACCACTTAGTGAATCATGATTGGATGTTAGCTGTTGGATGTTTCTTCGACCAGCCAGCGGCTGGCGAAGGAGGTTAGTACTATCAGGAAAGAAAAGAATTTTAGGTACTTTCATCTTTCGTACAGCACACACCTGCCAGGGTTCACCATGTAGATGAGAACTAACATCCTTTACGGACCGCGCGTGCCGCCGAAGCCTTTCTCAGGATCTAGAGAAGGAGCAGCAAAGCGCTCGCAAAAAGCACCTAACATCCATCCATATTTCATCAAATTGAGATACGGAATAGTTATCAAACCATTAAACAAGAATTAGCAAGAATAGTTGAGTAGTTAGCCAATACGGATGCTTTGACAAAAAATAAAAGTCAAAGTAACACTACATCACGGAGCCTCGCGAAAGATGGCAACTTTAACTTTGACTTCGATTTCAAGGTTACTTCCTAGCCACCATAGAGCAGCTCTTCCCCTCAGCGTCCACGCCAAATAGCGTCAGATTACCCCTGTCAATCGCATAATTAAATCTGACAGCCTCTTCATGGGTTGTGATCGTAACCACACCATTGTTGTCCTCTATAGTATAGGTCCCTGTATTAGCATCCGGACTATTTCCAACAGTAGTAGTGTAAATAACGATCTTACCTTCTGCGTTTTGATACGTCCCAAAATCAACTGCCAGATCTTCAAAAGCAACGCCGATTAATTCATCGCCATTTATTTTGTAAGAAGAAACGTCCCAGGTACCCTCAATGGTATTTGGAGCCGTATTTTCTTTAGTACAACTGCTTAGTAACGTGAGAATCGATAGGGAAAGGAAAGCAAATGATAGTAGATTTTTTTTCATGGAATAAACGATTATATGAAGCTGATAAACCAACTTCTACTAGTAAAATTAAATGACATATTAGTTAAGAGCGAGATGTAGTAGTGTTTGGAGGTTGAAAGGAGGGGAGGGGAATCGCAGCTCTTTATAGGCGGCAATGATGGTGCCAATTGATTGAGACCGCTGCGCGCATTGTCAATCAGATTTAAGCCTTGTGCTTGCGCCTTTAGCTCTAGCAAAAAGCCAATAGTTAGTTTGCTGTTTAGCTTAGCTAAAAGTGCCTGAACGGTCATCAGGTCTAAACCTCGTACAAGCTGCCCACTAAAAGACATTTCTTACCAAACCATCTCCCGCTGCTCCACCTCCAACAGGCCAAAGACTAATCCTTTGCTGTGGACTTGTGTAACACGCACCTGATGTTGCACACAGGATGGATCATAAGCCACCTTGCAACATCCGGGTTTCCGTGCATTTGCAACCAACACAGAAGTCGGCTCATTAAGTTCGATAAAACCCACCTCTTACAAACTCGTTACCCACTATATTTGGTCAGCAGCCCATAAGCACCCTCAGGAAAAGCCACCAAAAATAAAATCCAGAATATTTTTAAGATTACTATCATTCAAACTAACCTTTTGATGGTAGATCGCTATCTTTAGGAATAATAATATGGAATCATTCATAGGTAAAGCACCTGAAAAATGAACATCAGGAAGGTTTTTACCCGGATTTTTCGTAAATTAAGTAGTCAGGAAACTTACCTGCACTTGAGTTTTTAAATCAATCGGTTCGAAGGAGTCACACCTAATAGGTTATACACTCAAATCAAAGTCAAGGTCAAAGTGATACACGATCGCGGGAAGACTTTGACTTCGACTTCGACTGAACAAGCCTCCTGGCTTAAAACTATCAATCAATCATGAAGAGCACAACCCGTTTTTTTCTTCTGTCAGGAATCTTATTTTTGCTGACAGGCACTCAGTTATTTGCAGGTAACACACCTTGCACGGCTACCTCTATTCCTGGAAACATGACCAATTTTCAAACCTTTACCAACTCAGGTAATGGTAACTCAGGCGTGCCTAATCCTGGTTGCGGAATCAACCAACCCGGGCCGGACTTTTGGTTCGAAGTTGTAGCCAATGGCGGAGGAAATTTGTATATTGTTACCCTTGCCGGAACAATGACGAACGCAGCCATGGCCATTTACGAAGGTCCTTCATGTTCTGAACTTACCCAGATCGCCTGTCTCGAAGATGACCTGTGTAATAATAGTGAAATGCCGATCACCAATTTAACGGACCTGAATCCCGGTCAAACATACTATCTCCGCATATGGCCGGAGATCGGAGCAAATGGCGATTTTCAAATCCGCGTTTCAGATGGCCCGATATCGCCTCCCTTTTATACCCTGAACGGAACAGCACAATATGACGTAAATGGCTGCATTCAGTTGACTGCTGCACAAAACACACAACTAGGTTGTGCCTGGGCACCTGACCTGGCTGACTTCTCACAACCATTCACCAAAACGGTCACCATGTATTTCGGTACCAATGATGCAGGTGCCGATGGTATTTGTATGGTGTTCCAAAACAATGGTGCCGGTTCTGCTTCTTGCGGACAGGGTGGAGAATTTATCGGAGCCGGACCAACTATGACCAACTCCTTCATCATCGAAATTGATACCTACCAAAATGGAAGTCAGGGAGACCCCGGACAGGACCACATAGCGGTCAACGTCAATGGAAATATGGGCGCTCCCATCTCCGGACCAAATATTTTAGGAAATATTGAAAACGGACAAGAATATGTAGTCACCTTCACATGGGATCCCGCCACTAACTTTTACGAAGTTTATTTCAATGGCAATCTCGAACTGTCTGGTACCTATGATATTGTCGCCAACTGCTTCGGCGGAGCCACTTCTGCTTATTGTGGATTTACTTCCTCAACGGGTGGTGCCAACAACCTACATTACGTTTGCCCGGGAGGAGGGTTTTATCCTGCGGGTGCACTCGATTCTGTCGAAGTTGTTATCTGTGAAGGCGACTCCTATTTTGCAGGTGGCGCCAATCAAACTACTTCAGGAATCTATACCGATATGCTGGCTGCTTATACTGGTTGTGATAGTCTTGTTATCACAGACTTATTGGTTATTCAAGCGAATGCAATAGTTGCCGCTCCTGCGATGATTGATTGTAATGATCCCAACTCTTGCGTTACACTGGACGGATCATTTTCTACAATGGGCCCTGATGTAACTTTTGAATGGATGGCCTCTGGCGGCGGAGTCATTCAAAGTGGGGCGAATACGCTGAATCCAATTGTTTGTATCGACGGTACTTATACGCTTACCGTTTCCAATACAGTTGACGGTATACTTTGTACGGATATGGAGTCAGTGATCGTGGAGACAAATGACGCTATTCCACCATTGCCAACAGTAGACGGACCTCAATTAATTTGTTTTGGCGATCTTTCTTTTTATGAAATTAATCCCAATCCTGCTTATACTGATATTGTGTGGTTCGAACCCGCTGGAGGTGAAATCATTGGAGGTCAAGGTACCGAAGTAGTGACCATTCAGTGGAATAGTTCATTTGTCGGAGAAGTTTGTGTGGAGGTGTTCAACCAATGTGGTATCAGCGAATCGGATTGTTTACTAATCGATTCACAAACAGCACCTGATGCTCCCGTTCTGGATGGCGTAGATGTAATTTGTGGAAACAGTTTTCAAGATTATTTCGCTCAGCAAAACGATCCCAACGTAGACATTTTTGAATGGACCGTTCCTGCCGATGCTGCTATCTTGGTGGGCCAAAATACACCAGATATTACAGTAGACTGGACGGGCTCAGCAGGTGGTGATGTTTGTGTGCTGGTGTACAATGCCTGTGAAGCTAGCCCAACAGCGTGCCTAACCGTAACGATTGGTCTGGCTGATACCACTTATATAAACATACCAACTTGCGATCCCAATGAAGTAGGCGATACCGAAACCTTGTTCACTGGATATCAAGGCTGTGATTCACTGCTAATCGAATCGGTTTATCTCAACCCAAGTCAGGAAACTAATTTGACGGCAACTTCCTGTGACCCTGGAGAAGTTGGCGAAGGAACCGAGGTTTTTATGACCTGGCAAGGTTGTGATTCAACGGTCATCACTACCACCACTCTTGTGGACGAGGATCTCACCAATCTAACGACTTATTCTTGTGATCCAAATGAGGTCGGTGTTGTTGATGTTGTGTTTGTAAATCAAGGTGGTTGTGATTCGTTGGTAATTACCACAACGGAATTGCTGCCAAGTCAAACGACTAATCTGACCGCTTTCTCCTGTGATCCAAGCGAAGTAGGCGTTTCCGACGAATTGCTGATGACTTTTCAGGGTTGTGATTCATTGGTAGTTACCACAACAGAACTATTGCCAGGTGTTACAACGAACCTGACCGCCTATTCCTGCGATCCCAATGAAGTAGGTGTGTCCAATGACTTACTCATGACTTTCCAAGGTTGTGATTCTTTGGTGGTCACAACGACGGAATTGTTACCGGATCAAACAACGAACCTAACCGCCTATTCCTGTGATCCAAATGAAGTGGGTGTTTCCAACGAATTACTCATGACTTTTCAAGGTTGTGATTCTTTGGTGGTCACCACAACAGAATTGTTGCCCTCCGTTACCACAAATGTGGATGCCTATTCCTGTGACCCCGGAGACGTCGGTGTTTCCAACCAATTATTAATGACCTATCAAGGTTGCGATAGTTTAGTTGTAACGACAACGGCACTACTTCCCAATCAAACCACTAATCTAACGGCGTCCTCTTGCGATCCTGATGATGTTGGCGTTACCAATGAACTACTGATGACCTATCAGGGCTGTGATTCATTGGTGATTACAACGACTGCTTTATTGCCTGATCAAACCACCAGTGTTACGGCCTATTCCTGCGATCCTAATGAGGTCGGTGAGACAGAGGTATTGCTTTTGACCTTTCAGGGTTGCGACAGTTTGGTCGTTACAAACACTGAATTATTAGCTAGCCAATCCACGAATGTAACTGCTTATTCCTGCGACCCTGACGATGTTGGTATTGTAAATGAAACGCTATCAACTTACCAGGGATGTGATTCTCTGGTGATAACCACCACCGAATTGTTAGCAGATCAAACCACCAATGTGGATGCCTATTCCTGTGATCCCGATGAGGTAGGTGTGGCCAATGAAACGCTGACCACTTATCAGGGCTGCGACTCTTTAGTAATTACAACAACTTCCTTACTGCCAAGTCAAAGCACCGATGTGTCTAACTCCTCCTGTGATCCGGATAATGAAGGGGTTGTCACCGAAATATTTATGACCTGGCAAGGTTGTGATTCTACCGTTACCACCACGACTACTTTTTCTACCAGTGATATTATGAATGTATTTTTTACAGATTGTGATCCATCTGAAGTTGGTGTGGATTCGACCTTTTTTGTTAACCAGTTGGGTTGCGATAGTATCGTCATTGCCACCACGACCTTGTTGCAGAGTGACACCGTGGATCTGGTTGATACTTCTTGTGATCCAAACGACGTTGGCATTAGTACGGTCTTATTTGAGAATCAGAATGGTTGTGATAGCTTGGTTATTACCAATACGATATTGGTCTCAGGTGACACCACCAATGTGCCACTCACCAGTTGCGACCCTAATGATGTTGGGGTAACAACTACACTATTGGTGAATCAAAATGGTTGCGACAGTTTGGTGATTACCAATACGACTTTGCTATTGGGAGATACCACCCATTTGACAGATACTTCCTGTGATATGGATGATGTTGGTGTTTTCTCTGATTTATTGTCAAATCAAAACGGTTGCGATAGTTTGGTCATCACCACGATTACATTTTCCGAAAGTGATACCACAGAATTGACCTTATATAGTTGTGATCCAAATGAGACGGGCATTTCTATGGAAACATTGGTGAATGGTATTGGTTGCGATAGTATCGTCATTACCACCACCGATTTACTGGACAGTGAAAGCACTGATGTGTTTGGAACTTCCTGTGATATCACGCAAGTGGGTGTTAGTACCGATGTTTTGATGACTTATCAGGGATGTGATAGTTTAGTGATTACTACTATTACATTTTCAGATAGCGACACTACCAACCTGACTGCTACCAGTTGTGATGTGCTGGAAGTAGGTGTTTCAGTGGCGGCTTTTGTCAATCAGTTGGGTTGTGATAGCATTGTTATTACTACCACAAGTTTGTTGCCAGCGGTCACCACCGAAGTTGCTACTACTTCCTGCGATCCGAATGATGTAGGTGTGAGCAATCAATTGTTGATGACCTTTCAAGGCTGTGATTCACTGGTGATTACTACGACGAGCTATTCAGAAAGTGATACCATTAATGTGCCACTGACAAGTTGTGATCCGAATGATGTGGGTGTTGTCACAAACGCCTTTGTTAATCAGCTGGGTTGTGATTCATTTGTCATTGAAACCACGACTTTGCTGGACAGTGATTTGACGGAGTTGATGACGACCTCTTGTGATATGAATGATGTTGGGGTAGTTACCGATTTGCTGACCAATCAGTTTGGTTGTGATAGTTTGGTTACCACCACCACTATATTTTCCGAAAGTGATACCACTAATATTCCGCTGACAAGTTGTGACCCTGCGGAGGTTGGAATAGCAGTCAATACGTTTGTGAATCAAGGCGGTTGTGATTCGATTGTCATCGAAACTACGACGTTCCTTCTAAGTGACACGACCAATGTTTCCGGAACCTCTTGCAATCAGAATGATGTAGGGGTTTCTGAAAACTTACTGTTGAATGTAGACGGCTGTGATAGTTTAGTGATTACCACGATTACGTTTTCCGAAAGTGATACTACTAATATTCCCCTGGCTAGTTGTGACCCTGCGGATATTGGGATAGTGACGACTATTTTTGTCAATCAATTTGGATGTGATTCAATGGTCATTGAAACAACTGCTTTAATACTCAGCGATACGACTGAGTTGTTTGAAACTTCCTGTGATCCGGATGAGGTAGGAATATTCTCTGATTTGTTGACCAATCAAGGTGGTTGTGATAGTTTGGTTATTACCGAAATTGCTTTGGTGGAAAGCGACATTACCAATCTGACTGCCGAGTCTTGTGATCCGAATGATGTGGGAGCGGTCACTGTCTTTTTAACGAATGAAAATGGCTGTGATTCCGTAGTGATTACGACTACTTCTTTATTGGAATCCGATGTGGTCAATATAACGCTGACTTCCTGTAATCCGGATGATGTTGGTGTAGAAGAAGCTTTGTTGGTAAATGAAGATGGCTGTGATTCATTGGTGATTACGACCACCGAATTTTCACCGGATAGTGATATGACGGATGTTGCCTTGACGAGTTGTGATCCGGTAGATGTTGGTGTGGAGGTCTTTACTTATTTGAATCAGTTTGGTTGTGATTCTATTGTGACTGAAACGACGAGTTTGTTGCCATCGGATACGGTGAGTACAGTTGCGTCGAGTTGTGATCCGGATGATGTGGGGACTTCTTTTGACTTGTTGGTGAATCAGTTTGGTTGCGATAGTTTGGTGATTACGAATACGAGTTTGTTGCCCTTGGATAGTTGTTCGATAGAAGCATCTGTTGTGGGAAGTACAATACCTTGTGGCGATTCAGAAGGTTCTATAACATTGAATGTTGATTTGGGACTAGCGCCTTATGCGTATCAGTGGGAGGGAACGGGAACCCTGCCATTAGGAAGCGGAACGATTGATCAGGCTGATTTAGACGAGATTATTAGCGGTTTGCCAGCAGGCAATTATTCTGTCACCATTACTTCTAACAATGGATTTGACATGGTGCTCACTACCACGATTGATCAAGCAGAAGTTGCAGAAGTAGATATCGCTGTGCTTTCTGATTACAATGGATATGGCTTGACTTGCAGTGATGCGATTGATGGGTCAGCTGAGGTGCTTATTGTCAGTGGGGGAGTAGCGCCTTTTACCTATGAGTGGTCGAGTGGAAGTAACACTGCTGTGGCGGATGGGATTAGTGGTCAGGTGCAATTCGTAACGGTGACGGATGCCTCTGGTTGTGTGTCTTTTGATTCGGTGATGTTGACGAGTCCGCCACCGCTTGTCATGGAAATTGAAACGACTGATGTCAGTTGTTTTGGTGACAGTGATGGGGTCATTGAAGTTACGGCAACGACTGGTGGAGCCCTACCATATTCTTATTCTTTAGCAGGTGCCGAATTTGATAACCTCGACTTCTTCGCATTCGTCGAAGCGGGAGATTATGAAATAGATGTTGAAGATGCTAATGGCTGTACGGCTACCGCCACCGTTACGGTTGGTACGCCCGATGAGTTGACCGTAGATCTGGGTGAAGACCAACGTATAAATCTGGGAGCGTCAACAAATATTGTAGCCATAACCAGTATTTCGTCTGGTTACCTGGACACCATTATATGGAGTAGTCTTGATGCACTGTCTTGTGAAAATTGTGTGTTGCAGGAGATCACGCCTTCTGATGGATCGACTTATTCGGTGTACATAGTTGATGCCGATGGTTGTGTTGCGGAAGATGAAATATACATTCAGGTTTTAAAAAACCGCGGTGTTTATATTCCAAATGCCTTCAGTCCAAATGGCGATGATCTAAATGATAGGTTGACCGTTTTTGGAGGAGATCAGGTAAAGGAAATCACGAACTTCCAGGTGTATAGTCGCTGGGGTGAAGTGGTGTTTGAAGCGGCGAACTTTTTGCCAAATGAGTTGGAAGAAGGCTGGGATGGTAATTTTGCTGGCGAGCCGATGAATACTGGTGTGTTTGTTTATTGGGCGGAGGTGGAGTTTATTGATGGGTTTAAGATTATGGTGCAGGGGGATTTTACTTTGTTTCGGTAGGGTGGGGTGCACTCGACTGCGATGGGACACAGATTTTCGCAGATTGAAGGGGCTTAGGACGGATTTTTTTTAAGGATAATGCGTTTAAAAAATCGGTAAGCACTTTTCGCAAAGCAAAGGGATTGCCGAGCTGAGATAATAGTAATCGTCTCAGCACCTCTACGTTAAAACCACAATAAAGGGCTCACCATCCTACGAAAAAAATCCGTCCAAATCCGTTCAATCCGTTCAATCCGTGTCCCATCCACGTCAGAAGGCAAATCAAAAATCCCAATTACGCTTCCAGGTATCAATCACATCAATAGAAATCTTGTACCCCACATTCGGACCACTAATGTTAGAATTAGCCGCTACACCATAAACACCCAATCGCAATCTCCGCCGCGGACCCAGTTTAAACGTCCGCTCCAAGCCCGCAAAAACTTCTTCATGGCGAACCTTATCTTTGTCGACCCAAAGAAAACCACCACCAGCGACTATGTGTACATTTAATAATCGGACCAAAGGAATGTTATTGATCAATGCGCCATTGAAATGATGAATGTGGTGTACTTCAAAAAATAGATTCGTGGTGGCTAAAGCCGTGTCCAATAATTGAAAGGAATTCAACGGATCAGAGTATAAAAACCAATCATCCGACTCACGGAATCGTTTTACATCAATAAATTTTACATTTTTGCTATTCACAAATTTTCCTACCTGTGCGGTGTATTTTGAATTTCCAAAAAAGCCAAGCAAGATGTCTTGTTCTACCTTGAGGTTTAAAAAATCATAATTGATATCTGAACCAAAAAGTCCGTTCCAACCCTTCTCGTGGGTGAGTCGGAAAGTGGGCCACTTTGAGCCCAACACAATTTTTCGATTGGGTTCCGACATGAATTTTTGTTGCGGCGTGTAGGCAACACTGATGTTGCTGATGAAGGCTTTGTAAGGATCGAAGTCAATCGGATTCTCATCTTCAATAATTCGATCAATAAAATTATCCGTTATGTAGCCGGCTGTAGTTTGTCGGTCATTCAAAGAGAAATTTGTTCTCAAATAAAAACCATTAAATACTTCTATCCGGTGCCCCACTAAAAGTCGATCACGTAAGTAATAGTTGGAATTCCGAAGTTGATTTAGGTAAGCATCAAAGCTGTTAATAGCGTCAAATGATCTTCCTCCGGAGGCATAAACGTCTGCCAGTCTTCTTGGGTCATAACGAAATCGCCCGCCAAGAGTACCTTGTAAATCTTTGTTTTTTAAACCGATATTGAGACTTGTGGATAAGCTAATCCATTGCCCGTTTTCCCATCGTTTAAAAACAGAAGTGTAGGGCAGGCCCACCCGAAATCCACCAACAATCGAAAAATCAAAAAAGTCAGGGACTGGTCCAAAATAAATAGACCGTTTCTTATAGTGATCTCGAAATCCGACGCCATCGTAAAAGACATCTAGCAAACTAACCTTATTGTACAAGGCTTGAATAGAATCTTTGTAAGGAATGCTATTTACAATGGCAAAAATAGAATCTTTGTAAGCGACTAGTTTTTGTTGCTTGATGGTGAGTGGTTCGGGGCGAGCGCTTTTCCAGTAGGTGCTGTCACGAAGATATGCTTCTTTGGTGGTGACGGAAATCTCATTACCGAAAAACTTAGGAGGAAAATTATAATTGTTTTCGTACTCGCTGTAACGCATCAAGGTATTGCCATTGAAGGTTTTGTATTTACCTTGTTTGGTGGAGTAAATAAATTCCACACGGTAGGGTAGCCAGGTGCTGTCGGGCAGTTGCTTGAAGTCTTGTTTTAGTCGAAAGGCATCAAAAAATTTAAGTCCACCTTTCGAAAAAGATAAATCTAAACGATTGATATTCCAAAGCCCTTCATTGATGTAGATGTAACCTTTACAAGTTGCATTGCCTTTTTTGCGAGGCGTCACTTTTATTTTGTGTACCAGTTGGCCACCTTCTTCCTTGCTTTCTATGAGCTTGAATTTATAAGATAAAATGGAAGTTCTGTTCAAAGGCGAAATGACCGGTACTTCCGCCACTTCTCTCACTGATACAATGTTCCGATAAAAATTAAAATCGCTTTCGCCAAAGCGTGGAATAAATAATCCTGCTTTGTTGCCATAGGCTTTGTAGGCACTGCGTTCTTCTTTATATTTTTTCGGATATTGAAAATTCAAAGTCACTTCCGATTCTATCAGACTGATGCCAGAGATCGCTTTCAGTTTTTCTTTTTCGGCTTCCAAAAATGGGTCTGCATCTGGCGCGCCAGTTACAACTTCAGGTTTGTCTTCTTTTGCCTTAGCTCGCTTTCTTTTCTTCTTTTCTTTTTTGTCTATTTCTTCGGTTGCCTTGATGTATATTTTAGTTCGGTAACTGTCCACCTGTTTTAAAAACTGAGATTTCGCATCAATGGCATTTTGAATAATAGTATAGGCAGGATCTCTTTTGGAAGCGCGCACAACTACTTGATTCAACTGTATAGAAGAGGAAACCATCCACACATTTTTTTGAACCGGTTCTGCATTTATGATAATTTGAATCGGTTTCGTCTCAAAACCCAATGCGGAGTAAATAAACTCGTATTCTCCCGGCTCAATATTCATATAGTAGTAGCCCCGCTCATCTGTTGTGGTACCTGAGCCCAGTTCTTTGACAAAAATATTGACGTATGGGATGGGCTCGTTCGTGTCGTTTTGAACGAAACCACTGATGTTTTGAGCGCTCAGATTGGAGCAGAGCAATAGCGTACAAATAAAAGTCAGGAGTACGAATGGGAGCTTTAGCTTTCGATTCATGAAAATGTAAGTTGTTTAGTGTAATGACGCTGGTATTTGAAAGTTGTTACACTTGTCTTATGTTAAACGGTAGAATCGATAATTAGTGTGTGGATGGGAATAACTGGTTGCTTGCTCTTTGAAAATTATAAAACATTTTTCTTGTACACACGTTATTAAATTTGAACTTTATTACTTATTTTACGGTAGTATGTATGGATTAATTTTTGTGTTTGCTTACATATTGCTATTTTGTGGGAATTTACAATCTTATTTTATGAAAAGTAATTCGGACTTACCTAAAACATCTGATAATCAAGAGTTTGAATCTGATTATGAAAAGATTATTACTTATCAAATTGCTACTTTCATTAGGACTGAATGGTATAAAAAGGAATGGTGTTGCATACGTAGAACAATCAGCTCCTCAACAGCAGCACACAACTCCTACAACATAGTATAAGAGTTCTAACTTCCTTTCTTGTTTACTACTCCACCACCACAAACTTCTCATAAAAAGATCCCCCTTCCGTTTCCATCAAAACAAAATATACACCGGCAGTCCATCCATCCAAATCAATCATCTTATTTTCAAAAGCTGTATTAGTCTGCTCCTCAAAAATAAGTTGTTGACTGACATTGCGAATGCTAATTTTTATTGTTTCGGATGGCTGAGTACCATCATTATGTATCCAAAGTTTTTTATCCTGAATGGGATTGGGATAAATACTAAAACCCAGCTGATCAATTGGTTCAGCAGTTGCGCTAACGAACTCGCCAATCATAAAACAAACCACTCTTCTTGAAACACTAATTTCTACTCCATCTCGAAATTCAGTAACACAAGTTTGCAAAACGAAAGTACCATCTATCGGAGGGCTTATCCAAGAGATGCTACCGGTGATTGAGTTGTTGAAAATCTCGTTGCCAGGTAGTGGTAATGCAATGTCTGGTTGTTGGTAAGTATCAACATCAATGTTGCATAATGCTGTAACGTACTCGTCGCCTTCCGGATCATCGTCCCAGCCGGAGATCCCCGTTCCTTGATTAACGGAGCCTTTAGCTGCTCCAAGATCAGAGTAGGAAGGAGTGGTATTAAATGAGGAGTTGAGTGCCATGGTTGTTTCAATTGCAAAAAGATCATCTTCGGCATTTAGCATGTTGCCCAGTTCATCATCAAAACAGCAGCTCTCGATGCTTACCGTGTAAGTGCCTTGATCCTGATAAGAATGCAAAATAGAAAAGGTATATTTTTTTAATCCAAAACTCGCAAGTGTCACAATACTTGTAGGTGTGATCGCACTGCAAATCCCATCCCCCCAACAAAGGTCAAGGTCAGTAATATCACCATGTACATCTATGAGCAATACGACATCTGCCTGAACAGAAGAGGTGCTCAGTTGTGAAATAGATATATGGCCACCTCGAAATTCGTTGGCTTCTGCATTTTGGGTCAGAAAGGTCAGGAGTAAGAGGGTGCTTATTAGTGTCTTCATGTTTGCATTTTTTTGAAATGAGGAGAAGCAAAGAGAATCCCCTTTAATATGGAGCTCAAAGTTAGTTAATTTCTATGAGATTGCGGTGTTATTTATCGTTGATCTTGTACCCTTCGGCCTTAGGGATCATTGAGCCCGGTGGAAGTCAAAGTCAAAGGAGTGCCTAACGGCTTAGGTGTCGTTCTTAGTGCACAAATTTAATTTTAAAGGGCAAGTTCAAACTCAAGTTCAAACTCAAATTGCCCGCTAAAGTAGGCTCGCGTTCGCTTTTGAACTTGAGTTTGTACTTGCACTTGAGTTTTAAAATCAATCGTTTCGAAGGAGTCACACCTAATAGGTTTTTGACTGAAAAAGGAGCCTCTTGAGAATAATACATAGGTCTTGTACCCTTTGATTTTGAGGAATAAACACCTTGTGCAATCAAAAGAAGGGTCAGGACATAACAAATACCCCAATTCTGCGTATTTATCTAGTCCCGACATACTCAGTACATAGTGTACTCAGTAGAAGTACATAAGTTCTTGAACCGAATTAGGCCGAAGAACGTTTATATTGTTACTTTTGCTACTTGATACACAGTGTACTTAATAATATTGATTGAACCGGTTTATATGCAGTTTTTATATCCAAATTTCCTTTACGCCCTTCTGGCTCTGATCATTCCGGTGATTATCCACCTGTTTTACTTTCGTCGCTTCAAGAAGGTTTATTTTACCAATGTTCGCTTTTTGAAAGAAGTAAAGGAAGAGTCCTCTGCACGTCGTAAGATTAAGAATTTGTTGGTTTTGTTGTCGCGGTTGCTGGCAGTTGCATTTTTAGTGCTTGCCTTTGCGCAGCCATTTATTCCACAGGCAGGTGAGGTAAAGAAAGGGGAGAAGACGGTTTCTGTCTTTGTCGATAACTCCTTTAGCATGAGTGCACTGAGTGAAGATGTGCCTTTGGTTGAAAAAGCCAAACAGCGGGCCAGAGAAATAGTTAGCGCTTATTCTGTTGAAGACCGCTTCCAGATTTTAAGCAATGATTTTGAAGGCCGGCACCAACAGTTGGTCAGCAAAGAAGACGCCCTCAACTTGATTGACGAACTCAAGATCAGCCCTTCTGTAAAAGAACTTTCAAAAGTATTGAGCAGACAAGAACAGGCACTGAATTCAGGGACCGGCGACAACCGCGTGGCATATATCGTTTCTGATTTTCAAAAAAATATAACAGACTTCGCCGCAGATCAGGATACCACTTTTGATATCAATCTGATCCCGCTTCAATCCGTTCAGGAAAAAAACATCAGCATTGATTCTTGTTGGTTTGACGCGCCGGTGCGCATGATCAATCAAACCAATACGCTGATCATCAAAGTGAAAAACCACAGTGATGACCCGGTAGATAATATTCGTTTGTCATTACAGCATGAAGGGCAACAAAAACCAGTAGGTACACTTTCCATTCCTCCACGATCTTCTGTAACCGATACCATCAACATCACCATCATGCGTACAGGCTGGCACGAAGCGGTGGTGAATATTACGGATTATCCTGTTCAGTTTGATGATAAATATTACTTCACCTTCAACGTAGCCGAAGAGATCAATGTACTGGTGATCAATGATGGTCCTCCAAACAAATACCTCAACGCCGCCTTCGCTGGAGTAGACTATTTTAAAATCAACAATCAGGCTTCGAACCAAATCAACTATTCCACACTTCCTGAGCATGAACTGATTGTGACCAACAGTTTAAAAAATATCTCCACGGGTTTAGCCTCCGAGCTAAATCAATACGTGACCAATGGCGGCAACCTACTGGTATTCCCCGGTGTAAATGCCGTTCCGGAATCCTATCAAAATTTCCTCTCAAGCTTCAGAGCCAATGAGCTAAAAGAATTTGAAAAGGTACAGCGCGATGTCTCGCAAATTAATACCGAAGAGTTTGTATTCAATGATGTTTTTGAAAACAAAACGTCCAACCTAAAACTTCCTGTAACGCAAGGTAATTTCAAACTAACCAGCTTTACCTCACGTGGAGAAGAATCATTGTTAAGCTATCGGGATGGTAGCACCTATCTGGCAAAATATAAAAACGGATCCGGCCACTTATATCTCTGTGCTGCTCCACTTGATGATGCCTATAATAACCTGGCAAGGTCTGGTGAAATTTTCATTCCTATGCTGTACAAAATGGCTATTTCAACGGCCAGAGATCAGCGAATTTCCAATGTCATTGGTCGCGATGATCTGATCGAAGCAGATAATAAAGTGAGTGAAGGAGATATGGTTTACAAAATGAAAGGCAAGTCCGAAGAGTTTATTCCAGAGCAAAAAATTCTGGGACCTAAAGTAGTACTTGGCGTAAATAATCAGGTGAAAGAAGCAGGCTATTACAAGCTGTTCCTAAAAGAAGGGGAGAACCTCGGAGACTATGCCTTTAACTATGACCGCAAAGAATCTGACCTGGGTTATTACAGTCCGACTGATTTGGCAGAACTTGCCGGCGATCGCATCAAAGTTATTGAAACGAATGATGCCACTGATCTGACACCAATCATTGGTGAGCGCAGTCATGGTATCGTGTTTTGGCGCTGGTGTATTATTCTGGCTTTGGTTTTCCTGGCTATTGAGGCGCTTTTGCTTCGTCTATGGAAGACTTGATGATTTGCCCTCTACCTTGATGGGACACGGATCTAACGGATTAGACGGATTTTTTCTTGTAAACGGTGAATCCTTCTAACGTAAACACTTCTAACGTGCATTCAGCACAAATAACCAGAGCGCGAAAAAACAAAAAAATCCGTCTAATCCGTTCAATCCGTCAGATCTGTGTCCCATCCGCAGTCGAGTGAACACGTAAGAAGAACCATTCTAATTCTAATTCCAATTCACATTCTAATTCAAAATTCCTATTTTTACGCCCAATTCAAACGTTTCCTAAAAGACATCTATCGAATGGCAAGTACGCTTCTAATTAGAAATGCAACAATTGTAGACCCTAAGTCCCGCCACAATGGGAAGGAACGGGATATTTGGATCAGAAACGGAGTGATCGAATCCATCAAAGCAAAAATTACGGATACCAAGGCCAAAGAGCTGGAAGCCAAAGGTGCCTGCGTTTCTCCCGGTTGGATAGATGTGGGCGTGCAGTCCGGTGACCCGGGATTTGAGCATCGGGAAGATTTTGAATCGGTAGCTGCTGCTGCTGCCGCAGGTGGATATACCGGATTGGTTTGTCAACCCAACACGATGCCGGTTACGCATTCCAAAACGGAAGTCCTTTATCTAAAAAATCACACCAAAGACTATCTGGTTAATTTCTATCCATTGGGGGCGGTATCCCGTGATTGTGAAGGCGGTGATATCACCGAAATGAATGACATGCACCATGCCGGAGCCGTTGCTTTTACCGATGGCAGAATATCAATCCAGGATAGCGGACTGATGAAACGAGCGTTACAGTATGTCAAGGCTTTTGACGGACTCATCCTGAACTATCCAATCGATAAAAAATTGGCGCACAAGGGGCAGATGCACGAAGGCTTAATTAGCACTACTTTGGGTATGAAAGGAATCCCTTCTTTGTCAGAAGAACTGATGGTGGGACGCGATATTTCTTTGGCAGAATACACCAATTCAAAACTACACCTGTCAAGCATTTCTACTAATGGTTCTATTGACCTGGTCAAAGAAGCACGTGCCAATGACTTAAACGTGACTGCAAGTGTAGCGGCTCTTAATCTTACGTTAGATGACGAACATCTGCTCGGTTTTGATAGCAACTACAAGGTACTCCCGCCACTTCGCGAGAAAAATGATATGAAAGCTTTAATCAAAGCTTTGAAAAATGGACACATCGATTTTATTACCTCCAACCACAACCCACATGATGAAGAGTCCAAAAAACTGGAATTCCCATTGGCTGATTTTGGCGTGATTGGTTTGGAAACTACCTACGCTTTGTTGAATACACATTTGGGCAAACAATGTAGCCAGGAAGAGTTCGTCAATTGGTTGTCTCTCAATGCCCGAAAAATTCTGCGCCTACCCATCCCAACGGTAGAAGCTGGCGCAGCAGCCAATCTCACCATTTTTGATCCTAATAAGGAATGGACTTACTCTAAAGATCAGATCCGGTCAAAATCACACAACAGTCCTTTTATAGGGACTACCTTTACGGGAAAAGTTTTGGGAGTGGTGAATAATGGTCAGGTTCTTTTAGTTTAGAAAAGACCGCTGCGCTGTCAGATCGCTTTGCTGTCAGACCATCATAGGCTTTCGCCTCGACTGTCTGACAGCGCAGCGGTCTCATATTCGTCTAAAAAATTTCTTTTTTTATAGAATAAGTCCCATATTAGACGCTGAACATAGATTTTAAACAACTTCAACTTCAACTAATTAAACAAATTAAAAAACGAAAATTATGGCAACTTTAGACGGTGATTACGGTTCAATTGATCCTTCAGGTGTTTCTATGTGGCCCACGGCCATGCGTTACGGAGTAATAGCAGGTGTACTATCCATGATATTAGGGCTGATTATGCATCTTACTGGAATGGTGGATATGGCAGCAGCAGCAGGTGGAGAAGGTGCAGGAGTTGGGGGGATGATCCAAAGTATTGTTGGTTATGCGATCTGGATAGGAGCAGTGGTGATGGCGGTGAAATATCACCGTGATTCAGAACTTGGGGGCTATATTACATTTGGACGTGCATTTGGGACTGGTTTCGTTACGTCATTGGTTATGGGTGTAATTGGAGCGGTCTGGACATTTGTATTTTTTAAATTCATTGCAGGTGATGCCCTGGATGCAATCAAAGAAGCGGCCATGGAAAATATGTCGGGAGATGAGGTCGACGTTGCAGGGGGAATGATGGACGCGATGATGTCGCCAGGTGCTATGGCAGGATTTGCGATAGCTGGTTCGTTGATTGTTGGAGCGATCCTTAGCTTAATCGTTGCGGCCATCATGAAAAAGGAAAATCCGAATACTATTTAATGACAAAAAAGCATAATAATTAATGGCAATTTTAGACAACGATTTTGAACGGGTTAATCAGGCGGACGTATCTTTATGGCCTGCTGCGATTCGTTATGGAGTGATTGGTGGAGTGGTGATGGTGATCTATTCATTGGTTGGAATTTTGACAGGCTTTACAAACATTTCGAATGGGGCTATCACCATGATGTTGGTTTCTCTGCTTTCTTTCGGTCTCTTATTAGGGATTATTATTTTTGCCATTAAGATGCATAGAGATAAGGATCTGGGAGGTTACATTAGTATTGGTCGCGCCTTTTTTGTGGGACTAATCGTAAGCGTAATTACTATGTTTATAAATAGCCTCTTTACTTACATTTATATAGAGTTCATAAATCCTGCTTATGTGGATGAAATGATAACTGGATATGAAGAGCTGCTAGTCGGTATGAGTTTGCCAGCAGAGATGATGGACCAGTTGTTAGAAGATACACGTGGCCAATTTGAGTTGCAGTCTATGTTTACTACTGGTCTCTTAACTTTTGCTGCTGTTGGCGCCGTCTTCTCGATCATCTGTTCCGCAATTATGAAGAAAGAATTACCTGCTGCTTAGTCAGATTACTCTAAAGCAGTTTTAGGAAATGGGATTTTGTTTTTGGATGAAAATCTAAAAGTGAAATCCCATTTTTAAGTTATTACTGAGTGAGTCCGGTTGGATGTTGGATGTTTTTTTACGTGCGCTTTGCGACTCCTTCGCCAGATCCTACGCCAAGGCTTCGGCTCCTAAGAAAGGCTTCGGCGCACGCGGGCCGTAAAGGATGTTGGTTCTCGTCTATTGGTGAACTCCGTCAGCATTATGCGGAGCTCACCAATAGACGAGAACCAACATCCGTCACAGCAGCCTTTGGCTGCCTGTGACTAACATCCAACATCTAACATCCATCCCAATCTCATAATTTAAGTCGCAGACTAGTTGTGTTTCAACAAATAACCAGGATAGCCTAAGCCGATAGACAACAAAACAATTAACCTAAATTTATCAAACCAGCACAAATTAAAATAACTTGACAACCTCAGCAAAAAAAAATGGAATCATAGCAGGAGCATTCACCATCCTCTTTCTGTCAGCGTTTTATCTGGTCAATAAACGAATGATGCTGAGCATGTGGGTGTACTGGACACCGCTTATTTTTTATTTGTTTTTTATGTCAAAATCTTGTTTGGAAAAACGGGCAAGTCATGGCGGTAATCTGATATTCAAAGATGCCGTACGGACAGCCTTCGTGACTTTTTTAGTGGCCAACGCGGTTTTTTATATCTTTAATTTTCTACTCTTCAATTTTGTAGATCCGGAAATGGTCGATATTCAAATGGAAATGGCAAAGGAGCTCTATCCTAAGATATTGCCAAAAGAACAAGCCAAGGACATGATCCAAACCATGAAGAAAGAAGGATTTGAAATGTCTCTCCCCAATTCCATTTTTGCTTACGCAAAAGGGGCAATTGGAGGCTTTGTTTTATCGTTAATTGTTGCAGGGTTTACCCGTAGAGAGGAGTTTTGAATATGAATATGAATATGAATGCGAATTTGAATTAGAATGTTTCACTCGAACGCGATTTTTACCACGAAGAGACGAAGGGCATGGAGTTTTATCGCGGGCTCTTCTGACGAAAGTTGGGTTAGAGTACACGAAGAAGGCCCTTGTTTTTTTCGTTTTCAAAATATTGAAGGGTTTTAGCTTAAGCTAAAATAAGCTTCGTGCCCTCTATAATCACGTTACAACTGCGGGCTCTCCATGTCCTTCGTCTCTTCGGGGTAAAAAAACGAATTAGCGGGAAACCCGTTTGAATGTGAATTCCAATTTCAAAAGATGTAACTTTGACCGTATTTCTAGCGTATTTTTAGAGCATATGACAAAAAAAACAACCGATATCTCAATAATAGTTCCCCTCTTCAACGAAGATGAATCGCTCAAGGAACTGGAAACCTGGATTGTAAAGGTCATGGAAGAACATGGCTTTTCCTATGAAATCGTATTTGTAGACGATGGTAGTAAGGACAACTCATGGAACGTCATCAAAGAATTGAGCGCGGTGAACTCTTCAGTAGTTGGGATTAAATTCCGAAGAAACTACGGAAAATCAGCTGCCATGAACACAGGCTTCCACGCCGCCAAGGGAGAGGTGATCATCACCATGGATGCCGATCTCCAGGACAGTCCCGACGAAATACCCGAACTCTATCGAATGATTATGGAAGATGGGTTCGATCTGGTTTCAGGTTGGAAAAAGAAACGTTTCGATCCGCTTTCTAAAACGATTCCCACCAAATTATACAACGCCGTTACCCGTCGAATCAGTGGTATCAAACTCAACGATTTTAATTGTGGCCTCAAAGCTTACCGCAGCAATGTAGTGAAGAGCATCGAAGTCTATGGTGAGATGCATCGCTATGTTCCGGTGATCGCTAAGTGGGCTGGGTTTGAAAAAATAGGAGAGAAGGTGGTCGAGCATCGGGCACGTAAACACGGTTACACCAAATTCGGTGGCTTAAAACGCTTTATCAACGGACCACTGGATTTATTATCCATTACTTTTATTGGCCGCTTTGGCAAAAAACCTATGCACTTTTTTGGAACACTTGGTTCCGTAGTTTTCACCATAGGTTTTTCATTAGCTGCATATATTGGCCTTCTGAAACTCTATCGCCTCAACAATAATATCAAAACAATTTTAGTAGCCGATAACCCATACTTTTACATCGCACTGACCAGTATGATCATCGGTACCATGCTTTTCCTGACAGGCTTTTTAGCAGAGTTGGTTTCCCGAAATGCAACCGACAGAAATGTCTATCTGGTGGAGGAGACGATTGGGGTGGGGGCGACGAGTCAGACGGAGCGGGTAGTTCGGTAGTTGCTGGTGGCAGGATGCTAGATGCTGGATCACTTAGGACGTAGCGATCGCGCTTGTATGCCGAAATAATACGAAGGCATGGGCATCTACATTAGAAGAACATCCAGCATCCAGTATCGAGCATCCAGCATAAAAAAAACATACATGAGCAACAAACCACACCGCAAAATGAATCCAAGAGTTCGCGCCTTAATCACCGAAAGCATCTTCGTGAAGCAACAAATTCTTCAGGATGAAAAGTTGTTGATGGTGGTCAATAATGTAGCAGAGATTACTACAATCGGACTTAAAGAGAACAAAAAAGTTTTGTTCTGTGGCAACGGCGGATCTGCCGCAGATGCCCAACACCTCGCCGCCGAACTCTCCGGTCGCTATTACCTCGACCGGGCACCTCTTTTTGCAGAAGCACTTCACGTCAACGCTTCTTACCTAACCGCCGTCGCTAATGATTATGGCTACGATGAAGTCTATGCAAGGCTAGTCAGAAGCAAAGGTGCTCAAGGTGATGTACTTTTTGCGCTATCCACTTCCGGCAATTCTGAAAACATACTCCGCGCTATCAATGAAGCTAAAAAACGTTCTATGATTGTGATCGGTATGACCGGAAAGACGGGTGGTAAAATGGTGGATGCTTGTGACTACCTGATTAATATTCCGTCTACAGATACACCACGGATTCAGGAATGCCATATTATGTTGGGACATTTGATTTGTGAGTTGGTGGAAGCGGCGATTTTTGGGGGAGCGTAGGAATGGCAATCTCAATTTCACTCGACTGTGATGGGACACGGATTGAACGGATGAACACGGATTTTTTCGTTTTATCGCGCTCTAATTATTTAAGCGGAATTCACGTTATTAGGATTCACATCTCACGAAAAAAAATCCGTCCTTATCCGTTCAATTCGTTCAATCCGTCAAATCCGTGTCCCATCAACGCTAGAGGGCACTATCATTTGCATAAAAAAACAACAAACATCGACACACTAAAATCCATACCACATCAAAATGACTGGACACTTTTTCTCGACAGAGACGGTGTCATCAATCAACGCATTCCCGGTGATTACATCAAGACCGTTGAAGAATTTGAATTTATTCCCGGATCGCTGGAAGCCATTGTTCGTTTTAGATCCATGTTTCATCGAATCGTAGTGGTCACCAATCAGCAAGGCATCGGCAAAGGCCGCATGACGGAAGCACAATTGAGTGAAGTGCATGAGCATATGATATCAGAAGTTAAGAAGGCTGGTGGTAGAATCGATAAGGTCTACCATTGTCCCAAATTAGCAAGGGAAGAACCGCTTTGCCGAAAACCTAATATTGGAATGGCCATAGAAGCCCAATCCGATTTTCCAGGAATTGATTTTAAAAAATCCATCATAGTCGGTGATTCCATCTCAGACATGAAATTTGGAAAACGCTTAGGAATGAAAACGGTTTTCATTACAACAAAGGAAGAAGATGCTATTGCTGCTGCGGAAATGGAATTTGATTTGTGGATTTGGCGCTTATCGGACTTGGTTTGACAATCGCAGTCGAGTGAACACGCAAGAAGAACCATTCCAATTCCAATTCACATTCCAATGCTAAAGATCCACCTCCGTAGCCCCATATCCAAATCTCTGATGAAATTCATTCTTAAACTTCACCACATAAGCATTATCCTCCAACCAACGATGAATATCATTCTTCAAACGCCCCTTACCAACCCCATGAATAATATAAACCTTCGGCACACCCAATCGAATCGCCTGATCCATGTAATCCTGAAAACGGCGCATTTGCAAATGTAGCATATCTGCATTGCGCATTCCCTTTGACTTATCGGTTAACTTTTCAATATGCAAGTCCAGCTCATTATTAAATTCAGCAAAATCCTGGGTGTTGAATGAATTGAACTTTTTGAAATTACTTTTAACTGGTTTGACGTTTTCAGCCGCTTTTCGTTTTGTGTAAGCTTGCAAACCTTCATCTGTTTTGGGTTTAGCCCCCGGATCAAAATTTTCAAAAACGACATACAGATGAACCTGCTTATTCAGAAGAGGAGCCGTCATGTTCTTCTTGAAAAATTGCTGTGGTTTTAACTTGATAGACTTACTCAGTTTTGGGCCGCTGCCTGCTGTGGTGAGCTGCCAGCAATCGAGTTGAAAGACCGCCGATTCACTGAGTTGCTCAAAAGTAAGTTCCCCAAGCGAGTGGGTAGAAACGCTTTCGATTTTTCCATTAACCGTACGAGGCGTCTTGCCGTGGCTGGAAAGGGTAAACGTGAAAATTGCGCTGTATCGCGTATCGTTGATTAGGTAAATCAGGTATTTGTCAATTCGTTCATCGCTGCGCTGTTGTCCTTCAAAGGCAACTTGAATGCCCATACTTTTGAGGATCGCATATTGCTGTTTAATATCCGGTCTGTCGGGTTCTTTAATTTGCTTGGGTTTTTTCCCCGGAACACTTTTCGCTTTGACAGGCGGTTTATCCTGCATTATTTTTTTATAATCTTCCATCCGTACAATATCTTCTTCAAACGCAGGAATGATTTCCCCGTCTTCCAATCGCACATTGATCATGTTGTGCTCTAGTAGTTCTGTAACGACTCCCTCGTCACCAGTATAAATGAACTTAACGCTGCTTCCTATTGCGAATATCATATTTTTTTGTTTTGAGGTGTCGGGTAAAAAGTCAAAGTCAAGGTCAAAGTTTGCTCGTCGGCTGCGGAGCCGAATACCGACTGTCACCTTGGCCTTGACTATGACTTCGATTTTGACTTGGAAGGCCCGACTCCCCAATATAAGCATACTACCGGATTTCATGCAAATGAACTGGGATCTTAATTTTCTTTATGCGTCTAAAGTACCCTTGCTTTGCGTCTAAAAGATCGGTAAGCACTCCCTTTGATTCATCAAATCGGAGGGATTGCCGAGCTGGGGTGCCTGCTATTCGCATACCAATTCTTGGCACCTCAGCTCGGTAATCCCTTTTGCTACGCGAAAAAGTGCTTACCGATCTTTACTACGCGTTAAAGGGATTGCCGAGCTGGGGTGCTTGCTATTCGCATACCAATTCGCATACCAATTCTTGGCACCTCAGCTCGGCAATCCCTTTTGCTACGCGAAAAAGTGCTTACCGGTCTTTACTACGCGTTAAAGGGAAACTTCCCACTTCCCACTTCCCACTTCCAACTTTTCTACCTACTTTTGCACCATAATGAGATTACGATGGAAAATAGCACAAGCCGCTGAGATTCGCTGGTGGCAGAAATACCTGAAAGGGAAACCCAAGGCAGACTACCTCGACTGGAAGCGGAAGTATTGGAATGACCTGTTGGAAAAGCTGGATATCCAGCTCACAGATGGAGAAAGCAACCTTGATGCAGGCTGTGGTCCCGCAGGAGTATTTATGGTTCTAAACCAAAACAAGGTGGATGCACTGGATCCATTGCTGGATCAATATGAAAGTAAATTGGAGCATTTTCGCAAAAGCGATTATCCCTGGACACAATTTTTCCATCAACCTTTGGAGGATTTTTCTCCAGTAGAACCATATGATAAAGTTTTTTGTTTCAATGCGATCAACCATGTGGCGGATCTGGATTTGTGTTTTGATAAACTGGTAGAGAGTACCCGTAAAGGTGGTCAGCTGATCGTTTCGATTGATGCACATAATATTTCTTTTTTTAAATATTTATTTCGGATTGCTCCTGGAGATATTTTACATCCGCATCAGTTTGATCTGGAGGAATATAAAAATATGTTGGTGAAACGTGGTTGCGTGATTGAACGGGAGTTGAAAGCGGGGGAGGGATTTTTCTTTGACTATTATGTACTGGTGGTAAGGAAGACGGAAGTCCGAAGACCGAAGACCGAAGTTTCCTTCTAACGCAGCTCCTACGGTCGCGGGAAACTTCGGTCTTCGGACTTCCGTCTAAAAAAATAAAAATGGCAAATTACAAAGTAAAAGAAATCTACTATACACTTCAGGGAGAAGGCGCTCATACCGGACGCCCTGCCGTGTTTTGTCGATTCTCGGGCTGCAATCTGTGGAGTGGGAGAGAGGAAGATCGTTCCAAAGCCATTTGCCAGTTTTGTGATACGGACTTCTGGGGGATGGATGGCGAGAATGGCGGAAAGTTTTCTGCTTTGGCTTTAGCCAAAAAAGTAAAATCGCTATGGCCGGAAAATTTGGAAGAAAGTAAGCCATATGTCGTTTGCACCGGAGGAGAACCACTCTTACAATTAGATGAAAAAATGATTGAAGCTTTCCATCAGGTCGGATTCGAAGTAGCTGTCGAAACCAACGGAACAATAGAAGCACCAAAAGGCCTCGACTGGATTTGCATGAGCCCCAAAGCAAATACCGAAATTGTGCTCACCAAAGGAAATGAATTAAAACTTATTTACCCCCAACCCGGCGCTGAGCCTCCTCGTTTTGAAAATCTGGATTTCGAACACTTTTTCCTGCAACCCATGGATAGCCCACGTGCTAAGGAAAATACGAAAGAGACATTGGAGTATTGTTTGAAGCATCCGCGCTGGCGTTTGAGTTTGCAGACGCATAAGATGTTGGACATAAAATGAGTGGGAAGTTGGAAGCGCCATCTAACGCGGAGCCCGCGATTGTTGATGGAACACGGCGACTAGCCCGATTAAGAATTTTGCGCTTACTTCCATTTGATTAAATTTTGTTAGAGATTTGAGTATAAATGATGTGAATATTTTAAATTTAAAGAATAATGGTAACAGTTCAGCAGAATTTGCTTTAAGACGGAAGACCGAAGTTTCCCGCTAGCGCAGGCCCGCAGTCGTTTTACGTTATAGGGAAGCTTCGGTCTTCGGTCTCCCGTCTTCGGTCTTCTCTCAATCCACAATAGCCCGCCCATACGCCATTAGCTTACTATAAATTCCATCACAGCCCAGCACTTCCTCATTCCCTAAAATAACCAAATGCTCCCGGGCACGCGTCATGGCTACATTCAGCTTCCGGTCCACACCCTCATCTGAAAGGGAAATCAATGAAGACATCTGACTCACATGATTGGCGCAAAGCGATAACAATATAATATCACGAGCACCACCCTGATAGCGTTCCACCGTATCAATCGTCAATGGTGTCGGATCAATATCCTGTTCTTCCAAAACTTGCTTGATCTGTGCAATCTGCGCACGATATGGTGTGATGATGCCGAGGCTACTTGCCGTAAAAGGTTTGTTGTTTTCAGTGTAAATGCGTTGGAAACATTGAACCAGTTCTGCGATCTTTTCAGCCTCTGCGCGATTCGTTTTTTTGTTGCCGTTGTTGAGATCAGTAGGCGTGGGGACGAAGAGGACGCGCTGCATGGAAAGTTGCTCTTCCAGTTTGCTTGGAGGTTCTGGTAAGTTCCAGTCAATGCCACGGGTTTGTTCGATATGTCGTTGTGTGCCTTTTGGCAAAACCTTTAGTGCATTCTTATAAAACTGTTCACTGGAAAACTCCATGACCTCCTCATGCATGCGTCCCTGGTGGCTCAGTTGCGCATAGGCCCAATCCCAGTTTTCTTCAATGCAACGTTTGTACAAACGCTCAAAAAGCGAGTTGCGGCCATCCGTCAGGCCAATGACTTTCAAATCTTCATCTTCAATTTCAGACTGCCCTTTATCCTGTACCACAATGGCTGGTAACTGCTGATGATCCCCAATCAAAATAAAGCGTTCGAAGAAAGGCAGCATTCCAATAATCATAGGTTCCAAAATCTGACTCGCTTCATCAATGATCACCCGTTGGAATTTCTTGAAGTGCATCAACTCTTGTTTGTTGGCCATAGAAGCCACCGTTGCTACGAAAATGCGATGCGACTCCAGTAATTCTTTCAACTCTGCCCGATTGTTGATGTCATCCAAAAGGGTGTTGAGCAAACGATCGTGGTATTTTTCGTGGGTAGAATTGCGCGAACCAATTCGGATGTATTCATTGTGTGCCAGTTTGTCTAAACTATCAATGGCACCACAAATTTCATCAACTGCCCGATTGGTATATGCTAATAACAAAATATTTTCATCCGTTTCATTGAGCAGGTAGCCCACCATGTTTTTGAGCATCATGCTCGTCTTGCCCGTACCGGGAGGTCCCCAAAGCAGGAAGTAATCTTTTGCAGTAAGTGCCTTTTGGAAAATAGCACCCTGCTCTTCGGTCAATTCTTTTGGTGCTGCAACGACGATGGACTCTGGTTGTTTTGGAGGACAGAGCGTCAACAACAATTCTTTTTTATAATCCGGGAACTGCGCAAATTGAAACAGTCCGCGATACATACCCGTGAAGCTCGAATCAAAAAGATCGTGTTCCAGATTCCAGTTGGTGTTGGCTTCAAACAGGCGCGTGTTGAACTGTGGCGAACGAAGTTGTACCGTCACCGTCGTCTCATCCATGGCAGTGATGCTGCATTTGAAAATCTGATTATTGAGAACGGTATCTGTTTTGTGGATGAACGGGTAGAGGACAGCGATATCACCCTTACGGAAATTTGCCAGCGGATTGGTGCCTTCTGATTTGTCAAAAACAATGACAGGTTTCTCTGCTTTAGAATCGAATGTATTGATTTCAAGATGACTTAAAATTTCGTAATTTTCTCTTTTTTCTTCAAAGTCGTTGAGCCACAAAGAAGCCAGGCCATTTATTTTTTCAACACCCTGTACGCCGGTTTTGGCCAGCTTGTGTTCCTTTGCAATAAAACTGGAGAAGGTGTTAAAATATTTTTTCTCCAAAACCGTCATGCCCTGATAGACCTTTTCAAAAAGCGTCATGTCCCGACCGACAAAACCTTTTTCGCTGGGCAATAGTTTTGGCGAAAGCCGACTCAATAAACGGGTCTCGCCTTTTGCAAGTGCATACTCGATGGCGACCAGTTGGTTGCGTACATTAAGTGCTTCGTATTGCTGCGCTTTTGTCACTGGCGCAAACCGTAGATTGCGGTCATCGGCACCAGAATAAAGAATATAGTTGGTTGGTGAAAACTCATTTTTGAACACCGACTTAATCATCAAATCGTAGAGCATCGTTTGGATATAGTGGTTTTGATTCAAGCCCCATTTGTTGGGTTTGTATGTTTTTCCACTTTTTAATTCGACGATAGCCGGTTTGTTTTTGGCTTCCGCTTTATAATGGAAGATATCTAGTCGGCCTTGCAAGCCATAGGCTTCTGAATAAAAACTAGGCTCCAAAAAACAATCAGCAATCGCTATATCATTTTCCGCAAAGGACTGCAATACCATTTTCTTTAGATTGACAAAATGCTTTTGACATTTTTCCATGATCTCCCGAATATCCCGATCGGTAAAAATGGAAAAGGCCAGTGGGTTAAGTCGAAATACTTTTGGAAAAATTGCCCTGAACGTTGTTTCAGGATTGCTCATCAGTTCATCTAAAAAGAAGTTGGCAATGTTACCAATCATCAAGGGCGGACTGTAAGTAAAAGGCAGGTATTTTTTCAAAAGGTAAAGCATGGGCTCTGCGCCAAAATCTTTAAAGCATTCCGCCACAGCGGTCACGTCCATCAAATAATCCGGCTCGATGACAAAACCTTTGGGACGAAAAACACCCTCCTTGTCTACCTCAATATCGAGCAGATTGACCACCACCGGCAAGTCAAAATAATATTGCAACACCTTAATGCTGGGATTGAAATTTTCATTCCGATCTGCAATATTGTATTGCACCAAAATATCTTTTTCAGAATACTCCTCTGAACGCACCAGTAGTTGCGCCTTTGTCGGGTCTACCTCCAGGACGGCTACCCGCATAGAAGGAATAAAGTTTTTAATTTCGGTAGGCCCTTTCTTATAAAATCCAAATGGCGGAACGATCTCATCCAGCGCCTCCGGAATTTCCTGATCGTAAATCGCAGAGATGGACTCGGTCACTGCTTTGATTCCTAATTTGTAAAGCGTTTCCATTGGAATGGTTTCCTTTTGCTCGCGAATCACCTGATTCACCGAATGCCGTCGATACTCATGGATAAAGAATTGCAACTGCCGACTAAGTTCAAATTTGTGCCCTGCAAACGCAATTCGCGCAAAGAGGGTCGTAAATTGCAGCTGCTCCTCACTTGTAGCCTCTACAAATAAACGATTCAATAAGCGATATAATGCTTCTATTTTCTCTGTGAGAGCGGTGGATTCATCCTCATTCACCGAAGATACCTCCCGGAAGAATAAGCGTGCGAGTTCCTGGTTTTTCATAGGGGGTAAAAATAGGTATTTTGAATTAGAATGTGAATTGGAATTGGAATTAGAATTTTTTCCCCGTGCATGTGTCGAATCACGAGGCAAGATGCGAAGGGCTATGGCTTCGACTACGTTTAGCCGCCGCCGCTCTTTGTAGTTGCGGGATAGTTTGATAATTGAATTCTCTTCTATGCCTAGATCATGGAATTTTCCCTTTAACGTGTTTTTTACCACGAAGGGATGGAGAAGACGAAGTACGATCGGGGGCTCTTCATGCTCTTCGTTTCTTTGTGGTAAAAACCGAATTAGTGGGCAATCCATTTTTGAATAGGAATAGGAATGTGAGTAGGAATTTTCCCTTTAACGTGTTTTTTACCACGAAGGGATGGAGAAGACGAAGTACGATCG
>Ga0114957_1000772_pt1 | contig 39186 bp, 32 predicted proteins | sample BantaG_FD_87175 | JGI IMG/M metagenome (GOLD analysis project Ga0114957, IMG submission 87175) | Marine algal microbial communities from Bantry Bay, Ireland - BantryBay_4 metaG | ecosystem: Host-associated > Algae > Red algae > Unclassified | place: Bantry Bay, Ireland | collected 2014-11-21
CCGATGAAAACATTATCGGAAATAACCACAGGACTACTTTTTGAAGACTCTCCATTGTTTCTTGCTACAGCATCAATAGCGTGCCAGTCAAAATCGGTAATCAAAACATTGGCACCGACAACGGCATTTTTACCGATTGTTATTGACTCTTTTGAGCCAATAACCACACCGCTCATTCCACAATTGTCTCCAATGTTGATTTTGGCTGATGAATCGTGTGTTGAAATAGTAGTACGTCTATTTATACCAATGAGATTAGAGGTAGCTGAGGTTCTGATTTCCACACTATTTCCTATTGAAATACTAGAGCCAGGGAACTTGTATATAAATGGGAGGCCAATAAAGACTATTTTCTTGCCAAGTCGAATTCCTCGAAGTTTGTAAAAAAGTCTACAATACATACTGCAAAAGGCAGCAGAAGACCATAGTCGCAGGTAATACCAAAGATGAAATATTTTATCCATACTTGTTCAATACTAGGTTTTCTGAAAATATAGTTATCGCTATAACGTCTTGTTTGTATGTTTTATTGATTGATAACAAATTTAACGTTTTGCAGACTTTTGGTTTATTGTGCCCGTTTTAAGCGAATTATCGATTATTCCAAAAGCTTTTCTTATTTCTTCATCACTTTTTGAACGTAGACTTTTGCGATAGCATACTCCTATACTAACCCAAACTAGCACATAACCTAGTGAAAGAGATGGAAGTCCTGCACCAATCATAAAAACCATCCATAAAAATATCATCGCCCCACAAGATTTTACGAATAGATTTGATGATCTGAAAACCCCGTTGAATGCAGCTGGTATTACAATTAATAAAAACAAAATAACATGCACTAAACCACCTGATAATATTAATTGTAAATAACCATTTTCAATTACATCTCGATAGTAAATGATATCATAATCTATTCCTGACTCTCCTAAACCTCCGCCAATGGGGCAGTAGTAGGTTGCGTTAATACCTTTTCCAAAAACAAAATGATTTTCCATGTCCATATAGAACATATCAACGACCGTACTTCTTGTGTCTTCATACAGGCGCTTATTTATTTCAGCTAATAGGGTGTCGGTTATGGTATCAAATTGAAAAAATACTACAACAGCTATAGCAAGAAATACTGGAAAAAGTTTGAATATTAAAGGCTTTTTACTTTTGAATATCACAAATATATAGCTGGCTGCAATTAGTCCCAGGATCATGAAAAGACCAGCCCGTCTTGCAAGGTAGAGGAATATCAATGCGGCCAATACTAAAAAAATAAAGGAAATATTTATTTTACTTTCACTAATATAATTAGAATTCATAAGTAGAAACCCAGATCCTAATACCGTAGAGTAGACTAATACTTCAGCCGGACTGGCCGAAGCGATTAAACCCGGAAATGCAATTATAAGAAGAGGAAAAAGACAGCTTAGATAAAATAGTACCTGAAGCACGTAGTTGTATGTTTTGATATTGCGCCCAAGAAATGCCAAAAATGGAATCAGAAATGGCCAGAAGATATAAGGTACCCTCAAGTACGAAGTCAGCGCATCCGAAGAGAATGAAAGCCCCCTAAATACAATAACTGCCCCATACCCCATAAAAAGCAGAAAAAGATATTTAAAATAGTTGCTTTCGAATTTTACCTTTTTAACCAATTGTAATGAAGCCAAAGCAAAGATTCCTACGAAAAATAGCCAGGTCAAGGTAAATAATGCTCCTTTTGGCAAGCCTACAGTGTTGAAGACTGCATCCATCAAAGACAAGACAGCAAGAGAAACTAGTAAAGCTATGGTCGCTTTTTTACTAGCTATAGGGGCGTTATTATATCTTTTTGAATACGGATTCATCAATGTTATTTAACCCAAATACCTTTTTTCTTTTTAACAATGACCATATAATATTGTAATGGTGCGATTAAAAAACCGTTGAAATTTGCAATGAGCGATGCAATAAAAAGAGCATACACACCCATCTCAAAATTATCTATTAATAATATTGCTACGGCAATATAAAGCAGTGGACTGATTATACTGGACCAAAACTGGAGTTTTAAAGCGCTAATGCCGTTTAAGAAAGCAACATATTTTCCTGCAAACATATTAAAGCTGAAAAAGACCAAGCCCCAAAAAGATAGAGCAAAACTTATTTTAACGGTGTCTTTGCCTAACCAGAGGTCGTAAACAGTATCGGCAAGAAATAACATTAGAATTCCCCCAAGTACAAACACGATGTTCAAAATGTTATATTTTTTCATTCCATTGCGTATCCAAGCGATATCATTCTTTTGATAGGCTTCGGTAGAGGCAGACCAGAAGGGGGAAAGGAAGATGGCAAATACCACACTCAACATTCCAAAATATTTATAGACGATGTTATAAGAAGTTACCTCTTCGGGACCAAAATTTCTGGAAATAATAATATTAGCCGATTCAAATTGGACGATTCCGGCAATTTGTATTATAAAAAACACCATACCCAAATTAAACAGGCTTTTAGCATGGGAAAATTTTACTTTAGATAAAACCGGTCGATAGATTTTCAGCTTACCTCGAAAGAACAAAAAGTTGGCCGCTAGTAACACCACGACGGGGGCGACACAAAGCCCTAAGCCAAGATTTATTAAAGACCCTTCGGTTGTGGTGACCAGAATAGTAATAATAGCCAAGGCCATTGCTTGACCTACTACTTCTACAAGTGCCGCTTTTGCTGGTTCTTGATCAGCAGTTACGACAGTAGTGATAACCTTGAGTACGAATTGTAGGCAAAAATAAGTGAACACGATAACAACCAATACCGATATATCGGAGCTATAAGCCTGTGAAACTTTCAAAATAGAAGACCAATCCAAAAACTGATTCACAAATAGAAAAATAAGCCAGAGTGAAGTAAATACTATAGCAAGAATTGCGTAAGTAGTACTAACGTATATCTGGGCGCTATCGTGATCTCCTTGCGCTTTTGCCTCTGCGAATTTATTACGAAGACCGTGCGTTAAACCGATATCGAAAAAACTTAGCCATGCAACAATTGAACTTATAGTTAGCCAAATGCCATAACGCGAGGTGTCTACATATTTAATTGTTAATGGCACAAGTAACAGGCTTATGGCAATGCCAATAGCCTTTAATAATAAAGAATAAAAGATATTTTTTTTTGCTTTCTGACTACGTTCTTGCCCAGCACCCAGATACTTCTTAATAAGGGAAATTAGTTTCAACATTTATCCGAACTTAGGCAAAAGCTATTCATAATCTTTGGCTTTGATATATTAACAAAGTTTTGCACGATTATTCAATAAAGGTGGCTCTTCATTAATATTTTCCGGCGTAATACTGTTGCCCATACGTTTGGCCATAGCCATAGACACCGTAACCTAATCCTCTATTTTTAAGGCCATTAAAGACGATATGTAAATTCTCAGAAGATTTTAATTTATTACTATTATCTAGATTTTTAAGAATTTGTTTTGGTGTATAATCGTGCCTAACAACCAGTAACGTTTTGTCGCTAAAGTCTGCTAAAAGGTTAACATCTGATATCAAATCTACAGGTGCAGAATCCATAATAACATAATCGTAAGTATTGGATAAATGTTTAAAAAGGAGTTCCAATTCATTTTTAAGTAGCAAACCTGTGTAATCGTTACTTTTAATAGCTTTGGCAGATGATTTTAATTTTCCAGCGGCTATAATACCCATATTATCGTGCTCCTCAGCACTATTAATGATTTCGTCGTAGCTGGCACTTCCATTAAGAAAATCAAGTACTCCTTTTTTATCCGATAAATCAAAAGATTTAGTGGTAAAAGGTTTGATGAAATCCATATCGATTAAGACTACGCTTCTACCAGCTCTTGCTAGGCTTTTGGCTAGTCTGGCACTTACAAAACTTTTACCTTCACCAGGAATACTTGAAGTAATCAAAATTCTCTTCTTACCGCCGTCCCGGTTGTAAAGGTCAAGATTTGTACAGATATTTCTAAATTGTTCGGATAAAATAATCTCCTGTGTTTCAGTATCGACTTTTTTATCTTCTTTTTTCATAAAGGAAATCTCACCTACGACGGGAATATCGGTATACTCTGTTATCTCATCTCTGAACAGCACTTTGTTGTTTAATATTTCTTTGGCCCCAACGTAAGCAACTCCCGCCCCTAGAGCAAGTAAAAGGGCAATAAGATATGCTACGAGTCTTTTTGGGCTTACCGGTTCTAGGCCGGCCTCGGCCAAATCTACTACTTTACCATCACCACCTGTGGGAGCATAGGATAATGCGGTTTCTTCGCGTTTTTGTTGAAGGAAAGAGAATTGTTCTTTTTTAATCGCTTGTCTTCTTGTTAATTCAAGTAATTCCCGTTCTTTTTCGGGAATAGAATTTAAGGCGGTATTAGATTTTGACGAACTTTCATTTAAATTACTTAAACTTGCGCTTAAGTTGCTGATTTGGCTTCCGATATTTTCTAAGATACGAGGACGTAATTGCTGAATATCGCTAGCAACACCCGAAAGCAGCGGGTTGTTCTCACCAGTTGTTTCTTTTAGTTTTGAATACTTTATCTCAGAAGTGTATAGCTTTTCTAATAATTGAGCTAAAACAGGGTCCGCAATACCTGTGGTCGAAGGTAAACTGCCTGCTTGGCCTCCTTTGGCATTCACGTAAGATCGAACTTTTCGCAAGACGGCCAGTTGCCTTGTAATATCAGAAATTTGACGATCGTAAGTACCTACATCTTGTAAGTATAATTTACCTTGCTCACTTAAATCAACTACACCTTCCGAGGCACGATATATTTGGATTTTTTGCTCCATGCTATCCAATTCTTTTTCCACCTCTTTCATTCGGTCCTCGATAAAAGTCAAAGCTCCTTCAGCCAATTCTTTCTTATCCTCTAGACCTTTACGGCCATACTCTATGATCAACTGATTTAAAATGGCTTCTCCACGCTCGGGATCTTCATCTTTGAAATCCATGCTAACCACTGTAGATAGTTTATTCGAAGAATATACTTCTAAACCTCTACTAATACCCGACGCAACAATTCTAGGGTTGATAAAGCTGAAATAAAAATCATTCTCTGTGTTGAGCAGTTTTTCACTTTTTTGGTTAAAGCGTATTTCTCCTATTTCAGGATGTTTTGTCCATTCATCTACAGCGTAGTACTTTCCTTCTATAGTAACTTGTTTTTTCTTAGAGTCGTAGGAGAAGTAGTATTTTTTTGGATCTTCATCGGATGTTAACGGAATGATGCCAGGATCCTTCAGCTGAACTGAAATAGGCGAACTTGAGAACCCAGAGCTAGTACTGAAAGCTCCGTCTTCGAATATAGGGGCATAAAGATTCAAGTTTTTTACCACTTCACCCATTAATTTCCTAGACTTGATGACCTCTATTTCGTTCTCAACAATTTTTTTTGAATCGAAAGGGTTCATCGACTCGGTAAGCTTCGCATCGTCAACACCCTTTTTTTCATCTTTTATAATTAGGGTGGCTGTGGCTTGGTAAATGGGGGTTGCTGTCTTTAGATAAATCCAAGCAGTAAGCAATCCAAGCACCAACAAACCAGCGAAAATAGGCCAAAAAGGCAAATATCTCGAGATGAGTGTACGCAGTATATTTTCTTTTAGCATCGGCTAAATTTTAATTCTAAAATTTTTTAATGAAATTATCTAAAGCTAGCAATAGATATGACGGCTAGCGATAAGGCACTTATGACCAAGGGTATCCATTGTGTAGCTGCACTTGAAGAAGCTACCCTCGCCTTGTTCGCCTGCACATAAACAATATCGTTTGATTTTAAGTAATAATATGGCGAATCAAAAATTTCAGTAGTTGTTAAATCAATACGAATCAAAGTTTTAACTCCTGTATCCTCTTCACGTATAAGTACCACATCTTCTCTATTGCCATAAACGGTAATATCACCTGCAAGACCTAAGGCTTCGAGAAGTGATATCTTCTCATCTGGAATTACTACTACCGACGGATTTTTAACTTCACCCAATACAGAAACTTTAAAGTTCAGATACCGGATGGCAACAATGGGTTCAATTAGTAATTTTCTGGTTGACAGTTCGGATTCGATTTCGTCGCGAAGCTCTTTTTTGCTTTTCCCCGCAGCTTTTATTTTACCGAGTACTGGAAAGCTAATATTGCCGTCGGTGTCAATCAAATAACCTGCGACTTGAGCAGTCGTGCCGGAAACAGTAGAGGAACGCGCATCATTATTATTTGTCATATTAAAAATCTCCGCAGCCTCTGGGTTGATGCTACTTACGGTAATACTCAATAAGTCATTTTTCTCTAATACAGACTCCAAATTTCTAACATCGGTCATGAATTTGGTGTCTTGGGTTTCGTAGAAATACGTTGATTTTTTAAGATTAACGCAAGAAGTGGTGCATACCAATACTATTGCCATTATTACAAGTTGCTTAAATGAAATACTTGTTTTGCTTAAAATGTTCATAAAATTGGTGTTCATATGGTTAGTAAATACTAAGAGTGTTTTATAATTTAAGGCCGATTTTAGCCAGTAATCTCTGAACAAATGGTTTTTTTAAAAGTCGCTTTAAGCCATCTTTTAGTTGATATTTAACCTTGTCAAGACCACTTTTATTTTTGCCAAAATCAAAAGAATATCCGTAGCCGTAACCATAATTGTACTCTTTGGTTCTGTCAAGACCCACATCATTTAAAACGTAAGCTACATTTGTTAGTTTTTTGGTCTTTTTCAGGTCTTTTGAAAATTCGATTAAGCGTTTATCTGTAAACCCTAATCGCACTACGAAAAGCGATAAATCAGCATATTCAGAAATCAATAGCGTATCGGTTACCAAAATCGTTGGTGCTGTATCCACAATTACATAGTCAAACTCTTTTTTTGCACGTTCAATGAACTTCTTGAAATTTCTTCCCGCCAATAATTCAGGAGGGTTCGTGGGTAGCGTTCCACTAAAACAGACATTGTGGTTGGGGTTTTTACCATATCCCCTATGTATACAATTTTCCCAGTTTACCTCAGGTGCAAATAAGAAATCGGAAAGGCCGGCAGTATTCTTGTCGATTCCGAAATACGCATGTAATTGCGGATTTCTAAGGTCTGCACCTACCAACAGTACTTTTTTATTCAAACTAGCGTACGCCAAAGATAAGTTTAAGGCAACTGTGGTTTTACCTTCTCCTTTTATGGCAGAAGCGATATAGATGACTTTACCCGCATCTGAATAATCATCTTTAGGTAAATGAAAACTAATGTTCGTACTTAGAATACGAAATGATTCTGCGAGTAGCGAACGCGCTCCAGCATCTTTAAAACTGTCCTCTTTTTCCAAAAATGGAATTTCTGCCATGATAGGTATGGTCGAATTCAAACGTTCAACATCAGAACGTTCTTGAACCTTAGTGTCAAGGGAAAACCGTAAAAATAAAATTGTAAATGGAATGAAAAGTCCTAGCAACAGCGCTAATGGATAAACGATTACTTTTTTAGGTGAAATCGGTTCTGAAGGTGTAACCGCATAATCCACTATTTTTACCGAAGGTGCGGTTACTGCATTATTAATAGCAGCTTCTTCGCGTTTTTGTAAGAGCAATAAAAATAACTTTTCTTTTATGCTTTGTTGCCGTTCTATTCCTCTCAACATTTTCTCGTTTTCGGGTAATCGAGAAAACATTTCAGAGGCCAAATCTTTTTGTTCGTTTAATTGGTTCAAAGAAATACGCAATTGGCGTTGGGAAACATCTACTGTTTTTAAGATGTTTTCCTTTCCTTTACTCAATTGTGTGTTTAGACTTTTTATCGAAGGGTGACTTTCCTGAACACTCGACAGTAACTTCGTTCGTTCCCTAGCCAATTCGTTGTAGTTTTTGACCAAAGAATTTATACTAGTATTATCCAAACCAATATCCGCTGGCAATAGCCCGTAATCCGCTTGTCTTGCAACTGATCTTTTTAACGATTGAGATAAGCTAATTTGTGTTTCTAGACTAAAAGCTTCGGTTTCAGCTTCTGATTTCTTTTTTAAGATAGATGTAGCATCTTCCTCTATGTATGCTAAATTTTGATCACGTTTAAAGCCCGCTTTGCCCAACTCTATCGAATCTAATTCACCAGAGAGGTAAATAAATCGTTCATCTATAAAATCCAAGGTTCTTTTGGAAATTGCTTGAACATCTGAAATGGCATCTTCGTTGAATTTAGCTATTACTGTATTCAGAATTGCTTCAGAGCGCTCAATGCTTTCTCCTGTAGTCCAAAGCGCTAGAATATCACTTTTTTTATTGGTTGGCTGAATCTGTAACCGATTTGCAAGTTGCTGGACAGCTTTTTTACGTGGATTAAGAACAACTTTGTACGTGACATCTTCATATTTCGATAGCACAACGTTTTCTAATAACTCTATGCTAAACGGCAGCCCGGCAGCGGAATTGTTTTTACTCTTAAACCCAACCTGATAATTATTCCCGTCATCGTCACTAATATCGAAACCATTGATGTTTAGTTCAACCTCATAAGACATGGGGTTAGGTTGTTCCTCTTCAGTTACAAATTTCTTTACTACGAAGGGTGCATTCCATTTTTCAGAAGTCTTGAAGAAACCTACGTAGTAGTAAGAAACATCTAAGTTCAACTCTTCAACCACTTGATTAAGAAGTCGATATGATTTTAATACTTCGATTTCGTTATCCAGATTAATCGTCGAAATACCCCAAATGTTCGCTACTTCTTCTGAAGCGATATCGGTTCTTTTAGATTCGTCAATGATTTTTATTTTGGCTGCTGAACGATAATTTACCGTTGCATAGCGCATGAAAAGATAACCTGAAAAAAGGCTTAAAAGCACTGCGATTAGGAACCATGGCCAATATCGGAGATATTTGGTTACGATACCTTTGATGGCGAATTTTTCGTCATCATCATTACCAAAGTTCTGATGTGCTTCTTTCATGTTGCGTTTACTAAGTGAATAGGCTTCTTTGAGCTCCTATTACCGTAAGCTACAAAGATAAAACAACTAATTAACATGAGTCATTTTTAACCGTTGACAGGGGGAATATTACGATATATGAACGAATAACCAGCGGCTTATATGAAATTCAACGTTTAGAACTTAGCTGCCTTAGAACAGACACAAATGTATTTTCAAAAACTTTAAGAGTTAGTGAATTTTCGTAATGTTTTCTGCCGGCGCTTCCCATTTTATCTCGTAATCCTTCGTCAGATAGTAGTTTTTCAAGTTTTTCTGCTAAGACGGATGGGTTCTTTTGTGGAATTAGAAAACCTGTTTCACCATCAACAATTATCGATGGAATTCCGCCTTCAAAAGTAGAAACTAACGGAAGTGAGAATTGCATCGCCTCAATAAGCACTAATGGAAAACATTCGTTGGAATAATATGTAGGCAAGACGAAAATATCTGCTTTGGAGTACGCTTCCTCTTTTTCTGCCCCATATTTTTTACCTAGATATTGCACATTTTCCTTTAAACCTAAAGAAACCAGTTTATGCTCAAAGGTGTCGGCAGTTAAATCACCTTCGCCTCCAATAAAGGTGCATTGAAACGAAATTTGCTTTTCTTTTAATAGTTTACAGGCTTCAAGAAGTACACTAACGCCTTTTGAGTCGATGAGATTTGAAAGAAATAGTATTTCTAGTTTTTCCTTTGGCGAAGACTCAAAATGTTGTGTTGCAATATTAGGTATACCATTCGCGCAATAATGTACTCGGTTTCTTGGAACATATTTTTCAACGTCTGCATACAATTCCTCTGCAAGTAGTATAACTTCCGCATTTCTGAAAACGAGACGATACAACATATTGTCAAACCACTTGTCTTGTCGAGAGCGAATGCCTTTGTTGTGAAAATGATACATTACTTTCTTTCCAAAAAGCTTTGCAGTAAGGGCTATAAGAGTATCCTTATAAAAGCCTACTCCCGAGGCCGTAAGGGTAAAATACACCAAATGAGGTCGAAATGAAATCAAGTTTTTAATCGTTTGCCATAGAATAGCAAAAAACCGGAGCCACTTTCTAATGCCTCCTTTTCCAATTTCATCGACCCGTTTTGAGGTACTTAGATTTATATATTGACATTTAAAATCAGTATTGATTTTTTCGCTCTCACGAATGTATCGCCCGACCATGGCAGCACCATGCACTGGGGGTGGATAATGTAATATGAAAAGTATTTTTTTCAAATGCTTGTCAGTTGTTTTAATAATGAGCGCTCCAGTTCGACCGACTCCTCTATTTTCATTTTATTTGCGATTTCTTTTAGTAAAAATATTTTAAACAGGCAATCGAATTCTTCCAGGCCTACTTTTGAAAAAACTCCTGATATGAGTTCTTTCCCTACTTTCTGATGAAGTAGGTGTTGTTCCTGAAAATGAAATTTTAATTCATCTAGATATTCCAGTCCATCTGCTTCAAAGTATTCAAAATCAAATGGGACGATACCATTTTTAGTCTTTATTAAATTCCATGGAGCAAAATCGCCATGCTCATAAACTACATAATAATTAGTATTCGATTTGTTTATCGATCGGTCTAATACATCGATTAAATCGGCTAGTTCTAGCTCATTTAATTGCGTTCTAATATGTTTCACTCTTGGATGCAAATCGAGTGAATATTGTTCCTCTTTTTTTAACCTTTTCAAAACCGAAGTGTACTCTTCTTTGGTTACAGCACCGATTTCTCCGAATATTGGTTGCAACAAAATAAATGGAGAAGTATCAAATTCGCCTTTTAAAAGTAATGGCTGGATCATTTTTTTTGACGAAAGTAGCTCAATAGCCAATTGCTCATTCTGAAGTCTCTTTTTTCCCAACCCCGTGATCGGGGATTTTAAATATCCAACAATTCCGTTTTGGTCTTGTATCTGCAAAACTATTTTGTCTTTTTCAGTAGCTATATATACCGAACTTGTAATAGTTTTTGAAAGTTGCTTTTCAAGGAATATATTAAATTTTGATTTTTTGCCAGTAATGGTGGGAAACACGATTCTCGCCAAAGGTTTCATATAAAGACAAAGAAACCGCGCTACGCTCTTTAGGATTTTCGCTTTTTTAGAAAACGGATTGTACAGTTCAAAAGCATGGGCGACCATATTGGCATCGGCGATAGGTAAATATACCTTTGGGTTTGCCCTTGTAGGAAGTATTATGTAGGTATGATCCGATAAGAAATCAATCACATTCATCCAATATGTTGTTTTATGATCTGAGAGATTTCAGTTACGATTTCATCCGGTGTTCGATTTACATTTATTGAAAAATACCTCTTTTGATCTGCTAATGCACCGTAGGCCGCTAATTGTCTTTGCAATTCTTGAAACGATACTTCTTTTTTTCGTTGGTGAATTACGTTGGCATCTGCTGTTAAAATAAAGTAGAGATCGGGTCGCGGTATGAGCGTACGCACTAACTTGGCAATTTTCTTGCTCCCTCCAAACCGATACCTACGATGGTCTACCAAAAGGTCGTCGTAGTAACGGTCAAAAATAACTAAAGATTTTTTCTTTAGTAATGATTTTATGTTTTTATGCCAGCCTTTGTTGTATTGTACTATAAAGAACATGAGTTTTAGGTAAGACTTCATGGCGCCATATGGAGCCTCTGCATGAGGATCTTCAACCACGATATTCTTGTCACCTTTCTTTTTAAGAATTGGTTTTAAATGAAAATAATCATGTTGTGTAAAGGGTAGCTTTTTCGCTATCAAACCATCTATAATCGTAGATTTTCCGGACCCATCTGGGCCTAGAAAGGCTATAGTAATGCCTCTATTAATCGGTTTTTCGAGTATTTTAGATGTTGTTGACATAGTATGTGCTACTTCTAGAGGCGACTTGGGTTTCTTAATTACTGATGAACACCTTTTTATAAATTTCTCCTATCTGTTCTCCTCTTCTTTGCCAATTGTACTCTTGACGTATCCGCTCAATAGCATTTTTGCTGAAGTTTTCATAACGATTTATATCCTTAGTGAAGCTCATAAGTGCAGAACCTATATCGGTTACTACTTGTTTTTCCGAATGCATATTAACCAGTATACCGCAATTTTCGGTAACCATATCTTTAGGCCCACTGGTGTTTAGACATACCACGGGAAGACCATAAGACATTGCCTCCATTATCGCCCAACTACCACCCTCGCGAAAAGAGGCGTGTAGCAGTACATGTGCGTCGCTCATTTTTTGTTTGATGGTTTCATTGGGGACAAAGCCTCGAATAAAAATATGATTCTCAAGCTGATTTGATTTAATGTATGTTTTAATCGAATTCAATTCGGTGCCTTCTCCGAAAAGTTCTAAGGTGCCCTTTCCGCCTTTCTTTAAAAATTCTTCAAATCCTTTTACCGCAAGCATGAAACCCTTCCAATAATTCATACGCCCGACACATATAGCCTGAATCGATGTTTCTAATTTTTTTGGGTAATGGGTAACGATATCTGAGCTGGCTGTTTCTGAGATAATTGCGGTATGTGTATTGCCCCGTTTCGGAAAAATTTCTTGTGCTGATCGCGTCCTGAAAATTACTGCCGAAGCTTTGCCACGGGTCATCCATGAAAAAGGCGAGGCTTTGCCGATTCTATTGATTGATCCATAAATAAATTCTTGAAGGATCCAACGTAACTTCATCTTTTTTAAAAACGACCATGGAACGGTATCACCCCCACCTATTGGTCCCCAAATGAAGGGTTGTCTCAGTAGATATGCAGGTGGAGCTATCCAAGAAACACCAAAATTAAGATGATGAACTAGGTCGATGTCTAATTTGGTTTTTTTTAACTGTTTTTTTGCGTAGTAGTATCCTCCCCATTGCCAACAACAGTAGTACAATTGTGTGCCTAAGGGTATTATTTTTTTTAGCGTTTTAAAAAACTTGGGTAAATCATAGTAGATATAATTGCGATCATCTACCTCTTTTGTCTCAATACTCTTCTTATTATTCCTACGGGTAAGAACCGTAACATTGTAACTTTTAGAGATTTCTAGCGAAAAATGCCAGCCAACACCAGGTTCCGACGTTTTATCGGGTTCACAGGCGTAAGCAACGACCAATACATTTTTTTTGTCAGTGCCCATTCGGCATTCTTTTTGTCATTCGATCTGCCAAAGTTGAAATGATGGTTTCATAATACGTATTGGCTAGGCTATCTATGTCTTTCCCTTGGGCATCTTTATATAGTACAATCGAAATAGGTACGTTCTTTGACCAAGTAGATTTTAAATTACTTTTATTTGACGGGCAGACTACCAAGGTGCTTCCTGCAAACCCCTTCAGTCTCATTTTTGTTGAAGATTGAGAACTAATCTTGACAAATCTGAATATAATATCGACCTTTTCAATGAGTTTAATTGTCAATTCTTTTAGCTCTTCTTCGTCTAAATTCGGTACCGACAAGACCATACCACTGGGATAAAAAAATCTATTCAAACCTCTCTTAAGTTCCCAAAATCTATATTTTGTACCTTTTTTGAGCGAATTCAAGGTCTCTTTCCTCATTTGATATAGCAAGGTAATATCAGTTTTAGTAAGCGAGGCGTTTTTATCGGTTAAATACCTAAGAATTAGTTCTTTTCCCTTGCTTCCCAATTGATTATCTAAAATTGTATTTACCGCATCTTTATCTGCTTTTTTATACGTTTCTCGAAGATATTGTTCGTCTTTCTCGACCGAACGCCGTTTTACTATGCTCTTTATCAATTTGTAACAAAATGCGACTTCTGAGTTGGGTATAGGAAAACAGTCGTTTATAACTGTACAATCGGTAGTTAAGGTTTTGGTCGTAAATCCGTATTTGCCAATAGCATCGTTATCGATTAAAAAGTCTATGGCAAGTAGCGTATCGGTTTCGATATTGCGAAGTACATAATAATAACAGTTTTGAACATCGTACCATAATTTTTGCAAAAGAACCCAACCGGTACTATCGGCAACTTTTTTAATGAGTAGTTCAAGTGTTCGGATATCGGTTCCGCTAAACGCCATATCAACATCCGATTCCGAATAATAAGGTAGGTTCTCATAGGAATGAAGTACGCACCACTTTGTGTTAAAAACGATGTTCATCTCCTTAAAAAAAGGTGCTAAATACGATTCGTGATTGGTATTCATAGCTGTATTGGGGACAGTTGGTCAATTTTCATTAGAGCTTCTTTAACGTAAACGAAAATTAAAATACATTATTACCATTTACCACTTGCAATATAATCAGTACAGTAAATCGCAAAGGCAATGAATGGTAATAGCTAAAATAGCAACTAGCGTTTTAGAGAAAAATGACCACGAAATTCTTCTTGGCCGTTAGTTAAAGCCCTAAACCAATAATCGGAAGCGGGTAAAGTTCTGCCATTTGAGCTGCCATCCCATCCTGGGGAATCAGGATCTATTTGTGCCAGTAGGTTTCCATATCTGTTGTAGATATAAATCATTTTTAAATCAATATCATCGCCTGAAGGAGGAGGCATATATTGCCAAAAATCATTAGTGCCATCGGCATTAGGCGTAAAGAACTTTGGAAATCCGAAAAGGTCTAAATCGAGTTCGATATCTATTGTCTCTTCCGATATACCGCAACCATTTTTATCGTTTACGTATACCGTGGTTTCACCAGAGGGAATATTTCCGAAAAAATTGGAATCTTGGAATGAAATTCCATCAATAGAATATTCATAATCTCCATTGCCCGAAGCAATGATTTCTATGGTATTGTCCAGAGTATTTCCTTCAATAATAACGTTATCTATCGTGGCGGTTTCTGATTGTTCAACGTTGAAGAATGCCATAGACATACAGCTTACAGTCTGCCCGTTACTAGAATAGTCTATCGTTACTTCTAACATATAATCTCCGAACTCGCTAACCGCAAAGTCTTGGCCTTCAAATAACAATTGATCAGAACTTCCTTCAAGCTTATACCATTTGTACGAATTGAAACCATCGGGGCCTTCAATAATCAAATCTGAGCTACTTGAGCATATTCTATAACTATCCTCTAGTACGATTTCTTGTACGGTCTGTACCTGCACCTGAATTTCGGCAAAAGTTTCACAGCCTTGTGCGTTTACCGCCTTTACATAAAGTGTCTGATTAAAAGCTGTCGTATTTCTATAGCTTTCAGGGTTTTGGATAAAGCTATTTACATTACGATTTTCTTCGGTTTCATAATAGAAATATGAGAAATTGGCGTCGGTTGCAACCTGCGTAAGATCTAACTGGGTTAGACCATCGTTCAGGTTGTCGATATCGGTATCACAACTTAATATGGTTGGGTTGCTCAAAACAAAGGTCGGATCTACTACGATGTCAATCGTTCCCCTAATAGGGCAGGTTAAGGATCCTTGGCCAGTTACGGTAACTAGATAGTTGCCTGCATCTGAGGCGCTTGTTGTGTCGATTAATAAGATATGACTGTTAGGATTCGCAATCAAAACGTTATCTTTTTCCCAAGTATATGTGGCCCCGGCATATTCATCGGTTCTAAGTTCAAGAGGCTGGCCCTCACAAACGGTATAACTGCCTCCAGTTACGGGAGAGTTATTGGGAATTAAATCGGCAACACTTAAACTCGAAGAAAGAATTTCGATTTCGGTACTACTGCTACAACTTATAGTTTCGCCATTATTGGTAAAATTGATTCCTGCTTCCAGTATAAAACTACCCACAGCCGAGAATTGAGCAGTTTGCCCCGTAGCGAACAATTGTCTTCCCGTGGCGTCTATTCTAAACCATTGGTAAGTATCGTAACCATTTGGTCCGGAAACTGATGCAGTTGGACTTTCAGGACACAACCAGTAGTCTCTATCTAGAGTCAGTGGAGCAACGGTATTGACCGTTATTTGAAGTTCGCCAAGCCCTTCACATCCTAAACTATTAATGGTGCTGAAATATACGGTCGGAGTATAAGCGAAAGTGTTGTTTCTATAATTGGTCGGGTCTGCGATAGCTATGCCAGTTGTTCTGTCTGCAATCGTTTCAAAATAAGTATAGGTGAGTGCAGGATCTTCGATAGCGGTCAGGTCCATATTAGTAAACCCATCATTCGGGTTGTCTATGTCGGTATCGCAGGTTTGCATTGTAAGTGAGGCATTGGTAACGGTAGCATCGATAACGATGGTCAAAGTTGCAGTAACAGGGCAACTCGCTGCGGCAGGGTCTGTAACGATTACTTCATAATCACCGGCGTCGGCAATCGCTGTAGATGTAATTTGATGTATGTTTCCCGTAGTGGTTAAAGCCACCCCATCTTTGCTCCATTGATACATACCCCCAGCAATAGAAGTTGTTTCTAGAGATAAGCTTTGGTTTTGGCAAATTGTAAAGGAGCCACCTGTAGGAGTAATGCCATTAGGTGTGATATCCGCTGCATTAAGACTAGATTGTAAAACGCTAAAGATGGCATCGGTCATACAGCTATAAATATTCTCACCAACCGTATAATTCATACTAGTTTCAAGGCGGTAGTCGCCAACATCGGAAAGGTCAATATCAGTATTGGTTGACAGCACCTGTCCGTCGCTAATGCGAATCCACTGGTAACTATCATAGCCCGGCGGCCCGTTTATGGTTACTGTGGGGTTACCAGCGCATATAAAATAGCTGCTATCTAATGTGAATGGGGCAATAGTGCCTAGCTCTAGTTGAAGTTCTGCAGAGTTAGAACAACCTGTAGACGTGCTCTCGGCGTTATAGTAGATGGTTTGACTAGATGTCGTATTGGTATAATTGGTTGGGTCACCTATAGCGTTAGTGTTTGTATCCCTATCGCCAATCGTTTCAAAATAAGTGTAGTTGAAGTTCGCCGCATCTTCTAATTGGGTTAAATCAATTGTATCGATACCATCTGTTGTGTTAGCATTCGAATCGCATACAAAAAGTGAATTGCCATTGGTTATTGGTAGTGGTCTTATGATTACGTCCAATGTACCCGTTATAGGGCATGCTTGAGCGTTTGGTTTAGTTATGGTAACTAAGTAATTTCCCCCGTCTGCTGTGGTCGCGGCAGTAATATTGTGAATGTGAGGGTCGGCATCCCCATCTGTTACGACATCTCCATTTCCATTTCTCCATTCATAAGTCGCACCAGGAATGTATTGGGTTTCGAGCATTAAAGGTTGGCCCTCACAAACTTCATAATCAGCAACAACTCTTCCGATACCATCAGGAATTAAATCAATGGTATTGAAAAAGGAAATTACCGCTGGAGGAAGACCTTGGAACGAATTCCTGCCATCTAATTCAATGCCATTGTGTAGATAATTAGCACCTGACCCACCTATATCGGGATTGTTTATAACTCCCAAATATGGCGTGCCAAGAGCATTTCCTGAAATATTAAATCCCTGTTGGAGTGCTCTGTAAATTTTTCCATCTGGCCCTAGTTGGAGTGCTCCCCTTGTTAAATCAAAATTATCATGAACCGCGTCTAAATTTACTCTCGAATTAGATATGTCTCCAGCTTGTAAATCAAACTGAAAAAGAGAAGATGTTCGAAAAATTGGCCTTGCACTTGATGAATGGGCATACAAATATCTCCCATTTGGCGAAAACTCTACCCCATAAGTATGCAGATTTGTTCCTCCCGTAGATATTAGTTGTTCGTTTGATATAACCCCAGTGGTAGCATCGAAATCATAGATGAATAAACCTCTATCCATATTAGCGCTTGCCATTTTAGTACCGTCAGGGGAGAATTTTAAGTAGCCTTCTGCTCCATCTCTATCTATATTTATATTAGGAGATGGGCTTTGTACAGAAGTAGCATTGACTCCAGCAGCGGTTATTTCGAAGGCATGGTAGGTATTTAAGTTATTTCGTCGGCTGGGCTGAATAAGCGGGCTGTCATCTGTACCTAGAGTAACAATCCACAACGATTCTGCTGTACAATCTTTGACAACAGCGGCGATTTTTTCGGCAGTAGCATTTCGTAAAAGCGTATTTTTTGTGGTTATATCACCATTACCACTATTTAAGGTTATGTCAACCACAGAATAATGTACTCCTTGATTGGGATATGAAAATCCGGGGTCTCTGTGGTTAGATGTGAAAATATAATAAAGATTGGGATTACCCGGCCAAGGCACAATTACCGCGGATTGCGTACTTGACACTTGACCAAAAAGACCAGTACCGTTCGGCATAATGTTATGATTTTGGTCATAAACAGTTACTCCGTCAGTATAAAAAAGAAGCTCTCCGGTAGAATTTGAAATGGTAGCGCACCCTTCGATGGTATTTACTTGCCCATTGATAAGAGGATTTACAGTTGTGCCATCGGCATTAAACGTAATTCCCGCATTCTCTCCAAAATACCAATTATTAGACTCTCCCTGTCCAAAAATAAAGACAGAAAAAACTAATCCCAATATTAGGATAAGATTGTTAATTTTCATTTACAGTGTACTTAGGGCAGTGCAATATAAGCTAAATATGCCTTTTTTAATATTAAATATCGGTTAAGAGCTTGTAAAAAACGGTTATCGGTATTTGGATATTACCACATAAAAACCTCTTGATTTACTGGGTTTCACATCCGATTAAGGCAAAATCGACCTAATAATAACATCAACCTGTAGGTTATAACAATTTAGAGGGATGAATACCCTACTAAGAATTAATTATAATTTGCAAACGGGTGTTTATTTAAGAGTACGGAAAGAATTTTCAATTAAATCTGTTTTAGAACTTAAATTGAGCAGTTCTGATTAAAAGTCGAAGGCAATAGGAGAAACTATTCTTAATAAAGACAAGGCCTGCATTTCGTCTAGCAGTATACCCTTCTCTAAGTATTTCTTTTGTTGACATGGTTCCGCTAAGCCCATCTAGCCTATAGTTTACATAACTGATGGCGATATATTGAAATACTTCGGAATCTTGAAGAAGGTTTTTTAAGACAAATTCATAATCTGAAAGCGCACGGAGATTGATATTGTAAATAGTATTTTCATAAATATCGCGATGAACAAACATTGAAGGGTGATTATAGGTCATGCCGTAATAAACAAATTTGAAGCGAGAAGGATGAAATGGCTTTACTTTTCTTGTTCCATCTTTTAAAACATCATAACGGTCGCCGTGAAAGATCTTTTTACTTGGGTTTTGAATCGCGGCATCTACAATTAGTTGAACTGCTTCAGGTTCATACCAATCATCGCTATTGATCATACCAATAATATCGCCTTTGGCCATGCGTATTCCTTTATTCATTGCGTCGTAAAGCCCTTTATCTCTTTCACTGACCCACTTGGAAATATTGCTTTCGTATTTTTTGATAAGGTCTAGAGTGCCATCTGTAGAGCCACCATCAACAATAATGTATTCAATATTCGTATAGGTTTGTCCAACCACACTTTGTATCGTTTGTTCAAGATATTTTTCGCCATTGTAGACAACGGTAATAACACTTATTAGGGGGTGAGAACTCATTCAATTTTCTTTTTAGGATACAGCGCAGTTCTAATATCGGCATTGGTCATATATCTGATTTCTTTCGACAGGCATACCCCAATACAAAACCATATTGCATAGTTATACCCGGAGTAATTGTAATAATTTTCAATGAACAGTAATATGGTATGCGCAATTAGAATAAAACCAACCGCTGTCACAAAAGTATTATTAGCTCTAAAAAAGGCGAAGAAAATGGCTAGTACCAGTATGCACAAGTTCAAAAAGACCGCAATGAAACCACCTTTGAGTAAAATACCTAATACCCCAACTTCAATCGTATTGCGATAAGCGGATTCTTCTGGCGCATTACTAAAATAGTCGCTGTAATAAGAGCCATTTGCACCTTTACCAGTTAACAATTGATTATTGCTTTCTAAATCGGTATAGAGTTCTTTGTACAAGAAGGTTCGTGTATCCGTTTTTAGGTCACTATCTAGTGAGCTAGATAAATAGGTTTCCAAAGGGCTTTCACCGGTTGTAATGCCCTGATAAAGCAATGCAATAGGGAGTAAAAGCGTCAAAAAAGCAATGGGTAGGAGCCACTTAAAATTATATTTACCATAAATGTACACTGCGATTAACCCTAGAAAAAGTGAAAACTCGCGAATCATCATTGTACGCTGACCGTACAAATTTGCAGCATAACCCAATAGCAAAGCGCTAATAAGAATTAATATTCGTTCTTTCTTTTTTATAAAAGGAAGTAGAGGAATTAAAAAAGCGGCAGGTAAAAATAGAACCAGTAGCATCCGAACCTGAATTACTGTCGGTGCCCCCCCCGTGCTTATGTAAAATAAAATCAATGTAGGAACAGCAATTTTTAGAACAGTAATGAAATAACGATGCATTACTCCTAGATTAATGCTTTTTGCCGAGAAAATTATAACGAAGGGTAGTAGTAATGCCAGTGAGGTATTCACATTGCCGAGTAATGTTGTAACCGTGCCGTCGCCAGCCGCTACACTTCTTAGTAAGCCGATGATATTCCATCCAATCAAAGTACTAAGCGCGGCAAAAGCGAACCAAGGAAAGCGTTTTCTCAATAGCTTTATCTTTTTTACATATTCCGTAAAGGCCATAAAAAAGGAGATCCATACAAGCCCCGTGAGCAACAATTTACCCAAAGAAAGGCCATCAAGCTGAAAAACAAGCATAGCAAGCTCATACACCAAAAGTGCAATAAGCGATATATTGAATTTCAGTTTACTGAGTGTCAAAATAGTTATAGTTTGACCGATTATTTATGCCATATGCCAGTGGCTTTTTTGTTTATTAATTTAAAGTACTGCATTGGTGCTAAAATCACATTGGGAAAAATACATAATATCGTGGCAATTATAACACCTTCAACTCCCAAAGATGTATACTTTACCAAGAAGATAGATAGGGGCACATTGATGAGCGCTCCAATTGCAAACGAATACATCTGCAAACGTATTTTGCTTATGCCGTTCATAAAGAATATGAATGGAGAATAAGTGCATAGTATTGTAAAATAGATGGCCATACATACGGTCAGAAAAAATGGTATTTGTACCATATCTTGAACCCACCAGGTATAAAACCAGGGCGAGATTAACACTAGAACTATTATTAAACCAATTATCAAAGCGGTAAATACCATAAGGTTTTTCATCGCTTTTTTAATCCACTCTAGTTCTCCCTTAGCATAGGCATCGGTAATACTTGACCAATAGGGGGTGAGTATGATGGTAAATACCATTGATGCGATACTCATGTATTTAAAAGAGAGGTTGTATGGCACTACAGCTTCTGGATTAAAAAGTTGTGTAATAATAAAATTATCTGTAGAGAATAATACGATAATAGATATCTGGATTACGAAGAACGAAAGGCCTAAGCCAAAAATATCTTTAAAATGTTCTTTTTTCCAAAAGGCACGGCTTGGGCTATAAGGTTTGTAATCTCCAGTAAAGGCATAAAGGTTCAATAAAAGTAAAAGCACTACCGGTAAGGCCATAAAGACAGCGCCGAAGAGCAATAGAGAACTATTGGAAGTTTGTGTAAGTATCCAGATAAGAAATAACGATCCTGCCGCCGTGGCAAGACCGATTTTACCCTGCATAGAATGGTCTTGATTGCCAATATAGATCGATGTAATCAGTTTTAACATTAATTGCAGACTAAAACAACCGAAGATAATAGGCATAAGTAACCCTAATTGCCCTTTGAGATTTGATGAAGCATTAAAGACTGCCGCCCAATCTACAAAATAACTTATTGCAAGAGAGATTATTAAAAATGCCAAACATATTAAGCTAATCGAATAATATGCGGTGCTCACATAGCCTTTGGCAAGTTCAGTATTGTTGCCTGCCCTAGCTTCTGCAAATTTATTTCTAAGGCCATTGCCAAGCCCGATATCAAAAAAGGAAAACCAAGCAATAAAAGAGCTCAGAGTTAGCCAAATACCATAATTTTCGGTATCTAAAAATTTGATGGACAAGGGTACTAAAAGGAAATTCGCCAGTATACTACCACCCTTGTAGATGGCAGACAATAGTACATGTTTGGTGACGTTCTTTGTACGTGAACTCTGTATGCCAAGTTTAGATAATATGTTCTGAACGAAATTTTTCAATCAACTTTTTTTATGGTTTCCACCTTTATTACTGGGCAGTGCGCATGGCAGTAATAGTACTTATAACTGCTTTGTTTTGTCGCATGGTTTTTATAAAGTCGGCTGTACGAATGTCCGAACCTTTTGAGATAAGGTGGTATTCCGAATCGAAAAAAAGGCTTTTGGGATACATTGCGCCTTCAGGCGTGCCAATAACCGCTATTTTATTTTTCTTAAAATATGAAGAAAGAAAGTTGAAGTATGATTGGTATTTTTCAGTAGAATAGGCCTTTTCTTTGATGAGGTTGGGAAAGGTGACAAATAGATGAATACCATTCTCTTTACAGTAGCTGCTGAACTCCTTTATAGCCATAAGACCTTTGGTTTCCAGTGTAATAGGTGCGGGCAGTTTAAAAGGTGTTTTTTTTGTTTTTAAAGAATCATGCTCGTGCATATTGAGCATATCGCCTTTGCTGTTTATGTTTTTCAAATAGTCGACTTTTTTCTCGGCCACTTCTTTAGTATCAGTACCAACAACAATGCTATGGGCGAGGTCTAAAACCGAAATACTTGAAAGAATTTTTAAGCGGTCGATGGGGTCATAATGAGAATTTAAATATTCTTTATCGTAGGATATTAAATACTTATTCAATGTTATGCTAGGTTCTCCCGTGTAACCGAAGTTTGAATATTCAAAAGGTAGGATTGCCATATCTCCCCTTTTTAGTGATTTTTTTAATCTATCCAAAATATACTCCGCCCGCAAACCTGCATGAATCGCCATGTTTACTGAAGGAACATTAAAAGCATCCTCAACTTGATATGCTCGTATACCCAAAAAATTATTACTACCCGAGGTAAAAAGTATTTTATTGGTTTCTATTGAATCTGCGAGTGCTTCTTTATAATCAAAATAGGTTTCGACTGATAGACTGTCGTTCTTATTATCAAAATAGAAGTAGTATACAGAAAGAAAGTACCCCGCGAAAATCAACGGAATAGCAATCAACAGAGCAAGATTGAATTTTTTAGTGCTTTTCATTATTCCCATTAAAAATCAAAATATAAAAATTCGGACTTAACCGTTAAAAACGCCACTACGGCATACACGAAAAATACAGCTACGATAGCAAAGTTGTACCATTTGGGTTTGAACTTTTCGACCAATTCGTTAGTGTTATTTAAAGCCAGTGCAATAACAAATGCCAATATTAACCCAATGATAATTTCTGAATTAGGCCCAATTTTCTGAAGCCCTGATCCAAATTCTACTCCGTAATCAGATAAAAAAGATAGTTTGTTCGCTAGGGCCGCAGGCAGTTCAATAGCTCCACTAAACATTCCCTTTAATACTTTTATAGCATCTTCCCAACTTGTCGCGCGAAAAAATACCCAAGCGATGTTAGCAAAGTTAAAAGTCAAGAACCAAGCAAGTATATTGTTCATCTTTATACCAAGCTTACCCCAGAGCCTGTGTATTACTAAAGCGATACCATGAAGAAATCCCCAGAATATAAAGGTCCACCCGGCGCCATGCCAAATGCCCCCTACAATGAAGGTAATCATAAGGTTATTCAAAGTCTTAAATTCCCCATTTCTGTTTCCGCCAAGTGGAATATAGATATAATCTCTCAAAAAGCGGGAAAGGGTCATGTGCCACCTGCGCCAAAAATCTTGAATGCTCAATGCTTTATAAGGTGAATTAAAGTTCAACGGCAACCTAATATTAAAAAGTAGGGCAATACCCAAAGCCATATCAGTATATCCACTAAAATCGAAATACAATTGAAATGTCCACGACAGCGAAGTCGCCCAAGCCTCTAATAGATTAAGAGTTTCGGCTACATCGAACCCGGCATTCGCCCAAGGAGCAAAACTATCCGCGATAACTACTTTTTTAAAAAGGCCTAGGCTAAAAAGATAAAAGCCCGCTGCAAAATTATCATGGCTAAAATTTTTGTTTTCCGAATTGGCAAATTGTGGCATCATCTCTTTATGATGTACAATAGGCCCAGCAATCAATTGTGGAAAAAAAGTTACGAACAAAGAGTAGTTGAGAAAATCGTATTCTTTGGTCTCACCGCGGTATGAGTCAACTAGGTAAGCAATCTGTTGAAATGTAAAAAATGATATGGCAAGCGGTAACGCCAACTCTAACAATGGTATAGCTGAATCGAATACCGAGTTGATATTCGAAATAAAGAAATCAGCGTATTTAAAATACCCTAATAAAGATAGATTACAGACTACCCCAAACGTTAGAAGAGATTTCTTAGAATTTCTCTTGGTATTCTTTTCTTTTGATAATTGGTTTCCGATGTAATAGTTAAAAAACATCGAAACCAGAATCAACGGCAGGTACAATACATTCCACCAAGAATAGTAAAATAGAGAAGCGACCACCAACAGAACCTTGGCTGATGAAGTTAATTTTTTATAGTTCAAGAAAAAGTAGGCGAACAGAACTACAGGCAAAAAGATAAATATAAAAATATATGAATTGAAGAGCATTGCCTGGTTTAGTGTTGTTGGTTTTCTATTTTGACAAAATTATACTTTCCTTAGTGGTAAACGTACTAAATAGTTCTCAATTGTTTGGAGTGAACTTTTTATGGATAAAAGACGAATCGTTGATATCTTATTATGTCAGGTCAAAAGTTAATATATGTCGATAGTATAGGTGAAATTAGGATATATCGCTAAGACTATTAGAATGAGGGGGTTAAATTTCGATAAGTAACAATAATCGACGATGCAATAGCGTTTGACTACCAATTAATAGGCTGTAAACATTGGCGTTTTACTCGATAATCCTGCCTGACGGCAGGCACGGCGAGATTTAAAAGCTCCGAGGCTTGCCTGCCCGTACCGTTTGTGCGGGCCTCGAAAATCTAAGATTCGTTTTCATATGAATGCTTCGTGCGCTTGCCCCAAGTTAATTTACTGTATTTTCGTGATTGAAATGGATATTGACTGTCAGTATTTTTGAGATTATGAATTTGAAATCTACAAGACGATAGTAGTCGAATGTACAGGTGAAATCTTGAAAGTTTAAAATCGCCGTAGATAGCTCGCTTTTTAGCGAATAAAACACTCTGAAATCTGAAAGTAAAAATAAAACAATACCTTAGCGAATCAGCTAAAACCGTCAATGCCCAGTAAAGAAATGCATACTAAAGTCGATTGTCTCGGCTACTCTGTTTTTAGCGCTACGTTAAATCAGCTACCACAGAAATCTAAACTTTTGGTGAATACGATAAATCAATACTCGTATTGTATCGCCGAGAAGGATGCTGGTTTTAAGAAAGCGCTGATGGAATCGGATGTGCTTTTGCCAGACGGAGTTAGTATGGTACTTACCGCCAGATTATTACACGGTAAGGAGCTAAAAAAGATTGCGGGTGCAGACCTACATGAATTTCTGCTTGACAAAGTTAATTCTGATAAAGGTCGATGTTTTTATCTTGGCTCTTCTCAACAAACTTTGAATAAGATAAGTGAGAAAATTGCGGTTGATTATCCGCAAATTACCTTAGGCACTTTTTCACCACCTTTTAAGACTAAATTTTCAGTTGCTGACAACCACGAAATGATTTCGGTCGTAAATGAGTTTAATCCTGACGTACTTTTTGTTGGTATGACGGCCCCGAAGCAGGAAAAATGGAGTCATACCCATGTAAATCAACTCAATGCCAAGATTATCTGCTCAATAGGGGCAGTATTTGATTTTTATGCTGGCACGGTACAACGCCCCACTGAAAAATGGCAGAACTTGGGTTTAGAGTGGTTGGGTCGTTTGATCAAAGAGCCGAAACGAATGTGGCAACGATATCTTCGTTATGGCGGGGTATTTTGTTTTTACCTTTTAAGGGCAAAGTTCAGATTGATGAGGGGTAGTAAAAAGTCCGAAGATGTAAGTGCCTCCTCTGATTCTGTAGCTTAAGCCCATATTCTTTCTGTTATATTACACTACAATAAAGGGCTAAAAAAATTCGCTATCCCTTCCATAAATTTTTGTCTAGAAGAACGATTTCTGAATTTTTTGTAATTCAACAGGATATCTTTTGAGCAATGTGTCTTGAATTCTTCGACAATTTTCTTTGATAATTCAATGTCATATAATAGTGCGTTTGCTTCAAAATTATGTTCGAAACTGCGATAGTCAAAATTTCCAGAGCCGACCGATGCTATTTCCTCATCGATAGCGATTACCTTGCTGTGCGAAAAGTCGGGTCTCAAGTAAATATTTACCCCGACTGCCAATAAGCCTTCAAAATTCGAAAACATACTCAACCGTGCCAGTAGCGAATCAGATTTTTTGGGTACCAATAAATTAACCTCGACACCACTCATGGCTGCAATTTTTAGGGCTTCGAGAACGGGAAGGCCGGGTATAAAGTATGGGTTGGCGATGTAAATGCTTTCCTCGGCCAAATTAATCATTGCGATATACTGCTGCATAATTGCCGGATGTCTTGAATCTGGTCCGCTTGCTACCATTTGAACTACCGTGTCGCCTTGTGCTGCAATATCGGGTAGATATTGCTTTTGGAGCAGCAAATCTTCTTCTCCGGAAAAATGATAGTCTTTGATGAAAATACGATGCAAACTGTTGACTACCGGTCCTTCCATTTTAATGTGAAAATCGTTCCACATTCCTAGGTCATTTTTCTTATTGATGTACTTGTCAGAGATGTTTACGCCACCCGTAAACCCTATTTTGCCGTCGATGACTATTATCTTACGGTGATTTCTATAATTAAGGGTAAATAATAGATTTCCGAACTTAATTGGCATTAGCGGGTGAACCTTAACTCCTATATCCTTAAATTTTTTAATCGTCTTTTTTTTCAAAGTAAAGCTGCCTACGGCATCATAAATCATACGTACTTCTATACCTTGCTCTAATTTCTCTTTAAAAAGACGATATAATTTATCAACGATTTCACCTTCTTCGATTAGAAAAAATTGAAGGTGAACAAACTTCTTGGCTCTTTCAATTGCTGCAAAAAAAGCTTTGAAAGTCTCATCGCCATTGTGAAGTAAGGTGATTTTATTATCACGATAGGCAGACATCAAACTATTTTCTTTGATTAATTTTGAGAGCTTTATGTTTTTTTGCTTTTCGAAAGCTTCTAAGAATTCCTCTTGATTGGTTAGGTCTTGAGATTGGGAATCATATAGTCTGCGTTGTTCTGTATGTTTAAGTTTGAATAATTTGAATTTTCTACGATTTACGCCGAAAAGATAGTAGAGTAATGGTCCTGCAAATGGTAGTGCTAAGGACGCAAGAACCCAGCTAATAGACTTTGTAGGCCTAGTACCATGAAATATGATACTACCTATTGCCCACAAGGTGACGGCAAGATATAGAACGAGCAAAATAATTTTCATTAGAACTGAATATAGTTAAATGAATCGTTCTTTTGGTGAAATTCGTGAGAATAGGATCGCTAAACTTTAACTTACGTGGGTGCGTTTGATAAATAAAAGGGGCAAATATCATGAGATATTTGCCCAGTAAATCACAAGATAAGGTCCACTAATTATCGTCAGTCGCGTCTTCAACTTCATCTTTAATATCTTCACCTGCGTCCTCTAGGTCGTCCCCAACTTCTTCTACGCCATCTTCGATTTTTTCACCTGTTGTTTTTTCTCTACAACTTGCGATAGAGAATACGAAAGTAGCTACCATTAAAAAGGTAAATAATTTTCCTGCTTTTTTCATAATTTTAGTTTTAAGGGATTGAATTTAAATTTTCTTTTTACCGGTTATTAATGAAATGACAAGTAGCGCCAAAAAGATATAGAACAAAATTTTTGCAATACCTGCGGCACCTTCGGCTATTCCGCCAAATCCAAAAATTCCTGCTATAATAGCTAAGATTATAAAAGTAACTGTCCAACGTAACATATAGTTTGTTTTTAGGGTTAATAGTACAGAAAACCAAAGAACGGTCTCCTAAGTTGTTTCAAACAAATATCAGTGGAATTGATCGTTACATTTAATGGTATCAGTTGAATTCTTAACTCAATTACCAGACCTCCATAAGTAATTGAGGTTTAATAGTGTAAAGATTATTTGCTTTGCTAGATTGAATGGGTCTCGATGTAGAGGTTTAGAGTCATAGTGTAAATACCTTATCTTTAACTCTAAACGAGACTACATGAAAACCAATATAGAGGTTACTGATCTAGACGTTCAAGACGTTGTGCGCGATATTGCCAGAGAGCTCGGTATACCATATGAATCGGATATCAACGAAGTTTGCTTAGATATTCCTGAAAGTCTTGGAAAGGGCTTTGTAAAGGCTGTTTCTTTTGATAATGGTTTGGGTAGTTTGGAAATGGATTTCAGGCTAAAAAAAGAGCTGCGGATTGAAATGACCGAATCTAAAGTTCAGCCATTGAAAATTATTTTTAATAGAGAATCTGTTATCCACCATGAGTTCAAAGGCAAAGGCGAAACTAATAAGATTGGTCAACTTGAGAGTGCAATTTTATCAGGTAATAACAAGTATGAAAATGTACTACTACTTCCTGCGAACACCCCGGTATGTATCTTTAGCTTGGAATTGAATAGAAGATTGTTCGAAAGTAAAATCGAGAGTTTTCTAGACCAAATGAACGATGATTTAGAGGGCTTGTTTAGAGATGTGAACGGTGTAAATCTTTTTTATTACAAGGGGCACTACTCAATAGACATTGCGCAGTGTATCGAAGAATCTATGGAATGTGAACTTACGGGTTTTACACGTTCTGTTTTTTTGGAGGGAAAGGCTTATGAGATTCTTGCACACCACTTTAGGCAGTATGTAGATGATTTGACAGCTCCTGATAAGCGGAAAATCTTGAGGCAAGCAACAGTAAAAAAGTTAAAAGAGGCCGCTGCTATAATTGAAAAAGAGCTAGAGAATATGGATAATATTATTGCTTTAGCCAAAAGAGTGGGTTTAAATCAAAATACATTGCAAAACGGATTTAAACATTTATATAAAAGTTCTGTGAACGAGTATATAAGAAATGCTAGAATTGAGCTGGCGAAAAAACTTATCGAGACCACAAATCTCAATATTACTGAAATCACCTACGAAATCGGGATTAATTCCCGAAGTTATTTCTCTAAACTCTTTAAGGAGCGGTATGCGATGTCACCTAAACAATATTTAGATAAAGTGAGACGAAATACAGGGGGAAATAAAATTGCCTAAGTAATTTATCTAGATTTTGTGTAATCTTTTAACAATATGTTTGAACAGTAAATGCACTCATTTGTGTTAATTTCAATTTCAATATTGTTAATCCTTTGATGAACATTGGGCGAATTTTGCGCTACAACATTAATTGTAGCAAGGAGGGTCTCAATGAAAGAAATCGTTATTACCAGTACCAAAGATGAACTAATACTTCAACAGCTTAACCTTAGCCTTGGGGGTAGGGTGTCGGAAAGCTGGGGGGAGCGAATACTCACTTTTGATAATGAAATTGGTACAGGGGTATTTAGAAGTATCTCATTCAATTGGGGTGTTTCACTTTTAGATTGTGATGTGCAGTTTAAAGATGATGTAAAGATTATTTTTAAGACTTCGAGTGTTTCTCCGGTCGAATTCATTTTTATTTCTAAAGGGTTTTTCCAATACGGCGAGGACAACAAGGCAGATTTCATCGATTTAGAGCAATATCAGAACATTGTTATAGCGCCTAAGAGGTTTTCAGCCAAAACTTTTGTTTTTCCACCAGAAAAAAATGTAAAGGTCAACTTTATTCGTATTGTGAAGAAAGAGTATATGAAGAAGAAAAATAGCAATGTAACTTATTTGAATGAGCTGATGTTATCTGTTTTTAACGATGAAAATGCGTCAATGCCTTACAAGCATGCAGGGAGCTATAGCCTTAAAATCGCCGAACAGGTTAGCGCCCTGAATTCTGTTTATGAAAGTGGCATAATACGAACAATCTCTTTAGAAGGGCGCTTGTATGTTATCTTGGCAATGCAATTAATGGAACATCACAACTTTGTAAGCGATATGGTATTGCCCGAATCCGTATCGAAAAATGATATTAAAAAAATACATCAATTATCAGAGTTTATAGTAGATAATATTTCTACTCCAATTTCTGTAAATAGTCTTGCAAAAAGGGCATGTATAAGTCCCAAAAAATTACAATTGGGTTTTAAAGTATTGTATTCAAAATCGGTGAACGAGTATGTGCGACAGTTGAAGTTAGAAATAGCTCGAGATTATTTAAGGAATACAGATTTATCGGTATCCGAAATCGTGTATTCCGTTGGAATAAAAAGCAGGAGCTACTTTTCAAAGATTTTTTCTGAGGCCTATGGTATTCTACCCACAGGGTATAGAAAACAATTAATCAAAAAAGCTTAGATAATTGTTATTCCCCAACTGGTAAATCATTGTACTCATAGGTGTCTAGCATGCTATCATAAGAGATATTTTGATTGAAAAATTCTTTGACGATGGGGTTGGCTCTTAACATGTTTTCTTCCTGATTAGAAATTAGGGCTCGAGCCTCGGAGTACGGCATATCGGTATTTAACCAAGATTCGGCACTTTTCCTTGGTACGATTTTAGGCATAGTATTGGAGATATTATGAAATTTTTGTAGGTATGAATCGGCTGTTTTTACCACCAAGGCACAAGTAATAAAACCATCTTCCAAAATATTGTAAATGCCACCTAGATAGAATGGTTCTCCAGAATTTTTACTAATGTAATACGGGTAGCTAACACCATTTTTTAAAATGGTAGTGAAAAAGCCTGTTACCAAAATAAGACAACGCCTTTTCTGAAATGCATCAGCATACCATAAGCTTGAACCAATGTTTCTTTCATCAATATTTAAAGTATTGGTCAGGTTTTGAAAATGCTCCCAATCATTTTTGTAGCGTTGGGGTAATAGTCCCCATATTGAAATTGAAATCACTTTTGCATCCTCAGAAATTATCACTGGTAGATTGGTTTCTGCAAGTCCGTTGATTACAATCTCCGGCCTATACAGATTAGGGTGTTTAAAGGGCATCTGAAAAGAATGTTCTAAATGTTCTCGCTCTGCCGTATTTGAAAGTTTGTAATGCATATTAACTAATCTGATAGCAAGTAACAAAAAGTGGTTTAGCATCATTGTTGCAAATAAGATAAAATGTAACCCATTAGAAATTAATTATTTAAATAGACTCTTAATTTGCTGATTATGACCCAATAACGTTAAAGGTTTCTCTTATATCGGTAAGCAAGGCGTAATTGTTCCGGTAATTTTGAGGTATCGACAATTTTGTTAAAAGGTTGGTATTAAGAATAGCGTATGGCGATGAGATCAACAGTTAAGAGGGCAGGGGAAGAGTTAAATTCCCTTCGACAGTATCTAAAAGGTGATATTATTGAAGAAGAGGGTTTGCAGGTATTGCAGTTAGATAGCACAATGGGTTCAGGTACTATCAAATGTATTAGTTTAGATGATGGTTTTATTGTGTTACAATTAGATATACAACTACTTCATGACCTTGAGGTAATTCTGAATACCGATTGCAAGAATCGGATTAATTTTTTATACTGCTTAAAAGGGAGCTGTTTACATCAATTTGCAGACGACCGAATTGCCTCTAGATTAGAGCCGCTACAAACCGCTACTATAGTTAATGATAACCGTTTCTTAAGTAAGTTTCTGGTCAAAAGTGGCGAACAATTAATTCTGAATATTATAAGAATCAATAAAGCTGAATACGCAGAACGATTTGTGACCAGTATTACCGGGGCTGATAATGAAGCCACTTGTGTGCTAAATAACTTTGATAAGAAAAAGGGTTATTTCCATTCTGGAAGAATTAATTTGGAGATAGGAGAACTTATTAAGAGCATACAGAACACGAACTATATCGACCACTTTTCATTTTATATGTATTTCAAAGGTGTTTGTCATTTAATTCTTGCGAAACAAATTATGCAGTTTAATTTTGAGATGCAACACTCCAAAGAACAAGTTACTAAACTTATTCAACGAGAATTAAATCAGATATCAGAAACTAGCGATTTTATTAAAGAATATCCTGAAGTACAGCATACGATTAACGGCCTATGTGAAAAATCTGGACTTTCGGCTGCTAAATTACAGCAAGGATTCCATTTTTTACACAATACGACTGTCGGTGAATTCATTCGCGAAACTCGTCTTAAAAAAGCGGTAAAATTGCTTCAGACTACCGATATGAACATTTCTGAAGTGGTATACTCCATCGGCTTTACTAGTCGTAGTTACTTCTGTAAAATCTTTAAAGCTAAATACAGCTGTAATCCAAAGCTTTACAAGCAAAATTTAGCACAAGCGATTATGGTTAATTAAATAGTGAAATAGTTGTTGAATGTTTGGTGAATGTACTTAAATCATCATACGGTTATCCAACGCTATCACAAATAATTGCAAAAATTTATATGCGGTACCTAGCTAGGCTGTATGCTGTAAAGACCGTAACGAGTTCATCTAAACGTGCGCATCATAATTGTATTTAAATGGTAGCTCTAAGTCTGATAGAATTGATTTCGCAACTTAAAAGCTTCTATCTTTTCCTTAAATTTATTCGTCTCTTCTTTAGTACTTTGATTCTCTGCCTCATCTACCAAATCATGTATTTGAATAAAAGGTCTCAAACTAATTTCAACTTCAGCTTTTGAAAGCTTTTGTGTCTTTGTACGGCTCGCTATTACCTGCTTGTAATTAGTTATAAAAATCATGAACGAACTACCTAATGCAAAACCTAAAACTCCGCTAACTATTAGTTCAATCTGAGTATACATCGATAATAATTTAATATGAAGGTAAGAAACTATTTAAGTTCAATGTTGTTCGTAAACTCAAAATATTGACCCATTCAAAAAAAGCAGGCAAAGTCGGCAGCTTAATGTCAAATATTTTAAGTAGCCTTATTTTAAGGTCATAGTAATCAAGAATTGTGCTTAAGGTGATTGTGTCAACATCCAAAGTAAACGAGCCAATTCGCTGACTATTATCAAGTTAAATTTGTATCGTTAAAATGAATGTAGCGACTATATTTAGTCCACAAATACATACAATGCATAAATATTTAAACATACAGAATATGAAAACTGTCAAAATAGTAAGTGCGATTTTATTAATTTTTCTCACCGCCAAGATGAATGCGCAGGAAATTATAGACGAAGCAACAACAATGCAAACGGGACAAATGAATGCCACAATCACACACAATCTGGGGTATACTGAAGATGGTGTTGAGAGACCCTATTTGGTAACAATACGTAAGCAGCGAACTACAATAGGAGAATTTGAAAAGTCAGATTTAGGTAAGATAGACCAAGACCTAGCCTCGCAAACAGAAATCGCATCAGTTTTAATAACAATTGATAATCCTAATGAAGCAACCGATAATCGAGTAATTGCCTTGAGATACGAGAAAAAGGCAAGCGAAGAATTACAACTAACCGCTATTTCTAATGGCTTTTCAGTACAAGTTGGGAATAAAAAGATGAATTATATCATAGGGGAAGGAATTAGCTTCCCCAATCTTGCCGATAGAAACCACCTTAAAGTAGAAGAGTTTGATGTTGTCGAATAAAATATTCGTACCTAGAAATTTTAAAGACTCCAAGAAATTGGGGTCTTTTCTTTTATAGTCAAGAATATGGTGTTTTCGGTCAAAAAATACTAATTTGGTATAGCAATGACTATTGGCATGCGCTTATATTTGATGACTGACAATATCTCAAAAGGTAAAGACCAAATGACTAAAATCATAGTAGACGCGAATAGCACTGAAGGTACCGTGCGGCAAATTCAAAACGTAATAGGTGGGCAAATACAGGAACGGTGGGGTGAGTATACGTTACAGGTTGATAGTGAGCTGGCGAAGGGGAGCATTCGCTTTATAACCTTTGATTGGGGTGTTGGCCTTTTAGAGTATGATATTACCTTTTTTGATGATATTATATTGGTGATGGATGCTTCTCAATATAACCCAATTCATTTTTCGTATTGTCTCGAAGGTGAATGTGGACATCGATTTGGCTATCAGCCAGAAACAGATATTAATACACTGGAACAATTTCAATCAGTTATAATTACCAGTCGTGAAGGTGGATATAATTATGGCTATTTCCCAAAAAATAAAAAATTGGCCATAAATGTCATTCAAATAACCCGAAAGCAATTTCTTAAGAAGCGTTTGAATAACGTAGATGAGCTCAATCGAAAATTATACGAGGTATTTCTAGATACCGATCATGAAAGTGCTTTTGCTTATTATGGTACTTACAATTTAAAATTAGCCGATAAGATAGGAGCTTTACGAAAGGTGCGAACTAAAGGCATGATTCGTATAATGCAAATAGAGGGGCTAGTTTATGAAATATTGTCGATGCATATATTACAGCACGATAAGGAGGTCAAGAATAAAATGCCTTCGTCTAGCCTTCTAAAACGCGAGCTAAGGGTTGTACGAAATTTGGCGAAGAAAATAGTCAAAGACCCTTCAATAGATTATTCTTTGGAAATGCTATCGATTGAATCCGGACTTTCTCAAGCCAAGCTTCAAGAAGGGTTTAAATTGCTGTACGCCAGAACGGTAACCGAATATATTCGCCATATTAGGCTGGAGGCCGCAAGAGACTATATTCGCACGACCGACATGAACATTTCGCAAATTGTATATACAATAGGATTTAGTAGTAGAAGTTATTTTTCTAAAATTTTTAAGAGGAAATACGGTTTAAGCCCAAGTGACTTTCAAAGTCATGCCCTCGGCCCTGTTGAAATATGATGGTAGAGTTGTATATTAGGTGTTAAAGCGTAAACAAATCGTATAATGAGAAAAAGTATTCTGTGTGGTCTTATCATTCTAGTATTGACGGCATGTCTTGATAAAAGCCCCAACAAGACAGAAAGTGGTCAAGACGAATTGAAATCCTTAGAGCTGGAAAACCCTATTGACAAAGAGGATATTGAATATAACGATACCATGTATGTGCCAATATATTCCGACATATATTTCGACGAAGCCAACCAAAAAACCTTGTTGTCTGCAACGTTAAGTATTCGCAATACGAGTTATACCGATTCGTTATATGTATCTAAAATCGATTACTTTAATACCCATGGCGATTTAGTGAAAAGCTATATTGACAAAACGATTAGTTTAATGCCTATGGCAACGGTAAACTATGTTATCGAGCGCGAAGATGAGTCCGGAGGGGCGGGGGCGAATTTTATAGTGAACTTAAGCGCTAAAACCAATAGGATTAAGCCTATAGTACAGGCTGTGATGATAGGTCAGAGTGGCAATAAAGGCTTTTCATTTGCAACAGATGGTTATTCGATAAAATAGAGAAAGGATGCACATTGCTGCACACCCTTTCGCACCTATGAACAACCAATTCTCAATCAAATTGTCACTTTATGATTTTTCGCACTAGGTATAGAATACCATATTTCTTAACGGCTGACATAGCAGTTGCAAGCCAATTGTAAGGGCTCAAGTCTTCTTTTACCTCACTTTTCAATCCCTTAATCTCCTCTAGAGCGATTTGCCTCTCCAAATCCAATCGCTTTAGGTCATGATTGATTTCTTTAAAATTACTGTAGTTTCTCATCTACTTAAAAAAGTTTTTAGCTAGTTTTTTTATCACAAGTTTTTCGATTTTCGAGCGCAGTAAAAACACCAATATAGCCAACACTAACAAAGCAATTCCAATAAGAAAAGAAGCGATAACGGCACTTTTGAGCACTGCGGCTAGCGCTATGGTACCACTTACCACAAAAAACACGAAACTCATCAACCCTATACTGCCTATCAATATGATTTTGCACAGCATGCTAGAAGTTAGCGTCAGCTGTTGAAAAACTTTGAGTTTATAGTATTCCTGTGTTTTTTTGTAATATTGCTCACCAGCATCAACAGCCTTATCAGACGTTTCGCCTAAAGATTGAATTACACCCATTTATGATGTCTTTTGTAATTTTTTATTTTTGGCTTTCAACTCCGCCAGTTTGGTTTCCAAAGTAGTTATGACGTCTTCTGTCTTATAACTCACATCAGACATTATGTGGTTAACTTTAGTCTCTAAAGTTTCAGCTTTAGTAGATAGGGTATCCGCAGCTTTATCTTTTAAATCAATAGCACTTTCTGCAATTTGGTCCCTTGTCATAGCTGCTTGTTCTGCTAGTTTTTTTCGTGTGTTCTCACCTTTGTCCGGTGCATAAAGGATACCAAATGCGGCACCAATAGCTGATCCTACGATGATTCCTAATAATGTATTTCCTGTATCACTCATAACGTGTATATTTAGTTTTTACATGGCGACATTCACCACTTCCTTTTTACAAAAATAGGTTTAAGCTGTATTTTGATCTAACTCAAACCCAATTAATGTTGACGGTAATACAGGGCCAATCTTGGTATTTAGGCCTGTGGCTAAAGTTAGACATCAAGACGAGTTAGCTATATTATAGGGTTTAAGGAATGAGTTCCTTCAAATCATCTAAAGAATTGGCTTCATCAATTTTTTTATCTTGTCGCCAGCGCAGAATTCTGGGAAAACGGGTCGCAACACCACTTTTGTGTCTTTTTGAAGGGGCAATACCCTCGAAAGCGATTTCGAATACCAACTCGGGAGTCACACTCCGAACCGGACCAAAGCGTTCTAATGTATGGTTTTTAATAAAGTGATCCACTTTTCTAAATTCGGCATCGGTTAAGCCGGAATAGGCTTTCGCAAAAGTGACCAGTTTTTTTTCGCCATGCTCATCAGTATCCCACAAGGCAAAAGTGTAATCTGTGAATAAGTTGCTTCTTCTGCCATGACCACGCATCGCATAGGTGAGAACGGCATCGATAGTTAATGGGTCGACTTTCCATTTCCACCAATCTCCTTTTTTTCTTCCTACTAAATATGGCGAATCTTTTCGTTTTAACATCAAGCCCTCACTTTTAACCTCTCGCGAGCGTTCCCGCTCGTGTGCCAAGGCTTCCCAGGTATCGAAACTCATGGTTTCCGAAAGTTGTAGGTGGTTTAATTGAGGAGATATTTTTTGAAACAAGGTTTCTAATAATAGCCTTCTCTCTTCGAAAGAGCTTGTTCTAATATCCATATTATCCCATTCCAGAAGATCATATGCTTTTAAGATCACCGGAGTTTTTTGCAACAGCGCGTTAGAAACGGTCTTACGACCTATACGTGTTTGCAAGTCGTTAAATGTGCCTATTTTTCCATCGGGAAATGGCAAAATCTCCCCGTCAAGTACGGTACCATCAGGAATGATACCTACAAAACTTGAAAATTCGGGATATTTATCGGTGACGAGTTCCTCTCCGCGACTCCAGATAAACAATTCTCCCGACCTCACCAAAACCTGAGCACGAATACCATCCCATTTATGTTCTGCCGACCATTCAGAAATATCTCCAAGCTCATTCGCTTCTCCTTCTATGGCATACGCTAAATAAAATGGATAGGGTTTGGAGAGGTAGTCAGACGGATTTTCCTCTAAGATAAGTTGTTGAAAAGTCGTAGTCTGTGGTTTCCAATTGCCCATAAGCTTATAGGCAAGAATATCCTCATCAATGTTTGTAGCTTTCGATAAGGCTCGAGTCATTAGCTTTTGGCTCACTCCGATTCGAAAACCACCAGTCATTAATTTATTGAATACGAACCGCTCGTAATACCCAAGCGATTTCCAATTGTGTTGTAAATAGGCTTTCTTTTCTGTCTCACTCTTTTTTTTCAATGCAAGCATTTCTTCTAAAAAGGTGGTCAGGGATTTCTCTGTACCTTGCTCGGAAGTCGGAATTACTAAGGAAATCGTTTCTGCCAAATCGCCCACGATATGGTACGATTCTTCAAACAGCCATAATGGAATGGTTGCAGACTCGGTAGCCCATTCACGCATCAGTGTTGTATTAACTGGGCGAGGAGGTCTGCGATGCGATAGTATGGCTATGGTCCACACTTTATCGGTGTCGCTTGCTTCTGAAAAATAGCTCGCCAGTGCGGCAACTTTAGTGTTGGTTTTATTGGTACTGTCCAATGTTTTTATAAGAGCAGCGAACTTCTTCATGTGGTTACCTCTGTGTTTGTCTCCATTTCGGCAAGCTCTCCTTCATACTGGGTTTTTTCTGTACGGGCGTCATAACCTTTTTCACGCAGATATCGTGAAAAAATATCGGTGTAGCCGTGAGTGCAGATTACTTTTTGCGCTCCCGTAGCGGAGATACTTTCTAATAGACCGTCCCAGTCACAATGATCTGAGAGCACAAAACCCTTGTCTATCGCCCTTCTTCGTCTGGCACCTCTAAAAGCCATCCAGCCGCTGGCAGAACCTGTAATATAGGGCACCATCTTTCGAATCCATGGGCTACCATGGGTAGATGGTGGTGCGAGTACCATACTTCCTTTTAAATCTTCCTTCTTAGTATCCCTAGTAATAAGCGTAGTCTCGGGAAAAGACATTGCAGGCCGTATTACATTGGTCATATTTTCGATTGCACCGTGCGTATAAATTTTACCGATATTCGGATCTAAGTGTTTCAATAATCGCTGTGCTTTTCCCAAAGAATATCCGAAGAGCACCGATGTATTCCCATCTGCTTTATTTTCTGCCCACCACGTATTGATATTGTTCATGACTTCCACTTGGCTTGTCCATTTAAAGGCAGGCAGACCAAAAGTACATTCCGTAATAAATGTGTCGCATTTTATAGGTTCATAGGGTACTGCAACGCCATCATCTTCGGTTTTATAATCTCCACTAAAGACCCATACTTCACCTTTATATGCAACCCGTACTTGCGAAGATCCAATAATATGACCTGCCGGATGTAGCGAAAATGAAACGCCGTTGATTATAAAAGTTTTGCCCCATTCCTTTCCCGTAACATTAATGTCACCTAACCGGTGCTTTATAATAGGAACGTTGCTATGATGGGTTATGTAAGCTTGATGTCCCCAACGGGAATGATCTGCGTGACCATGGGTGATGACCGCTTTTTTAACCGGTTTCCAAGGGTCTAAATAGACATCTGCCACTTGACAGTAGATACCATTTTCATTAAAAACCAGTAGGGGTTGCGTTGCCATATTTAAACTTAAAAAATTATACAATACATTAGAGAC
>Ga0114957_1000775_pt1 | contig 39146 bp, 35 predicted proteins | sample BantaG_FD_87175 | JGI IMG/M metagenome (GOLD analysis project Ga0114957, IMG submission 87175) | Marine algal microbial communities from Bantry Bay, Ireland - BantryBay_4 metaG | ecosystem: Host-associated > Algae > Red algae > Unclassified | place: Bantry Bay, Ireland | collected 2014-11-21
CCTCCGAGTTCCTTGCGGCCCTTCCGATTGTTTGCACTAGTGCTCTGGTTGAGCGTAGGAAGCCTTCTTTATCAGCATCTAAGATTCCAACAAGTGCCACTTCAGGTAAATCCAACCCTTCTCTCAGTAAGTTAATCCCCACTAACAAATCAAATTCACCTTCACGTAACTGCCTCAATATTTGGACTCTCTCCAAAGTATCAATATCAGAGTGCAGGTAACGAACCTTTAATCCAATACTAGAATAATATGTGGTCAAATCTTCAGATAATTTTTTAGTTAAGGTCGTCACTAGAACACGAAAGCCTTTCTTAATCACTTTTCGACATTCTAAAAGAAAATCTTCCACTTGATTTTCCACTTGTTTAAATTCAACTACGGGATCAAGTAAACCTGTAGGCCTGATAATTTGCTCAGTGATCTCACCTTGTGTTTTTTCTAATTCATAATCACCTGGAGTAGCTGAGACAAACAATGCCTTATGATATTTTGATTCAAACTCTTGAAAATTTAAAGGCCTATTATCCAAAGCACTTGGTAGCCTAAAGCCATGCTCTACTAAAGTTTCCTTCCTGGAGCGGTCTCCTCTATACATTCCCCCTACTTGTGGAATTGTCATGTGTGATTCATCTATAATTAAAAGAAAGTCTTTTCCAAAGTAGTCAATCAAAGTTGGTGGAGGATCCCCCTCTTTACTACCAGTTAAATGCTTCGAGTAGTTTTCAATCCCAGTACAATAGCCAAGTTCTTCTAACATTTCTAAATCTAACAAAGTTCTCTGTTGTAATCGATTAAGTTCTAAAACCTTTTCATTCTTTTTAAGAGACTGTATTCGAGATCTTAACTCTTTTCGAATAGATTTAATTGCACGCTGTAAATAATCTTGAGTCACAACGTAATGAGAGGTCGGAAAGATAACCACTCTATCAAGCTCTTTTAAAATTTTACCTCGTAAAGGGTCAAGTAAGTGAATCGACTCTATTTCATCGTCAAAAAACTCAATACGTATAGCTATTTCATCTTCATGACTCGGAAAGACTTCAAGTAAATCCCCTCTGACTCGAAACGACCCTCTTGAAAACTCGATATCATTTCTTTGATATTGAACTTCAATCAAACGACGAGTTAAGTCCTGAATCTTAACTTTATCTCCACGAAATAGCTTAATTTTCTGAGTGTTATATTGATCCGGTGAACCAATCCCATAAATACAGCTCACCGAAGAAATAACGATTACATCATCACGCTCTATTAAACTGCGAGTTGCACTATGACGAAGCTTATCAATATCTTCATTAACCGATGAATCTTTCTCTATAAAAACATCTGAACCTGGAACATAAGCTTCTGGTTGATAGTAATCATAATAAGAAACAAAGTATTCAACAGCATTATCAGGAAAATAGCTTCGAAACTCCTCATAAAGCTGAGCTGCTAATGTTTTGTTATGAGCCAAAATAAGAGTTTTCTTCCCAAGGTTTTGAATAATATTGGCCATCGTAAAAGTTTTCCCCGAGCCGGTGACACCTAAAAGAGTCTGGAACTGAGAATCTGAATTGAAATTTTTAGTAATTTCTTTAATTGCTTCAGGCTGGTCACCTTTGGGCTGATATTTTGATTGTAAATTGAATTTCATAATCCCTCACTCATAAGATAGTATGGAGCTTAATGGAAAGTAAAATATTCACTGGAACAATTGAAAGCTTAACTTTTGAAGGTAAAGGCGTTGTTAAGCACGATGGCAAAGTCTACTTTGTCGAAAACTCCTGGCCAGGGGACGTTGCGACTTTTGAAGTCATCAAAGAAAAAAAATCTTATGGTTATGCGAAACTACTAGAAATAACAAAGGCAAGTACTCAAAGAAAAGAAAAGCTCGAGTGCGAGTTTCAAAGAAACTGTGGGGGATGCGCTTGGATGCCTTTTAACTATCCATCTCAAATAGAAGAAAAGAAAAACATTTTAAAATCTTTATTAAAAAGGGCAAGGCTTAGTGAGTTTGAACCCTATATTAAAGATATTATTACTTCACCTCAGTTTGCCTATAAAAATCGAATTCAGATCCATCACAATAAAAACGAACTAGGGTTTATGAAAAAAGGCTCAAGAGAGATTACTCCTATAAATCACTGCCTTGTTGCTAATGAAGAAATAAATAAACTGATAAAATTTTGCTCCTCTCATTTAAAGAATCTCCCGCCTAAAGTACATCTAGATGATAGGATGAACGAAGAAGATGTTTTAAATCAAAAAAACTTTGGATTCAGACAAGGGAACTCATTTATTAATAATAAAATGAATGAATATCTCAAGCAAAACCTCACTCACTATGAACGTGGTATTGAACTGTTTTGTGGGCAAGGTAACTTTACATCACTTTTACTAAAACACGCTAATAATCTATGGGCGGTTGATAGCTTTACAGGAGAATTAGCTAAAAGTAAGTCAGAGAAACTAAAGGTTACACAAATGAATCTTTACGAAAACTTTCAGATCTCTCATTCCTTCCTAAATTCATCATTTTTATTCCTTGATCCACCACGATCAGGATTCTCTGATCTTGCGAGAGTTACAAAAATGCTAAAAGGTTTGAACGAAATTATTTATGTGAGCTGTAACCCTGCTTCTGCCTTTGAAGATATTAAAGAAGTTGTTCAAGAAGGATCTTTTGAAATTAAAGAGATAGTCCCTTTTGATGCTTATCCACATACACCACATATTGAACTTATCATAAAACTATCAAAACCTACTACTTGATCGGAATATAAATCATTGAGCTAATTTTATCTTCAGAAACTTCGTGAGGATTATTTAAGTAAAACTCTAAGGGACTATGCTTTTTTTGTGGTTTCAGTTTCTCTGTTCTCACCTTAGTATAAGCTAAGCTCCAAGCATTCCCAATATGTCGATAGGGCCCCTCGTGTCCTACCTTTAAAGATTTTCCCGCACTAAGCTTTGACTTTACTGTATCTTGAATTTCTTTTGTTGATTCACTCGCTTTAACGCAAGCACTGTACTCGCAAGTTCCTTTTACAAAATCAAGGTTATGATAGATAGAAAAAAGTTTTGAAGTATCAACGCCTTCAAGCTCTTGAGTTTTATTCATCAAAGCTTCAAAGGATTCAGTCATATCTACTTCCATATCACTTACTTTACACTTTCGAGGAATTCCTAAGTAATGAAAACCTTCACTTACGACCTCTCCGTAATCCTTAAGTTTTGAATGAATGACTCCTGACTCACAGTGGTCTTTGAGCATTCGCAAACCCCTATCATAATCCATACCAATCCAAGCTTCCATTTTCTTTTTCATAAAGAATAAAAAGAAAGGAAGGGAACTATCCATTGTCCACGTCACATCACAACTCGTTCCATGGTCTGTAAAAAGAAAACTAAATTTTGCTTTAGATTTAAAGGGCTTGAGAAATGACAAGTCATAGTTGATTGATTGGTTTTCAACACCACCAAGCATGACCATTTCACCTGCACCAACTAACTTTCCTTCCCACGAATAAGACTCTAGACCTTGGTCATTTTTCTTAATCACGACATCAGCATCTTTTTCCATGATTAACCAAGGAGACCAAGCTTTCCATTGCTCAAAATCTTTAACTACTTGGTATACACCTTTCGCACTTTTATTAATCTTTATACTTCTGGATACTGAATATTTCACTATAAACCTTTAATTTTAGTTAAAATCGTTTTAATTGGAATGAGTGGAATAAGCTCTCCCAGTTCAGGTCCTTGCCCTGCTCCTGAGAGTAAGACTCTGAGCCCCATAAATAGAGGCTTACCTTTTAGCCCTAATTGAGTTTTTACTTGTTGGAAAATTTCTTTAAACTCTTGCTCTGATAAAAAGTCTTCACTCTTGCTCTCAAGGATTGGTAGTAAGAACTCTTTCATCTGGCCAGTTGTTTCCCACCCAAGAACCTCATTAATTTTATCTGTTTTCTCTACTTTCTCACTTAAAATAAACTCATCGACTTTACCTTCGAACTCAGAGAAGAACTCTATTTGGTTTTTGAGAAGATTTAAAGTTCCCTCTTGCCAGCTGGTACTTTGAGAGAAATAGAAGTGCTCCGGAGTCAAAAACTTTTCGACTTCAACTTTTAACTCTTCACTTCCCAGTGATCTTATATGCATTCCATTGACCCATTTTAATTTATCTAAATTATAAATGGCCGAAGCTTTACTAAAGCGAGTGAGATCAAACAAATGCGATATATCTCCGATACTAAAAATTTCTTTTTCATCTGGGTGTGACCATCCAAGGAGTGATAAATAGTTAACAAGAGCTTGAGGAAGGTATGATTCATCTTTATAGAGTCTAACTGAGGTTGCCCCATGTCTCTTTGACAGCTTTTGTCGATCTTTTCCAATCAAAAGAGAAGCGTGAGCAAATACCGGTGGCGTCGCTTCAAATGCTTCATAAATCATTAACTGGCGAACACTATTATTTAAATGATCCTCACCTCGAATAACATGAGAAATCTTCATCAACATATCATCAACAACACAACAAAAGTTATAAACAGGCTGTCCGTTAGACCTCATAATAACAAAGTCTCCAACCATTCCTTCTGGAAAAACAACTCTACCACGAACTTCATCTTGAAGTACGTAAGCCTTTCGAGGTGCCTTAAATCTAATAGCGGCTTTATCACCTCCGGCAAGGCGATTTGCGGCCTCAGCATAAAATTCTTCGTTTCTCCACTTGCCGGTATAATGAGGAGGCTTTCCTTCTTTCATTGCCTTTTCACGCATTTGGTCAAGTTCATCATCCGTACAAAAATCATAATAAGCCAGCCCTTGCTCTACAAGTTTTGCAGCATGCTCTTGATAAAGGTGTCCTCTTTCTGATTGTCTATAAGGTCCAAATTCCCCCGGACAATCAGGCCCTTCGTCATGGGTAATACCAAGCCACTTTAAATCCTCTAATTGAGTGACTTCATGCTCTCTCTTACTTCTTTCAAGGTCAGTATCTTCTACACGCAGTACGAATGTTCCCCCTTGAGACTTAGCAAAAAGATAATTATATAAAGCTGTTCGAGCTCCACCAATATGGAGATATCCAGTAGGACTAGGGGCAAATCTAACGCGTACGCTCATGGTGTATCCTTCAATTATAAATTTAAGGTATTATGCCATGTGCGTGGAAATATGTCATGAACTGGGACTTAAAAGAATTAGAAATGTACTTTATTTAAATTATTGAACACTTGAAACAAACAGTGAGTCAATTTGGTGAACAACTTCGTTTTGCCTAGACCCCGAAATTAAAGCAATTTCTTGAACGATTAAATCTTTACAAAGATTAACCATTTTCTTCTCTCCAAAGCTTAGTTTCTTAGCGGCTTTAAGTATTAAGATATTACGAAGAACATCTGCTATCTCAAGTAATGAACCTGAGTTCACTTGCTGCATAAACGTTCTATGTCTTCTATTCCAAGTCTCTTTATTTGGATTAAAATCTCGATCTTTAAGTAACTCAAAAACACCTTCAATCTCTCTTTCGGTTACTAAAGGTCGTAATTCATTTTTATTAAGAGGAACAATCATCTTCATTCCGTTTGAAATTATCTTCACACTGGCAGTTTCAAAAGTTTGCTCATTTATACACTTAGTCTGTAAGTTGATGATCTGACCAACTCCGTGCCCAGGATAAACAACATAATCTCCGATTTCAAACATACTATCTCCTCGTATAGATAAAATTTATCATAAATGAGTATTTGATTCCTCCGACTGCCCCCTAAATTACACGGTGTTGTAAAATATATAAGGTAAGAGTTCATATTTTTAAACAATCCTTACCAACAAAAGCTCAACTTAAACCCTTATAAAGGTCATGCTTTTGAATAAAATGTGTTTCTGTAGACTTTGGAGTAGAATAAGTTTTATGAATAAGAATCAAAACTCAATTTTTTTCTTAATCGGCATAACTGCTATTTTTGTCTGCTGGTACTTTAACTTACAGCATATTAGTATGGGTGGAACCTTAGAATCATTTTTCAAGCAAAACCTCGTAAATCCAGCATCCGCTTCAATCTTCTATGATATCTCCTTATTGTTTATTTCTATTTCCATTTGGTTTTACATCGAGAGTAAGAGAGTTGGAATCAAATACTGGTGGGCCTATATCTTTATTGGACTCATCATTGGAATTAGTTTTAGCTTTCCTTTATTTTTAATTCACCGAAACCATAAACTAGATTCTCTACAGGCTTAACCTATGCAAGCTCATCAGTCATTACTTTGTAGTGAGGATCCTCTATAATATCAACTTCGATAATATTTCCGGCTTTATCTAAAAGCTTACGGCAATCAGCACTTAAGTGTCTAAGCCGAAGCTTTTTCTTAACTTTTGAATATCTATCAGTTAGTTTTTGAACTGCCTCAATTCCACTATGATCAAGAATCCGGGATTCTTTAAAATCAATAATGACAACATTAGGATCATTTATTGGGTCAAACTTCTCTTGAAAAAGTGCTGTTGAAGCAAAGAATAAAGGTCCCCACATCTCATAGTGCTTAACCCCTTCATTATCTACATACTTTCTGGCCCTAATTCTAACCGCACTTTCCCAAGCAAAGACAAGGGCAGAAGCAATAACTCCAGCTATGACAGCAAGAGCAAGGTCAAAGAAAACAGTTGTAACGGTCACAAGTAAAAGAACGAAAGCGTCTGACTTAGGAATTTTGTTCAAAATATTAAAACTTGTCCATTCAAATGTTCCAATACAAACCATAAACATCACCCCAACTAAAGCAGCTACAGGGATTTGCTCAATTAAACTAGAAGCAAACAGTATAAAAGTTAAAAGAAAAATCGCGGCCGATAAACCAGAAAGTCTAGACCTGGCTCCAGAGCTTACATTTATTATACTTTGACCGATCATCGCACAACCTCCCATTCCACCAAAGAAACCAGTAACTATATTTGCAGCTCCTTGAGCGACACATTCTTTATTACTAGAGCCTCTAGTTTCAGTGAGTTCATCAACTAAAGTAAGTGTGAGAAGTGATTCGATAAGTCCGATTCCAGCAAGGATTAATGAGTAAGGCAAAATAATTTTTAGCGTTTCAAATGAAAATGGGATTTCGGGAATACTAAACAAAGGAAAGCCTCCTTTGATTGAAGCAATATCTCCTACTGACTTTGTAGGTAAATCAAAGAAAATGGCGAGAGCTGAAACACAAAGGATTGCCGCTAAAGAAGAAGGAAATGATTTTGTAAGCTTAGGTAAAAAGTAGATAATAAACATTGTTAATGCAATAAGACCTAACATGATTAGTAGAACATTTCCCGAGATCCACTCCAATGAACCATCAGCCGCAGGAGTTTTAAATTGACCAAACTGAGCGAGAAAAATGACAATAGCTAAACCATTCACAAAACCATAGATAACAGGTTCAGGTACAAGCCTGATAAATTTCCCGAGCCTTAACCATCCAAAGATCACTTGAAATATCCCCATTAAGATCACCGCGCAAAAAAGGTACTCAACTCCATGTGCACTCACGAGTGAAACCATCACTACTGCGAGAGCTCCTGTAGCACCAGAAATCATCCCAGGTCGCCCACCAAATGCGGAAGTAATTAAACAGACTAGAAATGCAGCATACAAACCGACTAAAGGTTCCACCCCTGCAACAAAAGAAAAGGCGACAGCTTCTGGCACTAGAGCAAGAGCAACTGTTAAGCCTGAAAGGACTTCTATTTTAAGATCTACTTTTTTCAAATAATTTTTTACAAGGATCATGTTGGAGTTCCGCCAAGTTTAGGATTCAGGATGAAGTTCGAATAGTATATGAGAGTACTATAAATATCAAAAGCTATTTTATTACTAATATACCCACTAGATTGAATATACTAGTCGTGAGTCTAGAACTCTTTGTCTAGACTTTACTATAAGTAATCTAACATCGATTCCATTGTCTTCAATAATTGAAAAAAAACTATACATATCAATATAAAAAATACTAGCTAACTCATCTCTTTCTCAATTAACAACTATAATAAAGGGATAAACAAAAGGTCGCTACTATGAAATATCTTTTTTTACTACTGTCCCTAATTTCTCAAGCCTTCTCGAGTAATTTATCTAAAGCAGAAAAAAGTTTTGTTCAAGATCTTACTCCCTATAAAAAGACCCTCACTAGAGATATCTTCACCTATACTTGGTTTGAATCCTCTGATCTTAAAGACCAGGGCAAAGAAAGTTTCTTAGAACTTTTAAATTGGTATAGAAGTGCTTGGGACGCTAAGCTTGATGATTCAGGAGCATGGTTTGGACCAGGCCTCTATGCTGCCGTGGACCCTATAATATCTAAGAGCTATGGAGACACTATGCTCAAGCTCACGCTAAGAAAAGGGATGAGTTTTTTAGATCTCCGTGAAAACGATTGGCACGATGCGTTTCCCATATCCTTCAATACTATAAAGCTATTTCTCATGGAGGATTGTGACCTCTCAGAGGAAACGGGTTTTAATGATATGGGGGTCATGAAAGAAGTTAGAATACGTTTCGGCTCCAAGAAGCGTTTTTTTTCAAAATCTAAAAAATGCCATGACTCTTTACTTAGAGTATTTAAACATATGAAGATTAACTTTTTTGCATACTTTTGGGGTGATAGCTCTAAGCTGTATATTGACCCTAAACAAGACGAGAGGCCTCGAGATGATAAAAGTACTGCTTTCGTTATTACAGACTATTTATTGACTCCAGACAACACCGAGTTCTTTGACAAAAAATACAGCGATAAAGATTACAGATGTCACTATGACTACTTAAAAGAAAGCCCAGAAGTTGTGGCCCAAAGAATTTTTGGTGCAAATATTTGTTTTTATCAAGAAGATGATTATGATTACACTTTCAATGCTTCAAGTTATATAAATAACATCGATCCTTATAAGTACCCCGGAACAAAAACTTCTAGCCGCTAAAGTAAAGACTCCAATCAAATAGTTTTCTGACTAAAAAGTAAACATATGCCTATTTTCTGTGTGAAAGTATTACTCGATTCTCATATAAACCACTGAAATAACATTTCTCTACTTTGGTACGAGCATTGCATCCTACATAACTAGGAGAAACTATGAAAAACTTATTAAAGCTATTTATCCTTACTCAGAGTCTAAGCGCATTTGCTACTGGTTGGGGGCAAGTCCAACCCCAAGAAATGACCACTGGTAATAACTTAATGTTTTCGCCGCCTGAAGTTAGACAACTTGAAGAGGGTAAAAGCTTCCGTGCACCTGGAGTTGCTCCTGAAATGCCAGCAACAAACTATACCCAAGGTTTTCCATTAAATTACTACCAATCTTATGTATTAAATCAAAACATTATGATGCAGATGTTTTTACAAAACCAGCAGCAGATCTTACTTTCTATGATGGCTCCCCATCTTGCAGGGTCTCCAACAATGGCAGCTTACCCAACTCAAGATACTCCACGAGAAGTTTTACCTCAAAAGAAACAAGAGGTTAACATTCTAGAACCACCAGCATCTGATGACTTGATAGAAACAACTATTAAAAGCGACTCTCCTTCAATAAAAGAGTCTTAGTTAATTTCTTTAAAAAAAACAGATTTTAAAACCCACAAAGGGCCTATAAGTAAAAATTGTAGGTCCTCTAAAAAAGAAGGCTTCTTCCCTTCTATTTTATGTCCTACAAATTGAAGTATCCAAGCAATCACAAAAATACCCGAGTAAAAGTAAAACGGGGAATTTAGACTTTGATCTAAAACTTTAATGACCAAGAACATCGAAATAAACTGGGCAATCATAACCATGAAAGGTTTTGTTCCTAGTTTAAAATAAAAAGTAAGACTTATAAGTGATAGAACCATAGAAAGATTAAAAAAGTGGACACCTGGTAGATGTACTCTCCAAAAAAGCCCTAAAATACTGAATAATATAAAAGGTACGCAGATTTTATGAATCAAAATATTTGTTTTATTAACATGAGATTCACCATAGTGAGCAAACCATTGTTCAATTGTCTTCATAATTATTTCCCTATCTCTCCAAGCTCTACCCCTTCAGAGTAAGCAACTTTCACTGAGTTTTCTCCTAAAGCCTTTTTAATATTTTTATTTACCATAAATAAAACATCCCAATAATCCTCGACCTTTGCAAAAGGCCAAACAACAAGACGGATACTGTGTGATTCAAACTCTTTAATACCTACAAATGGCTTAGGCTCACTAAGAACCTTAGGTGTTTTCATGACTGCACTTTTAATAATGTCTTCAACCCGATCAAACTCTTCGTTATAGGGCATCGATATTTCTGTATCAACTCTCACAATACCTTCGAAAGAATGATTACGGACAATATCACTGATAGCAGTTCCATTAGGGATGATGGCCATCTTTTTATCGAACAGTTCAATATGAGTATTGATCATTTGGATACCTCGAACAATCCCAAACTGCCCTTGGACTTCAACAACATCACCAACTTTGTATGGCCTAAAGACTAAAATTAATATTCCAGCAGCAAAATGTCCAAGACTCCCCTGTAACCCCATTCCTATTGCAAAAACAGCCGCTCCTAAAACTGCCATGAATTTGGTTGTTTCAACACCAACAATTCCAGCCACAATAAAAAACAAAACCATTTTCAAAGCAATATTTGCGACACTACTTACAAAAGGAGCCAACTCTTTGTTCAATTTTGCTTTATCGATCGCCAACTTAATAAGATCATTCATCTTATTAATGATTCTCAACCCAAAAATAAAAACTAATCCACCGACAATAGCTTTCGGTGCAAAATCAACAAAAAGACCAACATACTCGTTGGCCTTTTGTGTAAAAACATCATTAAATAAATTGTCCATTATCTACAATTTAATTTTCTTTAAAATCTTTTTTGAAGTTCATTGGCTTCGAAGAAGTAAGAAAGCTCTCTTTCAGCTGAAGCAGGAGAATCTGACCCATGAACAGCATTCGCTTCAATCGATTTAGCATAAAGCTTTCTCAATGTTCCTTCAGCTGCTTCTTCTGGGTTTGTAGCTCCCATAATTTCACGATTTTTTTCAATCGCGTTTTCACCTTCAAGACACATCAATAAAACTGGCCCTGAAGTCATAAAACCCACAAGTGAGTCAAAGAATGGTCTTTCTTTATGTTCAATATAAAAACCTTCAGCTTTTTCTTTTGAAAGAGAAACTAGTTTTGCTCCAGCAACTCTTAAGCCTTCTTTTTCAAAGTGCGCAATAACATTACCAACATTATTATCTTCAACTGCATTTGGTTTAATAATACTAAAAGTTTTTTCTATTCCCATGATCATTCTCCTTAAATTTATATAGTTAATTAATTATAAGACACTCATCATTTTCTCACCTAGTTCTGCTGGGCTTCTAACTATAGTCACTCCGCATTCTTCTAGGATTTTAAATTTAGCTTCGGCCGTATCATCTCCACCCGAAATAAGAGCACCTGCATGTCCCATTCTTTTTCCAGCAGGAGCTGAAGCTCCAGCAATAAAACTCACAACTGGTTTATTCATATTCTCTTTTATCCACTTGGCGGCATCAGCTTCTGCGTTCCCACCAATTTCTCCAATCATAATGACTGCATCTGTGTCAGCATCAGCTTCAAAAAGCTCTAAACAATCGATAAAGTTTGTTCCATTAACAGGGTCACCACCAATTCCAACACAAGTAGATTGCCCAATATCTCTTTGAGTTAATTGGTAAACCGCTTCATAGGTTAAAGTCCCAGACCTTGAAATAACTCCGACTCTACCTGGCATGTGAATATGACCTGGCATAATTCCAATTTTACATTCTCCTGGAGTAATTATCCCCGGACAGTTTGGACCAATTAATCGAGAGTTTGAATCATTAAGTGCTGCTTTAACTCTAACCATATCATTAATAGGAATTCCTTCAGTGATCGCAATAATCAAAGGAACTTCTGAGTCAATGCACTCTAAAATTGAGTCTGCTGCAAACTTTGGAGGTACGAAAACCATGGCCACGTTAGCTTCAGTTTCTTGAACTGCTTTATAAGTAGAATTATAGACAGGGATTCCTTCGTGAACCATTCCACCTTTTCCAGGAGTCACTCCCCCAACAACATTTGTTCCATAATCTCTAGACTGAAGCGTATGGAAAGTTCCCTGTTTACCAGTAACTCCAATAGTAATTAATCTTGTATCTCTATTTACTAAGATCGACATTATGCTTCTCCTTTGGCCGCAGAGACTGCTTTAATTGCAGCGTCTCCAAGATCATTCGCTGCTGTTATGGCAAGCCCTGATTCACTTAAAATTTTCTTTCCTAAACCAACGTTTGTTCCCTCAAGTCTTACGATAAGAGGAACTTTTAACTCTAATGACTTTGCAGCGGCAATAATACCTTCCGCAATAATGTCACACTTCATAATCCCACCGAAAATATTCACAAGGATTGCTTTGACTTTTTCATCTTCTAAGATCAGTGAGAAAGCTTTCTCTACAGTTTCTTTTGTCGCCCCCCCCCCTACATCAAGAAAGTTTGCTGGTTCTCCACCATGAAGCTTAATAATATCCATTGTTCCCATAGCTAGTCCGGCACCATTGACAAGGCAGCCAATATTTCCATCAAGTGATATATATGAGAGTCCATATTTACTTGCCTCTAATTCACTTGGAGACTCTTCTGTCGGGTCTCTCATTGCTTCAATATCTGGATGTCTAAAAAGAGCATTTTCATCAAAATTAAGTTTCGCATCAAGAGCAATGACGTCACCTGTTTTAGTAGTAACAAGTGGGTTAATTTCAGCAACTGAGCAATCTTTTGAAACATACAGTTGATAAAGTGAGTTAAAAAACTTTGTTGCTTTCTTTAAAGTCTCACCTTCGAGTCCAATCCCATAACCAAGTTTCCTTCCAATGAATGGAGTAAAACCAACACTTGGGTCGATTGAAACTTTGATAATTTTCTCAGGAGTTTTCTCTGCGACTTCTTCAATATTTACCCCACCTTCTGCTGAGGCCATAAAGGTGATTCTTCCTTTGGCTCTGTCCAGAACAATCCCTGCATAATACTCATGCTCAATGTCACAACCTGATTCAATCAAGACCTGATTAACTTTTTTTCCTTCAGGTCCAGTTTGATGAGTAACAAGAGTCATTCCAATAATTTCTTTTGCATATTTCTCTACTTCATCTAAAGACTTAGCAAGCTTTACGCCTCCACCTTTTCCTCTTCCACCGGCATGAATTTGTGCCTTAACGACCCAAACATTTCCACCTAACTTCTTGGCCACATCAACAGCTTCTGCAGACGTTTTAGCAATGGCCCCTTCAAGAACATTGATATCAAATTCTTTCATCAATTGTTTAGCCTGGTATTCGTGAACGTTCATAAACTCTCCTCGCAAGCAACGTAATTCATTAGCATATCATAAAAGTAAAAAACAAAAATAAGCAATTAAGAGGGCGTTGGCAATGGCCGCCAAACTGGGCATAATCATCTTATGCCTAAACCCACTTATCATTCTTTATATCCGTCATTCTTTAAACTAGATGGCGGTGCAATGTTTGGAATTATACCAAAACCTTTATGGGAAAAGAAAATAAAAGCTGATGATCTAAATAGAATCCAGATGAATTGTCGGATTTTTTATATAAAAGTTGATAATAAACATATTTTAATTGATCTTGGGGTTGGAGCTTACCACCATGAAAAATTCAACTCTCGTTTTGGATTAAACGAAGATGAGAACTATGTTGAGTCCATACTAAATAAACACCATAAAATTGGCTGTAAAGACATTACTGATATTGTTATCAGTCATCTCCACTTTGACCATGTCGGTGGCCTAGGTACGCAAGATGGACATCAACCTCTTTTCCCAAATGCGACTCTCCATTTGCATAAATCACACTTTGAATACTCTCAAAAACCGACTCCCAGAGATCAGGGATCTTTTCATAAACATTTTTTCCTTAATCTCATTCAGAAATACTACATTGAAAAAAATCAAGTTAATTGGCTTACTGAGGATAAAGAGGGAGAAATTCTCACGACAAGCTCAGGGTATTGCCTTAACTATAAAACAAGTTTTGGACACACTCCCTTTCAAGTATTGCCATTTGACGACTCCATGATTTTCCTCGCAGACCTTGTCCCTACCACTCATCATATTGGCCTCGCTTGGTCTATGGGTTACGACCTTCACCCTGGGGAGAGCTCCCTCGAAAGAAAAGCTATTTTTGATTTCATTTTAGAAAAAAAACTAACCATGATCTTTGATCATGATAAAGACTTTTGGGGAGCTAAGCTTCAAAAAAATGCAGATGAATACGGATTTCTCGAAACTTTTCCTGTCACATCTACCGAGCATGAAACCCATTCGATTGGAGAATAAATGTACAAAACTCTCTCACTTAAAAATAAGCGAATTGTCGTCACTGGAGCTAGTAGTGGAATTGGTTTTAGTACTGCCAAGTTTCTTAGTGATGAAGGTGCTAAGGTAACTGCTGTTGCAAGGCGAGAAAAAAATTTAAAAGAACTTCAAAGCTACTGCCCAGAAAACATTAGATTTTTCGCAGGGGACCTCAATGACCCCTCTTTTATCGAGAAACTTCAAAGCGAGGATGTATTCAATACCGATGTTCTCATTAACAATGCAGGTCTTGCTTTAGGTAAAGACCATTTTGCAAATGTAAGTAATGAGCAAGTTGATACAATGATTCAAACGAATATTGCTAGCTCATTTAAAATCGCTCATGAATGCCTCACACTCATGCAAAAAAATAAGTGTGGTGATATCATAAATATTTGTTCCATCTCTTCTCATGAGGTCTATGCCGGAGGCGCTGTTTATTGCGCGACAAAACATGCACTGCTGGCTTTTGGAAAAGCACTACGCCACGAAACCTTGGGTCAAAATATCAGAGTGATGAGCGTTTCCCCTGGAATGGTTGATACTGAGTTCTCCCTTGTAAGGTTCGAGGGTAATAAAAGTAAAGCCGATGAAGTTTACGAAAATATGACACCACTTTACGCCCAAGATATTGCATTCCAAATCCTTCATGCATTAAAATGTCCTAGACACGTAAATATTGATGAAATCTTAGTGATGCCAACAGATCAAGCTGGAGTGGCAAATATTATAAGGACACGATGAAATACTTACTCATTTTTTTCTTTTTCTCCTGTAACGGCCATACTGAGAAACTACAAAAAGATGCGCCAATTTCTCTGACTAAAGTTTCCGAAACTAAAGCTTTAGAAAATAGCGACATTAAATTCTTTAAGCAGGTATTTAAAACAGCAACAGATTTTAAGTTTATTAAAGTTGATGACCCTATAAGTGAAACACCAACAAATACTTCTATTTGGGAAGTTAAAGAAGGGTCTAAGACATTAGGATTTCTTCGAGACATTGTCACTTCGACAGGTTGTGGAGGGCCTTGCTTGCCTGTTATTTTCACTCTTTTTTATGATAAAAATGCAAACTTTATAGAGCTACTTTCAAAGAAGAGGCTTACTAAAAAAAATCATGCACCATTTACTTTGCAAGATTATATAAAATTAAAAGAAATACTGATGACTAACCCTGAAGTTTTTAAGCAGATTGCTCACCCCACAGAAATGGTCGATGCTTTATCTGGAGCAACTCTTCCGATCTATCAATCAAATGTGGTCGCCCAAGGAGCTTACACATCTTTAAGAGTAAACTCTTATAATCAACATACAATGAAATTTATTAAAGATTTTCTAAAAACTAAGCAACTGTAAATTTGATGATTTCAACTGGGCAAGCTTCTGCAGCTTCCTCTACAAGAAGTCCATTATCAAGAGGAGGACTTGGCCTAATGACACAGTTATCTTCCGTTACATCAAATACTTCCGGATAAATATCTTCACAAGCATTACAGACGATACAACCATCTTCAATCCAAACCTTAGCGATATTAAAGTTCTCCCTAACTTCTTCCTTGCTCCCTTCCACAGATCCTCCTGTGTTAGAGAAGTAAGCTTCAAAGGCAGGGTTGGAAGCAATGGCCAACTGAGCTCCTTTACCTGGAACAGTATCAGCAATAAAGCTTCTTACTGGAATTTTAACATTCACTCCTGCTGGTTTTTTCTCTGCTCCAGCAAGATCACTTACTGTTTTATTCGCATCCCCTAAAAGTTTTTTAAATTTTTCTCCTAGATAATCAAACTGAAAGAAAACTCCATCTTTACTCGATGCGAGCTCAACTTGAACACTACCTTTTTCCATTCCATTTGCATTTAATAGTTTAGGAAAATCTTCTCCTAGGTGAACTTCTCTAGCAAAAGAGTCCTTTTCTTTATCAAACTTTCTTGAAACTTCTACTTGAGTTGGTTTTCCAAATGGATTGAAGAGTCTGAGCCTAAGTGTATCAATTGCAGCAGGTTCTTTTGCGGAGTTCCATTGAAGAGCAAATGAAAAGTACTCTCCATCTTTTGAACTCTTCAGCACTTTTAGTTTTGCTTTCCCAAATATTTTTTCAAATGCGCCAATTGATAGGCTTAAAATACCAAGACCAACAACCAGTCCTACAACTAGACCTGTTGAAATTCCTAAAGCAATCATACTAGTGCTCACTCAAAACTCCCATTTAATATAAAGGTGCTAAATACCTTCAAGCTTCACTGTATTATAGTTGAACAAACAAAATTTTGGAAGCTAGAAGTTAATAGTAGGCCTTAAAGCTCCCTCTTCATCGATTTTTCCTAATGCCTCGAGCTTTCCCTGTTCATCGCTGATCCAAAAGAACTCTCCCTCAGGGGCAGAGAATTCACCTTTAGTCACAAAGTTTCCTAGCTTGATTCGTGTCACTAGTTCTTCTTCTAAACAAATTTCTGAGAATCCAAGAAGCTTCTTTAGATCAACGGAGTTTCTCAAGTAATCCTCAATAGGATCATCACTCATCTCCACGCTGCCAATCTTGGTACGTATTAAGCCCTCTAGCACTCCTAAAGTTCCTAAATATCTAGCACAATCAGAGAAAAGTGTTCTAATAAAAGTTCCTGAGCTCACGCTAAATTCAATATCCAAGAGAGGAAACTCAAAGTTCTTTACCCTTAAATTATAAATCTCTCTTCGCTTTTTCTCTTTTTTTACTTCAATTCCTTCTCGTGCGTACTCGTATAGCTTTCTTCCCTCAAACTTTGAAGCTGAAAACTTATGTGGCTCTTGCCAATACTCTCCTAAGAACTGTGTTCTTAACTTCTCTTCTATAAACTCTAAGCTGAATCGAGAAATTTCTTTATAAAAGTACTCCGACTCATCTTTTTGGGAAATTTCACTCGTCATATCTCCAGTTTCTGTCTCTTGTCCCAAAATCCCTTTAGCGAGGTATGTTTTTGGACACATCTCATGGATATACTCATTTAGTCTTGTAGCTCCATTAACGCCTATGAGTAAAACTCCTTGTGCAAATGGGTCTAGCGTTCCAAAGTGTCCTACTTTTTTAGGTCTTTGTGGAAATAGTTTTTTGAGTTTTCGAATAACATCGTATGAAGTCACTCCAGGAGGTTTATATAAATTGAAAATAAGAGGTCTGGAGCTTAAGCTCATTTTTTAAGGAGTTCGGTAATCTTAAGCTCATCTTCAAACTGGGAATCATAGATAAAATCAAGTTGTGGAGTATGGCGAATTTTAAGAGATTGAGCCAGCTTTGCTCGAAGCTTTCCACTCATTCCCTTGATAGCTTTCTTTGAATCACCTCTTTTAGATGAATCAAATGTATCCCAATAAACTTTTGCTAATGAAAAATCATTGTTAAGCTCAACACGGGTGACGCTCACAAATTGAACCCTCAAGTCAGAGACACCTGATCTCAAGAGTGAATTGATTTCATGAAGAATTTTTTCTTCAAGCTTAATTTTAGAAAATCCTGCTTTCATATTTTAACTATTGTGATTTCTCTTATTCTTGTTTTTTCAATTCAGCTTCTTTTTCTAATTGGGCTTCTTCTTTAGAAACTGATTCTAAAGTTCTTTTTTTCTTTTCAAGCATATAAGCTTCGAAAAGGTCATCAACTTTTATATTGTCATAGCCCTCAAGTCCTATCCCACACTCAAAGCCATTTTTCACTTCTTTAACATCATCTTTGAAGCGCTTCAAAGAAGAGAGTTTACCATCAAACATGATTTTTCCCTCTCGAAGAAGTCTAATATTGCAACCTTTAGCAATCTTCCCATCGATGACAGCACTCCCTGCAATAGTTCCAAGTTTCGGGATGACAAATGTATCCTTAACTTGTGCTCTACCGATGTAAACCTCGATCTCTTCAGGATCAAGCATTCCTTCTAGGGCAAGCTTAATATCATCAAGAAGTTCATAAATAATTGAGTAAGTTTTTACATCAATTCCTTTTTGTTCTGCTAATTTTCTTGCTGAGGTTACTGGTCTCATATTAAAACCGATAATATAACCTTCGATATTCTCGGCCATTGTTACATCACTATCAGTGATAGCTCCAACACCTCCACCAATCATTTTGACATCAACTTCATTATTCCCCAAAGCTTCTACTGAGCTTTTAATTGCTTCAAAAGACCCTGAGACATCTGACCTTACAATCAAATTTAATATTTTCTTTTCACCCTCTTGCACCTTTCCTGTTCCAAAGAAGTCTTCTAAAGACATTTTCTTTTTCGACGCTTGAGCCATTGCCTTTCTTTCATCAATTCTGGCTTCTACAATTTTCTTAGCTTCTCTCTCGTTTTTCACAACATTAAGAGTTTCTCCCGGAACCGCTGTTCCGCTAAGTCCTAATATCTGAACTGGAATAGAAGGGCCTGCTTTTTGAACCATTTTTCCTGTTGAGTCGACAAGACTTCTAGCTCGACCATACTCTTCACCAACAACAACTGAATCACCTTTTTTCAAAGTCCCTTGCTTTACAAGAACAGTACAAACAGGTCCACGACCTTGCTCAATCTTAGATTCGATAACCACACCTTCTGCGCGACCTTTATCGTCATCTCTTAGATCCATTATTTCCGTTTGAAGTTTTATTCCTTCAAGTAATTCATTAATTCCATCCCCATTAAGAGCTGAAATTTCAAAGAATTGAGTTTCCCCACCCCACTCTTCTGGAGTAATTGTATATTCCATAAGAGCTTGTTTAATACGGTCAGGGTTTGCTCCTTCCTTATCCATTTTATTTACTGCAACAACTAAAGGTACGCCTGCTTTTTGAATGAACTTAATCGACTCAACTGTTTGTGGCATCACTCCATCATCAGCAGCGACGACTAAGATCACAACATCTGTTACATCTGCTCCACGTTGTCTCATGGCTCCAAAAGCCTCGTGACCAGGTGTATCTAAAAATGTAAGAGTTGAGTCCCCAACAGGAACTGAGTAAGCACCAATATGTTGCGTAATTCCACCGGCTTCTCCTCCGGCAACTTTTTCTTTTCTAATATAATCAAGCAATGTTGTTTTTCCATGATCAACATGTCCCATTACCGTAATAATTGGGTCTCTCAGTGGAAACCCTGATTTATCTTGAGTCTGAGTTTCACTTTCTTTAATCATGTCATCTTCATTGAAGGCAACGTTTTCTACTTTATAATTGTAATGAGCTGCTATTTCAGAAGCTAATCCCTCACCGATATAATCATCTTGCTTTACCAAAAGGTTTAGTTCTAAACATTTGTCAGCAAAAGCTTTAAATTGCTCACTTAATTTTCGAGCAAGGTCTTTAGCTAAAATAGCATCATGGATTCTGACGACTCTTTTTGAATCCTTTACTTCTGTAATAGATGTTTCTTTGGTCGCTCCCACATATACTTTCTTTCTTCTTGCAGGGATATAAACATTGTTTCCGACAAACCTTGTCGCAAGCTTCAATTGTTCTGCGGCTTTAAGACCGACAAGATCCTTTCCTTTCTCTGCTCCCTTCTTATTCATTATTGCAGCAAGATCACCGATTCTTTTCTTAGACTTTGCCTGCAAGTCAGTAGCACTTTGGGTCGTTGTTGTTGTACTCGTTGAATTTTTTGAGTCAGAAGAAGCTGCTGGAGTAGCTTTTTTCTCTGGTACGAACAGTGGTGTAAAGGTATGCATTTTCTCTTTAAATACTTTCTTCTCTTCCTCTGTCTTTGGTTCTTCGATCGCCTCAACTTTTTTCTCAACATCTTTAACGATTTGCAGCCCTTGTGGTGCTTTCTTCACGTCATCTTGAAAAATATTAGTATCTTCTTTTTCAGCCGCAGCGTTTGCAAGTGCTTCTGACAAAGAGCTCTCCACTTCTTCGGTTTCTTTGTTTTTAGTTCCAGAAGCTTTCTTTCTCTTAATAACTGTTCGCTTTTTCTTTTCAACAGGAGCCTCTTCTTGCTCTACTTCTTCAGCTTTGCTACCCGCTTTTTTGACAGTTTTTTTCTTTGTTACTTTTTTCTTAGTAACCTTCTTCTTGGTTACTTTTTTCTTAGCAACTTTCTTTTTTGTGGCTTTCTTTTTAGACCCTTTCTTTGCAGGTGTGCTTTCAGATTCGCCCTCAAGATTTTTCATAATCATGGCAACATCTTCATCAGAAAGACTTACCATATGATTTCTCACATTCAAGCCATAGCCTCTAATTTTTTCAACTAGATCAACTGATCCAATCTCTAATTCTTTGGCCAATTCATAAACTTTCTTTGCCATAAACTTTTCTTACCCTTATTTAAAACCGTTATACGGTTTTATTTATTTTAACTTAAATGCAGCAAGCTCTTCACGAAGCCTTCTTTCAGCTTCACTGAACTTCTCTTCATCATCTACGTCTTCACCAGTTGTACCTGAATCTTTTATATACCCATGTCTACCAGGGATTGCTGAAGCAGAGATAATCTCTTCTTCCTCTTCATTTTCAAGATCCATTTTTCCTGAAGCAACAAAATCAGCTGCAACAGTGATGTATTCTTTTGCCTTATCTTCTTCTATTTCTAAAATAGCTGCAATTTCAGAAGCTTCTGAAGCACTTAAATCAATAATGCTCATCACACCATTTTGTACTAGAAGCTGCGCAGTTGCATCATTGAGAGCTTCAAGTTGGATAAGGTTTTGAACAGAAGTTTCTACTTTCTCTTGAAGTTTAGTTTTAGAAATAATATTGACTTTCCAGCCCGTTAACATCGCCGCTAGTCTCACGTTTTGTCCACGTCTACCAATGGCCAAAGCGAGTTGGTCATCTTCAATAATAACATCGATCACTTTATCATCTCTATTCATACTTACTGATGTAATATCTGCAGGAGCAAGTGCCGATTTTGTAAAAACTGAAAGCTCATCTGACCATCTGACAATGTCGATTTTCTCACCTTGCAATTCATTTACAATATTTTGAACCCTAGAACCTTTCATTCCGACACAGGCTCCAACAGGATCAATATCTCTATCACTTGTATAGACAGCAACCTTTGCTCTTTGTCCTGGCTCTCTAGCAGCAGCTCTAATCTCAATCGTTCCGTCTTGAATTTCAGGAACTTCTATTTCAAAAAGCTTAATAAGAAACATTGGACTTGTTCTTGAAAGCCTAATCTCTGGCCCTCTATTAGTCATGACAACTTCTGAAAGGTAAGCCTGAATTCTATCGCCTGGCTTAAAGTTTTCTCCATAAATAATTTCTCGCCTTGCTAAAATAGCCTCAGCCTTCCCAAGGTCAACCATCACATTTCCACGCTCTGATCTTCTTGCAATTCCTGTAACAAGCTCTCCTTCTCTATGCTTAAACTCAGAGAAAAGAATATCTCTTTCAGCATCTCTTACTTTTTGAAAGATAATTTGTTTTGCAGTTTGAATATCTACTCTTGAGAAAGAAACATCTTCAATTTTCAAACCAAGTTGATCGCCAAGTTCAGCTTCTTCATCAAGATCTTTTGCCTTGATGATTTCAATCTCTTTAATTGTATCTTTGACTTCATCGACAACAGTTTTATATTGAAAAATTTCAATATCACCCTCTTCTAAGTTATAACGTGCTTCGTATTCGCCTTGAATTCCATACTTCTTTCTTGCAGTAACAACGAAAGCTTGTTCAATTGCACCTACAATGATTTCTCTTTTAATTCCCCGGTCTTTACCAATTTGTTCAATCACTCTTCCAAGTTCTGAAAAATCCACTAGTGACTCCTTTTCAATTCTCTCATAAAAAAACCCGTTTAAAATTCAGGTTCACATTGAGCTTTTACTATATTTTTACTATCTATCTTTAGCTGATAACTTTCTTTTTTGTGTCTTACTTCTATATTCAAGAAGAAGCTTTCATCATTTTTTTCTAATGACTTTAAATCTCCACAGACACTATTTGCTGAGCTGATTTTTTTTAAAACCTTACTCTCAACTCCTTCTATCTCTCCGCGAAACTTTACTTTAATTCGCTCATTCAAGCAGTTATTAAAATGTTCATAACATCTTAATTTTTTATAAACTCCTGGTGAAGAAACTTCCAAGACAACATCTTCTGGAATCCAAGTATTTTCTTCGAAGTAAGGAGTTAAACTCCTATCCACTTTGATACAATCATCTAAAACAGCTGAGCCCGTCTTAGGGTCCATAATATAAAGACGAAGTAACTTCTGTCCTTTTATATACTCTAAATCATAAAGTTTATATTCTTGTGCTTGAACGCATTCTAAGCACATATCATAAAACTTTTTTTCGAGGCCTTCTCTTTTTATTTCCATTACACACAAAAAAAAAGGGCGGATACTTTCGAACCCCACCCTCAACTTATACTTTTTACATTTAAGAACAGACTAACTTAGTATCAAGTTAACCCTAAAAAATCAATGCTCTAGTCATTTTTTTTGCTCCGCAGCATTTTTAAAGCAGTTGCTCCATCACGATAGAAGCTTTTGGCCGTTGAAATCAACTCGAAACCAAGCTTTAAATAAAGGTTCACAGCTGGCCGATTTAACTCTCTAACCTCTAGGAAAACTCCAAGTTTTTCCCTATCCGCACATTCTAGTACTTCTCTTAAGAGTTTGGCCCCGAGTCCCTTACAGCGCTCTTTCTCACTTATGGCAATTTTTAAAAGATGAATGACATCACTTTGAAGGATTAAGCAAAACCCTACTAACTCTCCCCCTTGCCTAAGAATCAGGATTTTATAACCTTGAAAGTTTTCCCAAAGTTTACTCCAAACTTGTTCACTCCAGGAATCAGACATATATAATGAATCTATTTTTTGAATCTCTAACTGAGCAGCTCGCGAAGGAGTCTCTTTATCAGTAAAAGTTTGAATGAGATCGTTATTTATAGAGCTCAAGTTCGTATTGGTTTTCTAAAGACTGAACTAACGACTTTAGTTGTGGGCCTTGTTTTTCACTTTTTGCCTTAAAATTAAAGCGATTCATCAGAAACTTTTCCATTTTATAAACAGATATCGCTGCTTTTGCAGCCAGGGTCAATGTTTTAAAACACTTTGAGGCATTTGATTTTTTAATTAAGGCTTTTCTTTCTTCAAGCTTTATTCGTAAGGCCACAGAGTTTGATATCTTCTCTAAGCGTAGGAAGTTCAAAAACACTTGAAAATTATCTTGATGTAAAAGGTTCTCCATTTTCAATTCAAAGAAACCCTTTGAGAAAACAAACTCTTTATCGCCTAAAGAATGTCCAAGTTTTTCAAAAATGATTGATTTCTTATCGTAGCAGTAAAGACTTTTCATAAAATCTCTTTTTTTAAAGAATTTATACCCGTTGTAATAATCATTACCTAATCGAAAGTATAATTTATCTTTTTCTAATACAGGCTTTGCTGAAAATATAGAGAACAAAGAAAGCGTGAATAAAAATTTATAAAGGTGAACCAATTTCAATATTACCCATATAGTTTTGAGTTTGCGCTGTATTTTGACAAAATCTCACTTTCACATTTGGACTAAATGTATAACCATCTTTTCCTCGGATAATATATTTATTCTTTTCACCACCTGGCTCTATGAGCTTTCGAAGCCTCGAAATACTTGTATAGATCAACTTGTCATGAATAAGTGGGTTGTACTCTTCTTTCCAGATATCTCTTGAAAGGTCTTCCTTATCAAAATGCTTGCCTGGGTTTGAAGCAAGAAGATAAAGAATCTCTAAAAGAACAAAGCGGTGTTTAAAATCAATTGTTCCCAATGATTTTTCTTTTACTGATCTTTCTGTTTTATCAATAACGAAGTCAATATTTGAGTCGTTTACTTCATTGATATCACCTTCAATCTTTTGTGATAGCTTCCTAAATTGCTTTGAGTTTGTATGGCTTTGTGCCACCTCAAAAAGTAGTAAAGCTTTTTTGTAATCACCCATTTTTTTATAACATTTTCCCATTCCAAGGAAAATATAACCTTGTAGGTTCCAACAAGACTTTTTATTCAATTCTTCAAGAGCAAACTTAAAATACCTAAGTGCTTTCTTAGCTTCACCTTGATGAGTATAAATATTTCCGTAAAGAAGATTCATACTTGCCTTCAGATACCCTTTATTCAAAATACTCAGAAGTTGTTCTAACTGGCCAAGTAGTCTTTGAGCTTCACTGAAGTCGTTCATTAAGTAGTTATTATGCGCCATAAAAAGTAATGACTTTGCCACAACCTCTGGCTCATTTGCTTCTTGAGCTTTCTTATAAGAAAGTGAAAAGTTGTTAACAGCTTCTCTAAAGTCACCGATATAAGTCTTTGTTGCACCCATGTAAAAGAAGTACTCTGCTTTTGCACTCCAGCCAGGTTGAGAAAAAGCTGCATCTAAAAGCATCCGAGAAAGTTCAATATAATTATTAACTTCATCTTGTTTGAGAAGTTCAGAGTAAACTCTGATTAAAAAACCTGAGATTTTCATCATCGCAAAAGCATCTTGCGGAAGTTCACAAGCACCTAGCGCATTTAGAAAATGTTTCTCTGCTTTTACTAGGTCTGCTTTATCATAATAGATTTTTGCTAACTTATAGTGGCTTTGACCAATCTCTCTTGGTGTCAGTTTAGCAAAGTCCTGACTCGAAATATCTTCTCTGAATGCCGAGCTCATTGCATCGACTTCTAGGATGTTGAGAGACTTGATCTTATTTGAGATTTTTTCGAATACTTCTTGGTTGCTTTCTGTTTCCATAACTTTGATTTCCCTTAAGATTTTACCAATAGTTCCGCAATCCCTGAACTGATTTCGTAAAACTTACAACTTTGTGCCTTAGATGTAAATAGCTTTAATTGCCCTAAACCCTTAATATTAATCAACACTTATGTTCTAACCATCTCTAGTGTAAGAAAAAACTTACATTCAGGACAGTAAGAATAAAGTCTTATAATATGAGCCTAACGATATTAAGGATTTAGCATGGAAAAAAGTTATAGTTTGGACACAATTAGGCACAGTACTGCTCACGTTTTGGCGCAGGCAGTGACCGAACTTTTTCCCGATGAAACTGTCCAACTCGGAATTGGGCCAGTGATCGAGCATGGGTTTTACTACGATATCGAAATGGAATCCCGCTTAAGCGATGAAAACTTAAAAGAAATTGAAAAAAAGATGAAGTCTATTGTCAAAAGAAAGCTTCCTATAGAAAGACATGAGCTTTCTCGCGATAAGGCCATCAAGTTTTTTCAAGAAAAAGGGCAAACCCTCAAATGTGAACTGATTAATGATCTACCCGACGGGGAAGCCATAACTTATTATTCCCAAGGTGATCATTTTTTTGATTTATGCCGAGGCCCACATGTTGAAAACACAGGGCACCTTCCAATGAGTTTTAAATTGCTTCATACTGCGGGAGCTTATTGGCGAGGCGATGAGAAAAGACCAATGCTCCAAAGAATTTATGCCGCATCATTTGAAACACGAGAAGAGTTAAAAGAGCATCTAACTTTTTTACAAGAAGCTAAGAAAAGAGATCATCGTAAGTTAGGAAAAGACTTAGAGCTTTATCACTTTGAAAGTGTTGCTCCCGCAAGTCCATTTTTCATGCCAAAAGGTGCATTTGTTTATAACAAGCTTATTGATTTCATGAGAAATATTTATGACAAGTTTGATTATAAAGAAGTCATTACTCCACAAGTTCTTGATGTAAATCTTTGGCACACAAGTGGGCATTACGAAAATTATAAAGAGAACATGTACTTTACACCAATAGATGATAGAGAGTTTGCTCTGAAGCCAATGAACTGTCCTTGTCATATGTTAATGTTCAAACATTATAAGTATTCATATAGAGATCTTCCTTTAAGGTACGCAGACTTTGGAAGGCTTCATCGTTATGAAAGATCTGGTGTTGTTGCAGGTTTAACTCGTGTGAGAACTTTTTGCCAAGATGACGCTCATGTTTTCATTCAGCCAGAAGAGATTCAAAATGAAATTCAAAAGCTCATGGAGATGTTCTTTATCTGCTATGAGCACTTCGGGTTTAAAAATATTAAAGTGAATATTTCAACGAGACCGGAGAAGAAAATTGGAGACGATGCTATTTGGGATAATGCAGAAGCTGCACTAGAAGATGCACTTAAACAAGGTAACCACGAGTATTCGATCAAAGAAGGTGACGGTGCTTTCTATGGTCCTAAGATTGATATTCAAATAGCAGATGCACTTAATCGCTATCACCAGCTTGGAACGATCCAATTAGACTTCATGCTCCCAGAAAGATTTGAACTGAAATATACAGATACTGATGGCTTAGATAAAAGACCTGTCGTTATTCACAGGGCACTTTTAGGCTCGCTTGAAAGGTTTTTTGGTGTTTATCTTGAACATATTGCAGGAGTCTTTCCATTTTGGTTAGCACCAGAGCAAGTAAAAATTATCCCAGTAAACCTTGATGCCCACTCAAAGGCAGCTCAAGAAATAACAACTCAACTAAAATCCCATGGAATTCGAGCAGTCGTTGACTTAACAAATGAAACCCTAGGAAAGAAAACACGCTTAACTCAAAAAGCGAAAGTTCCATTTATGCTTGTCATTGGTGATAATGAAATTAATGGTGATGCTTTTAGTGTTCGTGCCTATGGAAGTGAAAAAGCAAATGAAATGAAAAAAAGTGAATTTATTTCTCACTGCCAAGAACTAAATAATGAGTTTACTCCTGAAAAACTAAGAGACCGATTTTGAGAAACGTAAAACTCCTTTATGGTGGAGGTGGTGCTGAGCACGAGATATCGATACGCTCTAAAGAATTTATTGCCCAAAATCTAAAAGGTGTTTGCCACGTTGAAGAAATTTGCCTAACTAAAGAAAACCTCACAAAAACTTCCTTAAAGCTCAGTAAAGACGACTTTATCATACCTTGTGTTCACGGAGTCCCTGGTGAGTCAGGTGAGTTACCTGCACTACTTGAATCAATGAATATTCCTTTCTTGGGATGCGACTCAAAAGCAAGCGTGCTCTGCTTTAATAAAGTAATGACCAAAACATTCCTAGAAGAACATGGTGTAAAAACAACCCCCTTCATCGCACTCTCAAAAGATGACCCCCAATTACAAGAAAAGGCTTTTGAGTTTTTTAATTATCATGGAAATGCTTTTGTAAAAGCTAGTAGCGAAGGCTCTTCCATTGGTTGTTATCCCGTGAAAGAAAAGGAGGATCTTCTTGAAAGAATTACTCAAGCTTTTCAATACTCAAATCAAGTTCTATTAGAGAGAATGCTCATTGCCCGCGAACTTGAAGTTGCGGCTTATGAGTACCGTGGTAAGCTTTACACAACGAAACCAGGTGAGATTATCTCTGTGAGTAAGTTTTACTCCTATGATGAAAAATACTCTAAGGACTCTAGCAGTCAAGCAAAGACCTTGGCTTCTAATTTATCGACGTCTATCTTGGAAGAGATAGATATTACGGCGCAAAAAATTTTCAAATTGGCCCAACTCAAAGATCTCTCAAGAATTGATTTTTTTCTTGAAGGTGAAAAACTCTACCTTAATGAAGTGAATACTTTTCCTGGGATGACCTCCATATCTCTTTTTCCAAAGATGCTAGAGCTTGATAAAATTTGTAGCTTTCAAGAGTTCCTCAAACAGTTTGTTCGCGCTTAATAATTCAAAATACAAACTTCTTTTTTAGACCAAAACAGTTTTATCCCTAGTCCCAGACTGACCCTAGGGGCAATTTATTCCCATTTAGCCTAATTGACTGAATGAACTAACTATAGAGAAGTACTCAGTTTTAATAACCGAAAAAGTATATTTTCCATTGTCATTAAATTTAACTTTCCATTCTCATCAATGCATAGAAGAATTAAAGATAGAAAAAAGCTCGAAAGGATTTTGAGCGTAAATAGTCAGAAAGATTTTCTAAGGAGGGAAAAATGTCTAGATCGAATATTATCACAAGCCCACTGACGGGTGTTATCGAAGAAGACCAAGTTGTTATAGACTTTGGTCAATACGAAGGACAGTCAGTTTTTCAAATCAATTGTGATGAGCCCGATTATTACGGTTTTCTTCTTCATGAGAAAGAAAAAGGAAACTTTTTTATTAAACGTGCTAAAAACAAAGAGTTTAAACTTTATATTAATGAATCGATGGCAGCTTAGTTTATCTGAGCTGTTAACGTGAAGAAGCAAGGATGCTTTTTATCTCCCCTTTTAAGTATCCTTGTTTTTTTTCAAATGTCTTAAATTTTTAATTATTCCAACCCTTCCCGTTCTACTTAAACTTGTCCCTGAAAACTTTCTTTTAAACTCTCTATTACTCATATCATCCAAATCTTGAAGAATAGACTCGCTACTTCTTGAAAAGAAATCGACAACAACATTTTGATCATGTTCCTTAAGTTGTGTTGATCGATTCCAAGGACAGACCTCTTGGCAAATATCACACCCAAATATTTCATTTTCAACATTCTCATAGTGAACAGGAGCGCCCTCGTCCTTAAAAGTCTCAATCGTAAAAGTTGAAATACATTGATTTGCTATCAGAGTTCTATTTTCAGTTATGGCCTTAGTAGGACATGCATCAAGACAGGCACGACAGTTCCCACAGTGATCTACATCCATAGCATTTTTAGGATTTAAAAATTTCTTAGCACTTAAAAGTGTGGCAATAAAAAAGTAGCTTCCATGTTTTTTTGAAATGAGCATCGAGTTTTTCCCAACCCATCCTAATCCCGATTGAACTGCAAAATCTCTTTCTAAGATTGCTTCCGTATCAATAGCGATTTTATAATCCTCACTACCTTTCAAACCTAGAGCAGACGCAATCTTTTCTAACTTAGATTTTAAAACATGGTGATAATCTTTGCCCTCGAAGGCAAGTGCATAAGAAGCAACCTTTAAACCATTTGGGAAACTTGTTTTTCTCTCGTATGGAAACAAAAAAACAAAAGTACTTTGAAGCTGAGGGAAAATCAGAGAAAGGTCTTTTCTTAATTCAGATCGATGGTCAGCTAAATACCCAAGTTTCCCTTGGTGTCCACTTTCCAGCCAGCGTGAAAACTCAGTGTAACTTTTAGGGTGTTTACTCTCAGTATACCCCCAATCAATCACACCTAAAGACTTTAGAAAACCAGCATCAAACAAGTTATTCATATTACTTGGGAATAATCTCAATCGCTCCTGTAGGACAGTTTTCTACACATTGATAATCTAGAGTACACTTTTCTAGATTTGATGAATTCAAAACAGTTTCATTTTCCGAACCCAGCTCCCAAATATTATAAGGACAAGTTGAAATACAACTTTGACAGTAGGCACATACGTCATTATTCAGGCTTACTTTACCGCGAGAGAACTCTCCTCTTTGGAAACTATACTCACTTGTTGTTTTTTTTTTATATCTTGAACAATATCTACTCGAATCGAATTTGATGTTGAGTTTCTAAAAAGGTGTCCGTCACCATGTGTGATGACAACCTTATCTCCATTTTCTAATTTTTTTTCTTTCTTCAACTGCGATAAAATTTCTTGTTCTAAATCACTTGCATTCTTACTTTCTAGATCAATGAAGTATGGAGTGATCCCCCAATAAAGACTCATTCTTCTTAAAGCTTTCAGTGATGGTGTCACGCCTAAAACACTTTTTTTAGGCCTAAATCGAGTCATTCTCAGACAAGATCGCCCTTCCTCTGTTAAGGAAATTATCCATTTTGCTTTAGTTTTTTCTGCAATTAACGAAGCTGCGACTTGGTTAGCAGCAGTTACACTTGAAAGGTCCATATGACGCAGTAAAGGTCGCTCTCCAGGAGTTTTTTCTGCTTCAACCACTATTTGGCTCATCATCTCTAATGCTTCAATAGGATGATCTCCTGAGGCAGTTTCCCCACTAAGCATAACAGCATCTGTTCCATCCCAAATAGCATTTGCCACATCACTGGCTTCCGCTCTTGTTGGTGTGGGATTTATCATCATAGAGTCAAGCATTTGAGTGGCCGTAATCACCGGTACTCCAAGGTGATTACATTTCTTAATAATCATTTTTTGAATAGAAGGAACTAAGTGGTTCCCAATTTCAACTCCCATGTCACCACGAGCAATCATAATCATATCTGAAACATCAATAATCTCATCGATATTTGTCACTGCTTCAGGTTTCTCAATTTTTGATATAATTGGAATCTGGACCTTTAGTTCATGTAGCAAGTACTGTACTTTTTCTATATCTTTTTTACTTCTGACAAAGCTCAAGGCAATGTAGTCAGCCTTTTGCTTTAAGGCAAAATAAAGATCTTCTTCATCTTTTTGTGTAAGACTTGGAGCTGAAATCTCATTATCAGGAAGATTTATTCCTTTATTAGACTTCAGTATCCCCCCAGACAAAATCTCAATTTCAAGAAAGCCATCATCCTTTGAAACTGTTTCAGCAATGATAAGTCCATCATCAAATAAGATACGTCCTTGCCCATTAGAATCACTTACAATACTTTCATATGTCGTAGGTATAAACTTATCTTTCTTTTTTGATGATTCGTGACCAATAAACCAACGTTCACCAGCTTTCAGCTCTAGAGGTTCCTTTAACTTAGAAACTCTAATTTTAGGGCCTTGTAGATCTGCTAGTATAGCAATCTCTCTACCTATTTTTTTTGATATTTTTCGAATCCTGTCGATCGTTTGAGCGTGGACTTCATGAGTTCCATGACTCATATTGATTCTAGCTACATTTAACCCGCTCAGGATCAGGCGTTCGAGAATTTCTTCAGACCATGAAGAAGGACCAATAGTTCCGATAATTTTTGCTTTTCGTTCAGACATACTATAACTTATCGGTTTATTTTTGGCGGGCATGAAAATAATATTTCATACCCGAGCAAAAAAATTTATTTCAACTCTTCTTCAATGATACTAACAAACTGTGCAAAAGGTATCCCACCTGTCACAATCTTTCCATTTACGAAAAATGTTGGTGTTGAAAAAACACCAATTTCCTGACCATCTTTAACATCCTTTTCAACCATGCTCTTATACTTTTGTGAAGTGAGGCAAGCATCAAACTTAGGCGCATCTATCCCAAACTTACTTGCATGCTTTTTGAGATCTTCAGGCGATAAGTTTTTTTGGTTTGCAAATAAATGATCGTGGAACTTCCAAAACTTTTCAGGCGACTGCTCAAAGACACACATTGCTCCCATTCCAGCGACTTTAGCCTGCTTATGGAATTCAAGAGGGTAATTTTTGTAAACAAAGTTTACCTTTCCCTTATACTTTTCTTTTAATTTGGTAAGAGTTGGCGCAGCGGCACCACACGCTGGACACTGAAAGTCAGAGAACTCAACTAATGTGACCTTTGCGTTTTTTGGACCTGTACTTGGGGCTCCAGCGAGAGAAGGAAGAATAAACTTAGGTCTTGAAGGCTTATTAAATAATACTTCAATCTTCTCATTCTTTAACTCTTTACCCATCCATGCATCTAAAGCTTTACTCTTTTGTTGCATTGTTAAATGCTGCTTAATTCTTTCTTTAAACTGATCATTAATATGAACTGCTGGAATATTATTTTCTTTAATAAAGTCAGTGATCGCCTTAGGTTCAATCGTTATTTTCCCATAGACATTTTTTTCTAAAAAGGCCTCGCTTGTTAAGGAACCCCTTTTCTTTTCAGTAAGAGTTTCTATAAGACTTTCCTTCAACTTTCCCATCTTTAAATTAAAGACTTCCATTTCTTTTTCAAAAAGCTCAATTTTAAAACGAGCACTCTTTTTATTTTGAACCATTTTTAACGGCTTTGATCCAACTTTTCCTAAAAGCTCATCTGCATTTTTATAATTATAGATATAATTTGGCTCAGACTTTGACTCTGAACAAGAAAAGAAGCAACAAAGCACAATTAACAATATTTTTTTCATAAAGACTCCTTAAGTATTTTTGAATGTATATATGCAGAAATCTTATCAAATCCCTCTTAGTATTGTAAAAAATTCTTTATAAGATTCATTCATTTTAAGTAGGTTTAAGTGATTATCAAGACCTTCTTGAAGTCCATCACTCAGGTATAAAATTTGTTGGCAATTTACCACTGTTTCAAGCCTATGCGCTACAATCACCATCATCACATCACTTTGAATATAATCTAAAAAGTCACTGAGCGCCTTTTCTAATTGTCCATCAAGCCCTGATGATATCTCATCGAACAACACGATAGGCTTTGGTTGATAACAATACCTAAGCGCAGCGATTAGTTGCTTTTGTCCTAAAGATACTCCTTGAGGATTTATTTGATCACTTGGATTAATCCCCCAATGTTCTACATATGATATCCGTTCTTTAATCTCTTCCCAAAATAGATCAAAGTCTCTGCTATCCAAGCCAAGTGTAATATTATATTTAAGCGTATCTGAGAACACATAAGAGTCTTGTGAAATTAAGCTCACATGCTTTCTTAAAAAATTTAAATCTTTTAAGTCGCTTGAGTAATACTCCCGGCTCTCTTCTTTAGAATTAAACTTTATTTTTATTGCGTCAGAGAAAATTTCACCCGAAAGAAGTTTTAATAAAGTTGATTTTCCACATCCAGATTGCCCAATAACTCCAAGTCGGTTCCCCTTTGTCAGTGAAAAGGCAACTTCTTGGAGCTTAAAGCCTTCCTTACCTTGGCGCTCAGGGTATTGGAAAAGCTCTACCGATACATCTGCACTAGAGTATTTAGACATTTGTGGGAGATTTTCAACTTTAAAACTATGTGCATTCACATCTGTGTCTAACTCATGGACTCGCTTTACTCCCGCCATAGCTCTTTGAATATTAGAAAGTTTCCCGGCAATTCCCTTAATAGGATTAATAGAGCGTTGGATCAGATCTATTAATGCAGCTAAAATCGCTACATTAGTAATTTCAGAATAAGGAAATAAAAAAATCACAAGTGCTAATAAGATAGGATAAATTGATTCTGCCAGAGAGTAGTAACTAGCGTCCCAAATATTTGCATACAGCTGCTTATTTAGAAAACGATCAAACTCTGGTTTTGCCAAATCAATGGAGTAACCACCCTTTCGGGAAAAAAACAACTGCCTAAACCCTTGGCTGACACTTGAAAGAACTCTTGATAATTGTCCATAAGATTTCTTAACCGATTCAAAGTAAATTCCAATATACCGACTCAACCAGACCAAAACAAAACAAAGCAAGACCTCTACAACAATTAACGAAACTCCATAAAATCTTTCAAGGAAAAAAAAGCTCGCCATACATGACCCAACAAAGACAAAGTCAAGTATAATGCCTAAGCTTCCAAAACTAATCAGTTCTCGAATTGAGTCAATATCATTGATTAACCTGGCTTGAAACTCTCCTCGTGTATACTTTTCTTGAGAAAAATAGACTTTCCTCTTTGTAATCACTTTATCATGTGAGTAAATCCAGTGAGAAAAAAGATCTTCCCTTAATATTGTAATTAAGTTCTTAATATAAAAACCAATTGAAATTGAAAAGGCAACTCGTACTAAATACTGCGCAATAAAAAGGAATAAACCAAATCTCAAAAGCGCTAAGAATTTGTCACTTCCATAAGATTCATAAAGTTCAGTCATGTATTGAGGTACTTTATATCCTATCGCTCCGGACAAAGACAAAAAGAAACAAATCAAACAAAGAATTGGTTTATTGTCTTTTATTCTAAAGTACTGAATCCATTTGAAATTTAAAGAATTCATTTATTCTTTCATCCCCTAATTCTCCCAGGTGCATTGAAGATTTATTTTCTAACAACAGTATATTTTCACAAAACTGGAGTGTTGTTATTCTATGTGAACTCATAATGAGAAACTTATCTTTTAAATACCCATTCTCTATTAGCGCTCTCATAATTTCTTGTTCTAAAATATTATCAACTGATGAAAAGGGGTCATCCCATATCAGATAATGACTTTGAGATATTAAACTTTGAATTAAAGCCACTCTTTTTATCTGCCCCCCAGAAAGCTTCTTACCATTTTCTCCCACTTCAATTTTTAAAACTGAATCTAAGTTATGACCAAGATCATCAAGAGAAAATATTTTAATCAGCTCCTTGACCTGGGCCTTAGCTTCTTTCGTACAATTGGGACTTAGAAGAATATTATCCAGCACATTTCCATCAAACAAATGTGGTTCTTGCAAAACATAATTGAAGTTAAGGTTTTCCTTGTGCATTGACTTGGCCAACTCTTCTAAAAAAAATGTTTTTCCAATTCCTGTTGGTCCACAAAGTCCGATAATTTCATTTTTATTAAAATCCAAACTTACTGAGAGCTTTCCATCCCACATAGGAAGTTCGAAAGATCCTTGTGTCTCGCTTAGCTTCAAAGTTCCAGGATAATCTAACTCTCCTGTTAAAGTCGCAATAAACTTTTTAATCCTTTTCCACGAGGGGATAAAACTCGTAATCACGACCCCTATCCAAGACAAGAACATCAATGGCTCTAAAGCGAGAAAAAGGAATCCTGAAAACAAGATAATATGAGTAACTCCTAAACCGAGCTCTGAAATAAGCTTCGCTCCCCATAAAAGAGAAAAGGAAACACCTAAGGGAACTAGTGGCCGGGCAATAGCAGGCCCAAGGCTTGCTTTAAAAAAATAATCAATCTCTTTATGACTAATTTTTTTAAACTTTCGAACAAAAGACTCCTCTTGCTGAAAGTTAGCAACGCTTTGCTTCGCATCAAAAGACTCAATGATATTATTTTGAACATCTCCTTGGATCTCAACTCCCTTTTTCATATAGGGTTGGAAGATGAGCATAACAATAGAGAAAATCACGACACTTATCGACATTGGGATAAAAGCTATAAAGAGCACTGAGTTAATAGCTGAAATTTTAGGGTAAAGAACATAAACCGCAATTACAAGATTACCAATTTGTAGTAATGCAAAGCCAATAAAACCTCTTAATCGATCAAAGTCTCCTAGAATAATTTGATAGATCTGCCCATTAGAGTAACTATTATAAAGGTTTGGATGTGATTCTTTTATAATCTCCAAAATCTCTAACCTTAAGTTTTTTTGCTGCACTCTGGCTGGATAAAAAAAGAGCCAGCGAGATAATGTACGAAAAATCACAATAAGAAGTGCGTACTTAAAAAATTTAAAAATCAAAGCATTATCGAAGCGCCCTTCAATTAAAAGATCACCTGTTTTCTTTGCAAGTTCAGGGATTTCGACCTGGGAAGTATGTAAGATGTAAAGAGAGAAAACAGCGAATATATAGTAATACCAAAACTCTAAAAAATGAGAGCCAAGCCAAGGTAAAAAGTTTTTCTTAATTCTCACTCACCAACCTTTCTTAAAAGTTGGATATATGAACTATTTTCTTTATCAAAAGATAATAATGCGAACAAAGAAAATACAATCGATACTGCGTAAGGAATAAAAAAAGCAATAAGAAGATGCTTTAATTTAATTGAGACAGGCAGTGATCTTTCCAAAAAGACGTCAGGCATTATCTGCGGGGAAAACTCTCTTAAGAATAAAAGTAACAAAACTCCACATATAACTCCCGCTAAGCAAGTCACAATACTTTTTAACTGAAAATACACAAACATGAGACGAACAATCATTTTACGACTTAAACCAAGTATCCAAAAGCTCACCAGATCAAACTTCACCTTATTAAAGAAAATTAAGTTTCCTGACACAATTGTGAGAGAAACAAGAAAGCACATAGCAATAAAGAGTGTAATAATAACAATAGACTCAAGCCTAAAGGCCCATAATAGTTCGGGGTTCAGCTCTTCCCATGTTTTTAAGTTTTTGACATCTTTGCCCAGTATTAACTTGATCTTTTCTAAGTCATGATCTCCATAAAATCGAATTCGATTTACTTTTACAGTTTTTGAGAGTTTAAAAACAAATGACATCCTCACCCAGGCCACAATTTCATCGACTTCACTGACATCAGTTGAAAGCCGCGCTGTTACTGTTTCACTTGAAACTCTTGGAATATCTCCAAAGAAAGTATCGACATGTGCTGGTGAAAAGAATAATACTTCTGATAAGACAGGAACGTTTAGTCTATTTGCGAGGTCGACTCCTAAGACTGTTCCCGAAAGATCTAAATCTTTTAAAAAAAAGTCAGGATGCTTTTTTTTTATAATTTCTAGTTGCTCGGTATCAATTCCTCTCAAGATAATAGGTGCAACAAAACCCTCATGTTTTCCGAGTAGTTCTATTTCATATTCTGGTAAAAACAGAACCCCTGCTTCATTTAATTTTTTCTTTTTCTTTTCGTACTCTTTTTTGTTAAAAACATCCATGTAATAGACACTGCGTCCTATCACATTCTTAGACCTTTCAATCATCTTGCCCTGTAAACCTTGCATTACCCCTTGAAGAACAACAAGTGATAACGAGGAAAGGAAAAGTCCAAACACTGCAAGAAAAATAAGTTTTTGCCGTGTTTTCGAGTGAAACAAGTATTTATAGAAATATTGGAGAAAAGAAAAAAGCTTTCCCATTAATAAAACTTTTTCTCGCCTTTGCTCATTTTTTCTAAACCTGGGGAAAGAGAGAATCTTTTAGCTGAAATTCGCTGAGAGAATTCTTTAATTCTTTCGGTAATCTCTCTTATTCCATATTGGTCTGCATACTTCAGAACTCCTCCTCTAAATGGAGGAAAACCAATTCCAAAAATCATTGCAAGATCGAGATCTTCAGGGCTTTCAACAATTTTTTCATCGATGCAATAAGAAGCTTCATTAACCATTGGAAGAATCATTCGAAGCTTCAGCTCTTCCCTATTCACAACGTCTTTATCTTGTTTCAAAAAAGAGGTTACTTCTGGGTTGACCTCTCCTTTCTTACCTTTGCTATCATAGAGATAAAAACCTTTATTATTTTTCTTACCAAGTAATCCATTTTCTAATGCTGTTTCGGAGATGGCGGAGGGTGTAAAGCGATCTCCTAAACCTTTAAATAAAACATCTGCAACCTTATGAGAAACATCTAAACCAACCTCATCCATTAAGTGGCAAGGCCCCATAGGTAGTCCAAACTCTAAAGCTAACTCATCAATATCTTCAACCTTATAGCCCTCTTCTAAAAGAAAAGCCGCTTCATTTAAATAAGTTGCTAAAATTCTATTCACTAAGAAACCTGGACCATCTTTAACAATGACAGGCGTTTTCTTGCTATCAATAATAAACTGATACAAAGTAGCGACAGTGTCATCACTAATCTCATCATGCTTAATAATTTCCACTAGTGGCATTTTATGAACAGGATTAAAAAAGTGAAGTCCAGCAAAGCGCTTTTTATTTTTCAAACTCGAACTCATCTCGTTTAAACTAAGCGAGGATGTATTGCTAGTGATAATTGTTTTAGCTGAAACATGACTTTCTAATTCACTCAGTACTTTCTTTTTAATATCCATATTTTCGACAATTGCTTCAACAATCAGGTCAGTACTTTTAAAGCCATCATAACTTAAGGTTGGTGTAATTAATGCCATCTTTCTTTTAAAATCATCTTGAGACATTCGCCTCTTCTTTAAAGCTGAGGAAAAATTCATTGAAGCTTGTTTTAGACCTAAAGAAAGTGCTTCGCTTGAAATGTCTTTCATATAACTGGGAACATTATTTTTTGAAAAGAACCATGCGATACCTCCCCCCATTGTCCCAGCTCCTAATACTGCTGCTTGCTCAATAGATCGAGTTGCATCCTTATGAAGCTTTTTCGCGTTATCTTGAAGAAAAAAGATATGCACAAGGTTTTTAGATTGCTTTGTTTGAGAAAGGTCTCCAAACGTCTTAGCTTCTTGTTCTAAAAAAACATCTCGTTTTTTATCTCCGTAAGTTTCTAGTAGATCTAAAATCCTAAGGGGAGAAGGATAAAGTCCCTTCGTTTTTTTCATCACATTTTTTCGAGCTTGTTGAAAAATAACTTTTTGCGAAAGGTAATTATCGCTCAAGAAAGCACCAAAGCCTCCTCTTTCTTTTTTCTTTTTAAATAATTCTTTTTCAAAGTTTTCCTCTAAGCGCTCTTTAGGCATAATGGCGCTAACTAATCCTTCTTTCAAAGCCTTCTTTGCTCGAAGCTGCTTTCCGGAAAGAATCATATCTAAAGCCGTTGGAAGCCCCACTGCTTTAGGGAGTCTGTAACAGCCACCAAAGCCAGGTAGAACTCCAAGCATAACTTCAGGTAGTCCCAACTTAGTTGAACTTGAGTCCGAAGCTATAATTTTGTCACAGGCCAAAGAAAGTTCAAGTCCTCCCCCGAGGCAAAAACCATCAACAACACTCATTGTTGGGATCTTTAAATCCTCGACTCTATTAAATAGTTCCTGTCCCTTAGAGGCTCCATCACTTGCTTGAGCCGCACTGCTTAAACCTTTAATAATTGAAATATCAACACCGGCCAAGAAGCAATTTTCTTTATGAGAAAAAAATATTAATCCTTTAGCTTCATCATCTTTTTCAACTTGGCTTAAAGCACTTTCCAACTCTTTAAGAGTAAGCTCACACAAAGTTGTTAAAGTTTTTTCTTCAAACTTTCCAAAACCAATTCGGATAACATCATTAATTTTTTCGTAAGTAATTTTCTTAAAATTCACTTTGGCTCCTCAAAATTTAAGCAAGATTTTCTATAATAACGGCGCCACCTTGACCACCACCAATACAAAGACTTGCTATTCCATACTTCGCTTTTCTTTTTCTTAACTCATGGGATAATGTCACAACTAGCCTTGAGCCAGTTGATCCAACAGGGTGTCCAAGAGCGATCGCTCCACCATTAACATTAAGGATATCTTTAGAAATTTCTCCTGGAGGAGAATCTATTCCCCATCTTTTACTAAGCTTCTTGTC